>Ga0182024_10019878_pt1 | contig 12322 bp, 13 predicted proteins | sample P32metaG_FD_120480 | JGI IMG/M metagenome (GOLD analysis project Ga0182024, IMG submission 120480) | Permafrost microbial communities from Stordalen Mire, Sweden - P3-2 metaG (Illumina Assembly) | ecosystem: Environmental > Terrestrial > Soil > Wetlands > Permafrost | place: Sweden: Stordalen...
GACGACGGATGGGGCTGGACTGCGGTCGAAGAGGGCTCGACGGCGCTCCTCCCGCTCGATTCCGGAGCGGCGTATCGGGCGGATGGTCGTGGTCGTCCGGCGTATGACCCGGAGCTCAAGTGGCTTGCGTTGTTGTGTTATGCGTATGCGCGCGGGAATCGGTCCTCGCGCGGGATTGAGCGGGCGTGTGTGGAGGATGTGGCGTATCGGGTGGTGGCGGCCAACCGGGTGGCGGATCACTCGACGATCGCGGAGTTCCGGGTGCGGCACGAGGATGCGCTGGGCGAGTTGTTCGGCGGGCGGGGCCGACCGCAGTGAATCTGTTCTGTGGGGCCGGTGGCCTAAGCCTCGGGCTTCGCAACGCGGGGTTCAGCGTGCTCGTCGGCGCGGACTCCGACCCATTCAGCGTCGAGACGCATACCGCGAACGTTGGAGGCATTGGGTGGGCGGGGGATCTCACGATCCGACCGAGTTCCTCGAGCACCTCGACAGCGCGCGCGTCACGCCTGGATCACCAGGGAGTTTGCGCTCATCATTCCGCAGCGCCGGGTACGCTGCGCGTGTGTCTCTAAGGGGGAGGTGCCCGACGGGTTCATTGCTTCTACCCCCGGTTTACCCAGCAACCCAGTCGAAGCACGCGATCGACTCGCAGGCGAAGGCGTCGCGTTCCACGGCGAACGTGCAAGCGAGCGATGCCGCTACACGGTCGAGCAGTGGCGTTCAGCGGGCTGCCCATCCGGTGCCGAGGTGGTCGCGGTGCGTCTTCTGGCCGATGTCGAGACATACGTCGAGGGCCAGATCGCGAACTTGCCCCGCCGGCTCGAGGACCTTCTCGCGCTGGCCCGCACCGAGACCCTCTCCGCGGATGCGGTCGCGGTCAACCGCGCGATCATCGCGCATGCACCCCAGGACATCCCCGCGCGCAACCGGCTCGGGCGTGCCTATCAGGAGCTCGGCCTGATCGAGCATGCGCGTACCGCGTTTCAAGCGGTCATCCGGCTCGATCCCGGCAACCTCATTGCGACAAAGCGACTACAGGAGCTCCGCCGCACGGAGCCCGGCCAGGGACGCCGGGGCTGAGTCGGCCCCTCTTTCCGCACTGGCTTCGCGCCCAAGTGTTCGCCGTCAGCGGAACGGGCTCGCAGGGTTGAGCAGAAACAGCGCGACTCTTCATGACCCGCGGCGGTTGCCCTCGTGGGCGGTGCAATCGTGCGCAGCGCTTCGACCAGGCTCGACGGGGGACGATCCCTCAGTCGCGAGGCTGTCGGAAAATTCCGAACGGTTGTACAAAAATGACAACGGCGTTTTGGGGCGACGTCACAGGAGCGCGCCAGGCGGCTGAAGCGGACCTTCCGAAACCGAAATGACAGCGCAGAATCGACTCCTTGTGATTGATGTACAAGAAGTCGTCGGACCCCGATAATTTTCCGACAGCCTCTCGCCAAAGCGATCGTGCTCTTCGGCCACATGCGCTCCGCGAAAGCAGTCGTCCACTCTAACGACGCGGGGAGTCGCATTCGAGGGGGCAAAGTGCGTGCCCACCTCACCGTCGGGGACGTAGTTGTCGCCTGGATGTCGGAGGTCGTCGTCCGCCTCGACTCAGTCCGACGCGGACTCGTTTTCAGGCTAAGCTCGGCGGTATCGATCAGCTCAAGTTGCGACCCATGACAGAAGCTGAGTTTGTGGGGTTTCGCGACCGCGCCATCGCAAATTATGCGGACGCGATGGTCCGCAGCGGCCAATGGCTGGAGTTGTCGGCGCGGGCCCAGGCTGAGGAACCCACGAGCCGGCGTCTGCCCGATGGCGTCAACAGCGCTAATGCCCTCCTTTTGACAGCACTCGACGAAGAGGAGCGCGTCATCGCTCATGCGTGGATCGACCTCCCAGACAGTCCGTTTCGCGGCCGAGAAGCGTGGATCTACTTCATCGAGATCCTCCCGGAATATCGCGGTCAGCACCTGGGGCGGCGGTTGCTGGAGGCCTTCGAGAGTCGGCTCCGACAGGAGGAGCAACACCTGATCGTCCTGAACGTGTTCACGCACAACAGTGCCGCTCGAAGCCTCTACGAATCGAGTGGCTATGACGTCGTGGCAGTCACCATGAGCAAGTGGCTGTCTGAAGATCCGATGCGACGCAGGTTCGACTCGATCTAGTAGTCAAGCCTCCTGCGTCGTCTGGCCACGAGCCTGTTACTCGCATGCCGCGCGACCGCAGCTATCCGGGAACGCGAAGGCCGCCCGAGCGGGACAGTTGCTCATCGTCGCCGAGGCGATCGCGCGCCTCAACATGGTCGAGCTGACGAAAAACGATCGCCGACGGATGCGAGCTTTCCGCGCAAAGGGGAACCACCTGCCCGCGTGCGGCCAGGTACGTCCGAACATCAAAGGAGGTCTCGACGACCGGGGGATCGCAGGGTGGCGGAGCGGTCGTCCGGCACCAGCACCGCCTGCCCATCCGGACGTCGCCGATCCGATCGCCCGCTCAAACGTCGCGCGAACCACGGAAGCGATCGCCCGCGGGGCCGCTCGTCGCGACCGCGTTCGGCGCGATGCGGAAGCGCGACGCGATGCCTTGAGGAACCGGTCACCTCCTTGTTCGCGCTCCGCAGGTGGCCAATGCCGAGCAGATCGCGCGCGACCCCCTCGGCGATGAAGGAGACACGATGGTCGGCGGCGCATACGCCTGGTTCGACGCGATCGGTCGGAGCGAACTTGCAGGCACGAGGCCGGGGCGACGCCGTTGCTGTCGATCAGCTTGTGGGCCGCCATTGATCAGCGCCGTGCGGCTCGCCGGGAGCTGTTCGGGATTCTTGGCGGTCGCCTAGGTCGCCGCCTCTACGTTTCGCTCGCGCCCACGTCCAGCGGCGTGTGTCGTTACACCGGGTGTCGGAGCACTCACAAACCCCTGGCTTCGTTCGCCTCTCACTCGGCTCTCGCCTCGCCCCGGGCTCCCTCGAATGCGGTCGTCCTGGCCGGTGACGGTGCTCGCTTGGCGCGACCTGACTGGACAGAGGTTTCCGTCTTCGCGGCGCGACGGGCGCACGTACGGTCAGGGCACTTCGGCTCGACCATTCCAATCCCACCATTACTGCAGAAAGTCACGCAGCGCGTCAGCGCAGGCTTGGCCGGCTTCAAGGTCGACAAAGTGCCCGCAGTCCTCTAAGACCGTCAACCGCGAGTTCGGAATCATCTGCTGCATGGTGCGGGTCGCGTGCGGCCCGGCGAGCCAATCGTGCTCTCCGGAGATGATGAGCGTAGGACAAGCGATTTGCGCTGCTGGCTCGGTGGCGTCGATCTTCTGAAAGAGTCCGCGCTCCCATTCCTGCATTGCGCCAAGATTAAAGTCAAAAGTCCTAGTCATGGCGTCGAGTCGCCGTCGTACGTCGGGCGAGGCTCCATCCGAGAGGTAGAGCGGCGAGATGATTCGGTTCATGAGATTGATGTCCGCGGCCGAATCTGCGGCCAAAGCAAGCTCTGTCCAGCCATCGAAGATGTTCCTAGCCAGCCCGTACCAGTCTTGGTCTTGGTGGCGAGCTAGCAATGCTTCCCGAGCGCTTTCGGTCGACGGATCTAGGTCGAGGCCGATCATGACCGGGCTTACGAGGACGGCCCGCGGTACGAGCTGCGGCCAGCAACCAGCGAGATAGATCGATACAAGCGCTCCAAACGAGGCACCAAGAATCACATCCGGCCGGTAACCGCATGCCTCGATCTGCGAGGCATAGAAGGCCGCAACGCTGTGTGGGTGAAACGGCGACAGATTATCGTGCGTCCAGTCGAGGGTGGTGGCCCCCGTGCCCGGGGGATCGATCAGCAGGCAGGTCACTTGCTCGCCGAGGACGTCGCCGTATGACGCCATAGTTGCTGCCGGTAGGCCCGGCCCGCCGGGGATCAGCAGGGCCCGCACCGAACCGCGGCCTAAAATTAATGCTGAAGCGGTCCCGCTCATATCACCACGATACAACCGCCGCATCGCGCTATGTGCCTCGAGCGTGGAGAAGTCACCACATCACACATAGGCCGTCTCCCGGCGTTAACCACATCGGAGAACCAAACTCCCAACGCCCTGGCCAAGGCTGATGGTGGCCCACATCAGTCGGTCGCCAAAAGACCTGGAGCGTCGGACTCGCGATCTGCAAGGCAGAAACGTCGACGATGACCGACTGCACCTCGATCATCCGGTCGGCTTGCCACCACGTCCACCGGGTACTGGCCTCCTGATCCTGAACATTGAGGATGGCCAAACGACTCGCGGACTCGACCTTGCCCTCGAAGAAGGCGATGTCTTCTAGTCGGACGCCTGCACGACCCGCGAGGCCCTGCACTGTTCGCGCTCCGAGTGCCTGAAGCGGCGGTACGCGCCAGCCGGCCTCAGACAGGCACTGAAAAGGATTCTCCGTTGCCAGGGTCTTCGAAGCCTTGACGTCATCGAAGGACGGGCTGTGGGTTGAGACGTGGACTCTGGTTTCTGTGACCTCAGGAAGGCACCGAATAACGGCCGCGACGTCAGAGTGGTGGCGGAGCAGCGCGAAAAGGACTCGGCTGCTCTGCCACTGGCATTCCACGCGGTGCCGAAGCGTCACTATGTCATCGCGTCCGGCGAGCGGCAGCACCTCCACGGAGACAGTCGTGCTCCGCATCTGTGGGCGGTCGAGCATCAACCTGGTCGTGAAAGCCGTGGCCGCGTCGTGCTCCATGAGCTGCGACAGGCCGGTGGCAATGAGGAAATCGGCCCCCGCATGGTCGAGCACCGCTTGCTCGAACTGGCGCGCCGCCTTGAGAGCTTCTAGCTGGTCTCGTGAGGTGACTTCGAGGCCTGCATACTGATAGATAATTGCGAGGACGATGAGAACAACAAGTCCCTGCGTGTTGCTGCGCAGGAACTTGACCAAGCCAGCTGACCAATGGAAGCCAAGGGCGCCGTCAAGAACGTGCGTAAGGTGGACCGTATTGATGACAATCACAAGGATCGTCAACGCCACCGTGGCGATCGTGAGACGCCGACTCATAAAGGTGTGGCCGCGAGAGGGGCGACCTATGCGCGGATGTAGCAAGCCGCGAGGGTGATGGCTTCGTGCGCTGCGGGCCGACGCGCGTGGAGGAGCTGCGTGCCTGGAATGAACGTCACGGTTGATGCCGGAAGCCGGATCCTGTCTTCACGCTCGACCGTCCCGTCGAGAAACGCCGTGTGAAAAGCCTCGAGATCGAGGCCGTCGAGGTCCAGGTCAGGGTACGTCAACGTCGAGGCCTCTCCGCCGAGCGAGATCAGTCCAGTGATCTCGCACTGAGACACGTCGTGGTGTGGCCCAACGTAATCCCCGGGCCCGTAATAGATGTACGACGAACGAGTCGGGTAGACGAGTGGGCCGTACGTGTTCATGAGAAACGAACGCCACGGGCCTTCGTGAAGCGCGTTGAGCAGTTCGCCCGCGACAGCTGCGTCAAACCGCCGGGGGGAGCGCAGAAAGCCGTTTTCGAGGCGCGACTGGTCGCTCGTTAGGCGAATCCGCGCCGGCCATTGAGACTTGGCCTCGGCACGCAGGGCCTCGACTATGTCGTCGTCAAGCGGAAGCCGAACAACTAGGTCCTCCAGCGTCCGGCTGGCGCTCACGGACCTGCAGGGGTTGAGGTCAAATCACGCGGGTTGGCTATCTCGCCGGTCCAGTTATATGGCGGCTGCGTGCCGTACGTATCGATGTACGCCTCACAGACCTGCTTCGAGAGCCCGACTGTCATCGGGACTGGATCAGCTCCTGGCAACTGTGCCATCTCGGCGAAGACTGCGAGCAGTGTCCCCTGCTTCAGTGGCAGCGGACCCGTCTCGCTCAAACGCCGATACCGAGCATATTCCGCTGCTGTCTCCCGAACGGTTGTCCGCGCGCGGAGGCCTTCGCCGACGTGGACGCCGAAACGCTCTTCAGTGTCGGAGGGCAAGCTGAGAGTAGACATAGGTCTTCCTTGGTCGGGTGCGGAAATGGTTATATGGGTCGCTGGAACAGCTGTCAAGCGCCAGCCGACTACGTCGGTAAACGCGTGCTGACTGCCTTCGCATTAATCTGAAATCGTCGCCTGCGCCTTCACGACCGACCTCGGGGGACGAGGTTGAGGCCCGCTCGCTGCCGAACTGCGGGCCGCCCCTGAACAGAACCCCGCGCGGACCACGCTGTCGAACCAGCCGCGAACGAGAAGGTCGACTACGTCTGGCTCGCCAACCAGAGGCCGGCCGCGACGTCCTTAGTGCCAGTACTCGCGGGCCGTGGGCCTGAGCGTTTATCCAGCGGCCGCCGATACCGACATCGAACCTGACCTGCACGGCAACCACGTCCTCTTTCCGGTCGCCATTGAAGTCACCGGCGGCGAGAGCCGGCGGTGCGGCGACCCCGGGTTGCGGCGACGGCCGCTCTCAACCCAAACTCGGTCATGCTCGATCAGCCCCGGGTTAGCTGAGACCTCGCGCGTCAGCTAACGCCGGACCAGCTGACGGGTCAGGCTGCCCGGCTTCCGCATCGCGCCGAAGGCGGTCGCGACGCGGGCGATCGCGTGATCACCCGGACGCCGGTCGAGCGCGCGATCGGATCGGCGACGTCCGGATCACCCGGGGTCGCCGGCGCCGGCCGACTGCTCCGCCACATTTGCGATCGTCGCGGCACCCGGCAGTCGAGCGCCCGGATACCCGCGGAATCACGAAAGCAGGGCGCGACCGCGTCAGCACACGCAGTCCCGAGATTCGCCAATCTCGTGTCTCGCGAGCGCGCTCAGGTCCGGACAAGACGCTCGTGCGCTCCGGTGCCGGCCGGCTCTCGTGGCGCCATCGTCTGGTCGCCAGTGCGATGGCCGACGTCTTCACGCCCGAACCGCGAAAGCAATCGCGCACGGTCTACTGAGTCGCTTCCTCACTGCGGCTGATCAGCTGCCAGCCCTCGCAAAGGATGAGGTCGTTCGTCTGCGCCTCACCCGTGCGAGACTGGTTCTGCCTCGGCGACTAGCACTTTCATCCCGATAGGTTGCCTGACCGGCTATGCGGTGATGATCTGCTTGATCTCCACGTGGCGGGGCATCGTGTAGTAGATCCGTCCGCCGCTACCCGTGGGGCGCGTGTCCTTCTCAATCAGCCCGGCGTCACAGAAGCGCTTCAGCGTTCGGGGCGTGGATGAGCCGTAATTGCTCGCAACACCTGCCCGGTCAAACTCGCAGTACGAGGATCGGGCCGCCAGATCGCACATCACGCGGAGTACGGGATAGTCGCTCGCGAACTGGCGAACCGTGGCCTCAAAGTCGTCGGCGCTCATGTGCGCAGTCTTTCACGGTTCTCACTGCTTCAGGTGCTGCCCACCGGAAACCAGGCCCTGGAATCGATGCAGGCGCTTGGATTCAAGCAGTGCGACGAGACGAGCAATGTCGGCACGCATATCATCCAGCGTGATCACCATATCGACCGCCGTAGCGCCCTTCTTCATAGGGATTCTCCAGCCGTAGAAGCGACCGTCCCCTTTGGCTTGCCACTGGTTATGGACGTAGTCGTTCCGCGTCGTCGTGATCGCCTTTGCCTCGACAAGGAACTCCTCCGCAAACTTACGATCGGCTTGCGGGAGCTGGTGAAGCTCCTTCAAAGCCATATCAATGAGTCGACTGACGCTCAGCTCCGTGTGGGCATGCTGGTCACGCCCGACGAGGTACTGGAGGAAGCCAAGGATCTTGTTCTCAAGAGTCGCGCCCAGGCCGACGATGCGCCCCATGGCTGCGAAGAACTCCTCCGAACGGTTGCCCAGGATGTTCAACGGAACACCATACGCGTCCGGGGTCGCGTAGCCAGTCAGGTAGTCCTCTTCGGTGAGCTCTTCTTTCCAGCCAGCCACGTCCAAGAGGCTAGAGGATGGTCCTTGAGACCCTCCGGCGCGTCAGCGCACCCGAATGCACACTCGGTCGCCATTGGGATCGTTGGCTCTTAGGCCCCAGGTACGCGGTCTGAGGTCTTGACGCGCCTACGGTATCCGGGCAGCTGCCATTCCGATGGAACTTGGCAGTAAAGCTAACTGCCTGGGCTTACGCGGTGCCCAAACCGAGCCAGCGTGATATCTCCCGCCCCCCATTTCTGCACAACCGAGAGAGGCCTCGCGCCGACGTCCTCTTCTACAAGGAGCTTGCGGCTCCGTTGCTGGGCGTCCCCCAATGCAAGCGCAACCACGGGTGACTCCGACGCATGGGGGGACCGCCGAACCCTCTGAGCGACGGTGGTGCCGACGCGGACGAAGAAGGAATCTGGGGATCCAGACAGGTCTTTCACAAAGTCAGCTATGCGTTTGTCGATGCTCGCACTCCCGCCATCATGGAGCCACAGCAGTTCTTCGACGGCTAACGCGCTCACGGCCCACAGAGCAAACCGTGCCTGCTGACTGTCACACCAGTACTCGTCGCGCGCCTGAGTGGCTAGCGCCGCCATCACCTCGGCTTGAGCGGCGAGCTGGCCAATACTGTCCACCGCGAGCCAGGGCGGCACGCTGTGATCGAGATGCTCCGCAATGGCCACCAAGTCCGACCATCGGTCTTCCGGCTGGTTGCTTCGGAGCATTCTTCCCTTAGCCCGGCGGAGCATCATGCCTATCGGCGTGGGGCTCGGTTTGCCGTTCTCGCCGATCGCGCGGCCCTGGTAGTAGGCCCCGGCCAGTCCGTGGGACTCTAGGAGCTGCGCTGTCGAGATCACCGTCGGCCATGCGTCTCGGCCGATCGGCTTGTCGGCTTGTGCGGCCTCTCGAACGACGTTGCCATGATCACGCAGAGTTTCCGCGGCCACTGAAGGCCAGAAGCGCTCGCCCGACGCTCCCTCGTTCGCCAAGCCGAGGTCGTTCAATCGAAACACGAGCTCAGCCCCAGAACATCGACGCCTGGACTCCTGGTCGCGAAGGAGGCGGACCACTCCGGCGACGGCACCACGCCTCACCTCTTCACGGACCTCAGGACCGACCTGTCCCAGCGCCATGAGAAGCTCCCGACCTTCGGCCGTGTACCTGCCTCGGGAGGCGTAAAGGGTTAGCAGCGCTCCAAGGCGGCGCGTTGTCCGCGGTCCGGGGATGACACTCCGGAACATCCTGAGAACAAACCCAGCGCCAGATACTAGTCGTTTGTCTCGATATCGTCTCAGCTCCTTTAGTAAGGCCTCCATGACATCGTCAGCGCCCTCGGGATAGCTCCGCGCCTTGATCTGGAGCGCTATGAGACTCACGACGTCCCACTCTTGCTCGACGATCCGCGGCGCCAACTGCGCCACTAGCTCCTCAGCGCTTTGCTTCCGGTACGCGAGATGCTCCGCAGCAAAGAATTCAAGGAACGTTCTATGCGTGAAACCAAAGAGGTCTTCCCCGGCGGCTGTCGTTCCGCGATCCGTGAAGACCCACGCGCGGCCGCGACAAAAGGCGATGAAATCCTCGGCTGCCGCTTGAGCTTGGTCCGGACTCCCAAAGCGCCTTTGGCCAAGATACTTGGCGGTGCGCGCGACGGCCTGCCGATGCGTCACCCCATTTGCGAGTCTCGGTGTCGTAAAGAGCCACCACGCAAGTTCCCGCAGAGCCGGCCGGATGTGTTCAGCGAAGGGGAGAATTACGTCGATACCACGCTCCTTATCCCAAGTCGAAAAAAGGAGGGTCGCGCAACGATCGTAGACATCGGGCAGGTTATGAGGAATTGATCCGGGCCCGCGATAGAGCGTCGCTAGGAGACCTAGCAACAGGGGGCTCGTGCGGAGTTCGCCGGCGATCGCGCTATCACGCAGGAACTGGTCGACATGCCTTTCACGGTCGGCCGGCGGTTCCTCCGCCCTGCGTATCGCGAACCAGTTAGTGACGTAGCGAGCGACACGCGGTTCGTCGAAGTCCTCAAGGTGCACGACGTCGAACGAGGCGTCATCGACGGGAGCTTCGTCATAGCCGACGAGTCGAGACGTCACGAGCACCGGGGTAGTGACATAGCGTCGGCAGAAGCTCTCTATGGCATTGCGGACGTCTTGGCGGCGCGATGTGTCGAGCAGCTCGTCAAGTCCGTCGAACACGACGAGGAGGCGGCCCCGTGACAGAAGCCAGTCGAAGCCCCCACCAGGCACGTCGAGCTGCATGCTGCTCCTAGCCCAAGCTGTGAACTGATCCGTGAAGGAAGCGGCTCCCAGAGGATCGGACGCAGAGAAGCGGCGCAACTCGACGAACCACGGAGCTGGCCGCTCGACCTGTTCGCGCGTATTCTGCGTGTCAGAGCCAAGATCGAAGCAGACCCTGGTACCAAGCGTCGACTTCCCGGCCCCAGGGTTGCCCAGCACGACTCGCCTTGTAATGGTTTGCTTGAAGTCGTCGAATTCGACTTCTTCTCGACTCCGAAGACCGGTTCGCCGTGCTAAGCGCGGAACGACAAACAGGCGGTCGATGTCCACTCGTTCACGGCCCAACAGATTTGGGGGCTCGATCTTGCTAGCTCGTGCCGTGACCTCGCGGCGAAGCTGGGTCTCGAACGCGCGATACGCCTCAGGTTCGGGGCCTCGAGTCGCAGCGCGCGCGAGTCGCTCGATGACGTCGAGGCGCGCCTCGACGATCTGATGCCTCGCGACCGACTGCGCCTCGTGCGCCGCGAGCACGTTGTCCCGAACCGCTCTCTCAAGAATGCCGACCGCGCTATCAGCGAGGGTGTCGAAGGCTGCCCCAATGTCGACCGCGCTGGCCGGGATCCTTTCTCGTTCAGCAAACGCCGCCCACGTCGCTGCGAACGCGACCCCGATCTCCGCGACAGATGGATCCTGGCGATCAAGTCGAAACATGAACAGGTCCTGGAGGAGTGTCCGGACGTCGAGAGAGGTGAGAAACCGGTTCCACACCTCTGGGGCGCAGGCGGGGTCGACGGGCACCTCAGCCAGCCCCTTGGCTGCCTTACGAATCGCGCGATTTGTGGCGCTGTCGCCCCGAACGACGTACGACGCTGATCCGCGATAGAGCGGCTTGAGCGTCAGCTCGAAGAGCGTGGCCGAGAGGAGATCAGCTCCCACGGCTTCCGTGAGCATGCCAAGGAACGTAGCGAAGGCACCGGCGATAACCAGAGGACGCGGGACTCCTCCGCCACCAAAGCGATCCCGAGCGCCGGGCCACCGGCCACGATTGCATTGGATGGCGCGCTCGCCAGCACAACCGCGCCGATGCCAGCATTCGCGCAGTCAACCCGCTACGCGACGAGCCTGTCTCCGACTTCTCTCAACGAAATCGGCGATCATCGCTCCATGGCCCCCACCGTTACCAGCGCACCGAACACGATCCATCCCGAAACTGTGAGGAGTCCGTTTCAGCTCCTTGGGGGTTGGCTCGTCTTCATCATCGTCTTAGACGGTTCTTTCCTCGGTGCCGCAACTGCGATTCACCACCCACGCTGGGCGTCAGGGGTCTTGACCATCGCCGCCGTAGTTAACGTGCCAGCGCTGCTCCTTTTGATCTTCCTGCTTCAGACACGCTTTCGTCCGTAGCTTCAGGACGACGCCCATTACTCGATATATCTTGAGCGACAACTTGAGACTGAGCGCCTCAGTCGTGAACTCGGACGAAAGCTCGACGAAGACGGTCTTCGCCTGTCCGACCTCGCGAGGGGGCGGTCGCTCAAAGACATCTCGGACCACGAGCGGTCGAGCGTAGAGTCACTGGCGCTGCGCGTCGCGTCAGGAGTCGATTGGGTTGAGCGATTCGGCGCCACGCCCTCAGCAGCCGGCACTAATGCGGACGCATCGCTCCAAGCCGCGCGCGGCTTCCTCGCAGCTCAGTTGTGGGAGCAGGCCTCTCAGTACCTCGAACGGTATGTGGAGGCAGCACCTGACGATTGGGAAGCGCAGTTTTCGCTCGGTGTTGCCCAAGCAAACAAGCGGGGTGGCGAAGAGTCTGATCGCGCGGCGCTGCGCGCTTACGACAACGCGATCGTCTTCGTCGACGAGGAAAATCAAAGGCAGTGGTTGCCGCGACTATACGCATACAGAGGCGGCATGCTGAAGAGGCTGGGGCGACTGGCCGAAGCTGAAAGCTCCCTGCTCCTCGCTGGGCAGATCGCGAGCGATAGGGATGACCTCCTTGACATCGCTTACAACCTAGCTGGGATATACGCGCAGATGGGGGAAGCCGACCGCGCCATTGAGCAGCTGCGGATTCTTAGCGGAACCCCATGGATGTCGTCGGTCCATGCGCATGCGGACGATTACTTTGCTCGGATCAAGAGTCGTCCGGAGTTTCTCGAACTAGTGCGCAACATCTGAAGTCTCGGTGCGGATGCGCGAGCTGGCAACTGCCGCGGTATGCGTAACCGGAGGACGTGCA
>Ga0182024_10019879_pt1 | contig 12322 bp, 9 predicted proteins | sample P32metaG_FD_120480 | JGI IMG/M metagenome (GOLD analysis project Ga0182024, IMG submission 120480) | Permafrost microbial communities from Stordalen Mire, Sweden - P3-2 metaG (Illumina Assembly) | ecosystem: Environmental > Terrestrial > Soil > Wetlands > Permafrost | place: Sweden: Stordalen...
ATCGGTTTGTGATCGCATTGCGTTCGCCTTATAGAGTCGTCGAAACCGGACTGCACGTAGCCCCTCCAGAGAAAAGGGCGCAAAAGCTTGCCCGTGAGGTTCAGTGGGACACTTTCTCCGGTCCGGTTTGAGGGAGGAAGTTGCGGAATTGCGGCGATTTCCAGCGATTTTCAGAGGAATGCAGCCAAGTTTCTCTGCAAACCAGACTGCGTGGCGGAGCGAGGGGAATTCGAACCCTCGGTACCTGTTCTCCGCATAACTCTAAGCGCCCCTGTGTTAGCGACTTACCGAGATTTCACCGTAGGAACTAGCGAACCAGAGAAACGCATTAGATCGGCAACAGGATCAAGTAGTCCGGTTTTTGGGGCCACTCGACAGGGCGAAAGCCTGGCGATCATTAGGCCTCCAAGGCACTGTGGTCGAACCGGTTCGAGCCATCCACAGGGTTCGCAGCTGACCGCTTCCCTACCAGCGAGTCTGACCCGCTAAAAAGTTCTCCCGAGTCAAATGAAGCGATTACGGTGTCTGAGTCACAGCGTCGCCGCGAACGCTATGTCGTTTGAATCTTTATTGGGTTGGGTGTGTTCTGAGCCCAACTGGAGCGACGGAGGAAATCGTTACGGGCCCAATGAGTCCCGAAGTCAATAGTGGCGAATTGGCTTTGTAAGGGTGAATCAAAGTGAACGTGTACTTGATCGCCGCTTTCGGCTGCTGGTCGCCGATCAGACGATTCACCCAAGCATTTGTCACCTCAATCGTCACTTCATTGGTGCCGACGCGCAATGTACCTGTGGCATCCACCCGGAAAGGCTCGTGCCAGACAGTTCCGACCGACTTCCCATTAACCTTCACGTCCGCCAGGTTTCTTACTTCGCCCAGATCGATCCAAAGTCTTGACCCGCGCTGAAACCACTCCGGTGAAGCCTGGAACGTCTTGTGATAGACACCTGTTCCTGAGAAGTACTTCACGCCATCGTTTGAATTCTCGCTCCATGAGCCTAGCTTTTTGAGCATGATCGAAGTGGGCGCGCCGCGGTCTGGCTGGAAACTGACGTTCCACGGGCCATCCAACGTCTCAACCTGCGTCTCGACCAGCTTTGGCATGGTGCGCAGCTTGTTGGTAGCCCGTTTCCGAAATATTACAAATACAGTCCCCCACGGCTCCAGGTGGAGCGGCACCGTAGTGCGGTCGCCTGTGATCTGATAGGAAGCGGATTCAGTCTTACCTGTTTCGGCATGCCAGAGTTCCGCCTGCTTGCCATTGACTCGGAAGATTGCATCGAAGGAGGCATCGCGATCGTTGCGATTGTCGACGTAGTACAGGTCGCCGTCCGCCAGTTTGCGGTGAACAAAAAGAATGTTCGTGTCCGACTCTGGTTTACTGTAATCGAAGTCAGGGGCGAGCTTCATCTCCTGCAAAGCCTCGCCCAACTTCACGCCGGCATAAACCATTCCGTTCCCGACGGAACGCACACCGCTGCCGGATCCCCATAATTCTTCGGCGATCCGTTGGAATTCTTGTTCATCGTCAGCCAGGCTAGGAGTGTTAATTGGCTTGGCACCAACCACGACCGCTCCATTGCTTACCAGCTCACGAATGCTACGTAAAACTGGCAGGGACATATGCATGCTGAATGGATCGAGGGCCAGTATGTGATAGCTCATTCCACTGGCGGTAGTCAGCTTGTGATCTTTTACTTGAAACATGTGCGTGAGCGCGTCGGCGTTCACATAGTCGAAGCCGTAGCCAGCCGGCACAGCCGGAGCTTTATTTGCGAAGATCGCTGTCAGGTTCGAGTCTTCGCCATAGAAATAGAGAATGTCAGCGCTGAAATGGCCCTGTTGCAGAAGGTAGGAGCTGCGTGCCAGATACTCCACCCACGGCTTAGCCTGCTCGGCCCACGTCTCATTTCTGGTGAACCATTGCCCATACGGCCCGAGTCCTAGTCCGGGAACTTTACCCACCAAAGGCTGATGCACCGAGCAATGGATCACGAAGCGGTTGATTCCTTCGGCCATTTCTTTATCGGCGGTCGGCTTTAGGGTCGCAGGTGACCAGGCCCAGGGAGCGTGTTCCGCAGTTAGCGACTCTGCTGCCGCAAGGTTCTGCCCATAGATGTGTGCGACTGACGCGGATTCACGATCATCCGCGTTGTAACCGTATAGCTCCTCATTCACGCCCGGCCGCTGCGTCCACATCGCACTCATGGGAACTTCGTCGAGTTTTTTCACTTCCATGCCGTCGGCAATAAACGCCCGCCCGTCTTCGTGCGATTCGCCATAGTGACCCATGCCTCGCTCCCTTAACGAGGCCTCGACCTGTCCGTAGTGCTCATCCGCGGTGAGGTCGGCAATCGTCTTGCGGAAGTCCCATAAGAAAGCGTCACTCGCCTCTGCGCTAACGACCACATGCCCGGTGAGCACCGGTAGCCATGGGTGCGGATCATAGCCACGTCGTTTGGTGAACTGCGCAATCATGTCATCGGTCCAATTCTGTGCACCCGCCTCCCAGCTATCGGTGATGACAAATTTCACTCCACGCTTGCCTATCCAATCGCTGCCCACAGCGCTCTTGTAGTTGTCGAGGTAGTGGTCCATGTAGTTCTTCACGTACCCCCGATTCAACTTGTCGACTTCGAGCCCGGTTGCCTCCGCTGATGCCGGATGATTCGTGATGCCTAAGAGGGAGTACCCCATACGAAGGATGACCCACCGGCCAGGGGGAGCCGTCCACTCCAGTTTGCCGTCAGCGTGCATCATTGAGGTCAGGTCAATTACATCTGCCTTTCTGATCGCGTCCGCAGTTGCGACCTTGGGCGTTGCCAAGGCGTAAAGATCATCCTCTGTATCAAAGGCAGCTTTTTCCTGAAAGTGGGTCACGCGGGCACCCGAAGAAAGGACCAGCTCCGCGATATGTTCAAAAAAAGGCCCGGCGGGCGGCTCCAGCTTGTCGAACCTCGATCTGTCCTCGTCTTCAGCCATCGAGCCAGGGTGCGGTGGCAGAGCCTGAAACGTCACCCGAAAGAATCGTGCCGTGACCGGAAGGAATTGGACCGTCGTTCCTACATACCCCGGCTCAATGTGAACGACCCTCTGGAATTGCCGCCCATCTTCGCTCGATTCCAGATCGTGTTCGCTCTCCTGATAACCGAAATACTGCGCCAAAGGATCGGGCGGAATCGTCACCAGCGTGATCGCCTGAATGTTCACCGGCTTGCCGAATTCGTAAAGAATCCACGCCTTCTGGCCGAAGGGCGCGGAGGGCAGCTCGATACATTTTTCAAAATCTCCGTCACTCAGTAACTCAGAGTCAATCGTTCCGCTGCTCGTAGTTATTTTAGGACGTAGATCAGATATCGCAATATCGCTATCGGGGAGTCGATAGGCAATGACCGCGCTGTCCCGATAAAAGTCCGCGACGGTTGATGGAAGAGTGTCACCGGGCAGGGTCAAGTCCGGTCTCATCTGCATGTTCTGGAATGGACCTGTCGCGGCGGGGGGCTGGGCCAAAGTTCCATCGAATGGCTTGCCGCCTTCGACTCGCGTTTCACTCCACACATATTTCTTCATCGCCTGCGACGGAGGTACCCACGGACCTCCGGTCTCGCTCCATCCAGGGGAACCGGCAATTGCTTCCTCCAGGCCAAGCCGGTCAGCCAGCCTGGTCGCGTAACGAAATGCTTCCTTCCATTCAGGCGTCATGTAAGCGAGCCGATGATCGACCACCTGCGGAGTTTCGAGCGCTGCGTCAAAGTTCTGGAAGCCGCCCAACCCGACGCGGTGCATCCATTCAAGATCGAGTTTAATTCCATCTTTCGTGATGTTTCCGTTCATCCAGTGCCACCACACCCGCGGACGAGCGCTGTTTGACGGATTTTCGAATCCACTTTTCAGTGGGTCGTGCGCCGTCTGCGCCACGACCACACCCGTCGCCAACAGTAACATCATCAGAGCTGGAAGCAGTTTCATCTGCCGGTTTTTGACAGCGTCTTTAGAGAGATTCATTTTTATCAGGCTCGCTGAGACCGAAAGCGGATGTCTGTTTCGCCTTAGGCGACCGAAAAAATCGTCGTTTGATCTTCAAATCTCCTATGCGCCTGGTCGATTCCGGCCAATTCTACCGCATCATAATCCGCAAATTCTCGCCAACTGCGGCCGCGTTCCTTGCCGTGTGCCTCCGCCAGGGAGTATCCCAGCGGATTGCGGCGACAACTAAACTCGCGGAACTGGGTGGGTTCGCTCGACGATTCCCTGCAAACTATCGAGATCTTGGAGTTCCTTAGGTTTTCTGCGCTACGTTTCTAGTGTTGACAAAGTCAAGTTGCGTTGACCAAATCACCGGTTTGTGATCGCATAGCATTCGCCTCATCGGGTCATCGAAACCGGACTGCGGGCAAGTGCGCTTCAGAGAAAAAGACACGAAACCTTGCCCGTGAGGCGCAGTGGGACACTTTCTCCGGTCCGGTTTCAAAGAGGAAGTTGCGGAATTGCGGCCATTTCCGCTACTTCGGCAATCCTGGCTGATGAAATGTGGCTCTCACCCGCTCGCTGCAAGGCTGACCTCAAGGCACTCGCAAACTCCGCAGTGAGGCCATCGACCTGCTCCCACAACTCGTTCGGAATAAGGGAACTCCTTCGCACGCTCGCCGGGCTTGGCAACACGGTCCCGCAGGTCATGTAAGTTATTGATTTGAGAGCGTGTCAGCAACTCCGCCCGCTCCGAGGCATCTAACAAGTAGAGGCGTTTATATGAAGCGATTTTTTCTCGCGGCGATCAGCTTGATTGTGGTGGCGGCGATCTCCGCCCCGGCTGCGCCCAATCCGAGTACCGCGAAAGTGCCAGCGTTTCCGGGCATTCTCGCGAATGCGCGCTATGTCTACGTGGCTTCCTATGAAGGAGATCAGTTTGATCCGAACCTGCTTCCCGAAGATCGGGACGCGATCGGCGCCGTGCAGAACGCCATTCAGAATTGGGGCAAACTGATCATCGTGTACCGGCCTTCCGAAGCCGACATCATCATCCTCGTGACCAGCCGGCCTTCCGAAGATCTGATGGCCGTGTACGATGCGCACCCGTGGCCGAGTGCCACTTTTCTCTGGCGCGTCATGGGACGCGACGGCCTCCAGCCCGGCGAAACTCCACTGGTCACGCAATTTGAAAAGGGATTCGAAAGCGTGCAGAAGCACAAGTAAGCTTGCACGCGCGTGCTACGCGGGTCGCAGCGCCCGAATCGAAGTCGAAGCCAGCGAACCGCGGACGGCACACTTTGCAGACCGATCGAACCGGATCCTCTGCAATCTGTGTCGCCCGCGCTCTTCTCCATTCTCAATCTCTTGACCTTGCATGGTTTGAGTAGTCGAGCCGGTTCGAGCCTCCGCTGGGTTCGCAGATGACTACTTCCTTACCAGAGAGTCCGAGGTGCAGAGAGATTTTCCCGAATCGCTTCCCTAAGGCACAGCCCGAAAGCAAGGTTCATGACCTCCCATTGCAAGTGCCTTACGCCTCCGCCAAGTCGACTCCGGGGAATCGCCGAACCGACTCGGTAGCCGTATCTCGGTTCGCAGATTCCATTCCGCCTGCACGCACAGAGAACTAAGTAGTCACCGGCAACCAAGAAGGCGCCAAGACTTCGCTCGCCTCGAGGTTCACCACATTCTTGTTCCTGATGCTACGCAGTTCGATCCATTGCATGCCGAAGTGTTGCGAGGCGACCTCGCAAGCACGGCCAAAGTCCTGCGTGATTTCATCGTTGATGACGGCGATGCGGAAGGGTGAGTTCTCCAAGTCGAGTGGTTGAGACGCCCAAGCCGCTCCACGAGTGAGCGGAAAAACGGTGGCTTGCGCCACTGCGCCGTCAGCAAGGAACTCGCGGCGGGAAACTCGAACGCGCATGGGTCGTCCTTCGCTTGCCGACCATGATCTCGCGAGAGTGACCGGTTGTCGAGGGATCGATACGGTGGTGCGTGCCGGCGTCGCGGGTTTTCTACTGTTGTGCTGTGCCCTTCACTACCAGTGCGAAGGAAATCTTCTCGCCAGTCGAAAGTTCCATGCTGGCGGAAAAGGTCCAGTGGTCCTGGTCATCTTTGGAGACAGCCGGGGTGGAGCCACTGTTGTCGGGTTGAACCAGGCTGAGAGGCCCGGGATGCCGGGTACCTGTCACTTTCTGACTCAGCGCCACCAGGTCCGGAAATTTGAAGAGGGCATTGGGGTCGGCATCCGATGCTGCGGGAACCAGCAGCAGGAAGTCACGATTGGGCGCGGCGCCGAGGTGATTGCCGTCACTGGGGATCAGTTCGTAACGGAGGGTGTAAAAGCCGGCAGAAATCGTCTGTCCCCGATAGTCACTGCCGCCTTTCGGGAAATGCAGGACGCCCACCAACGTCGACTCGGCCAGTTGCGGGTAGACCACATCTGCAGCGTCGTTTTTCGCCTGGGCCGGAACGCTCTTGCGCAGCCACAGCTCGCAGAATGTAGTTCCATCATCCAGCGAAACGCGGTAACCGGCGGGGTCGAGCGTCTGCCGCACAGCTTCGGGCACAGCCGCGTCACTCAAGGGGCCAATTTTCCCCACCTTGCCGGGCTGCGCGCTGCAGACCGCCGCAAGAATTCCGATGAGAGCGATGGAAGACGCTCGCGCCGCGAACTTACCCACGCCCGGCTCCTGTCCCAGATTATTGAGCAAATGCACCCACGAAGGCGCTGCGTTTGCCGTGAAGATTCCACGACACTCCCAGGCCTGGCCCACTGTAAGCGTCCGTGAGAGCCACGGCGGGCATGGAATGCGCCAGCTCGGTCAGCGGCGGGTAGTAGGTGACTTCGTTGCCGCACAGGTGGTCGTTTTCACCAATGGAGCGCGTCTGAACAGTGGCAAACTCGCCCGCACGAAACATTGCGGCGCCGTGATGCTCGGCGTTCACGACCAACTCCATCTGCACCGGAATCACTTGCGCGATGTTCTTCAGCAACTCACCGCCCATGTGCTGGGCGAAGCTGGCGAGGGCGGCGCGTTGCTGCGAGCTGGCCTGGTCGTCCACCAGCAGTACGGCGTTGGCGGGATAAGCGTTCTCGTAGGGATCACCCAGAGTGCCGTTAGCTCGCACGGCGGCGGCAATGCTCAAGCCCTCGAGCGACACGCCATCCCAGCTTCCGCTTTGCACGTGCCAGGCAAGAATAGCCTCATTCCCCACGAGGTTTACCTCGCCATTGGCGAAGCACTGGCCGGTGTAAACGTCGGCGCTACGTGTCTCCAGATATTCCCCGCGAATCTGTTGTGCATTCGCCGATGCAGATATAACCAGAACTAGTGCGCAAATTAGAAGAGGCAAACGATCCCGCATAGTAGGTCCTCCCGACCTCAGTTAGATGCTTCCATTCTCCTCCTGGAAGCAGGGAAAAGGAAAAGTTGAGGCGGCCATGATGCAAAGACCTAACCGCAGTTGCCCGTTCCGTGGCACGCACGCTTCTTAGAACAGCAGTTGCCGGGCTCTGCCAGATTGCCGTCGGGCCCGATGCAAGTCTGAGTGTGGATGCACCAGAACAAACCATCGTTCGAGCGCGGCACAGTGGGATCGGACTCGGAAAGCACAAACTGACCTTTCCAGCGCAGTGCAGGGCAGAGATTCGGATTATTCGTATTGAATCGATCGGACTCGGTGATCATGCTGCACCTCCCGACGCGGCTTTCAGAAGTGCACGTTTCACTGCTACGCGCGCGAGCTGGACTTTATAGGCATTGTGCGAAAGCGGACTCGCGTTTTTCAAAGCGGCCTCAGCAGCCTCCTGCGCTGTAGCGTCGTTAATGCTCCTTCCTGCAACCACTTGTTCCGCTTCCGGTGAACGCCACGGCACGGGCGCCACGTAGCCGATCACCACACGCGAAGATTGCACCGTCGATGCGTTCATCTTCAGTACAGCTGCAGCCGTTGCCAGCGGCCAGTCGAAGGCCGCCTTCTGCCGAACTTCGTAGTGCGCGGCCTGCACGCCTTCCGCCGGTGGAATCACGATTTCGGTGACGATTTCGTTTGGCCGGAGATCATGCTCGCGTTCGCCTTCGGTATTCGGGATGACGTAAAACTTCTCCAGCGGAAGCTCGCGCTTGCCCGCCGGGCCCTCGAGTCTGATTCTGGCGGCATAGGCCACCAGCATCGGAACTATTGTGGAAGGACTGACGAACTTCGCGGGACCATCGTTGCCCAGAATGGAGTGGTAGCGGTTCTCGCCCTCAATCACCAGCTCTTTGCCAGTTTCATCTTTCGGAAAGAGGCTGTAGCCGTTCCGGAAATACCAGCACCTTGGCCGCTGGCAGAGATTGCCGCCCAAAGTCGCCATGTTGCGGATCTGAGGACTGGCAGCTTCGAGCAGCGCATCAGCCAGTGCAGGATATTTCTTCCGCACGTTCGCATCATCAGCCAGGTCGCCCAGACTGGTGAGTGCTCCAATGCGCAAACCCTGAGCGTTGTAAGTGACCCCGTGAAGTTCCTCAATGTCCTTGATGTTGACCAGACGCCTGGGAGCAATGACGTCTTGTTTCATCAGCGCTAGCAGATCGGTGCCACCTGCGAGGATTTCCGTTGGTCCCCATTGGCCAGCCAGCAGGCTGACGGCTTGGGCCTTGGTTGTTGGACTTACATATTCAAACGGTCGCATTACGCACCTGCTTTCTGGCCAAGCGCCGCGAGGACTCGGTCGGGAGTGAGCGGGAGGAAAGGCACGCGCACGCCGATAGCATTCGCCACCGCATTCGAGATGGCAGCAGCGGGCGAGATTACAGGCGGCTCGCCGAGCCCGATCACACCGCGTTCGTCATAGCCTTTTCCGGTCATCATATGCACCACGAGCTCAGGAATGTCATTAAGTCCTGCCAGCCGATAAAACTCCATGTCGGCGTTCAGCATACGGCCAGTGTGCTGGTCCATTACCTTCTCTTCAAAAAGCGCGGTACTGATGCCCATGACCATCGCGCCATAACAGCTGCTCTCGGCCATCTTCAGATCAATGATGAGCCCACAGTCTTGCACTGCGACCATTTTCTTGACTTTGACGATGCCGGTGTCGGCGTCCACTTCGACTTCGGCCATTCCCACTCCGCCCACGCCGCTGTTGGTGAGGTCAGGTGGCTTGCTCTTGTCGGGATTCTTGCCACGCACGGTGAGAGGCATGGCGCCGAGTTTTGAACACGCTTCCTTCCATGTCAACGACCGGCTTGGATCGGTCCTCACTCGGACCGTTCCATTGAAAGATTCCAACTCCTCCGGCTGAGCGTTGAGCGCCGGGGCAACTCTTGCGAAGAGTGCATCGCGGGCGTCCACCGCAGCCCGGCGAGTGGATGAGCTCACTCCGCCGGGAGTAGTGGAACCTCCCGAACCACCCGAGGGCGGGTAGAGCGTGTCGCCAATGTACAGCTGGATCCGCTCCATCGGGATTCCGAGCGTGTCAGAGGCGACGATCAAGATCGTGGTCCGAGTTCCAGTCCCAATGTCTTGTGAGCCCATCTTGATGTCAACTGACCCGTCAGGGTACAGGGTGAGGTCGCAGTCGCTGGCGTGCCCGCGTCCACCCCAGGTATGCATTGCGAGTCCAACACCGCGCGAGATGTTGCCGGAGGCACTCTCACCGCGGGGATGCCACTTTTGTCTCCAGCCCATGAGCTCGGCTGCGATGCCGAGTTCTTCTCGATATGTGCTTTGCCGTTCTCTGGTCGCCAAATCGATGTTCTTGAGAAAGAACGAAAGTGGATCCATATTGAGCTTGGCAGCAAGGTCATCTAGAGCGCACATCGTAATAACTGCCGCTTGCGGATGATTTGGTGCTCGCCATGCTCTTGCCGGGCCAATGTTGTTGCGAATTGCGGTGTGTTCTTTGCGCTGGTTGGGGATATTGAAGATGTAGGGAATCGGGGGCATGCCGCCGCCGCCCGGACCGCCCGTGCCCCATGATTCCGATTGCCACGCAACGATCGTGCCGTCTTTCTTTGCGCCGACCTTCACGCGGGCATACGCCGAAGGGCGTGCGCCGGCCACTTTCAATTCCGAATCGCGCTCCAGCATGATGCGCACCGGCTTGCCATCGGCTTTCTTTGAGATTGCCGCTGTTGCGATACCCCAGCGGTCAGGGCCAAACTTGCTGCCGAAACCACCCCCGACGTGATCCTGGTGTACTCGGATGTTCGTGGCCGGAATCTTCAAGGGCTCTGCCATCTGGCCTGCAATCCCGGATACGTTTTGGGTAGACATATGCACGAACAAATGGTCATTATCTGTCCACTCGGAAATAGAACCATGGCTCTCAAGGCAACAATGGGTGATGACTGGTGCCCCGTATAAACCTTCGGAGACGACTTCCGCCTGGGCGAATGCCTTCTCCCCCTCACCCTGCGTCACTTCGGCAGTCTTCTGGTAGTTCGATTCTGGCCTGCTCGTAACATCCGCATGCACGTTTGCCGCGCGGATCGCGTTGAGCACTTCGTCTCCAGCACCGTCTTCCTTCAGCCCTTTCAGAGTGTCGTCGTCTGGTTTTGAAGTGATGCCGTATTGCTGAATCTGTTGGACCATCTGGCGTTCTGGAACCTGGTTGTCGAGCATGTCATCGATATCGTCCATGCTGAGTGGTCCCTGTTCTTCGGCAGTGCCCTTCGGAGGCTCGGAGTCCGTGACCAGATGGGCAAGCTGCTGGTATTTCACCTCAATGGCTCGGATGGCGTCCTCGGCGATAGATTCGTCGATAGCGGCAACGGCCACCACGTCATCACCAGCCCAGTGAATGTTCGAATTAGGTCCCTGGATGATGTGGACGGCCTTCACTCCGGGCATTTTTTCGGCAGCACTCGTGTTAATGCTCACCACCTTCGCGTGGGCATAGGGACAGCGCAGGACTTTGCCGAACAGCATCTCCGGACGCTTCACGTCATACGTATATTTGGCCTGACCTGAAACTTTAGCGGGCGAATCCACCCGCGAGATACGCTTGCCGATCAGGGTCCGTTTGTCTTCTGTGGGCCAACTGTAGTCCGGCATGGCTCACGCCCCTTTCTGCGCGACCTGCGCGATCGCCTGCTGAATCCCGTGATAGGTGCCACAACGGCAAAGATTGCCGCTCAGGCCATGGCGGATGTCTTCAGGAGTGGGATGGGGATGCTTATCGAGCAAGGCCTTGCATGCGACAACAAAGCCAGGAGTGCAGAAGCCGCACTGCGAGGCATCGCTGTCCACGAATGCCTGCTGCAGAGGGTCAAGTTTGCCCTGCTGCAGGAGGGACTCGACAGTAGTGATCTGCTGGCCTTGAGCTTCGATTGCCAGCACAGAACAGGCGTACACCGTTTTGTTATCCACCAGCACGGTGCACGAGCCGCACTCTGCGCGATCACAAACACGCTTGGCGCTCGTGAGATCAAACCTGTCACGCATGGCGTCGAGCAATGTGACACGCGGCTCCAGGCTGGCTTTGTATTTCTTGCCGTCGATGGTGAATTCCATAGGCACCTTGCCAGGACCATGGACTGGCACTTCCTCACCAGCCGCCAGGATCACTTTCGGGCCGGCGACCATGGGCACTGCCACGGAAATGCCGGAAATCTTGAGGAAATCGCGCCGGGAAACACCGGGGCGTTCGTCCAGTTTCTCTTTGAGATTCGGATCATCGTCACGCATCGCTGGCCTCCGTGGGGCTGAAAGAATACCGGCAGCCCTGAAACCGGATCAGGCCTGTCCGCTTAGGGTCTTGAAACATTTTGCTCTATCGAGCGAGCGAAGCGGCCAAACTCTCCGCCGCAGCTAAAGAAGTATACAACCGCGAAGGCGTGGAGATTAAGCGGGAGGAATATTTTGGCGGCGGGTCGTGTGGGGCAGTACGAAACCAAGTTGTAATCTTGCCGCCAAGTTTCGATTTTGCGCCGCGCGTCGCTGAGACTGGTAAACCCAGTTGGCGTTCAAACATTCCTCGCGCAGCAGGCCGTTGAAGCTTTCCACGTAGGCATTCTGCACCGGCTTGCCCGGCTGAATGCACTCCAGCCGCACGCCCCTTTCTTCGCTCCAGGCGGCCAATGTCCGACCACGAGACTCCGGCCCGTTGTCTAGAACGATCGCTTCCCGCAGGTTGCAGCCGGTGCGTCAGCAAGCGCGACGCGACCTGCTGGTCGAGAGCCGCAAGCATGATGCCGTGAAGTTGCTGCGCCAGATTCCTTCGATCGGTCCGATTCGTGCCGCGTTGCTGGTGGCGCTGCTGCAGACCCCCCACCGTTTCCGTAGCAAGCGCCAACTGTGGGCGTACAGTGGTTTCGCACTCGAGACTCACGACCGCGGCGAGTACCGCTATGCGCGAGGGAAG
>Ga0182024_10019880_pt1 | contig 12322 bp, 4 predicted proteins | sample P32metaG_FD_120480 | JGI IMG/M metagenome (GOLD analysis project Ga0182024, IMG submission 120480) | Permafrost microbial communities from Stordalen Mire, Sweden - P3-2 metaG (Illumina Assembly) | ecosystem: Environmental > Terrestrial > Soil > Wetlands > Permafrost | place: Sweden: Stordalen...
CACCAAATCGCCCCGCGTAGTAAAACCACAAATCTCCCGCCAGCTGCTGATTGCGATCCACCGGCTTGCCGAGCCGCGTGCCGATGATCATGTCGCCCAAAATACTCGTGAACGCCGTCTTCACCGGCGCCGCCGTGCTCGCAAAATAAACCCCCGCGAGACCCGTATACGCCTTGGTCCACAACGGACCGTTGTGCGCTCCCCGCGACGCGATCGCCTGCTGTGCCGACGCCGCGCTTCCATGTTGCACGGCGTAATTCACCATCGCATCTGCCGGCGCCGCGCGCCGCTCCCGTCCGATCGCCGCCGCCAGCCGTTGCGGTTGCGCCGAAAGCAGCGCGCAATATCGATCGAGCATCGGCCCCTGCAGCGCCGCGCGATCGTGCTGCCTCTGCAGCACCCGCAGTTCCGCCGCCGCATTTCCGCTGGCGCGATAATCCTCCGCCGCCTCCAGCAGTTCATTGTTATGCTGCTTCGCCGCCCGATCTAAAGCCTCCATCTGCGCGCCCAACTCCTCGAACGCCAGCCTTTGCTTTTGCAGATCGATCAGTTTCTGCTTCTTCACCGCCGCGTCGTCCGCGGCCGGATCGGCGATCAGATCTTCCGCCAGCCACTTCGCTTCCGCATCTGCCAGCCCCGATTTTTCGGCAATCTCCACTCTCCGGTCCTGTTTTTCGACCGCCGCCGCGAATTTCGTTTTCTCCTCCGGCGAATAAAATCGCGCCACCACGTTGCCCGCGTCCTGAATCCCGGTCGACGCCACGTCTTCATCCGCCGCCGCGATCGCCGCCAGTGCCGCATCGAACTGCCGCTGCCGCATCAAAATCCGCACGTAGGTATGCAGCCCTTCGTTGGCGGACCGTTTCCACGCCTGTTCCGCGAACGTTCGCGCCTCGCCGATCATTCCCCACTGCTCCAGCGCGTCGGCCATCGTCATCAGATTCTGGGCATTGTCCGCCCGCCCCTCGATCCAGGCCTTCCGCAGCGCCGCCACCGCCTCCGCGTTCTTTCCCTGGCGCGCGCGAATTACCGCCAGCTTATCCATCCATTGCGGATTCCGATAGGTCAGCTCATACAATTTGTTCGCCGTCGCCGCCGCATCCTCGAAGCGCAGCAGCCGCTCTTCCAGATTCAGCCGCGCCGAAAGCACGTCCGTTCGATCCGGCCGCACCCCCGCCGCCCGCGTGTACGCCGTCACCGCCGCCGGAAAATCGCCCAGCTGCGTTTCGATCCGACCCAGCACCATCGGCCATCGAAAATCTTTCGGCGAATCGCTCGCCGCCTTGGCGTAGTAATCCCGCAGCCGCGCCGCGTTTCCATGGCCCGACGCGTATTGCGCCGCTTCCCGCGCGACGCTTTCATCCTCCGGATAGCGATTCAAAATCTCGATGTACTGATCCACGCCGGCGTTAAAATCCCTGGTTCGCGTCAGCACCGGAATCAGCGCGCGCCGCATCGCCGACGTATCCGCGTGCTTCGCCCCCAGCTCGCGAATCTTCGCGTCGTAAAAAGTCCGCAGCCCCTGGTCGTCACCCGCTCGCGCATAGCTGTCCGCCATCAGTGCGATGTACTCCGCCCGCTCCGGCTCCGCCGTCAACAGCTTCGTCGCAAATCCGCGCGCCCGCGCATAATCGCCCGATTCGTTCGCCTTGCGCCCCGCTTCGAGCGTGAACTGCTCGCGATATTCCGCCTGCGCCCGTCCCGCCGCTTCTTCGAGAACATCCACCGCCCGTTTCGGATCTTTATTGCGCCAGTGATAATCCACCGCCGCGCGAACCACTCCCAGAATTGCCGGGTTCTCGCGATACAGCGCGTCGATGGTCTGCGCTCCCTCCGCCGCCCTTCCCTGCCCTTCGAGAAATCTCGCCAGGCCGAGCCGCAGCCGCATCCGGTCCACCGGATCGGTGGTCACCGCGATCTGCCGCTCAATCGCGGCCTGCTGCGCCTTCGGAAATCCATCCACCCGCGCGTCGTTTTCGATCAGAGCCAGCAGCTCCGGCCGGTTCGCTCGCGCCGACAAATCGAGCAGCAGTTTTTCCAGATCGTCCCGCCGGCTCTGACTCCGCAGCACCGCCGCCCGCAGTTTGATCGCTCCCATCTCCGGATTCCGCGCCGAAACCAGATTCGCGGTCAGCTGTTCGATCTCGGCCCGCAGCGCCGGTTTTCGCGCCAGCGCCAGCAGCCGCCGCTCCGCGTTCGAATTTTCCTGCGCGATCGCGCCCTTGGCGTATTCCCGCGCCGCCCGATCGTAGTCCCGCTGATTTTCGTGAATCGCGCCCGCTTCGTAAGCGAAAAGCGACGGATCGCCCAGCCGCGTGCGCCCTTGCTCCAGCACCCGCAGCGCATCGTCATAACGGTAGTAATCCCAGAACACCGAAGACGCCTGCAAGTACGAATCGGCCTTGGCCGGTTCGATCTCGGTCAGCCGGTTCCAATCGCCCGCCGCCCGATCGAAGTGCTCTCCCTGCGCCTCCATTTCACCCAACCGCGTCAGCGCATCCCGGTCCCGCGGATTCGCCCGCGCCAGTTTTTCCTGGATACCCACCGCGACATCCATCTGCTCGAGCGACCGCGCCATCGCCGCCGCGCGTCCGCCGATCGTTCCATCCGCCGGAAAATTCGTTTCGAGCGCCACCATCCCTGGCGTCGCCGTCTCGAAATGCCCGCGCCACGCTTCCCCCTCCGCCACAAAACGCTGTGCCGCCGGATTCTGATTCGCGCCCCGCAACGCCGCCAGTTCCCCATCCAGGCGTCCCGTGCTCGAAAGCCGTTCGAAAAATCGCATGCGCAGGTCTTCTGCGTAATACCAGTGCTGCCGCAGCAGCGCCTCATACGCCGGATCGTTGCGGGTCGCCTGGGTCGAATACGCGCTCAAAAGATTCCGCACGAAACTCAACTGATGCGGGAATCGCTGATGCGCGTACAAATTCAATTGCAGATAAAGCAGCGGGCCCACCGGCGCCGCCGGGTTCACGATCTCCCGAAAATACGAGGCTAATTCCGTTCCCGAAAACGTCTTCACCACGTCGCGCGTCAGCCGCGAAACATCGGCCTGCCGCTTCTGTCGCAAATACCAGCGAGCCAGCTTGTGTTCCCAGGTGTGATCAGGAAACTGCGCGATCGCCCGCTGATAAACCTGTTCCATCTCGCCGCCCAGCCGGTTCTGTTCGAGAAAAGCCGACAGCGTATCGTACAATCCCGGATCGTTGGGATTCCGATCGATCTCCCGCCGGTAAATGGCCAGCGCATCCGGCACCCGCTTCAGCGAAACCAGCCGCGCCACATACCGGTCGAGCACCCGCGCGTAATCGGGCGATCGAAGCCTGTCATACTGCGGCGCCGCCTTTTGCCCTTCTGCTGGTTGCGAGGGAGCTTGCGGCAGCGGACCCACCGGAACTCCGCCTGCCTTCTTGCCCAGCTCCACCAGCAGCGCATCGTAGGTCGCAAATTCCTGCTGTGTCTGATTCAACCGCGCATAGGCGTCCCCCATCCGCATCGCCACTGCCACGCGATTGGAAGCAGCGGGAAAATCGGAAAGAAATCTCAATCCCGCGCGAATCACCCCATCGCTCGCGCCGTAAATCGCATAAGCCTCGATCACCCGTTCCCGCAATTCCGCTCGCTCCGACGAATTCGGAAAACGCGATTCCAACAGCGTGACCAGTTCCGCCCCCCGCGCGCGATGAAAATACGGAGCCGCATTCTGTTCCTCCATCGCGTAACGCTGCGGCGGATCGGTTCCGTTCAAAATCAACGACGCCGCGCCGTTCAAAAACCCCGGATGCGGGTCCATCGTCGCCACGTCCCGGTACAACGACAAATTCCCCGCCCCGAATCGCATCGGCTGTTCCGGAACCGAAAGCAGCAGCCGCGCCAGCGACCCCAGTGCCGTCTCCGCCATGGCGTGGTCCGTTCCCGCCGCGCTATAGAGCGCATAATAATTTCGCGCCGCGTCGTCGTAGTTGTGCGTCAGCTCGAACAGCCGCGCCAAAGTCAATAATTCTTCTGGAGTCCATGCCGATTGACGCGACTGCTTTCGCTCGCGAAATTCCGCCAGCGCCCGATCGGCCGCCGCCGCGTTGCCCTGCTGCTGCCAGTAATAAAAAAGCCGCGCCGCCGCCGCCAGATCCACCGGATTCGCAGCCACTTTCGCGCGCGTCCGCTCCAGATAAACCCGCAACTGCCCGGTCCGCTTCATCAGCTCGAAATACTGCGTCACCAATCGCGCCGGCCACAGCGGCCGGAAGCTGCGCTCATAAATCTGCAAAGCCTGCGCCGCCGGACCCGCGCTCGCCGCGATCTCCGCCCGCGCCTCAATCGGAAATTCCTCATCCTTCGGAAACGCCGCCCCGTACGCCGCCGTCACCTGCGTGGCCACGTCATAGCGTTTATGATTCATGGCAAACCGGAAAAACTTCTGATAGATGTCCGGCTCCGTCGGATAGCGCTGGATCCACGCGCCGAACTGCGGCACCGCCAGGAGCGGATCGAGCTGTTGATCCTCAATCAGCCGGATCGCCCGTTCATAAATCGCTCGCGGCTGTTGCGAATCCGCGGGATACTCGCGCGCCGCCATCGCCAGCTCGGTCAGTTCTTCGCTCGACTGCATCCGCCGGTGGTAGTAATCCGCCACCGCCTGCCGCGCCGAGCCTTTGTCGGACGCAACATCTATATACTTTTTCCAGTCCGCTTCCGCCGCCGCAAAATCGAGCTGTTGCTCCGCCTCCAGCGCTCGCAAAGAATACAACTCCGCATCGCCAGGCGCTGAAGAGATCAACCTCGAAAGATCCGCCCGAGTCTCCTGCGGCGCTTTCCGAATCGCCACCGTTCCCCCCGGCAGCGCAACCGTGCGAAAAAAAACATTCTCCAGGCGGCTGGTCGCATCGACATTCTCAGCCCATTTCGTCAGTTCGCCGTGCAACCCCACGACCGCGCCGATCACCACGACAGCCGCGAGCCAATTCTGACTCCTGACTCCTGACTCCTGACTCCTTTCACGGAAGGATTTCAATTTCCACCTCCCCGCTGCCGATGTTGTGCGCGAAATCTTCAGCCGTCACTGTCAGCTTGTATCGCCCCACCGCGAGCGAAGCCGGAATCGTCATTTCCCCCGCATTCGATCCCGCCCCTGCGTTCCATCGCAGATACGCCGGAGCCGCGCCATTCAACCGCGCGACGATAGTTCGCGTCGTGTCTGAAGCGCTGGCATGAATCTGCATCAGTTCGCCGCGATGAAACTGCCGCCGGTCGAGTTTCACCTTCACCGCCGGCGGCTGGCTGGCGATTATGAACGTCTTCGATTCGCGAAATACATGTCCTTGCCGGTCACGCAAAATCAACCGGACCGGATAAGTTCCGTCGGTCAAATCCTTTGGCGCTAAAAATCGCGTCTGCCAGGTATCTTCATCCCCCAGATACCGCAGCGGTTTTATTAATCCAAACGGAAACATCGCCACTACGGAAGTAATCGATTCATCCGTTTTCACCCGCAGCACCGGATCGCCCGGCCGAATCAATCGCGGCCGCAGCAGCGCCCGCGGCGCCGCCAGAAACGAAGTGTAAGGTGTTACGAATTTGTACTTTCGCGACAGCTTCACAATTTCGTCGATGGTGGCCTGATCTTCTCCGTCGCGGTCGATTTTTTCGAGCAGCGCATCCACCCGCGCCTTGGCCCACTCGCGCGGCAACTGCGGATGTTCCGTATTTTGTGCGGGAAGCGTTACCGTCGCGCGGGTCTGACCGGCGGTGAACGTCGCTTGCCCTCCGGGATTTTTATATTCTCCGACCCAGGTCTCAATCGATCCGGGGAAGACACTTTCTTCCAATGGATACACCAGATCGAAGTTCGCGGCGGGGGTGATTCCCAGGGTCAGATTATCTACTGGCCGCCTACCGATTTTCGATAAAAACGCATTCAACTTGAAGTCGACCGGCTCGGTGGAACGGACGGACTCGAACACTCCGTTGCTGCGCGCAAGCACTTGCCCCAGCGGCAGATTGGCATCGTCGCCCACCGCGAAAACATAGGTGCGCGGCGGTTTTTTCGCGGTGTACCAATCGGCCAGTTTTACGTTTTGCAAAATTCCGCGGGTGGCGTTCAGATCGCCGAGCAGTACGATGTACGGATCTTTTTCAAAAGACTGGGCCAGAGCGGCCTCGAGAGCCGATTGAAGGTTGGTCCCGCCGCGCAATTTTTCGGCTCGCAGGAATGCCAGGGCTTTTTCGATTTGATCCGGGTTGGCGGGAACCGGGGCGCGCGCGAACGGGGTCGTTTTTTCGTTGTAAATCAGCAGGTTGAATTGATCGGACGGACGCAGGGATCGCAGTAGCGATTCGAGCGCACGGAAGCTGCGCTCCAGCTTCTCCCACTGCATCGACAGCGAGCTATCGAACAGCGCGACCACGGTTCGCGGCGGGACAGCGCCGGCCGTGCGGGGTATCGCCATCAGAGCCGACGCTTCGAAGAAACCGGGCTCGGCGCCGTCGCGATAGGTCAAAACTTCGAGTGAGTTATTTTGCGCATTTAGCGCATATTTGAGTCCGAAATCGTCATTTAAGGTGACATTTCGTGCATCGTAGGATGCTTTGATGGATTTGCCCGATCGCTCGCTGACCTGCATGGGAAAGGTCTTGCTCACCACCTCGAAATCCCGCATCGCATGGGCGCTTTTGAGATCGAGATGGATGGAAAGTTTTCCCGCGGTTTGCACACGATACACGTCTGGTTTCAATGGGATGGCGAAAAATATTTCGCCTCCTTCCACCGGCAGCCGCTCCTGATATTCGATCTCGACGCGCTTGGTTCCGGAGGCGGGAATCGGTACGACGCGCGCGCTAAAGATCGATGTTCGGCGCGCTTCGTCGGCATCGCGTTCGCCCATTTGCAAAAGTCCGGGATCAAGCGCCTGCATGCGGATGTCGTTATAAACTTCTTCGGCGCGCTTGCGCTCCAGAATGACGCCGGGGATTCTGGTGGCGTCGTCCCACACCGCGAAATCGGAAATCATGGCGCGGCCGGGCAGCGCGAAAACGTAATTGCCTTCGAGGAGGCGCCCGGTGTGGTTGCCGAAAATCTGCAGGATGGCAACCTTGGCACTGCCGTTGTCGATGGTCACGTCGATGGACATTTCATCGAGCGACAAAACTCGCGCGTCGGGTTGCTTCAACGTGGACGGAATCAGGACGCCGGCCTCGCCACAGAGAAAAGGCGCGAGGACCAAGGCGAGAAAGATTTTCATCGGCCGAGCACCGTCGATTCCGGCAGCTTGATTAACCCGTTGTCGGTGCCGACGTAGATCGCGCCGGCGCGGGCTTCGATGGCGGTCACGTTGAGCGAAGGAAGGCCGGCAGTCCAGAACTTCCAGCGGCCCGCGGCGATGTTGTAGACAGCGAGACCGCGATCGAGCGTGCCGGCATACACCGCGTTCGGCGTGGTGGCCATGGCGTTGTCATTGATCTCGACGGTGCCGCGCAGATCGTCGAAAGAGTTCCAGCGGCCATAAGAATCGAGGCGCATCACGCCCGCGCCGTAGGTTCCGATAAACCAGTCTTCACCGACGCGGGCAATCGAGGTGATCCAGTTGTGCTTCAGACCGGAGTTCGCGGTGGTAAAGCTGGCCTTGACCAGCGGTCCGTCGAGGATCGACAGGCCGCCGAGCGTTCCCACCAAAGTTTTCGCTCCATCGACGGCGAGAGTGTAAACGTGATTGTTCACCAGGCCCTGAAACGCGTAGATGCTGCTGATGCCAGTGGAATCGATGAAACTCACGCCGGCGGGAGTGGCGGCAATAGCCGAGCCGTCCGAACGAAAGGCGACGTCGGTAACCTGGTTGGCGATCAGGCCGTCGTCGTGTGTGATCACGCGGCGGCGCGTCGCGGAGGCATCGAACATCACCAGGCCGTTCGCCGTCGCCACTGCCGAAACACCGGGAGCCTGCGCGATGCGATTCACGCAGAACAGATGATCATCTTCGAAACGGCCGCCGCCTGAGCCCAGGATTTGCAGGCCGTGATCGAAATAGCCGATCCAGAGGCGCCCGGTGGCATCGAGCGAAAGTGCCGAGATGTTGCGATCGGTGAGCAGGGCGTCATCACGATGGATGGTCTCGCGGGCGCCGCGCCACAGCGAATCTTCGGCGAGCGCGAATACTTCGTCGTCGATCTTTAATATTTTTCGGATGGAGCAAGCGGGGCAGACGGCGGCGCGACGCGAGGCCAGCTCCACCATTCCTTCATCGAGCGTGCCGATCCACAATTTTCCGCCGGAGGCCAGCAGGCTTTGCGCGAAATATTCGGGCGCGACCACCTGCGCGAATTTGCCGCCGCGAATTTCGGCGACGCCGAGCGCGGTGCCGGCATAAAGAGTACCGCCATCGAGCGCCAGCGATAGAACTTGCCGATCCGGCAGCGCGTCGTCGATGGTTTCAAGAGCGCCGGCGCTCCAATGCAGCAGGCCGCGGTCGATAGTGCCGATCCACAGACTGGCATCGTCGCCGGCCAGGGCGGTAACGCGGATACCGTTTAGAGAAGAGTGAAAGGGCGCGAGGGTGCGGCCATCCCAGACCAGGACGCCGGATTTTTCGGTACCGATGAGAATGCGGCCGGTGTCGAGCGGCAAGAGCGCGGTGATTTTTCGGAACTGCGCGTCTTCGGCGCGGATCTGGCGGAAGGCGCGGCCGTCGAAGGCGAGAAGTCCGGCACCGGCGGTGGCGATCCACAGCTCGGGCGCGCGGGAATCGGCGGCGAGTCCGACGGCGAGGGCGGTGATGGGCGCGGGAGGCAACTCTGCTCCGGCGCGATAGCGGGTGAGCAAGGCGCCATCGGGATCGTATTCGGCGAGGCCGGTGGGTCCGGCGATGAAGAGATGGCCGCGGAAAAGTTGCGCGTCGGTGAAAGTCGCGGGCGCGGCGATGAATTCGAGTCCGGCGGGGAGAGTGGGATCGAAGGGACGGAGGGTGAAGCGGAGGGTCGATTCGGCGGCAACGCGCTCCCGATTTTCGCCGAGCACCCGTTGCGCGCGCCACAGCGTCCACGCTGCAAAAATCACGGCTGCGCTCGCCAGGATTGCCAGGGCGAGCCAGACCCGTTTTCTCGACATTGGTTCAATGATAGCTTGGGGGAATTGGCAGGTCGGGGACCTGCCCCACTGGTTAGGCCGACGGAATCAGCGACTGTGGCGGCTCGCTGGGAAAACCGCTCCGTCACCGTCGCGGCTCTGTCGGACGGTGTTGGTTTAGAAACGTGCGGAACGCGCTCCGTTACCGTCGCGCCTCGGTTGCTTTCGGCGGATGGGCGCTTTCGATGGGGAATACGGCGCGACATCGGATAATGCGTGCGGGACATTAGAATTAAGTGTGTCCCTTTATGACGCTTTGATCGTGATTTCGTTTGGCGGGCCGGAAAAACATGAGGACGTGATTCCGTTTCTGGAGAATGTGCTGCGCGGGCGCAATGTCCCAAGGGAACGGATGCTCGAGGTGGCGGAACATTATTACCACTTCGATGGACGCAGCCCGATTAACGATCAGAATCGCGAGCTGATCGCGAAATTACGCGAGGCCGTGGATGTGCCGGTTTATTGGGGAAATCGCAACTGGCATCCGCTGCTGGCCGATACGCTGCGGCAGATGCGCTCGGACGGCGTCCGCCATGCGCTGGCGTTTGCAACTTCGGCGTTCGGATCCTATTCCGGATGCCGGCAGTATCTGGAAGATATCGCCCTGGCACGAGCCGCGGTGGAAGGCGCGCCGGCGATCGATAAGATTCCGCCGTTTCCGGATCATCCCGGATTCGTCGAAGCAATGATCGATCGGGTGGGCGCGGCGTTCCGTGAACTGCCGGGGGCGCGGCTGGTGTTCACGGCGCATAGCGTGCCGGAGACGATGGCGCAATCGAGTCCGTACGTCAGGCAGTTGGAAACAGCCTGCGCGGCGGTGGCGGCGGGGGTGGGACGCAGGGAGTGGAAGCTGGTTTATCAGAGCCGCAGCGGGCCGCCGGGACAGCCCTGGCTCGAACCGGATGTTTGCGATTACCTGCGGGAGATCCGGTCCGACGTGGTGATCGCGCCCATCGGATTTCTTTCCGACCACATGGAAGTGCTGTACGATCTGGACACCGAAGCGCGCGCGGTTTGCGAGGAATTGGGAGTGCGGATGGCGCGGGCGGGAACGGTGGGCACGCATCCTGCGATCATCCGGATGATTGCGCAGTTTTGCGAGAGGCTGCCGACGGTCTGCGCGGTGGAGTGCTGTCCGGCTCCGCGGCGGAAACCGTAGGAACGGGCGGGCGGATTATAAATCCCGCCGCAGGCTGCAAGCCTGCCCCACGGGAAATAATGGCAAAATTTGAGAATGCGCTGGGTCGCGTGGTTTCTCGCGTGCATTTCGGTTTACGCCGCTTCGCCATTTGTGGTCGAGCCGTATTTGCAGCTCGGCGACGCGCGGGGATTGCAGAAATCGGAGACGCTGGCGCTGCTGTGGCAAACTCCGGCGGATTCGTCGGACTGGACCGTGGAAGTGAAATCGGGCCCGATGTTGAAACGGGTCCCCGGCTGGCGAAAGATGGCCGCGCCGTCCAACACTCGGGTCGCCGTGAGCGGGATCGAGCCGCACCTGGTTTGGCGCGCGACGCTGGCGGGGCTCGCGCCTGGGGTGGATTTCGAGTATCGCGTCATCCACGCGGGCAAAGCGGTTTTCAACGCGCACGGGCACGCCCGGAAAACGGCCAGCGAGGCGTTCCGGTTCGTGGCTTTCGGAGATTGCGGGGCGGGAACCGGAGACCAGGAGCACATTGCGGCGCTCGCGTCGAAACAGAATCCCGATTTTGTGTTCATCCCCGGCGATATCGTTTATACGCGCGGCCGAGTCGCCGAGTATCGGGAAAAATTCTTTCCGGTTTATGGGCCGATGATGGGATCGACGTTGTTTGTCGCCGCGCCAGGGAATCATGACACGCAGAATCGCGATCTGGCGACGGCGCCCGATGCGCTCGCGTATTTTTACTACTGGGCGCAGCCGCTGAACGGTCCGGCGCATTCGAGTTTTGGCGCGCTCGATGGTCCCGACGACGCCAAGGAGGCCTTTCGCGCGGCGGCGGGCGTGAATTTCCCGCGGATGGGGAATTTTTCGTTCGACTACGGAAATTCGCACTGGCTGATTCTCGATTCGAATCCTTACGCGGAATGGACCGACGCGGCGCTGCGTCGCTTTGTGGCCGACGATCTGGCGGCGACGCGGGCGACCTGGAAGTTCGTCGGCTTTCATCATCCCGGCTTCAATTCATCGAAGGCGCATCGCGAGGATCAGTGGATGCGGGTACTGAGCGACGTGTTCGAGGCGGGTGGAGTGGATGTGGTGATCTCCGGTCACGTGCACAATTATCAGCGGACGCATCCGCTGAAGTTCCACGTGACCTCACCGCCGCGGGCGCCGATCACGACGGTCGACGGCGAATGGACGCTCGATAAATCCTACGACGGCGAGACGAACACGCGTCCGCAAGGAGTGATTTATCTGATCACCGGAGCGGGCGGCGCTCCGCTGTATGATCTGGAGCAAGGCGACGATCCGTCGAGCTGGCTGGAATTCACGGCGAAATTCTATTCGAAGACCCATTCGCTGACGGTGGCGGATGTGGATGGACGCACCGCGAAATTCCGGCAGATTTCGGCGGCGGGCGAGGTGATCGACTCGTTTACGATTACCAAGTGAGCTGTGCGGCAGGTGTCGAGACGAGTCTCGACACGGCACGCACGAGTGCGTGCGCCACGTTAGGGCGAGAGCGAGTAATGATCGAAGCACCGCACGCCCTCATCCCGCGCGGTCCAGACAAAGCCGAGCTTTTCGAGTACTCGAATGGACGCGGCGTTGCCGACCTGGACCAGCGCGACGATGCGATGCAAAGATAACTCGCGAAAACCGTAATCGATGAAGACGCGGCTGGCTTCGGTGGCGAGGCCGCGGCCCCAGTATTGGGGGTCGAGATAGAAGGCCAAAGCCGCTTCGTGGGCGAGTGGACCGCTGGCCCCGAAATTGGGATGAAGGCCGCAGCGGCCGATATAACAGCCTTCCGGCTTGAAGATGGTGGCACGCACTGACAGAGGATTGGAGGCGGCGGGCAATCCGTCGCGAAACTTTTGCTCGGCGGCCTCACGCGTTCGCGGCGCGCCGCCGACGTAACGACGCACTTGCGGATCGGCTTCGATGGCGCAGTAAGGGTCCAGATCGGAGGGTTGGTGAGGACGAAACAGTAGCCTCTCCGATTCGAGAATCATGGGATGCAAGAAGCGGGGCGGCGGGTTAGCGGAAGTTGAAGGCCAGCCAGA
>Ga0182024_10019881_pt1 | contig 12321 bp, 8 predicted proteins | sample P32metaG_FD_120480 | JGI IMG/M metagenome (GOLD analysis project Ga0182024, IMG submission 120480) | Permafrost microbial communities from Stordalen Mire, Sweden - P3-2 metaG (Illumina Assembly) | ecosystem: Environmental > Terrestrial > Soil > Wetlands > Permafrost | place: Sweden: Stordalen...
ATCTGCCGCTCGACAAGCTGCTGGATCGTGCTGCGGCGAAGGAACCCGAGGTCACGACGGACTCGAGCTCGCGCAGCACGGCAAGCGGCGACTCCGATACAGCGACCGTCGATGGTCGCAGCCGTACGGACCGCTGATGCTCAGGCGATATTTTCCGCTGCTGGTGGTGATTGCGATCGCGCTATTGATCGTGCTCACCTCGCTCTTCACCGTGCAGGAGACGCAGGTCGCGATCCGCACCGAGTTCGGCGCCATCGTCGGCATCGACTATGACCCCGGCCTGCACTGGAAATGGCCGTGGGATCAGGTGGTGAAATTCGAGCGGCGCATTCTCTCGCAGTCCTATGAGGGCGAGACCTTTCTCACCAACGACAACCGCGGCCTCATCGTCGACTTCTACGTCAAGTGGCGCGTCAATGACGCCTCGCGATTCTTTCAGGCGACCGGCGGGGTCGAGGACATCGCTGCAGAGCGCCTGGCGGAGATCGTCACCGACGGCATCAAGAGCGTGGTCGCGCAGCGCACGTTGGAGCAGATCGTCACCTCGGAGCGCGCCGCTGTCACCGGCGACATGTTTGGCAAAGCGAATCGCGCAGTCGCAGGATTGGGTGTCGAGCTCATCGATGTGCGCGTGCAGCGCATCGACCTGCCGGAAGACGTTGCCACGCGTGTCTACGACAGCATGAAGCAGAATTTCGCGAAGATCGCGAGCCGCCTGCGCGGGGAAGGCTCGAGTGCTGCCGTGCGCATCCGCGCCACCGCCGAGCGCCAGCGCACGGAGATTCTGGCCGACGCCGAGCGCGATGCACTGCGGGTGCGCGGCCAGGCCGATGCCGAGGCCGCCCAGATCTTTTCGCGCGCCTACCAGAGCAACCCCGACTTCTACTCCTTCTACCGCAGTCTGCAGGCCTACGAGCGCTCGCTCGGCAAGGACGGCGACGTGCTGGTCATCACGCCCGACGGCGAATTCTTCAAATACTTCAAGGATCCGGGTAATCCGGGTAATCCGGGTAATCCGAGCAAGCCGGGTAAGCGCTGATCGCCCGCGCAAGCTTCGGGCCTAATCGCCTCATGCTCCACCTGTCGGATCTCATCGCCGCGGTCGCGCTTTTCCTGGTACTCGAGGGCATGGCTCCGTTCTTAAACCCGCGCGGCATGAAGCGCGCGCTCACCCGTCTCCTCGACGTGGGCGACCGGGAGCTGCGTATCGCAGGGTTGGGGAGCATGCTGGTCGGACTCGGGATTCTCTTTCTGGTTCGGTAGCGTCATGGGCAAGTTCGTCATCGTGATCGGCACCCAGTGGGGCGACGAGGGCAAGGGAAAGGTCGTCGACCTCCTGACCGAGCGCGCAGTCGCCGTGGCGCGTTTTCAAGGCGGCCACAACGCCGGCCACACGCTCGTCATCGGCGGAAAGAAGACGGTTCTCTCGCTCATCCCCTCGGGCATCCTGCGCGACGGAGTGCGCTCCTTCATCGGCAACGGCGTCGTGCTCTCGCTCGAAGCGCTCCTGAGCGAAGCCGAAATCCTCATCAATCAGGGCGTGCCGGTCTTCGATCGTCTGCGCATCTCGCCCTCCTGCCCGCTCATTCTGCCGTCACACGTGGTGCTCGACCGGGCGCGCGAGCAGGCTCGCGGCGTCAATGCCATCGGCACGACAGGTCGGGGCATCGGGCCTGCGTACGAGGATAAGGCCGCGCGCCGCGCGCTGCGCGTCGCCGATCTCTTCAGGCGCGATCACTTCGCGGCAAGACTCGGCGAAGTGCTTGACTTTCACAACTTCATTCTGCAGAACTACTATCGCCAGCCGCCGGTCGATTTTCAAAAGACGCTCGACACCCAACTTGCACTGGGCGCGAAGATCGAGCCGCTCGTGACGGACGTGACGCTCGCCCTGGAGGCGCTGCGGGTGGCGGGCGCCAACGTCTTGTTCGAGGGCGCGCAGGGTGCGATGCTCGATGTGGATCTGGGCACCTATCCGTATGTGACCTCGTCAAATACCACCGCGGGCTTTGCCAGCTCCGGCACCGGCATTGGCCCGCGCGCCTTCAATGCCGTCATCGGCATCGTCAAGGCTTACACCACGCGCGTCGGCGCAGGGCCATTCCCCACCGAGCTCTTCGATGGCTACGGCGAGCACCTGTCGCGCGTCGGCCATGAGTTCGGCTCGGTGACAGGCCGGCGGCGCCGCTGCGGCTGGTTCGATTCGGTGGCGCTGCGCCGTGCGATCATTCACTCCACGGTGTCGGGTCTTTGCATCACGAAGCTTGACGTGCTGGACGGCCTCGACACGCTGCGCATCTGCGTGGGCTATCGGATCGACGGCAAGGTTGTCGCGGAGCCGCCGCTCTCGGTCGATTCGTACGACCAGATCGATCCCGTCTATGAAGAGATGTCCGGCTGGAAGGAATCGACCGTCGGCGTCACGGACTACGCCGGCCTGCCCGCTGCCGCGCGCGCTTATCTGGAGCGCATCGAAGCCTTGGTCCACGTGCCCATCGACCTCATTTCAACCGGTGCCGAGCGCGATGAGATCATTGTGCTGCGCCACCCCTTCAGCCGTTGACGCTTTCGCGGGTGGGCGGCGCAGTGCCCCTGAGCAGGAAGGATTAGATGAGCGCGACTCGATATGAGCTGCACGGCGAGGTCGCCGTCATTACCCTCGACAACCCGCCGGTTAATGGCTTGGGCTACGCGCTGCGCCACGGCATCTCACAAGGTGTGGAGCGCGCGCAGGATGACGATGCGGTGCGCTCCATCGTCCTCATCGGCACCGCGAATGGTTTTTCCGGCGGCGCGGACGTCAAGGAATTCGGCACCCCGTTGGCGTCTGCCGCTCCCAACCTGCGCGCGCTCGTGAGCGAGGTTGAAGAGAGCAGCAAGCCCGTCATCGCGGCCATCGGCGGCATCGCCATGGGCGGCGGGCTCGAACTTGCGCTCGGCTGCCACTATCGCGTGGCCGCGCCCGGCGCGCGCATCGCCTTGCCGGAAGTCAAACTCGGCCTTATGCCGGGGGCGGGCGGCACGCAGCGGCTGCCGCGCGTGGTGGGACTTGAGGGCGCGCTCAATATGATTGTCTCCGGGACGACCCTTCCCGCCCAGGAGCTCGCCGGCACGCGGCTCTTCGACCGGATGATTATCGGGGAGTTGTTGGCGGGCGCCATCGCCTTCGCGCGCGAAGTGGCCGCTGTGCGGCCTCTGCCGCGCGTGCGCGACCTGCAGGTGCGTCACGCCAATGCGGAAGGATTCCTCGGATTTGCGCGCGCGTCCGTCAAGGCCCTCGCCAAGAACTTTCCGGCGCCGCCCGCCTGTGTGGCCGCCGTCGCCGCTTCGCTCGGCGAATTCGAGCAGGGATTGGCCGAGGAGCGCGCGCTCTTCGCCAAGCTCATGCAGAGTCCCGAGTCGGCGGCGCTGCGTCATGCATTCTTTGCCGAGCGCGCTGCCGCCAAAATCCCCGGCCTGTCCGCGGACACGCCGGTGCGCAAGATCCGCTCGGCCGCGGTGATCGGCGCCGGCACGATGGGCGGCGGCATCGCGATGAACTTTGCGAACGCGGGCATTCCCGTTACCGTGCTCGATGCCAGCGCGGCGGCGCTCGAGAAGGGGCTCGGCGTCGTGCGCAGAAACTACGCGAGCGCCGCGAAGAAAGGCAAGCTCTCATCCCAAGACCTGCAGTTGCGGAGCGGGCTCATCACCGGAACTCTCGATGCGAAGGATCTGGCCGGCGCCGACATTCTCATTGAGGCCGTATTTGAAGACCTCGAGGTGAAACGCAGGGTGTTTCTGGAGCTCGATGCGCTGGCGAAGCCGGGCGCGATCCTCGCGTCCAACACCTCGACGCTCAACATCGACACGATCGCGCTCTTCACGAACCGGCCGGCGGACGTACTCGGCATGCATTTCTTCAGCCCGGCGAACGTGATGCGCCTGCTTGAGATTGTGCGCGGCAAGGCGACTTCCAATAAAGTACTGGCGAGCGGCCTTGCGCTTGCGAAAAAGCTCAACAAAGTTGGGGTCGTCGCGGGCGTATGCGACGGCTTCATTGGCAACCGCATGCTCCGGCCCTACATGCGCCAGGCGGAGTTGCTGCTGCTCGAAGGCGCCTTACCTTCGCAAGTGGACGGCGCGCTCGAGCGCTGGGGCTGGGCGATGGGCCCGTGCCGCATGCAGGATCTTGCGGGCAACGACGTCGCAGGCTTCATCCGCAAGCGGCAGTACGCCGACGATCCCGACGCGCCGCATTCGCAGATCGCGGATCGTTTGGTTGAACTTGGGCGCTTCGGCCAAAAAAGCGGGAAGGGCTACTACCTCTATGCACCCGACGGCCGCGAGGCACTGGCGGATCCAGAGGTCGAGCGGATCATTCTCGACACTGCAAGGAGCGCGGGATTGAATCGGCGGCGGATCAGCGATGATGAAATCGTCAAGCGCTGCGTGTTCGCGCTCATCAACGAGGGCGCAAAGATCCTGGCAGAGGGCATTGCCGTGCGCGCCTCCGACATCGATGTGGTGTATCTCGCAGGCTATGGCTTTCCCCTTTTCCGCGGCGGACCCATGTTCTACGCGGATACCGTTGGGCTACCCACAGTTGTTCGGACGATTCGCCGCTTCGCCGCCAATCCGGCAAGTGACCGCGGCTTCTGGCAGCCTGCCGCCTTGCTGGCGCGGCTCGCTGTCGAAGGCAAGACCTTCAACGCGTGACTCGCCGCGTCACGAGCGCGATTTTCACCGGAGAGCCTCATGAAGGATGCCGCCATCGTGTCCACTGCCCGCACGCCCCTCTGCAAGGCCTGGCGCGGAGCTTTCAACATGACGCACGGCGCAACCCTCGGAGCGCATGCGCTCAACCGCGCGGTCGAGCGCGCCGGGATCGATGCTGCGGAAATTGAGGACGTCATCTTTGGAGTTGCGAATCCCGAAGGCGCGACCGGCCTCAACATTGCGCGCCAGATTGCGCTGCGCGCGGGCCTTCCCGCGACGACTGCCGGCATGAGCGTGAATCGGTTCTGCTCGTCGGGTTTGCAGGCCATCGCCATCGCGGCGCAGCGCGTGATTCTCGATGGCGTGCCCATCGCGGTTGCCGGAGGTGTGGAGTCAATCTCCTGCGTGCAGAATGAGATGAACCTGCACATGATCCACGACTCCTGGCTGCTAGAGCACAAGCCCGACATCTACATGCCCATGCTGGTGACTGCCGAGACCGTCGCCAGGCGCTATGACATCGACAGGAACCGGCAGGATGAGTACGGCGTGCAAAGCCAGCTGCGCGCGAGCGCTGCGCAGGCGGCCGGCAGGTTCGCTGAGGAAATCGTCCCGATCAGGGTGGCGGCGGCGTTTGCGGATAAGGGCACGGGCCGCATGTTTACCCAGGAGGTGACCGCCGCAAGCGATGAGGGCATTCGGGCGGATACGACTCTGGCGGGCGTTTCCAAAATAAAGCCCGCAATTGCCGGCGGCTCCATCAATGCGGGCAACGCCAGCCAGTTCTCGGATGGCGCGTCGGCTTGCGTCGTCATGGATGCAAAGCTTGCGGAGCAGCGCGGCCTTGCGCCCCTCGGGATTTTCCGCGGCTTTGCGGTCGCCGGCTGTGAGCCGGATGAGATGGGCATTGGACCGGTGTACGCGGTGCCGCGCCTGCTCGCGCGCGCGGGGATCCGGCAAGCGGATGTGGGACTTTGGGAGCTGAACGAGGCGTTTGCCGTGCAGGTCATCTACTGCCGCGATCGACTCGGCATAGACAATGATGTGCTCAATGTTGACGGCGGCGCCATCGCCGTCGGTCATCCGTACGGCGTGACCGGCTCGCGCCTAGTGGGACATGCGCTGATTGAGGGACGCCGGCGCGGCGTCAAATACGTGGTGGTCACGATGTGTGTCGGCGGCGGCATGGGGGCGGCCGGCCTATTTGAAGTGGTGTGAGCCTGCATGTTCGGCTGCAACCGCACGGGCGGGAGCTGGTAGGATGCGCGACGCGTAGCGGCGCGGATCTCGCAGGCGTCGAGTGCGCTCTGTTATAATCAACTTTTAGATTACCTCTTAATAGATTGATTTATAAAATATTATCTGGGCAGATTCCGGGTCTTTTTGCCCTCACGCTGGCGACCTCATGGGGCGCGATGGCTGCCGCGCAGCAAGCCCAATCCGCCGCCGCCCCTTTGACGGCAGATACGGCCAACCGCACCGCCAACGCGCCGTTGACGCAAATCGTCATTACCGCAACGCGCATCGCGCAATCGAGCTTTGATCTGCCGGTGTCGGTGGATCGGGTGAGTGAGCAGCAGATCCGCGAGGGTCAGCTGCAGGTCAACCTCTCCGAGTCTCTCGATGAGGTTCCCGGCATCTCCGTTCAAAGCCGTCAGAACTACGCACAGGACCTGCAGATCTCCGTGCGCGGCTTTGGCGCCCGCTCGAGTTTCGGCGTGCGCGGCGTGCGGCTCTATTCCGACGGCATCCCCGGAACGATGCCGGACGGACAGGGCCAGTTTTCGCAGTTTGACTTAGGCTCGGTGAATCACATCGAGGTGCTGCGCGGCCCATTCTCCGCGCTCTACGGCAATTCCTCCGGCGGCGTCATCGCGCTCTTTACCGAAGACGGCAAGCCCGGGTTCGAAGCCGAGGGCACCGCCGAGTACGGCAGCTTCGATACGCAGCGCTACGCGCTCAAAGGCAGCGGCGCAAACGGCGACGTCAACTACGTGGCTGACATTGCGCATTTCCAAACCGATGGCTACCGCGATCACAGCGACGCTGCGCGCAATAATTTCAATTCCAAAGTCGGCATCACGCTCTCCGATGCATCCAAGCTCACTCTCGTGGTCAACGCCATCGAGACGCCTTATGTGCAGGATCCGCTGGGTCTCACTCGCGCGCAGCTCGGCGCCGACCCCGCGCAGGCGGGCATCAACGCCGTTGCGTACAACACTCGAAAATCCCTGAGCCAGGAGCAAGTGGGCGCCAACTATGAGCGGCAGCTCACGGGAAATGATGATCTTTCGGCCGAAGTCTACACCGGACACCGCGATACCACTCAGTTCCAGGCAATTCCAAAGAGCACTGAGTCAGCCCCTACGAACCCGGGCGGCGTCATTGATCTGGGGCACGCCTACTGGGGAACGGATCTGCACGTGACCGATCACCGCAGCATTTCCGGCACGCCGCTGCAGCTGACGGCCGGTGTGAGCTATGACGAACTTGACGAGGCGCGGCGCGGTTTTCTCAACTTCATGGGCGATACCCTCGGCGTCGAAGGCGACCTGCGGCGCGACGAGACCAATCACGTCTATGATGTCGATGAGTACCTGCAGGGGCAATGGGACCCGAGCGAGCGCTGGCGGCTCGTCGCGGGAGTGCGCAACAGCATCGTCGACGTGAGCTCTTTCAATCACCTGGCCTCGGCCGGCATCGTGGGCGCAAGCGGTGTGCGCTACAACGCGACCAACCCCGTCGCCGGCGTGACTTACCGTGCAACCTCTGCCGTCAACTTTTACGCCTCCTACGGCAGGGGGTTCGAGACGCCGACACTGGATGAACTTTCCTACCGGTCGACCGACGGCAGCATACCCGGCCTCAACTTTGCCCTCGAACCGGCGCGCAGCGACAACTTCGAGATCGGCATGAAGGCCGAAGCCGATCACGTGCGCGGCAGTCTCGCCGCCTTCTACATCAAGACCCATGATGAGCTTGCGGTTGAGGCCGATGCCGCCGGGCGCTCGGTGTACGAGAATATTGACGAGACTCAGCGCCGCGGCGCCGAGCTCGGGCTCGATGCCTGGTGGAGCGGCGGCTTCACCGCAAGGCTTGCCTATAGCTATATCAAGGCAACCGTCGTGTCGCCCTACAGCACCTGCCTCACTGTGCCCTGCCATCCGATCGTGATACCCGAGGGCAACCGCCTGCCTGCCGTGCCCGCGAACTCTCTTTACGCCGGGCTCACCTGGCGCTACGCCCCGGTCGGCTTCTCGATCACGGCGGAAGCCATTAGCCGCGCCGAAATCTTCGTGGACGACCGCAACAGCAATGCTGCACCCGGCTATTGGGTTGAGAATGTGCGCTTCGGCTTCGAGCAGGACACCGGCCACTGGCATGTCACCGAGTATGCGAGCGTGAACGACCTGACCGACCGGCGCTACGTGGGCTCAGTCATTGTCAACGAGACGAACTCGCGCTTCTTCGAGCCGGCGCCGGGTCGCACCGCCTTGGTGATGTTCACCGTCGCACACCGCGATCGGCCCGCCTCGCCGTAAGACACCTGATGAGCTCCTGTCGGTCGCGCGATGAGCCGCCGCACGAGAGATCCGGGATTCGCAATGACAGATGAATATCCAAGCACAGCCGCGCGCCCAGCGCACGGCCGCGGCAGCAGGCGCCACATTCGGCGCGTACAATCCGCTCACGGCAGAACCCCGGGGCGGATCCTGCGCTGCAGAGGCGGGCACGTCTTTTGCTTTGCCCGCGGCCTTGCGCTGAATGTGCGGCCGCGATGATAGTGTCGCAACGTCGGAAGTCGCAGCGGAGCACGCAACTACGCCGCGCCGCGAGGGTCGAAATGCCTTTGGACCGCCTTGGCCCGTGCGGTGCTGGTTTGTCCTATGCCGCCGGTACCATCGGTGTTGCCGTGGCGCTCCATCGTGGGGCAGACCGCGGCCTGTGGATCAGGCTGATGCAAAGTTTCCGCCTGCCTTGCTCGGCGGCACTCAAGCCGAGCGCACACGATCGGAGGACACGTGAAAACGACACAGCAACTGCATGATCTCGGTCAAAGCCTCTGGCTTGACAACATCACACGCAGCCTCTTGGCCGATGGCACGCTGCGCCGCTACATCGCCGATCTGTCGGTGACCGGGCTCACCTCCAATCCCACGATCTTCGATGAAGCCATCAAGAAGAGCAGCGCCTATGACGACGCCATTGAGCGCAAGACGGCGGCGGGCGGCTCGGGCGAGGGGCTGTTCTTCGATCTGGCTCTCGAGGATTTGACGCAGGCCGCGGATTTGTTCCGGCCGATCCACGACGCGACCGGCGGGGTGGACGGTTGGGTGTCGCTTGAGGTGTCTCCGCTTCTGGCGAACGACACTGCCGGCACCGTCACGGCGGCGCTGCAACTGCATGAGCGTGCGCAGCGTCCGAACCTCTTCATCAAGATTCCGGGCACTCGCGCGGGCATCTCCGCGATCGAGCAGGCGATCTTCGCCGGCGTGCCGGTGAATGTGACCTTGCTCTTTTCGAGCGCGCAGTACATCGCGGCGGCTGAGGCCTACATGCGCGGAATTGAACGGCGCATCGCCGCAGGCCAGGATCCCAAGGTGGGCTCGGTCGCATCGCTCTTCATCAGCCGCTGGGACGTGGCGGTGAAAGAAAAAGTGCCACAGGCACTGCGCAATCGCCTCGGGATTGCCATTGCGAAGCAAGCGTACCAAGCCTACCGCGAGCTCCTAAACGCGCCGCGCTGGCGCAAGCTTGCCGGCGCCGGGGCGCGACCGCAGCGGCTGCTCTGGGCCAGTACCGGCACGAAGGATCCGGGCGCTCCCGACACGCTCTATGTAGAGGCGCTCGCCGCACCCGATACCGTCAATACGATGCCGGAGAAAACCTTGCACGCTTTTGCCGATCACGGCCGCCTGCAGGGGGCCATGCCGCTTGACGGCGGCGACGCCGAGAAGGTGCTCGCGGAGTTTGCTCATGACGGCGTGGATCAAAATCAGCTGGCGGCCCAGCTGCAGCGTGAGGGCGCCGAATCGTTCACCAAGTCCTGGCGGGATCTGATGGATGTGCTTGTCTCGAAGAGCGTGACTCTCGCAACCGGCGCGCGGAAGAGCTTGGGGCGCGCATGAGCGCGAGCCCCCGAGCCGCACCGACGCCGCTTGCCGAGCGCCCGGCGTGGCGGGCACTCCTCGAGCACTATAAGAAGACGTGCACGCTGCATTTGCGTGACCTCTTTGCCGCGGATGCCGGCCGCGGCGAACGCCTGAGCGTGGAAGCGGCGGGCCTGTATCTGGATTACTCCAAGAATCGCATCACCGACGAGACCGTCGCGCTCCTCGTGCGCTTGGCGAACGAATGTGGCCTCGCAGAGCGCATCGAGGCGATGTTCGGCGGCGAGAAGATCAATGTGACCGAGGGGCGCGCCGTCCTGCACGTGGCGCTGCGCGCGCCCGCGGGTGCGCGGATGGTCGTTGACGGTGCCGACGTCGTGCCCGAAGTGCAGGCTGTGCTTAAGCGAATGACGGCCTTCTGCGACGAGGTGCGCAGCGGAGGCTGGCGGGGCCACACCGGCCGGCTGATCCGCAACGTCATCAATATCGGCATCGGCGGCTCAGACCTTGGACCGGTGATGGCCTATGAAGCCCTGCGCCATTACAGCCGCCGCGACATGACCTTCCGCTTCGTCTCCAATGTGGACGGCACCGACTTCGCAGAAGCCACTCGCGACCTTGACCCCGAGGAGACTCTCTTCATCGTCTGCTCCAAGACGTTCACCACGCTCGAAACCTTGACCAATGCGCAGACGGCGCGTGCCTGGGCATTGCACAAACTTGGCGACGCGCGCGCCATACGCCGGCACTTCGTCGCCGTGTCGACCAACGCCGAAGAGGTCGCCAAGTTCGGCATCGACCCGCAGAACATGTTTGGGTTCTGGGATTGGGTCGGCGGGCGCTACTCAATGGACTCGGCGGTGGGGCTCTCCACCATGCTCGCGATCGGCCCGGACAACTTCCGCGCCATGCTCGCAGGCTTCCATGCGATGGATGAGCATTTTCGCAGCGCGCCCTTCGAGCGCAACCTGCCGGCGCTCATGGGGCTGCTCGCCGTCTGGTACAACGACTTCTTCGGCGCGCAGACGGCCGCGGTCTTTCCCTATGATCAGTATTTGAAGCGCTTTCCCGCCTATCTTCAGCAGTTGACCATGGAGAGCAACGGCAAGCACGTGACGCTCGAGGGCGCGCCCGTCGCCGCGCAGACGGGGCCCATCTACTGGGGCGAGCCCGGCACCAATGGCCAGCACTCTTTTTATCAGCTCATCCACCAGGGCACGCGGCTCATCCCGTGCGACTTCATCGGGTTCTGCCAGAGCTTGAATCCGCTCGGCCAGCATCATGACCTGCTGCTCGCCAATCTCTTCGCACAGACAGAGGCCCTGGCGTTCGGCAAGACGGCAGCGGAAGTGGCAGCGGCCGGAACGCCATCGCAGCTCGTGCCGCATCGCACCTTCGAGGGCAATCGCCCGACGAACACCCTGCTCGCCGAGCGCCTGACCCCGCATACGCTCGGGCTCTTGGTTGCGCTCTACGAGCACAGCGTCTTCACGCAGGGAGTGATCTGGAACATCGATTCCTTTGACCAATGGGGCGTCGAGCTTGGCAAGGTCCTCGCCAACCGGATCGTGCCGGAGCTTGCCAGCGCAACCGATGCCAAGCTTTTGCACGACAGCTCGACGAATGCGCTCATCCGCCGATACCGCCGGCTGCGCAAGGGCTCGCCGTGAGCACCACCTTGAGCCCGCTTGCCGGAAAGCCCGCGCAGGGGGGCGAGCGGCTCGATGTCGCAAAGCTCATCGCCGCCTACTACAGCCGGCGGCCGGACCCTAGCGTGCCGGGCGAACGCGTGGCCTTCGGCACCTCCGGGCATCGCGGCACCTCGTACGACGGCACTTTCAACGAGGCGCACGTCCTTGCGATCAGCGAGGCGATCTGCCGCTACAGAAAGAAGGAGGGCATCGACGGCCCGCTCTTCATCGGCATCGATACGCACGCCTTGTCGATGCCCGCATTGGAGAGCGCGCTCGAAGTGCTCGCGGCCAACGGCATTGAAATCATGATTTCCAAGGGCGGCGAGTACACGCCCACCCCGGCCGTCTCGCTCGCGATCCTGGTCTACAACCGCGGACGCAAGTCGCATCTTGCCGACGGTATCGTCGTGACGCCGTCGCACAATCCACCCGACAGCGGCGGCTTCAAGTACAACCCGCCGAACGGCGGTCCGGCCGACACCGCCGTCACGGCTTGGATCGAAGAGTCGGCGAACGCGCTGCTCGAGGCAGGCCTCAAGAGCGTCGCGCGCATACCGGTTGAGCGGGCGCGCCGCGCCGCAAGCACCCACGAGCACGACTATCTGGACGCCTACGTCCGCGATCTTTGCAATGTCATCGATTTTGATGTCATCAAGAGCGCGGGATTAACTCTGGGCGTTGACCCCATGGGGGGCGCCGGCGTGCACTATTGGGCACCCATCGCCGCGCGCTACGGCATTAACCTCACGGTCGTGAGCGAGGAGGTCGATCCGACTTTCAGCTTCATGACCCGCGACTGGGACGGCCGCATCCGCATG
>Ga0182024_10019882_pt1 | contig 12321 bp, 12 predicted proteins | sample P32metaG_FD_120480 | JGI IMG/M metagenome (GOLD analysis project Ga0182024, IMG submission 120480) | Permafrost microbial communities from Stordalen Mire, Sweden - P3-2 metaG (Illumina Assembly) | ecosystem: Environmental > Terrestrial > Soil > Wetlands > Permafrost | place: Sweden: Stordalen...
CCGATCGGTCCATGGCGTGCCGCCTCGTCGACGACGGGCTCAGGCGCTGGGTCCCAGAAGCTATCGCCGTTTCCAGCGCGCAAGATCGCGTGCGACCGCGCTCCAAGTTGCCAGGCGATCTGAACCCGGTGTCCCGAGTACTCCGCGAACCCCATGGCCGTCGTGCTCGGGGCCGCAGGACTGGACACGTCGATGATCAAACCGACCGGCGACGTCAACGTGGCTCCTCGCAAGAGCTGCACAGTGACGCTTCCCTCGAGCGATAGCTGCGGACCGTGCGGTACAGTCACGAGAGCGACGAGGCCTCCCCCGCCGGGCAGGGCCCTGCTCTCGCTACACGGAGCGGAGTACGTCGCGACCGCCCCGGTAGGGGTGAACGCATACGTCGCCTCGTCGCCCCCCGGGCGCGGAGAAGCGCTCAGCCCGGCCTGATCGAAGAACCCGAGGTGGTCCTCGCGCAGGACGAACCGCTGACCCTCCGCGTGCAGGGATCGAAGCACTTGCCGCGCGCTGACGCCGAAAGGCGTCGCTTCGTCGAGGCCGATGGGGGCATTCGTACACTCCGCCGGGTTCGCGGCAGGGGCCGCGTCGGCTGAAGCCGACCCGCCCGCACCGTCAGCCGCGCCATCGCGGTCTGGTGGTGCGGACGGGGTCCCCTCCCCTGCTCGAGAGGCCGACACGGCCGCGGAGCAACCCGTCGCGGCAGCGAGAAGAATCGCAGCGCGCGTTTGACCCACGGGGCGCGTCACTTGTGATGCGAAAACCTGTTCATGATGTCTTGGAGGATAGATGTTGTTCGGGAACTGGCAACCGTGCGTCTCGACTTCTCCGGGGTTGCTCCGGCCGTCTGCGAGCGGCGTCAGAAGGAATGGAGTACGCGAAGAAGGCGTGCCTCGCGGGGTTCTACGAGCACGACCCCGCCGCGCCGGACGGTTATGCGCCCTTTGCGGCGTGATACTCGCGACGAATATGCTCGAGATCCACGGAGGGAGGCGGCAATTTCATATCCAACCCCTCCAGATGCTCCACGACGATCCTTGCTATCGCAAGGTTCCGGAACCACTTGTGGTCAGACGGGATGATGAACCATGGCGCCTGGTCGGTGCTGCAGCGGGCGAGGACGTCCTCGTACGCCGCCGTGTAGGCGTCCCAGAATTTTCGCTCCGCGTAGTCCGACTCACTGATCTTCCAGCGCTTGGCGGGGTCGTCGAGCCGCTTTTCGAAGCGCCTTAACTGCTCTTCTTTGGAAATGTGAAGATAGAACTTGAGGATGTGCGTGCGGTTCTCGACCAGTTCTTTCTCGAACGCGTTGATTTGGTCGTAGCGACGTGCCCAGACCTCGTCCGGGACCAATTTGTGAACACGGACCACGAGCACGTCCTCGTAGTGCGTACGGTTGAAAATCGCGACGCCACCTTTGCCGGGAGTCGCCTTGTGAATGCGCCACAAGAAGTCGTGGGCCAGCTCATCCCAAGAAGGCTGCCGAAAGCCCACCACGCGACAGCCCTGCGGGTTCATCGCGCCCAGGATGTGGCTGATCGTCCCGTCCTTGCCCGCGGCGTCCATCCCTTGCAAGCAGAGGAGGAGGGAGCACCGACCCTCGGCGTAGAGCAGCTCCTGGAGCCCTCGAAGCTTCTTCCGGTCTTGCTCGAGCTCCTCGGTAGCCTCTTTATGGCTCCTGTGGTGATCCTTGAAGGCCGGATCGATATCCTTCAGCCGAATCTTGTCGCCTGGGTGCACCCGGAACCGATTGAGGTATTTCACGTCGAGCCTCCCTCGTGCCTTAGCTCCTCGTAGAGCTTATGGACGCGCTCGACAAGAACCTCGGATTTCGCCAAACGCATCGGCATCTCGCCATACGACTGCGGCCAAGCGATATGTCGACTTCGGGCTCCTGCCAGGGCACGCCTGCGGGCATGGTCACTGCATTCGGGGTCGTCCCTACCTAAGGAGGAACCACCCATGACGATCAGGATCAGGGGCGAGGCTCGTGAGCGCATTCGCGCACTCCGCGATGCCGGCAAGTGGGGCAGCCGCAAGTGAACGGGAAAGCGCTCACGGACACCGCTCGGGCTCTGGTTGCTGGAAGCAGGGGCCTGCTGGCAATGGATGAGAGCACTCCCACCTGCAACGAGCGCTTTGCCGGGCTGGGGATCCCGCAGACCGAAGATGCGCGACGCACGTACCGCGAGTGGATCGTGGGTACGCCCGGGCTGAGCGCGTACGTCAGCGGAGCGATCCTCTACGACGAGACGATCCGCCAGCGGACGAAAGACGACAGACCATTCGCCAAGGCCGTGGCCGACGCGGGGATGATTCCCGGCATCAAAGTCGACACCGGGGCAAAGGCCATGGCCGGTCATCCCGGAGAGAGGATCACCGAAGGGCTCGACGGATTGCGGGACCGCCTCGCGGAGTACGTGCAGATGGGGGCGCGTTTTGCCAAGTGGCGCGCGGTGCTTGTGATCGGCGATGGCATCCCCAGCCGCGGTTGCATTGAGGCCAACGCGCAGGCTCTGGCGAGGTACGCGGCGTTGTGCCAGGAAGCGGGACTCGTTGCCATCGTCGAGCCGGAGGTGCTCATGGAAGGCACGCACACGCTGAAGCGCTCCGGCGAGGTAACGGAGGAGGTTCTGCGGGTCCTGTTCGGTCAGCTCTACACGCAGCGGGTCGCACTGGAAGGCTTGCTTCTGAAGCCCAACATGGTGCTTCCCGGCTTGACGTGCCCCACACAAGAGAGTGTCGACGAGGTCGCCGACGCTACGGTGAGATGTTTCCTGCGAGCCGTCCCTGCCGCCGTTCCGGGCATAGCGTTCCTCTCGGGTGGACAGCCCGGTGAGCTTGCGTCCGCGCGCTTGAACGCGATGAATGTGCGCTTCAAATCGCGATTGCCTTGGGCGCTGGCGTTCTCGTTTGCACGTGCCATCCAGCAGCCGGCGCTGGAGATCTGGCGAGGCGAGCAGGCTCACGTGGACGCCGCCCAGCGAGCCCTATGTCACCGAGCCATGTGCAACTCGGCCGCGCGGCGCGGCGAATACACGTCCGCGATGGAAGGGGCATGACCATGAAGACCCGTCCGCCTCAGCTAACGCCTGCAAAGGTCGAATGAGCGGTGATTTCACGCAGCCGGGCCTCTGCGTGGTCGTCTCGTTGGCACCGCCGTTGGCCGGATCGATCCGCGGCATGCATCGTGCGTTTGGCTAGACGACCGAGTAGGCGACGGGCTCAGAGAGAACCACCGGCCAACGGACAATCTATGACGAGACCCAACGTTGAGCTCTTCCGCAACTTGGGAATCTCGCCATGAGCGACCAGCCAGTCCCGCAAGAGCCACCCGCGTCCACCAAGCCACCCCACCCAAATGAGGTACTCCAGTGACGACCTATTCTGCAACTCTCGCCGCCGTTCTCGTGACGCTGTCGACGTCGGCCGGCTGCGCGCACGAGGAGAGCAAAACCGCCGCCGTCCCGGTGACCGTGGTTGTCAGTGTGCCGGCGGCCGCGCTCGCACCGGCCTCGCCTGGGAAGGAAAAGTCGACGATTTATTTGTCGGATCGCCTGCGCAAGGCATGCGGCATTACGACAGTCGACACCCTCAAGGACACACCCAAATTTGCCTTTGACCAGAGCGCGATTCTGCCCGAGGACCGAGATGTTCTCTCTCTCGTAGCCCAGTGCCTGACGACGGGGCTGCTCAAGGGACGGTCGGTCCGGTTCGTCGGCCGTGCCGACCCGCGCGGAACCCAAGAGTACAACATGGCTCTCGGGGAGCGCCGCGCGAACGCCGTCATGAAATATCTGGGTGCCCTCGGGGTGGCATCCCCGCAAATGAGCGACACCTCCAGGGGCGCATTGGATGCGACGGGAGGTGATGAAGCGGCCTGGCGCGAGGATCGACGCGTGGACATCGACCTTCTCGAAAGCGCTTCGTAAGGGAGCTGCGAAAAGTTCGGCACCGTCGCGCCGATGGTCCTTTCGAGTCCTCGACTCTGCACGGCGATCTCCACCTGACGGCGCACCCGTTCGCCCAGCTCGACGACGATATGCGGTCAGCGCGTCCTCCGCGATTCAAGATGGGCCGCACCTCGGCGGCGAGGCTCTCCACGAACGGGCTCGGGGCCATGCCTTTGCCGGTCTTTACGAGCAGCGGGTCGCCCACCTCGTTCTACCCCATGTATCGTCGAGGCCATGCCCGACCCTGCCCGCGTGTACTTCCGCGATCCCAGCTACGATGGGCAGCTCGTGCGCTCGCTCTCGGCGGCGTACGCCGATGCAGCGGACATCGGCGAAGTGTTCGCGACGGCGCGTCGGGTCGGTCGCCCCCGACCCGCTACGTGGTGGGCCGCATGGTCGGGGCGAGCGGACGCGGCACGTGCGAGCGCTCGTAAGGCACGAGAAGCCGGCGAGCGGGTAAGCGCGCGGAACGCCGCTCTTCGTGCCTGCGAGTATTATCGTCAGGCGTTCTACTACCTGAGGCAGAACCCCGCTGACCCACGCTTGCTCGCCGCATACGGCGCCCACGTGGAGTCGTTCGAGGACGCCATCGATTCGATGGATTGCCATGCTGAACAGGTCCGGATTCCCTATGACGGAGTGACCCTGAAGGGTTACTTCTTCGCGCCCGATCCATCCGGCACAAGCCGGCCGACGCTCCTCAGGCCCTGTGGTTACGACTCGACCGCGGAAGCAGCGGAAGCGGGCTGGGTCGGCGTCCCGAGCGCGCTGGAGCGCGGCTACAATGTGCTCGTTTTCGAGGGGCCTGGGCAGGGCGAAGCGCTCTACCGGCACAAGCTCTACTTCAGGCCGGACTTCGAGCACGTCCTCGCGCAGGTCGTCGACTGGCTTCTCGAGCGGTCGGACGTGAACGCCAAGAAGCTCGCGCTTATCGGAAGATCGTTTGGTGGCTACCTCGCGCCGCGTGGGGCTACTGTCGAGCACCGGATCGCTGCGCTCGTCTGCGACCCCGCTCAACCCACCATGACCGACCGCATCCCAGGCGGATTCATTCGTCGCTTCGTGCCCTTCGTGGTCAACATGCAGATGCGCTTCAGCGAGGATCGCGCCGAGTTTTTCGGAGCCAGGATGGCTTGCCACGGTCTCTCGGACATCCGCGCCTATCTCGAGGAGTTGGAACGCTTCAAGATGCTCGATCGAGCTTCTGCCATCACGTGCCCCACGCTCATCATCGAAGCCGACAACGACTTCGCGGGGGGAGCGGTCCGGTCACTTCTTGCCGCAATGTCCGGAGCCGCGAAGCTTGTCCGCCTCACCAAGGCCGAGGGTGCGGACGGTCACTGTGCCGGCCTTGGTCAACAGGTCTGGGAGGAGACGGCGTACGGCTGGCTAGAGGATGTCCTTGCGTTCTGAGGCGTCTTTCATGACGCTCCCATGTAGCGAAACGGCGCATGGCGCGCGAAGAGCCGGGACGGTCCACCTCACGAACCGAGGGGAAACGAAACGCACCGGCGCAAGCGCGCCAAGGAGTCCCCGATGATTCGCAAAGCCACGCCAGAGCTCCTGCGGAGAAGACGGTGACCACGATGCACCGCATTCACCGCTCGATGCGCTCGATGGTGCCGTCGGCATGCCGCGCGAACCGCCCCCCCTCGCGCCCGTGCACCGGGTCGTCCGACGGCCAGGGCCAGCCACCGAATCGGGTCCGCTGATAGTCGGAGAAGGCGCGCACGAGCTCGGCGCGCGCGTTCATCACGAAGGGCCCCTGCTGCGCGACCGGCTCTCCAATGGGGCGCCCTTGAAGCAGCAAGAGCTCGCACTCGGCGTCGCCCGCTTTGAGGCGGAGGTCCGCGTCGCTGCGTATGACGAGGGCAGCATGCGCGCGGAAGTCTTTGTCGTCCACGCGGAGCGTCGGACCCCGGAAGAAGTAGAGCGTCCGCGCGACGTCGGGCCGTTTCGTCGCGGGGAGGATCCACGATGCACCCGGCTCCATCCGAATCGTCCAGATGGCGACTTCGGTGTCGGTCCTTCTTGCCCACGAACGAGGCGGCGGAGGGGGTGCCTTCCGCCCACCAAGCTCTCCCGCAACGACCGCCACCTCGGTCGCACGCCCTTCTCCGTCCTTGAACATGCTCCGCGGGATGTCACGGTCCCAAAGCATCGCGAAGTGGGGAGGCGCCATCTTGTCGGCCGCGGGAAGGTTGAGCCAGATCTGGAAGAGCTCGAGCGGGTTCGGCTTCACCCTATCGAGGAGCGGGAACATCTCGGCGTGGACGATCCCCTCCCCGGCCGTGAGCCATTGCGCGTCGCCGTGGCCGAAGCGGGCCGTAGCGCCGAGCGAGTCGGAATGATCGATGAGCCCTCTACGGACGAGGGTCACCGTCTCGAAGCCGCGGTGCGGGTGCTGCGGGAAACCCGGGACGACCGAGCCATGGTACATGCGCCAGCCGTCCTTCCCCTCGAAGTCCTCACCGATGGCCCGCCCGGCGAGAGAGGCCGCGGGACCGAGACGCTCGTTCCCTTCGGGGTAGGCGTCATCGTGGTGGACGCAGAACAGGAACGGATCGACGCACGCCCAGGGGAAGCCGAGTGGACGCGCTTGGAGGACCGCGTGGCTCATCGATCAGCCGGCGTCCGGAGCCGCGCGTGGGGCGAGCATCGGGCGGTAGACGCTCCGGTACGACCACGCGAGGAAAAGCTCGAGGGCGAGGACGACGATCGGCAACGCGATGCCGGCGGGGGCGAGAAACGCATGGAAGAAGAGAATGTTAATCACGATGGGGGCGAGAACGGCCAGCGCGAGCGGAACGAATCGCCCGGCGAGCAGAAGAGCGCCCGAAACGACCTCGACGACCTTTAGCAACACGAACAGATATCCCGTCGCGAACATGGCCCCGGCGAAGGCGCCTGCCGGGCCGGACGGGGGGGGCTGGGGGATGAAGTGGAGGAAGAAGTTCAGCCCGAAGACGAAGAAAATGAGCCCCAGAAGGATGCGTGCCGCGAGGACCAGCTTGGCGTTCATGTGCGTTCCCTTTCAATTCATAATGGGATGCCGCTTCTCAAAAAGAAGTTGCGCACGATTCGGGAGCTTTCTTTTCGGCCGCGCGTCCGCATACTTCTCGTGTGGACCCGGACCACAGGGAATGTCTGAGCTTCCAGGCAGCGATGGACGTGCTGGCGAAGCCGTGGACGGGGCTTGTGTTCGTCGCCCTCGAGGGGGGTCCTCTCCGGTTTCGCGAGCTGCGAGACGCCGTAGGAAGCATAGGGGATCGCATGCTCTCGCTTCGTCTTCGGGAGCTGGAGCAAAAGAGGCTCGTCCGTCGGCACGTCATCGCGGGCCCGCCCGTGCGCGTGGCGTACGAGTTGACGGGGGCGGGACGCGGTTTTCGCGAGGTATCTGAGGCAGTGAGGCGATGGGGGGCGACCATCGTTCTGGCGCGCACCGAAGGGTCGATCGGTATGGAGGCTCCGACAGTTGTGAAGCGCTGCAAAGCGAGGGTAACCCCGGAAGCCCGGCCGAACGTCCCAAGGACGCGACGAGCGTGAAGCCCTACGCGACGAGGCCGCGAACGCGACCCTGCCGCGATCTGCGTTCAACCTCGGGCGGGAGTCTGGACGCGGGCAAGACGCCGGGGACGCCCGCAGCGAACTCTGTGACGGTGAACCCGGCGACGGTGTACCAGCGCATTGACGCCTTCGGCGCGTCGACGGCCTGGGGTCGAGCTTCACGAACGCGAGCGACCCAGAGACCCTCTGGTCGACGACGACGGGTGCCGGACTCTCTCTCCACCGGATCCATATCGACGACGCGGACGACTCGACCAGCGAGCTTTCCATCGCGCAGAAGGCCGTATCGTACGGGGTCAAGGTCTGGGCGACGCCGTGGACGCCGCCTGCGGCGGACAAGTCCGCGGCGTGGAACGCGACCTCCATCGTCGCCACGCACGAATACGGCTGCAGCCCGTCCGCGTACCCCGCCATCCAGGCGGCAGGAAAGGCCTTCTGGGAGACCGAGATCTACGACTTGAACACCACCGAAGATACCGGAATGGGCAGCGGCCTCCGGATCGCGGCGCTGATCTACGACGCCCTCACAGTCGCCAACATGAACGCGTGGCACTACTGGTGGGTTTACGGCGTGTCCGTGGCGGCCTTCGAGAATCCTGCCGATGCCACGATTGCGATCGTCACGACATGGAACCGGATGCCCGCCGGGTGCCTTGGTACAGCCCTGGGGTTGCCCTACATTGCCCTGGAGCTGTTTTCAGGCTGCCCTGGAGTGCCCTCGCACTGCCCCGCGTACGTTTGCGTGGAAAAACCAGAGGGATTCGCGACTCCGAGGCCACGCGCCTCGCTCGAAAAGGTACGCCTCCCTGGGACGTCGCCTCCAACTCGCAGTGCCTGGCTGTTTCGCGTTCCTGGCCGCGCGGATATATGGAAGGGCGGAATGTTGGCGGAGCTCGATCGATTTCGAGGATGCATCGTAGGGCTCGCCGTCGGCGACGCGCTTGGGCATCCGACGGAGTTTGTTCCGAGCGTGCGCGCGATTCGTGCGCGCTGGGGCGAGAGCGGCGTCACGACGTTCGAAGCGACGGAGGACCATCCGCCCGGCACCTTCACGGACGACACGCAGATGTCCATCGCCGCGGCGCGCGCGCTCATCCGGGCCGGCCATGCGGGCACCGATCGCCTGATGACGACGCTCGCCCGAGAGTTCGTCGCGTGGGCCGGTTCGCCGGAGAACGATCGCGCTCCCGGTGGCGCATGCATGTCCGGCTGCCACGCACTGGCGGCCGGCGCCCACTGGCGGGAAGCGGGTGTCGCCCACTCCAAGGGCTGCGGCGCCGCCATGCGCGCGGCGCCGTTCGGTCTTTACTTCGCCGGCGACAGTGACGCACTGGTCCGCGCTGCAGCGGCGCAGAGCGCGCTCACCCATCGGCACCCGACGGGGATCGCCAGCTCCGTGGCGGCCGCCGCGGCCGTCGCGGCCGCGCTTCGCTCGGACGACCTGTCCTTTCTCGTCCCCTCCGTGCGGGCTCACGTCGAGCGCGTGGACGAAACGCTGCTCGTCGACGTGGGGTGCGAACCCGCGCTGGCGGGATCGATCGGCAACCGGGAGATGCTCGCGTCGCTCGACCGTGTCGAGCAGACCCTCGCCGTCGACACGGATGACGTCTGCTCGCTCCTCGGCGGCGCCTGGGTCGGTGAGGAAGCGGTCGCGACGGCCTTGTGGTGTGTCCTTCGCGCGGGGGGTGACTTCCGAACTGCCGTGCTCAGGGGCGCCAACTCGTCGGGAGACAGCGACTCCATCGCGTGCATCGCAGGCGCGATCGCCGGTGCGGCATGGGGTCTTTCGGCGATCGGCGCTTCGTGGGTGCGCGACGTCGAGAACGCCGAGTTGCTCGACCTCCTTGCGCGAGTCCTCTACGACGCCAGACGCGGACGGGACACTCCTTTCACCGGGGAAGCGCTGGACCCGTTCGATGCCGAGCGACTCGGCTGACGAGAGCTCTGAAAACCACTCCGAGATGCTTCCGCAGTATCCACGCATCGCGCTTGTAGGAGGACGCCGCAGAAAGCACTCTTGAAGCCGAAGTACTCGGAGGGCTACGCCATGAACTCTCGATGCGCGTAAAGGTCATCTTACGGTGAGACATCGAAGAGTATAGGCAGGATATCGCCCGCCTTGCCCAACCGGCACTCACCGAACGCGTCGGCGTTGTCCGGGCGCTCCGGTCCGATGTAAACGGTGTGGGCTCGGCGCCGGACCGACGCAACGAACCCCGCCGCCGGGTACACGGCTCCGCTACTACCAACTGTGACGAAGACGATGCATTGTTCGAGAGCATCGGCGATTTGATCCATGTCGAACGGGATCTCACCGAACCAAACGATGTGGGGACGGATGCTTGCGCCGCAGAAGCACTGGGGGATGGTCTGATGCGCGACGCGGTCTTCGAAGGGCTGGCGCGCGCAGGCCTCGCATCGGCTTCGGAACAGTTCCCCATGCATGTGGTGAACGCGCGAAGAGCCTGCCCTTTCGTGCAGATCGTCAACGTTCTGCGTGCAGAGAAACAGGCGGTCCCCCATGGCACGTTCCAGAGTCGCGAGGGCCCGATGCGCGGCGTTCGGCTGGCAGACGATGGCCTGCGCTCGGCGCTCGGAATAGAAGCGCCAGACCGCTTGAGGGTGAGCGGCCCAACCCTCCGGGGACGCCACCTCTTCGAATCGATAATTTTCCCAAATGCCGCCCGCTTCTCGAAACGTGCGGATGCCGCTCTCGGCGCTGATGCCGGCACCAGTCAGGACGAATACGCGATCGGACCGGCCAATTCTCAGTGCAGGGAGCACGACCAAGGACACGACCGAACTTTATGTGGCGTCCAACCGACCGCCAATGGCTCGAATCGCACGGGCGTCCGCGGCGTGAGACGGGGTGTGCTGTACCTTGGCGCGGCACAGGGCGAAGATGTTCGGGCCATGCTGTTGGCCGTCGTGAACGCCGTGACCGATGCCCCTTCGCCGCAATTCGGCGGCGGCGGCAATGGATCCGAAGAACTTGTCGAACCCGGTTTTGGTGTGTCGCGGCATAGGGAACCCGTTCATGAAGTAACATGAAAGTTACGTGCTGCAAGGTGCGCTCGGGGTTCGGCCACGAACCTTCTTCATGAAGGCTTGCGTGCGCGTCCGGGCGCGGGCTGCTAACAGATAGGCGAGCGTTCGGCGTGCGCTCGCGACGGATTTCTCACGGCGGAAAGAAGAGCGACTCTCATGGGAAGCGTCGGACCGGGTGAACTACTTCTCATTGCCTTGATTGCGCTGCTTCTGTTCGGTGCCGGGCGCGTGGCCAGCATCGGCAAAGGTCTCGGTCAAGGCATCCGCAACTTCAAGGAGGGCCTTCGCGAAATCGGAGAGCCGACGGAAGAAAAGACCGCGTCCGCCCGCGTCGAGAAGGAAGCGTCGAAGCGGCTTGCGGCCGGTGATCCGATCCGTGAAGCCGACACGGTCGTCGCGGCTAAAAATGTCGACTGAGAGCGCTTGCGTGTCCGCGTTTGGGGCGCAGGGCCTCAAGAGAGTGTCCTACGCCAACGGCCTTGCCTCGCAGCTCTTCCCGCTCATCCTCGCCGGGACGATTCGGAGAGGCGCTCCGCGGAGGGCGCCGCACAACCGAAGTTTGTCGTCATCGACCCGCGTCTCGCCTTTGGTCGTCCCGTGCTGAGCGGCACCCGCAGCCGAGAGCTTTCGTGATCTGCGTGCTCTGCTCCCGGTGTAGACGAAGGGGCATGAAGAAGGTCATCTGCCGGATCTCCGTCTCCCTGGACGGCTACATCGAGGGTCCCAACCGCGAGATTGACTGGCATCTACTCGACGAGGAAGTCAACGCCTACGTAGTGGAGATGCTGAAGGCTACCGACGTGCTCATCCTGGGGCGGAGGACCTACGAGCTGATGGCCGGCTACTGGCCCACCGCTGAAGGCAATGACATCAGCGTCAAATCTTTTAAGGACCTCATGAACGGCAAGCCCAAGCTGGTCTTTTCGAGAACGCTGAAGAAGGTGGAGTGGCAGAACTCACAGCTTGCGCTCGGAACCCTCTCCGAAGAGGTGACGCGGTTGAAGCAGACATCTGGGGATGGCTTGATCTGCGTGGGAGGAAGCGACCTTGCGGCATCATTCCTCGAAGAAGGGCTACTTGACGAGCTGTGGGTGCTTGTGACGCCCGTTCTCATTGGTGGCGGAAAGACCTTGGTGGATGCCATCAAGAAGAGGCACCCCCTCAAGCTTCTCTCCACGAGAGCATTCAAGTCGGGGAACGTGGCGTTGACCTACGAGGCGGTACGACGTTAGGCGGCAGCGACGGGCACCAGCTTCGATCAAATCGAATTTGTTGGAGATTGCCGACGTGATCTCCGAGATCGAGGTGTCGTCGGAGTCGATACCTTCGCGTCGATGCGTGCTGGCAATCACCGATTCAACGCCATCATTTCGGGGTAATGGTAGACGTCCGATTTCGCCGGCGCGTTCAGTGACGTCGCGATCATCGCCTTTGCGATCTGCGGGGCGGTGATCGATTTGTATTTCGCGGGCGTCACGAACGAGAACGCAGGAAGCACTTTCTCGAGTAGCCACGGCGTGTGTTGCGATCCGATGATCATCGCCGGGCGGAAGATGCTCACGACAGCCGGACCACCCTCTTTCACCGCCTCCTCGGCCTCGCCTTTCACACGAGCGTAGCGCGCCAGCCCCGCGGCGCCTGATCCGGTCGCCGCCGCGGTGGGATCCGCGCCGGCGGCGGACATGAACGCCAGGTGTTTCCCTCGCCCCGATACCTTCAGCCCTCGCGCAAAGGCCGCATTCAATTGCACGTC
>Ga0182024_10019883_pt1 | contig 12321 bp, 8 predicted proteins | sample P32metaG_FD_120480 | JGI IMG/M metagenome (GOLD analysis project Ga0182024, IMG submission 120480) | Permafrost microbial communities from Stordalen Mire, Sweden - P3-2 metaG (Illumina Assembly) | ecosystem: Environmental > Terrestrial > Soil > Wetlands > Permafrost | place: Sweden: Stordalen...
CCAAAGAACTCGAGTTGCTAGGGTCGGCGGTCCTGGCCTTTACCATGGGGCCGGGGTTGGTAAAGACTAAACGCACGCTACACGAGGCGCAGTCACCGCAAGGGTTCAAGTGGAACCCGGGGACGAGGCAGCACTTTGACGCCGGCCTGGACCGCCCTCCTGAGGATTGTGCCAGAGCCACCATGAAGTTGATCGCTCAGGCCAACCCGGAGATGAACGGAAAGGCCTTCCTAGCACAGGATCTGTTGTAGGCGACCGGCGCGGGCCGTTGGCCGGGGAGGAAAATGACCTCCGGGCAGCGTGGCGAGGGATAAGGGGCCAGGAACGGGGGAAACCCACGTTTCGTGCCGTTGAAACAGCCCGTCGGGGCGAAAAACACTTCTCGTAGTGTTGCGTGGCTCTCGACTGGCCAGCAGCCAGGAGACAGGCCACCCTGAGCCGGCAGCTCGCGCACGCATCCCCGGACCGCGGCAGGCTGCCACCGCGAATTTGGCCCAGTTGCAATCTGAGATTCAAGGCAGTTATGATACCCACGTAGGACAAATCGTTTGCATAAGTTTTTCTTCTGGAACGGTGTTAGAGTTTCGAGGCCTGAAGAGTGATGGAACCCTCGGAACTGAGAAACCCGTACGCGACGCGGCCGGAGCTATCAGGATAGTGTTGTATGTTAGTATTTTTTGAAAATCTCTGAAACAATTTCTCTCGATATTGAATCTGCTGTTTCTCCGGAGCCGCGGACGGCGAAGATGGTGGACAAAGTAACATTCAAGGACGTCGCGCGCGCGGCGGGAGTAAGTCTAGCAACGGTTTCACGCGTGTTTAATGGGAATACACGTGTGAGTAGAGAACTTTATGAACGCGTTACGAAAGCGGCGCGCCATCTTGGCGTTAACCTGCAGCAAGAACATGCTCCAGCGACGGTAGCGTTCGTCCTTAGCAACCGTGAGATGTTGCATGATTTTCACTCTCGCATCTTCTTTGGGGCCCACGAATACTGCAAGACGCACGGCGCCGACGTGCTGTTTTTGTCCTTTTACTACCCGGCTATTGCTCCGTGGAATGAACTTGTGCTGCCCAAGGTGCTGAGACGCCGCGACGTGGCGCAGGCCGCGATCCTCGCCGGCACGAACTCAGAAAACCTACTGATCGCCTTGAGACAAGAAGGAATTCCCTTCGCGACGTTAGGCAATAACATTTTGGATGACATTCCAGCGGGCGCCTACCACACCGTGTGTACGGATGACGTACAAGGCGCCTATGAAATGACGCGTTATTTGCAAGCGTTAGGCCACAAGGACATTTGGTTTGTTGGTGATGTGCGTCTCCCCTGGTTTTCGAGATGCTACGCGGGCTATCGCCGGGCGATGGAGAATGCTGGGAGAATTCCTCGCCTGAGCGGATTTACCTCAACAGACGACCGCGAGGTTGGATATCTTGGCACTAAGGCTATTTTGTCGCGAAACGAACCGGTCACGGCTATTTTTGCAGGTACGGACACCGCCGCGCAGGGAGTGTACGCCGCCTTGGCGGACGGCCATCTGAACGTGCCTCAAGACGTCAGCGTAGTGGGTTGCAACGATACTTCTGCCGGACTCTTATCGCCACCCCTGACAACCATTCGCGAATTTCCGGAACAACTGGGCAGGCAGCTGGCAGAATTGGCGCTGGGCCAAATTTCTCGGAACGAGGATGCCCCGCGCCAAATCACTATACCGACCGAGATCGTGAAGCGGAAGTCCTGCCAGCCGCCACCGGCGAAAAATCTTAGGGAAGACTCCGATGCGAGAGTCCCGGAGGTTATCGCTTCTGACCGAGCAGGACAAGATGGCTAAACTTCGAGGTGCGTTGGTTCGGGGCAGACTAAGCGAATCCGAATTGGCGGGGTCCAAAGGACTTGGCGAGGGTAGTGGCGCATCCTCGCAGGCGCTTTCCTTCTCATATTGTTTCGTAAAATGGTTGCACCTACAGTCAAACCGCTGCGGAATTGCGGGCGGAGTGGCTATTTGGCCAGGCGGTTGAGTACGTTTCGCGTTATCTTTGAAACCACGGAATCGTTGCGGTAAAGACCGTGGCCCCACTCCACCGTAGCAGCGTTGAAGACGGTTCCGCGAAACTCGGTTTCGTTGATGGCAACCGTCCCATAGGCGTCTGCTTCCCCTTTGGGCTCCCGAAGCTTCATCCCCGACCCTCCCAACGGGCCGGTGGCGGTGTCGGCAATTGCGAGAATCTTATAATGTGTTGAAACGCCATCGCGGCCGGTGTACCGCGGTCGGCCATCTAAGAATTCGAGGTCGGCCGCGTCAGCCTCGACTCCCACTATGGAATCCTCATGGCCAAATTCACCTCCCTCGTTCAAGTTCGTGCCTTCAAAGATCCAATGGGTTGAGTCGACGACGCGGTAAAAACCGAACTCGCCGGTGGTCGGCGCGAGGAACACGCCGGGCGTCGGGGTCTTAACGTGCACGAAAGAGGTATATGAGACCCCAATAGTTCTCTGCCGTTGGTTATCGATGAATTGCAGATATGAGGTCTCCGGTTTGTCGGGTGTGGGAAGATCTTGATAGTGCGGTTGAGCACAAAAAATCTGCCTGCCGGTGTTCCGTAGCTCAATCTCTTTGCAAAACGCATTGCCGGTAAACAGCAGCAGATTGCCGCCGTGCGCGACAAAGCGCTGCAATTGGGCGCATTCGTGAAGGCTGTTGTACTCGTCGTGCCCGATGCGGAGGTTGGCGCGGTAGGCGTCAAGAAGATCGGGTTCGGCATCGTGATCTCCATTGATGCAGTAATCGACTTGGTAGCCCTCTGCGTCGAGCCACGAGGTGAAAAACTGATCCCAGGGGTAGAAGTTACCCATCATGCCCGGTTGCAACGGTCGCTCGAAACTGACGACCTTAGCGTGCATGTTGTCAACTGAGATGTAGTTGTAAAAACATTTTCCGCCAACGTTGTTATACGCAGCATAAGTATTGGCCGCGACGGTCAACAACAAGGGGGCACGCGGCGACCGGGGCCGAACGACGAAAAGGATCTCGCGAATTCCCTGCGCGGTGGGAAAGCTTGCGATATATATGCCGCTTCTCCAATCCTCAGGTATCACAAAAGAGGTCGCCACTGTCCATCCGAATCCGTCGCGATAGCCAAACTCTCGCACCGGCTGCAGTTGTCCGGTCAGATTGGTGATGGTTTTGACTAGCTGGCGACTGGCTCCTTCGCGAAACACGAAGATGTCGTAGTAGGAGCGGGAATTGGAAATGTGAAACGCGATTTGCTCTCCCGCTCGGACGCTCATTCGGCTCGGGTAGCCACCCTCGGCCAGTTTCCAATAGCTCTTCGCATCCTGTTCGTGATGCATCCAGATGTGTTCGCGCTTCATGAGATCCTCGTTTTCGGCGGCTCCTCTATGGAGCTCCCAATGAAGACAGCCCGTTGCATTCTGGGCGGCGAGCAACTCGGTAGTGCGGTCGACCGCTGTGACAACAGCCCGTTGGCGTTTGCCGAGGAGGCCGCGGATCACTCCGAATTGGTGTCCTCGCTGAAGTTCGCTTAGAAAGCTGCGGACTAGCAGCTCCATTTTCCGCCAAGAAGGGCTGGGCCCGCAAGAAATAGTGTAGAAATAGCTGCGAAACTTCTTGACACTCGGCGAGATTATGGGGTAAAAGATCGCAATCGCTGGTGCTAACTACATCTTGAATTCGGCTAATGAACTGGGGTATTCGCAAGTTTGTAGGGAAAAACGACTTCCATTGACCCACAGATAGGATTGCGGAAGCGCTTCGTAGAACCTGAAAACATGTGCGGGCATCGATAGAAGGGAAGAGGCGTTATGTCTGCCGTAAATGGCATGAGCTGAATCGCCGAAGATGCCGTGGCAGGTTCCTTCCGTGACAAAAGTGCCCCCATTTATTGATACCAGTCTTGGAAAGCTCAGGGAGGGGATATGAAGAACTCAGCGAATTACAAAGGCCCGGCATTATTCGCCAGTTTTTGGCTCTTGGTGTTGCTTGCCAGCATGTGGGTTCTTCCTTGTTCCGCACAGATTGCAGCTACAGGCTTAACTGGGGTAGTTACGGATCCTTCGGGGGCGGCTGTACCCGATGTGGCGATAACCCTAACGAATGTGTCAACTGGTGTGAGCCGTCGAGCGGTCACGAACGCAAGCGGGGTCTATGATCTCCCGGATATGAGTGCGGGGACCTACGACCTTGCCGTTCAAAAGCAAGGGTTTTCGGCGACCACCGTGAAGGGAATCGTTCTGTTTGTAGGACAGCCGGCGAACCAAAATATAGAGTTAAAAGTAGGTCAAACCAGCACAACGATCGAAGTAAAAGCCGAAACACCACTTCTTAACACGAGCGATGCCACGGTGGGGACGGAGATTGAGAGCAAGGTCTTAACCGAAATACCTCTGAACGGCAGAAATTTCCTGCAACTGAATCTGCTTTCGCCGGGGGTGACCTTTGACAAGAACAACAGCGTAGCCTCATCGATTAACGCGAATATTAACCCGACCACGACTGGGTTTAATGTCAGCGGCTTACCCGGAAGTTTTAATGAAATCAACTGGGATGGTACGACCATGAAGGAATGGGAGTACGCCACGAACGCGATAACCCCTAGCGTAGATGCTTTGCAGGAATTTCAGGCAGCGACGGGGAGTTATTCGGCCGCTTATGGTGTAGACGCCGCCGGCCAGATCAACCTAGTGACCAAGTCGGGCACTAACGGGCTGCACGGGAGTGGGTACGAATTCTTGCGTAACAACATATTTGACGCAAGGAACTACTTTGCGACCGGTAGCGGGACGCCGCCATATCGGCGCAGTCAGTTTGGTGGGACCGTGGGCGGGCCCATCATTCGGGATAACACATTTTTCTTTGCGTCATATGACGGCTTCCGTCAGAGCAAGCAAGTGCCGGAGCTCGCGAATTTTCCGACACTCGATCAATTCCAAGGCCAAATAGCCGACCTGGTCCCCGCCGGACAGCAACTCATCGATCCGACGACCGGCCAACCTTTTCCAGGAAACAACATTCCTCAATCGAGGATACCTGCGAAGTTGGAGAGCTTCTTGTTGACGGGAGGAAAAGGCGGTAAGCCATGGTTCCCCATCCCCAATTCAACGGTACCCGGGTTTGATTACGCGGTGAATGCCAGTGAGGAATACAGTTCCGATCAATGGATCGGGAAATTGGATCACAAGTTTGGCAGCAAGACGTTCGTTTTTGGAAGATATGCGCGAGAAAGTTTTAGCCGCGATCTACCAGTGGTCAATCCGAATGATACCAATGGGGCGAACACGCTGGCCCAGAGTGTGGCTGTCAATCTCACGACCTCACTGAAACCCAATCTGCTTTTTGACATGACGTTTGGTTATTTGGGAATGTCGCGCGACTTTTTTGTCAGCACGGAGAATAAGATCAACGTCGCGGGTGAGCTGGGGATACAAGGGTTGATAGGATCGCCTGGCTCCTGGGTGGCACCCCCCTGGGGCATTACCGGGTTCAGTCTTGGGGGAAATGGATTCAGCGCGCCAGAGGGTACGGATTATCGATCCTACGACTTCAATCCGGCGCTGACTTGGAATGTGGGCAAGCACACCTTGAACTTTGGCGCCGATCTAACCCATTATTACGATACATTCATCGAGCTCATTTGTCCCTCGGGTTGCCCCAGTTTTTCTGGTGAATATACGGGGTCGGCGCTGGGTGATTTTCTTCTGCAAAACTACCCCAGCAACTTCGAAGGGTCAACAGCGGGCTTCAATGCCAAAACGCACTTCCTGGGGCAAGGATACTACGTACAGGACGATTGGAAGGTAACTAGCAACCTGACCCTAAACCTGGGATTTCGGGTCGAGGCGATCGGCGTGCCTGTTTCCGGGAACAACTCGATGTCCAATATCTTTCTTGGCGCCAATTGCAACACGCCCCAATTGCTGACCACGTGTCCTGGTCCTCCGGAGATAATCACTTCCAATAACACTCCCAAAGCGATTAACTTCCAAGGGGTTCAGCAGTCACTCATACCCACCCCAGCGGGCATAAACATAGTTAGCGCGTCGAGTGTGGGACTGCCGTCATCGCTGGTCAAGGGACCGGCGATAAACTACATGCCGCGGGTGGGTTTTGCGTACCATTTACCGCATACGAGGGATACGGTTATTCGGGGAGGATTCGGGGAATACGCGAATCGAGTTAATGACAACAGGTGGGTTGATTTGTCTCTGAATCTTCCGTTCGTGGGGTTGGTAAACGAAGCTTATAATCCTGCCAATGTGGGTACGTACAACTGGCGAAATCCGCTAGCCAATACTACGTCCAACGCCTTGGATTTTCTTGGTGAACAGCCAAGCTACAAAAACGCGCAGATTCAGGAGGGGAGCCTCACGATAGAGCGGGACATGTTCGGTATGTTGTTTTCGGTGGGCTACGTGGGAAATCGAGCTGACCATATGCCCAATCTAGCGTATCCAAATCAAGCGGTTCCAGGGCCTGGGGCATTTGCTCCACGGCAGCTTTACCCGAGTTTTGGATTAATTGACTGGCAGGAAAACGAGGCAAGAGCTAACTACAATGGCCTCCAGGCTAAGGTTCAGAAGAGGTTTGCAAAGGGTTTCGAAATGTTGGCGGCCTATACCTACAGCAAAGCTTTGGATAACTCGAGCGGGGATATCAACGGGGAAGGAAATGGTGGAACTCCACAGGATCCCCGGAATCTGAACGCCGACTATGGGTTGGCCTTGCAGGACGCTCGGCATCGTTTCGTGGTCAGTTATATTTACCAGATACCTCTTGGCCGTGGCCATCGCTTCGCCGATGGACCTGCCGCAAACGCGATTCTGGGCGGTTGGCAGGTGGGTGGCATCACGACCTTCCAGAGCGGGAACCCCGTCTTTATCGATCAAGCTTGCAATCGTGCCAACACCAACAGTGGCGCCCAACGGCCTGATTTAGTCGGGCCGTGGAAGTTGGATACGGGTAGACCTTCGGGGGAATTAGTTAATGAGTGGTTTAACACTGCGGCCTTTGTGAATGTGTGTCCGGATCTCGCCGGGCCAGGGCCATTTACCTACGGAAATGCCGGCCGCGACATCGTGATCGGTCCCGGGATCAAGGACTATGATTTTAGTATTTTCAAGAATATCCCATTGGGAGAGCACCGGTCCCTACAGTTCAGAACAGAGGCTTTCAATATATTCAACCATCCGATTTTCGCGCAGCCAGGACAAGTAGCCTTTGGGGCTTCTGGGGGCGATGAAGCGGGGACACCGCAGTTCGGGAAAATCTCGGCCACAGCCATAGACTCCCGGGAAATCCAGTTCGGCCTGAAGCTAAACTTTTAGTAACCGTCCTGGTTAGTGAGCGACAGGATCTGCAAATTGTGGGCTTCCTGCGACCAACTCTAGATCTACCGCTCCTCCGGAGAAAATCCCGGAGGAGCAGGTCGGTTGACCTCTTCTCTATTCGGGGTAAGAATCAAGCGGGGCATCGTTCCTTGGCGATAGCCGAACGTTGGAGAAGACTGGTCAGGAAGATGAGAGTGGCCAGGCGCAAAGACATTTCTAATGCCTCATGCGGCCAAGGAGTAGCAAGTGCCTGACCAAAAGGCGAATCAGATACCCGACGCGATCGAGCAGAATCCTCCAAAATACGATTCCCATTCTGTAGGCCGCAGAGATTTCCTTGCCCAGACGGGCAGTCTGATCGCTGCTGTGCCGGTTTTGAGTCGTGCCTTCCAAGCTGCGGCGATTGGGTCGCCTCAGAGTTCCAAGACGTCACTGGCCGAACCGCGGAGACAAGCGCGCCCGAAGTGGTTGCGTGACGAAGGGATGGTCAGGGCCCTCGACACCGAGCCGCTGCTCCCGCGTCTACGGGCTAGCGGCTTTGATATGTCCTATGAGTTCATGACCTATGACCAAAAGCTAGCCTTATGGCGACGCGGTCACAGCGAAGAGATAGTACTTAAGCTCAAGGATCTTGGCTTTAATTTCATCTTGACTCCCTTCTACAAAGGAGGGGGCATTAAGACGGAGCAGCATTCGATAGAAGATGCCAAGTCTTTTGCCGAGATTTGCCACAAGCACGGGATGCACGTGGGGTATTACTTGTTCAGCGGGACAGTTTTCTACGAGTCGCTGCTCGCGGAAGAACCCGACGCGATTAACTGGTTGACCTGGGATCAGAGCGGCAAGTTTCCCATATACCACCCTTTCTATTTCCGCCGATGGGTGAATCGTAGCCACCCCGGCTTTCGAGCGCATATGCGTGAACTGGTACGCTACGCGGTACAAGATGCCAAGGTCGACCTCATTCATTTCGACAACTACGAAGGTGGCGCCCCTGGCTACGAGCCTTATTCCGTAGCCCAGTTCCGGCAATATCTGGAGAACAAATACACGCCAGAGGAAAGGCGAAAGCGGTTCGGGTTTTCAGCGGTGAACTTCATGGAACCGCCGCCACCGCCGCCGACACCCGACGCTTACAACGGAGACCCGTTATATCAGGATTTTATCGATTACCGGTGCGAGACATTAGCGGATACTTATCGTGAACTAGCCGAGCTTGCGCGCTCGCTCAACCCCGATGTCATGCTGGAATGCAACCCGGGCGGATATGTCGGCGAGTTGAACTTAGGAGTAGACGGATTGAGCTCGGTGGATCACACCCTTCTCGCGCCTTGGGGCGGGGTGTTTACGGACGAGGGTGAACCCTGCCGGCTTGAAAACGGCATCATGATATCTCGCTTCCGCTCCCAGATGCTGGGGCGGCAGTTTGACAATATGGTGTGGCACTACACGCCTGACCGCGTGGCCATCGCTGAATCCATGGCCAACAACCTTCAATGCTCGGGCTTATCTTGCTTTTTTGGCGACGGGGAACTTATACCTTGGCTTTCCAAGTACGATCCGAAAAAATACAACCCCGCGGTGCTGGCCTCGATCCGCTTTTTCCGCCGCGAACAACGCTATTACCAGGACACCGAACAGGTGGCCGATGTCGGCGTGCTGAACACGTACGCTAACACGGCATACGGTCCCACCTCCACGCGCAAGAGTTGGCAAGCCTTCACACAAGCGCTGTACCAAGGCAAAGTGCCTTTTACGCTGGTGCCGGATCGTTGTCCGGGTGATCTGAGCCGATTCCGCGTGCTGGTGTTGGCTGACCTCGCGCTAATTTCAGACGAACTCGTGAATGCCGTCCGCAGTTACGTGCGCGACGGCGGTGGATTGGTAATGACCGGCGTGGCCACGCAATTTGACGAGCATAGCTATCGACGGGGAAAGGCCGCTTTAGCCGATCTATTTAGCGAGCCCTTGGCAGATAAGACGCTCAAATCAACCCCGGGGAAGGGGCGGGCCATCTATGTTCCCGGTGTTGTGCTTCCCCCGAAATTTGAACTGGGAGTGCTTCCTGAAAACCGGCGCGAGTTGTTGGACGCGGTCCGTTGGGTTGCGGGCGGACCTCTACAGGTGGAGGTGAAGGCGCCAGAGACGGTTACCATGAGCTTCTACGTGCAGCCCAGCGGCCGGCGGCTGTTACATTTGGTGAATTACGATGAAGGCCATCCCGTCAGCAACATTGAAGTTGTGGTGCAACAGCCGTCAGAAGGTCGGCAAGTGTCTGTAAGTCTCCTTTCACCCGAGTCGGACAACTCCCAGACAATATCCAAGGAGCAGCGAGGGCGCGAAGTGCGTTTTACCGTGCCACGGCTCGAAGTCTATGGCTTGGTTGTAATCGAGTGACACGATACAAGCGAAGAGGTTTGCGCAGTAGAGACTCGCTTGTCCGAAATCATTTCGCGACAAGGCGACGAGTTTCAAAGTAATGGCCACGATAACAAGGCCGGTGAATCAGCATTGCTTTAGTGGAATTAGTCGCCTTTTTCCGACGCATTCTTATCGGATAATTGCGCAGACCCGATCATGAAAGGACGTGTATGGTAACCCCGTTGAGAGCCTATACCGTTAAGCAATCCTCAGTGCGCATTTATTCCTCGACATCCGAGATGGGGAAAGCAGCGGCGTTTGATGCGGCTCAATTAATGCGTGAGGCGATCACACGGCAAGGGCATGTCCGAATCATAGTGGCAACTGGCAATTCTCAGGCCGAATTAATCAAGGTGCTGACCACCGAGGAAACTCTTGACTGGAAGTCTGTCGAAGTTTTCCATATGGACGAGTACGTTGGTATGCCGAGCTCCCATCCAGCTAGTTTCGCTCATTGGTTAGAGACCTACGTGACGGACGTAGTACATCCGGGCAAGGTTCACTATTTGCGTGGTGATTCGCCTAACCTGGAAGAGCACTTTCAGCGTTACGGTGCGTTGCTGACCTCCGGAACGATTGACTTGTGCTTTTTGGGCTTTGGCGAAAATGGTCATATTGCTTTTAATGACCCTCACGTGGCAGATTTTGACGATCCGTTGGTAGTGAAACGAGTGATCTTGGACCAGAAGTGCCGTGCACAGCAGGTCGGTGAGGGACATTTTCCGAATTTGGAAGCGGTTCCCGAAGAGGCCATTACTCTCACTTGCCCTACGTTGATGAGCGCGCGAAATCTTATTTGTTGCGTTCCCGAAGAACGAAAAGCGGAGGCCCTGCGCAACGCGCTGGAGGGGCCTTTATCTGAAACATGTCCCGCCTCGCTGGTTGTCACACATCCCCGAGCCAAGATTTACCTCGATCCGGAGTCTGCGGCCCTCTTAAGCCCTTCGCCGGTGTCTCATTAATGAAAATCAGCAAGGTTGAGACATTCGTACTACATGTTCCTGTCACTCGGAATAAAATAGAAGATAGCCGTCATCAGATCACGCACTGGGGCCTGGTGGGGGTGATACTCCATACAGATACAGGTCTTTGCGGATATGGTTACACCGGTACGCATGCTCATCTGGCGACGGACCAGTTAATCAGCCACTGCATTTCCGAGACTTATGCCCCTTTGCTCATCGGAGAAGTGGCCCATGATGTTCAGAGGCTGTGGGCAAAACTTTGCTATTTCCCTCCCGCGCAGTGGGTAGGAAGAAGCGGCATAACCCGCCTTGCGCTGAGCGCAGTGGACATTGCTCTGTGGGACCTAAAGGCTAAAGCGGCAGGATTACCTCTTTGGCGATTTCTCGGAGGTGACAGTTTCAAAAAAGTGGAAGCGTACAATACGGACGGGGGATGGCTGAATTGGACAATCGAAGAACTAGTGGCCGACGCCAAACGCCTAACCGGAGAGGGATATCAAGGTGTGAAGATCAAAATTGGGAGCGCCGATCCCAACGATGACCTGGAACGCATTGCAGCTGTGCGCAAAGCTATAGGACTTCGCCTCAAGCTGATGGTAGATGCCAATGGCAAATGGGATCTGCCTACCGCTATCCAGTTTGGCCGCAGGTTTAAAGATTACGATGTCTTCTGGTTTGAGGAACCTCTGTGGTATGACGATATATACGGCCACACAGTCTTGGCGCAGACGATCGACACTCCAATCGGACTTGGGGAGCAGCTTTACACTCTGGACGACTTCAGAAATTTTGTTCACGCGCGGGCTGTCCATTTTGTGCAGGCCGACGCGGTCCGTCTAGGAGGGGTCACGGAATGGTGGCAGGTTGCGGATTTGGCGCTTGCTCACCACCTGCCAGTTGCGCCGCACATTGGCGACATGATGCAAGTGCATTTACACCTTGCCATTGCGCATCCGGCCTGCAGACTAATGGAATACATTCCTTGGACCAGAGATTGTTTCGTCGAGCCCGCTACCGTCAAGGACGGCGTGTTTGTAGCTCCCGAGCAGCCGGGCGCGGGGACGACGCTGCGCGCGACGGCACTAGAGCGCTATGGCGTCAGCTAAACGCGAGGACCTCATTGATTTATTGCGACATGAAACATCGCGAAAGCAGGAGCGGCTAAAAAACGCTTCGGATAGCCTTGAGTTCACCTCCTGCTAACCTATCTGACCCAGCAGATTCGCAAGTAGGGAAGATCTCCAGAACGGTAAACGTCGCAGTCACTACCGAGGTTGACGTATGAGCGGCCGAATAGAAGGCAACATTCCGGGACAAGGCTATGCTCGCGTTGAGATTGAGAGCGAAAGGATCACTTCAGTTAGGATTGTAGGTCCCGAGAAACCCAGCAGTCCTTTTATCAGCCCGGGGTTTGTTGATATCCAGTTGAATGGATTTTCCGGGGTAAATTTCTCGAGTCCGACCTTAAAGCCTGAAGAGGCGATCGGACTATTAGCAGCCCTGTGGAAGACTGGAACTACGACGTTCTGCCCCACGCTGATCACAAATTCTCACGAGGGGCTTCTTAACAACATCAGAGTGCTTGAAGAG
>Ga0182024_10019884_pt1 | contig 12320 bp, 9 predicted proteins | sample P32metaG_FD_120480 | JGI IMG/M metagenome (GOLD analysis project Ga0182024, IMG submission 120480) | Permafrost microbial communities from Stordalen Mire, Sweden - P3-2 metaG (Illumina Assembly) | ecosystem: Environmental > Terrestrial > Soil > Wetlands > Permafrost | place: Sweden: Stordalen...
ACGGCCCAGATGAGTCCCGAAATGATGGCAGTCGCAGCAAAGCTGTGGCGTTTGGCAAGCTCCGGTACAAGAAATCCTCGCCAGCCTATCTCCTCCCCAAGTACAGTAGCGCAATCCCGAACGACCGTGATCGTCGCAGTAAAGACGAAGTACAGGGCAAGGTTTGCCCAAGGCTTCATCGGTCCAAGCCCAAATTGACTGGAAAGACGGTCGTAAAACTGCCTGTTGTAAAACCCACCGAGTCCAGTCAGCCAGACAAGCGCGTAGATCGCCGTTGCATAGCCTAGAGGGATCAGGTAGCAGGCGATCTCGTAACGCGTTTTTCCCCACTTCCAGCCAAGAGTTGACAGGTCACGGCCAAGGTATTTGCAACTCAGAAGCGCCGCGACACCTGGGCACCACATCAGGCAGCCAATGTATGCGCCCCAGCCCCCGCCCACTTGGCCAGACTTGGCGATAAGGAAGTAGAAAACCGAACTGAGGGCGAAAGTGAAAAGCAGATAGGTGGCCACGCCCCGGCTCTGATTTGGACGCATTCTCTTCCTCCACCAAGCCAAATCTCCTGGGTTCTGGTGTAACCGATTCTATGGCAGCTAGTGTCCATATGTTGTCTCGATTTATACATTGGGGTCTGTTTCGTTCAATGTTTGTTTTCTGCGGAGAGTCAATGAGCGCACTTCCGCCGGCTCACTCAATGACGCCGATAGTGTCGCTGGGCCGGCGTCTCGTCAGTGATCATCTAGACGTACCAGAATTTGGCTGATTTGCGAGTTTCGTAACAGCCTCGTTCCTGCCCGCAACGCCTACCCTGATCTTCTGAAGAGCAAAAACAACAGCAAGAACGGCTAAGGGGGAGTGAGTGTACCGGAACATCCATTACACTTTGGACCAAGGACATCCATTACAATCCCCTTGAAGTCCAAAGGCCTTGGATTCGGTCTCCGTTGGTCTTGCACCTTGAAATATGCCAGCAGTCGAGGTTGTGGGAATGTGGTAATCCCGCAGGGATTTCCAAAGAGTGTGGGAAGGGTGGAAAGCCGGTTTCTTGGCTTTCCATGTTTTCCATACTCTGTCATTTCCATGACCAGCTTTGGGGACGCGCGTCGCACAATCAAAATACTGCAAGGCCATCTTGGGAACGGGCACGTTTTGTCAGAACCAGATCGATAAGCGCTTTGGCGATTTGTCACCAGCTGACGTAGTGACGCTGTTGAACGCGGTCCGTGCACAATTCTCTCGTCATTTCCGAAAACCCGGTTTTATCGGAGGTGGGCACGATCATGGAATGCCCTGTGATCCGCCGAATGGTCCCGCTGTGCTAGTTGGTGAGGGATATAGCTGGTTTGCCAGCCAATCTCTGGCTAATGTGTTCGCCCAGCCGATCTGCAAAGCTGCCGGTACTTCCTAGAGTGGTATTGAGCAGCACAACGGCGGCGTAATCTGCCTTGGGATTGAAGAATGCGTAGGAGCTGTATCCACCGGTGGCTCCATTGTGCCAATAGTCTCCAGTTTTATCTACAAAGAGCCACGCGAGAGCGATGCGCGTTCCAGGCATCGCATCTGCTCGAAGCTGATGCGACTGGACGAGAGCTGCCGACAGCGTGTCCCCAACCGAAGAACCGGCAACGCGCGTGAGCTTTTCAGGATGCAGGTTTGCCTCCAGATAGGTAAGCATGTCAGCCGCAGTCGAGCGGACTGCTCCGGCTCCCGCTAGGGCATCCAGATCCCAGGCGTGTGCGGGATGATGATGTTCGTCATGACCTGCGACGAAGCGGATCTGTTGCGCGGGGGAAAGGGATACGGTTGTGTCTTTCAGCCCCAGCGGGTCAATTACCTCTTCCTTTAGAAGGGCTGGAAATGACAGGCCACTATGAACCGACAGCGCCTGGCCAAGCAGACCGAAGCCCAGGTTGCTGTAAAGAAAACCGGCGTCCACAGGCTTTGCCACACCGTGCTGAGCCACAAATGCGTATAGATTGGGTGCGCCGTAGTCGGCATAGGGATTGCTTGGATCGGCGGGCTTGAAGTTGTCCGGTATGCGCGGAAGACCGGAATGCTGCGTGGCCAGATCGAGCAGCGTTATTTCATTTCCGGCGGGCTTGGCAACCGTACCCGGCGGCAGCAGTTCGCGCACCGGCTCATCGAACTTTACCTTGCCCTGTTCCACCATCTGCGAGAGCACAAGGCCGGTGAAGGTCTTGGTGATAGAACCGATTTCGAAGATCGAATCCTGCTTGGCAGCGCCGTAACTGAAGACGCGCCTGACACCGTGTTCGACAACAGCAATGGATACCCCGGCGCCGGTCCCAGGCGCAAGTTCTCCACTCTTGAGCGCTTCGGCCAAATCGCGGTCCAGCACGGATTGCAAATCGGCTGCTGCAACCGGGGCGAGTGCCGCATCGTAGGTGGGTGCAGCAATGGGCGCGGCGGCTATCGCGACAGATCCCCTGGTAAGGTTCAGCGGCAACGGGCTGCCCTGGCTCCAGACACCCGAGAGAATGTTGCCATCGGCTGAAAGCGTGCCTTTCCAGTTTCCTTGGACAGCCGGAACATCGAATGAAAAGTCGTTGGCTGAGAGGACGACCTTTGCGCATTCCAGGCCCATGGCGTGTTGGTCGAGGCTATCCATGGTGCAGAACTCGCGACCAGCGGTATCGCTCTTTACACTAAGTTGAAGACGAAGAGGCGTGCTTCCAACTTGCAGCGTCCCCAGCCAGATACCATCGACCGGCGAGGGTTTGGCCGCTGCCACAAAGGTGTCGCGCGCGAAGTTCAAGGGCGTCGGACTTCCCTGGTCCCATGTTCCGGAGAGCGACGCACCATCGTTGGCCACGGTTCCCTTCCATGAGCCGTGGACCGCCGGGACTGTAAAGTTCAGGGCTTCTCCATCCAGACGGAAGTCAGCGCAGGGAATACCGTTGGCTCCTTGATCGGGGCTGTCGAGAGTGCCAGTGACCAACCCTGAAGGGTCCACTTTTAGATGCAGCCTGACGTGCAGGGGACCGAGGGTCCCCAAGTAGTCTCCAGCAATGTTCGGCTTGGTTTGCGCTCGGGCTCTGAATGGCATTGTCGCGATTATGCAAACACCAAGGAGCACGAAGAACGTGACTGCTTTTTGACGATGAGAGAAAAATCGAGGTCTGAGTCTTAACATAGGCGCTCACCACTTTCCGGATGACTGCGGAGTGCGGTCATCTCATTGATCTGAACTTGAAGCCTATCGGCCCCCCGCTGATTCAGCTTCCAGACAGCAAAGAAAACCGCGCCTACCAGGGCCACCACGATACCGTAGCCCATGACTAGATGATGCATGCCCACAGGGTGGGCAGTCCACTGATTTATCGCCGTTCCAACCATGATGACTGCAAGGCCGGGAACGAGCGGCAGCAGGTACCATGACCCGACCCCGCGCAATGCGTCACGCTGACGTTCGAGCGTTTGGCGGTGGAACTCGATGCATGTGCTCAAACCCAAGTCGCCCGGCGCCGGACGGACCGATGCTCGTCGATGAAGCTGAAACATCACGTAAAGTGTGCCGGCAATGGCTAGTCCCGAACCCAAGCGAAAAAGCGGCGCCGGGAGTTTCCACTCGCATAAACCGAAGGCGACTACAACAAATATTCCGCCAGCATATTCCCTGATATTTCGCCGAAATATCCTGTGCTCGAATTTCTGCATCTTGCGGCGAATATCTTCGGGAGAGATGCTCGGGGGCTGGGTAGGCTGGCTTTGCCAAAGGCCCCGGATATCGGGTGAAGAAGATTCATTGGTCATGATTGCCTCCTGCTTGAAAGCGCCGAGTGAGAATGTTTTTCAGGCGATGGATCTTCGTGGCGACGTTGCCGCTGGAGATGCCCGTCACCTCTGCGATTCCGGCAGCGTCTACGCCTTCGAGATAGAGTAGGACCACCTGCCGATCGAGTGGTTTTAGCTCGCGAATCAATACCATGAGCCGCTCAAGAGCGATCTGTCGATCGGCGATGTTTGCGACACCGCCTCTATCATCTGTCACTTCGACATCATCGATGCTGATGAGTTGATGTGCGTTCTGGCGACGATTTGTGACTATGTGCGACGCAGCGACATTGTGGGCCACACGATAAATCCAGGTTCGAAGGGAGCAGCGTGACTGGAAAGAATCCAGGCTTCGCCACAACGCAAGATGAATCTCCTGGAGCAGATCGCGCCGCGTTTCGGGATCGGCCTCGTAAGCTCGCGCAAGGCGATCGAGTGCAGGCCCGTGAGTGCTACTAGCTTCCTCGTAGAGGTCTTCGCGGCTTGCCATAGCTCGAGATTTTCCTTCTGTATAAGGTAGTCACAGATGCCGGCGATTTCTTACAACATTTGGAAAGAAAACTGAGATTCGCGGCCGCCTCCTCTATCGGTTGAAATCCTTCCTCAGGTGATCGACCTGACCTGCTTGATGGAGAGCAGGGAATGCACGGCTGACTGGAGACGAACTTTGGGATTTCCGCGAGGGCTCTGTCGTCTTAACATCAACTGCCAGTAAAGTTGCATTTTCGGCAATTGCAATTCTCGGTTGTTGAGAACAGGCGTGGGTGTTGAAAAACTCAGTGCAAATCGATTGATTTTCATGAGATCCGTATGGCAATTCGAGGTGTTTAGCAGCATAGTTTGAGCATGCTGTTGTGGATAGCCATTTTCGGAGGATTAACGCTCATGATGGGTCAGCACGCACGTTCTGAATCGCTGTTCTACTACTTCCGACTGGAAGATCAGGTTCCGGAGAATCATCTGTTGCGGTTAGTTGATAAGCATATCGACTTCGGTTTCGTGCGCGAGCAACTTAAAGACAGCTATAGCGAGACTGGGCGTCCATCCATCGATCCAGAGCTCTTGTTGCGAATTTTGCTGATCGGCTATTTGTACGGCATTAGCAGTGAGCGCAAGCTCGTTGAGGAGCTGCGCATGCATCTTGCCTGGCGCTGGTTCACAGGTCTGGGCTTCGATCAGGAAGTCCCGCATCACTCGACGTTTTCGAAGAATCGCCACGGGCGCTTCCAGGAATCGAAGGTTTTCGAGCATTTGTTTGAGGAAGTTGTGGCCCGGTGCCTCTCAGTCGGATTGGTGCGTGGAGACAAGCTATCGGTTGATGGAACTTTCGTTGAGGCCAACGCTTCCAAGGAGAGCCGTATTCCGCGGGAGCAGTTGACTGAAGCCGCGCAGGTCAATCGAACGGTGCGCGAGTATCTGGCAGAGCTTGAAATGCAGAACCCAGTAGAGGAGCCGACGCATAGCCAGGACAAGGTGTCCACAACCGATCCGGACTCCACGTATGCGACAAAAGGTGGAACACCGGCACGCATGGGCTATTACGACAACTACCTGGTTGATAACCACAGCTGCATCGTTGTGGGCGTGCAAGCGACAGGCGCTCGCCTGAGCGAGGAGTCTCGAGCCGCAGAAGACATGATCGCCCTGTTCGCCCAATGGCGAGGAAGCAACCCGCAATCCATCGCTGCCGATGCCAGCTACGGCAACGGTCAGTTTTTGCAGTGGTTGATGGATCGGGAGATTACGCCGTACATGCCCACCAGAGATGCGGTCGGGCGAACGAGGAGTCCGTTCTATGGCCCGGAGTCCTTTACCTACCTACCGGAGAGCAACAGCTACATCTGCCCTGCAGGACAACAGTTGAATTACGGCGGGCGCAACGAGGGAAACCGAACGTTCGGCTACATAGGAACGCGCAAGAAGTGCAGTCCATGCCAACAGAGATCCCAGTGCACGACCGGACCGTTCCGGTATCTTGCAATCCATATGAACGAAACAGCACGGCAGAGAGCGCGGGATCTCTCGTCTACGGAGGAGTTCAAGGACGCGCAACGACAACGGAAAAAGGTCGAGGCTCTCTTCGCAGAACTGAAGAGTCACAGTCACATCGGCCTCCATCGGCTCCGGCTCCGTAGGTTGAAGTTCGTACGAGAGCAGTTCTTCCTGGCGGCCACTTCCCAGAACATCAAGCGGCTGGTCCGGTTCCTCAGCCGACCAACAACGTCACCGGTACCCGCCACTTCATAGGGCCAACCGCGATCTCGACTAACTCAACTACAGAGTGCAATCCCCGAAATCCCAAAAAACAGCATGGACTTTTTCAACACCCACAGGCCGAGTCACTCATCGAGCGGCCCGGACGTTCTCCAGTGTCTCTCGCTATGAGTTGGCGATTGCGCACTCATTCTGAGAAGCTGAGATAGTCGGCTGGTCCGCTCTAAGCTGATTTAGGAGCTTCGTAACGCCATGCTCGCCAGACTTCTCCTGCTGCTCCCAATCATGCTGTCCAGCGCCTCCGGACAGGTGCCCACGTACTCGGTTGCTGGCCCGAACGATAGTCCGTCGATCATCACTCTGAGAGATAAACTCAACTCCGGCGGTGCTGCCGCCGTGAAGAATTTCTGGGATGCTGTACACAAGAGTGGCGCCCCGCTTATTGAAGCGGCGCCTGGTGCGGACGGATTCTCTCTGGTCACCTTTCTCTGGCACGGTGACGACCAGACGCGCAACGTGGTGATCTTCGACGGTGTCGCCGGATTCGATGCGAAGGACCAGATGCTCCACCTCGACGGCTCTGACGTCTGGTTCAAAACCTACCGAGTTCGCAACGACGCGCGTTTTGCCTACAACCTCTCGCCGAACGATTCGCTGCAATCCATCAACGATGTGAAAGGCGACGCCGCGATGCGCAAGCGGCTCGCCATGCTGAAAGTGGATCCGTTGAATCCGCACCGCTGCCCAACAACCTTCGGCGCATACGGATCGGAGTCGTCCTACGTTGGGCTGCCCGGCGCTCCGCCTCTTGTCTGGAGCCAGCCGGTGGCGGAGAACCGCAGAGGCAGAGTCACGGTGACCTCGATCCACAGCGCCTATCTCAGAAAGGATAAGAAGCTCTGGGTCTACACTCCAGTCGGATTTAGAATTCCGACAAATTCCAGGAAAGAAAGCGATCGTTATCCGCTACTGGTCGTGTTTGACGGCGACCGGAGTGTCGAGTGGATTCCGAAGATCCTCGATGTCCTCATCGCCAAAGGGCGCATTCCTCCGGTAGTCGCTGTGATGACGGATGAGTCGGTTCCAGCCGAGCGCAGAGTCGAGCTGCCGTGCAATCCTCAATTTGCGGACTTTCTCGCGAAAGAACTCGTTCCCTGGGCCCGCCGCAATTACGACGCCACTACGCAGCCTGAACGCACCATCGTTGCGGGTTCAAGTTTCGGAGGTTTAGCCTCTGTCTTTGCCGGGCTGAAGCATCCAGAGGTGTTCGGCAACGTGATCTCTCAGTCGGGATCGTTTTTCTGGAAGCCGGACGGCGCTCAGCAAGGAGAATGGCTCATACACCAGCTCCAGGCGGCTCCGAAGCTGCCGGTACGGTTCTACGTTGAGGTCGGGCTAATGGAAAGCGAATCTATGGAGGTTGGTCCCAATCGCCGCATGCGCGATGCACTGGGTTTGAAGGGCGAGCTCGTTGGCTACTCCGAATACGACGGTGGCCATTCCTTCCTGAACTGGAGCGGCGGCATTGTAAACGGACTCGAATACCTGACTCGTCCGAGCAAATCGAATGACGATTCTTCAAGCGACTAGATCGGCCAGCGTGCAGCGACCTGCCCGCGACTTCAGAGTCGACTAGTGCATTCAGGCCAACTTGCTCATCGAGCGGGAGGGCAGCCCAGCAGCCGCTCAGCTTACTACTTGGCGATTTTGCATCACGTATAAGGAGCAATGGCGGAGGCCCTTCCAATCAAGCTTGCACCTTCGGTCCGAGAGCCCTGCTATCCGTCAACTTCGACAAGAAGATAGAATTTCAACAAAGTGGCGTGGGGGTAAATGGTCGGTGCGCGATCTTAGGAATGCCTTTCGAACGTTATGGCGAACTCCCGCTGTGACAGGAATTGCCCTGGTGTCGATCGCATTGAGCGTAGGAGCAACTGCGGTGGTCTTCACGGCGGTGAAGGCCGTGCTCCTTACGCCTTTGCCGTACGCTCATCCTTCTGAACTTGTACAAATCAGAACGGAGTTCCCCAAGTTCGAGCCGTCGCATTCCGACTGGGCCCTCTGGAGCGACGCTCAGGAGATCGCTCGACGAACCCGCACCCTTGCTTCGGTGGCTGTTTATCGCAACGAAATGTTCAACCTTGCAGGCAACGGTTCCATGCCTCCCGAAGCCCTGTACGGCTTGCGCGTAACCGCCAATCTCTTTCCCACGATCGGCGTTGCGCCTATGCTCGGGCGCAACATTCTGCCTGATGAAGATCAGCCTGGCCATGCCAACGAGATGATTCTCAGCTATGGGCTTTGGGTTCGACGGTTCAACGCAGACCCGTCGATTGTTGGACACTGCGTCACGATTGATGGCCAAAGCTGCCTCATTCTCGGCGTCATGCCGCGCGGATTTGATTTTCCGTTGCGTCGTGCAGCCGTTCACACGCCTTCTCCCTACTTTGACTTCTGGGCTCCGTATCGCAGCGGCAAACCTCAGGCCCCATACGCAGCGGTCGGCGTAGTTGCCAGATTGCGATCGGGCACCTCGTTAAACGACGCCGAGCAGGACCTTGCAACCATCAGCACCGAACTCAGCCGCGAGTTTCCGGCAACGAATCGGGACCACATCCTCCACCTGGGGCTTCTTCGCGACCGGATGCTGGGAGGTGCCCAAGATGCTCTGTGGGTCTTGATGGCGGCCGCCGTGATGTTTCTTCTCATCGGTTTGTGTGAATGTCGCGAACCTTTTGCTGGCGCGTGGGTTGGCGCGCCAGCGAGAGATTACGGTTCGCATGGCGCTGGGCGCGAGCAGGTCACGTATTGTTCGCCAGTTGCTGACAGAAAGCTGTGTCCTCGCTGTTCTCGGCGGAATGGGAGGCTATGTTCTTACAGTCGTAGCCTGGAGAGCCTTGCCGGGGATCGCGCCCGCAAACGTTCCTCGTCTTGGCGCAGCACACGCCGACTGGCGAATCCTGATTTTCTCGCTATTGATTGCACTCGCCAACGGTCTTTTATTTGGGATGATTCCAGCCTTCAGAGCAGGTTGGACGCGAGCCAATGCGAATCAGGACTTTCGCTCGCACAATGGAATTGTCACAAGCAATCGAGTACGTGGCACTCTGGTTGCAATAGAAGTCGCATTAGCGTTAGCCCTGGTTGTGGTCGGAGGGCAACTTTTGGCAAGTTTTGCCGCCCTGCTCCGGACCGATCCGGGCTTCGATGCCAAGCGCGTCACTGCATTCATAATAGTTCCAGACCGTGTGCGGTACCAGACTCCTGGAGAGTGGGGAAAATTCTACCGCAGTGCCTTGGATTTGGTTCGCGCGCTTCCTGGCATCGAGAGCGCAGGAACCAACGATGCTCTTCCGTTTAGCGGAGAGAATACTGGCGGGTTGGTAGGCAGAAACGCGGGCGGAGCGCCGCAAAGCGGCCAGATCACTGCGGAGATCGATGATGTGAGCGCTGGCTACCTGCAAACAATGGGGATTCGATTACTGCAGGGAAGATGGTTGAATGAAGAAGACGTGAATGACTCCAGCGGTGCTGCTGTCGTGAGTGACGCTGTTGCAAAAGGTCTCTGGCCAGGCGAGAGCCCGATTGGCAAACCCGTCTGCGTCTTTTGCTCTCCCGAAAATCCGAAAAATTGGAAACGGGTCGTTGGTGTGGTATCGAGCAGCCGGCATCGGTCGATGGAAGGGCCGCAGCAACAAGCAACTGTCTATCTTTCCGCGGGAGCTTTGCACAAAGCCGTTTTTCTTGTGGTGAGAAGCTCTCGGCCCGAGATCGATATCCAAAAGGCCGTCCGTGAGACCATCGCTGGCATCGATCCGAATGAGCCGATCTTCCTAAGCGCGACGATGCAATCCCTGATCGACGACTCCCTTGCGGACCGGCGGTTCATAATGTTCCTCTTGGCCCTAACCGGGTGCCTTGCCCTTGTTATGGCTGCCGCCGGCGTTTATGGGGTGGCAACGTATGTTACCTCGCGTCGGACACAGGAAATAGGGATTCGCATGGCGTTGGGAGCCACGCGCGGCAATGTCGAAGTACTGATATTTCGTCAGGGCTTTGTCACTGCGATCATTGGGCTGATTTCGGGGCTCGCAATCACGCTGGCTTTAATGAGGATTCTGCGTGGGATGCTGCCAGGACTTCAGTCTGGAAACTCTAGCAGCCTCTGGATAGAAATCGGCTTGGTTACGTTCACTGCCGCCCTCGGCTGTTGGCTTCCAGCTCGACGTGCTGCAAAAATCGACCCGATGCTGGCCCTCCGGCAGGAGTGAGTTGCGGGTATTGCGAAGTGCCGGCTTTTCCGCTGGTCTGGCAAATCCTCAGATAGATCAAGGTCAAATTGATGTGAACAGGACAAAGCACGTTTTGAGAATGATCAGTGTGGAAACGTGCATTGGCGATAAAGCGCTCGTTGACGACCTAAGGAAATCGTGGGATTGAAGGGCGTTCTCGTCGCAGAAGGAGTACGCGGCCTTGACAGATATCTTAATTAGTTACACAATGCAGTACATATTGTGCTTGGTGAATTTGAATACGTTCTGATGACCGTAGCGGCGGGCCTGGGCGAGAGTGCCTATGGTGCGGCCATTCGTGAGGAGATTGAGAAGGTAGCCCGCCGAAGCTGTTCGATTGGGGCTTTGTACACGACGATTGAGCGGCTGGAGAAGAAGGGCTTGCTCAAGACGTGGATGGGCGAGGCTACGGCCCAACGCGGCGGCAGAGCAAAACGCATGGTGCGCGTGACGCCGAAGGGTGTGCATGCAGCGAAGGAGTTTTATGAGGCGATGATGCGAGTAAGCCGTAACGCTTCATGGGCTACGGGCAAGCCGGAGCGTGCGTCATGAGTTCATTGGCAGAGATGGCGGCGATCTTTCTTGCGTCGAAGGATCGGGATGCGGTGCTGGGCGATCTGGCGGAGGCGGGTGCCAGTGGATGGAGCGCCCTTGGCTCTGTGCTGGGACTTGTGGTGCGGCAGCAGATGGAGCTTTGGCGCGCGTGGCAGCCGTGGGTGGCGAGCAGCGTGGCCTTCGCGGGGAGTTTGCTCTCACTGGGCGTGTCCTTTGGGCTATCGGTGGATTCGCGTCATCTTCTGCGCGGCGAGAGGGGGTATGGCAGAGTGCTCTGTGAAGCTCTGCTGATGCTGTCGTGGGCGTGGACGAGCGGATTTGTGGCGGGGTCACTCTCTGCGAAGACGCGATGTGTGAGCGGCGTTCTTTGCGCGATTCCGTGCCTCTTCTGTGTGCTTCGGTTTCAAGACACCTCTCTCTCGCGTCTGTGCGTGCTCTTGTTTCTGCTACCAGGTGTGGTTGGTGCCGTGCAGGGAGGACGTCGTAAGCGACTGTACTTTGCAACAGCAGTCATGCTTGCGACTTTCATCACCGCTCTGATGTTGCTTCGGGGTGACATGTACGCGCGGGATTGGTTCCTGCTACTGCCCGCATGGTGGCTTGTGGCTACTGCGAAACGATCGGAGCTTTCGAAAGAAAAGGTGGCGGCATGATGATGCGAAAGAGGCAATTTTTAACGATTCTCTGCACATTTCTTTTGAGTGCGCTTTCTCTCTCCGCTCAAGACGGCGGGAGCAAGAGCCAGCTTGTGGAGCGCGTGATTCACTCGAAGAACTTTGCTGGGAACAAAATTGGCGTAAGCGCTGACCGCAAGCTGGTGGTGTATCTGCCTGCTGGGTATGACGGAGCGTCGAAGCGCTATCCGGTTCTCTACTTTTTCCCGAGCCCAATGGATGGATATCGGACGCTTTTCGATAAAAGCGGAGCGCAAGCTCTGTTCGACCACGCGATTGCGCGAGGGACGATTCGCAGCTTCATCCTCGTATCTGTGGATATGACCACTCCGCTGGGAGCTTCGTGGTTTGTGAATTCTCCTGTAACCGGAAACTGGGAAGACTTTGCCGTGCAGGAGCTTGTCCCCTATGTCGATGCCATCTTCCGCACGATACCGACGCGGGATGCGCGCGGACTTGTGGGACACCATATGGGAGCTTATGGAGCCATTCGCATTGGCATGAAGCACGCGGATGTCTTTGGTTCGATCTACGGCATGAATCCCGTGGGCACAGGATCAGGCGTGCAGATTATGGATTCAAGGCCCAATTGGGATTTGCTCGCGCATGCGGGTTCTCTGGATGAGGTGAAGAAGGATGGATTCTCTGCGATCTTCACGTCGATCTTTCAGGTGCACTTGCCCAACCCGCAGAAGCCACCGCTCTATGTTGATCTGCCTGCTCATCGGGAGGGTGGAAAGTTGGTGATCGACTCGAAGCTCACCGCGCGATTAAGAGATAGCTTCTTTCT
>Ga0182024_10019885_pt1 | contig 12320 bp, 9 predicted proteins | sample P32metaG_FD_120480 | JGI IMG/M metagenome (GOLD analysis project Ga0182024, IMG submission 120480) | Permafrost microbial communities from Stordalen Mire, Sweden - P3-2 metaG (Illumina Assembly) | ecosystem: Environmental > Terrestrial > Soil > Wetlands > Permafrost | place: Sweden: Stordalen...
ACCCGCTCGCCACTTTTGCCTCCGTCCAACAACTGCGCATCAACCAACGGGGTTGTTCCATGTCCCGCCGTACCCTTCTTCTCTCGGCTGCTCAGAGGACATTTCTAGATGAAGCTGCCTGCAAACAGCTTGCTGCCAAGGAAACGGAAGACGGCTCTGCGGGTCGACCCCTGAAACGCCGGAAAATCGGGTCAGAGGGCGACGAATGGGCAGCGATTCTTGAGTTTACCATTCAGTGCCAGTTGGTGGACAACAGTCTCTCGTCTTTGCACTCAACGAGCGCCGCTACCGAAACATCCACGACGGAAACAGCTATCACGTTTGATGACCCCGTCCTCTCGATTTCTAATCCTGAAATGGACGACGTGCTGTTTGCATTTGTTTGCGGAGCGGAGGACGCGGAAGTAGTAGACAAGATCACTTGGTATCAAACTCTCGCACACAAGGACGCATCTATAAGTTCATGTCTTCGCTGTTTAACGTCTACCACCTTCCGTCAACGTCAAGGATCACTCGAGCAGGCGGCAGTGTCCTTCATCATAGAGATACGATTTGATAACAATCTGTTACGGGTATCCAAACTCAGTTTAAAGGACAGACTTTCGATAATTGAGTCCGCATATGAGCAGCCGCGCCAGTCAGTTACCGCCGAACAATTCTATGCTGATGTTGGAACGTTGCCAAAGAATGACGAAAATCGAGAATTTGAGGAGACGTTACAGCATCCTTCCCTTTCCTGCCGTTTGTTCCCATTTCAGAAAAGAGCCATTGGTTGGATGCTACGACGCGAACGCTACGCGCCTAGTATAAAACCCGTTACTGCCAATAGCGACACGCGGTCGCAGGAAGAGCTTCCGCCGCTTTGGGAGACGGCCGCAGATCTCAATGATAGGACTATATATATAAATAGATACCAAGGTTTCTTGACTCTTAACGAGGCTTGGGTTTTCAACTCTTTTATTCCACGACCCATACTGGGTGGAATTCTTGCTGAGGTACGATCTTCTTCAGATCGGTTCTTACTGCAGGAAATGGGACTTGGGAAAACAATCGAGATGATCGACCTGATACTTATCAATCCCATGCCATCTGAAGTTGCCGTCGACAGAAATGGTGTCACTGAAAGCCATTCCCTTCGTTCTAGCAAGGCTACCATTATTATTACTCCTCCGACAATATGTATTTCCAATTCTTTCTTTTGGCTGATTTCTCTCAAGTATCGCAATGGGAAGGAGAGTTCGCTGAAAAGGCTCCGTCGTTGAAGGTTTTTACGTATCCTGGGATACAGAATCTGCCCGCAGATTTCAACTATGACAATTTCTTAGAGTTCGATGTCATTCTTGCAACGTACCCCGTGCTTTCAAAAGAAGTATACTACGCAAGACCGCCTCCGGATCGCAGTATGCGCTATAAGAAGATCCGTCCACCTCGTCGAAGTCCTCTGATGGAGTTCCAGTGGTGGAGAGTCTGTCTGGATGAAGCTCAAATGATAGAGGGTTCTGTCACAAGCGCAGCGACCGTAGCTTGCATGCTGCCTCGCACCGTAAGCTCCTCAAACTGAAACCACTTATCTCAATAGAATGCTTGGTGCGTATCGGGAACACCGTGCAAAAAAGACATCTCGGACTTGTATGGATTGCTCGTATTCCTTCAATACCAACCCATCGCTGGCAATCTGTCTCTGTGGACACGACTTTGTCAAGACTGGAACAATTTCTACAAAATCTTCCTTCCTCTGGTCTGTCGTAATACCAAACATTCGGTGAGGGATGAAATGACACTCCCTCCCCAGACAAAGACGCTACTCTCTGTTGACTTTACTGCGGTGGAAGAGATCAATTATCAGCATATCTTTGAGCAGATGCTTGATGATTGCGGTTTAACTCCGTCCGGAACTCCCGTCCGACCGAACTGGGATTTGAATGATCGGATTGCAGATAAAATGAAGAAATGGCTCGGTAATTATTACAATTAACGTGAGACTGACATTTCATAGTTCGGTTGCGTCAGGCATGTTCTCATCCTGGAGTGGGAACCTGGAGAACCGGAAACAAAGAGATGCAGACCATGGATGAAGTTCTCGAAAAGATGTATGAAGATACTTGCACTACTATCAATCGTGACGAGAGGGAATTTTTCATTTCAAGAATCAAACGTGGTCAGATATACGACTCTACTAAAGCCCATGATCGAGCTTTGGAGTTGTGGTCAAGCGTTCTTCAGGATGTACATAAGCGGACGACTGCGAAGCAGGAGGAACTTCTAGCTCTGCAAGATAAGGCAAACATGGACAATGAATCAGAATACTCTACAGAAAGCGATGACGAAGATATTCAGGATGAACGCCGAGCCAAAAGAAGACAATATCTACGAACGAAGCGAGCCAACGAGCTTCGCGATCTTCAAGAACTTCAACATCGCGCCACGTTCATGATGGCCAGCGCGAACTTCCAGCTCAAAAACGAGTCTGAAGAGACCCGCCTCTATGATGAAGCAGAAAAATTACGACGTGAGGTACGGCAATCTCTGAGTAATACTCATGTCGTAGATACTTCGTCACCCCATTCGGCGCGCCAATCACTTAATAAGACGACTCGATGGCATAGCTGCTGAACAACAGTTTGTTGAGATTCCAGAATTAAAACACTCGGAATTCTCTGGAGGGATCGTTACTCGGAAGATTTTTGAGCGTCTGCAGCCCCTCGTAGATCAGATGAACGAGCAAGCCAATAGAATGGATGAATGGCGGGAGAAAATAATACAAAAACTTCGCCTGCCACTCCTCGATCAGACTGTGGATCCGGATGGCGAGTATTCTCTGGTATTAAACTGCGCTAAATGATCCTAGGGAATATCAAGCCGGACTCGACGTGCAAGAAGAAGCTTCAGCTTACCAAGAGGTTCTCCGACAAGCTGTCGCAGGGCGAATCCAGGCAACAAGCGGCTTCCTCAATGAGTTGGTTCGGGACGATATTTTACGCCAGAAGAACTTGGGCATCGAGTTAACACCATTGCAATCAGAATTGTGGAAGATACGCGAAGAGATTCAGCCTGTTCTTCCACAGTCTGATCCACCCCGGGACTACGAGTTCACAGATCTCAAAGGTGTAGTTGATGTGCTGCGATCACTTGTCGGCAATATTGGAGAGGATACCGTTTTCAATTCCGGAGATATCAAGGACTCCTCTAACTGGAGACGAAATGAGTTAGCAATCGGGCAGATGGAAATCAAACGACTTCAACAATGCCTGGCTGATCAAAACCGAGCAAACGCTGCATTAGAAAAGTACGTGGTTCGTTTATAAGTCTGACGCATGTAGGGAGGTGAATGAATTGTTTCGGGTAGTCTATAATGCTCGAATTGAGTACTATCGTCAATTGCAGCTTGTTTCGGTAACTTCCCGAGAGCGGCCTGTGCTAAGTCAAATAGGATACTCTTGAAAATTACACAGGCGACAACGTTGAAGAAGACTTGGAGAAGCTATTGCGATCTGAAGCTGAGCTTGAACCCAAGATATCTCGAAACCTGGCTCGACGTCGATATTTGCAGGAGTTGAAATCTTGGCAGAATAAGGTGGATCAAGAAAGACTTTGTGTTATTTGCCAGAGCACGTTTGATATCGGCTCATTGACCAAATGCGGTCATTTGTTTTGCTTCTCCTGCCTTCAGATTTGGTTGAAAAGCCATCATACCTGCCCGGTCTGCAAAGAAAGACTAACGAATCATGACTGGCACAAGATAGCGACCCAGAAAGCTGATGTGGTGCTTCGAGAATCAGAGGCTAGTCATCACGATCATTCATTTTCAGAAGCGATATATGATGCAATAGATACCAAAGTCCTACAGCAGATTCAACGTGTCGAGCTAAGGACATCTTTTGGATCCAAGATCGATAACCTGACTCGACATCTTCTGTGGATCCAATCTCAAGGAGGAGCGAAGGCTGTGGTATTCAGCCAGTGGAGCGATGTTCTGGATGTCATGGAGCGCTCTTTCAAGCTGAATGGAATCGGATATGTTCGTTTCGATCAGAAGCAACGTAGAGACAAGGACGCTGTCAAGCTCTTCAAGAGCTCTGCTGAAATCCAAGTCTTTATGCTGCATTCTCAATCACAGTCATCGGGGTTAAGCTTGATCAACGCAACACATTGCTTCCTGGTTGAGCCACTCATTAACTCGGCGATAGAGCTTCAAGCTGTTTCTCGGATTCATCGACTCGGACAGACCAAACCCACGTTTGTATGGCTCTACACTGTGAATGGAACGGTGGAGGAGCGAGTTCTCGAGCTCTCCAGTCAGAAACGTCTAGGAAGTTGGAAAGGTCAACTCGAGAGCGGAAAACCGATCGAGCAGAAGTTGAAGCCATCGCTTGGTCCTCAGCTTGACAAGAGCGAGGCAAAGGACCTTCAACAGCATATTGGGAGGCTCCTAGAGCGACGGGGGATTGGTGAAGTGGTGGAGACAGGGGAACTGTGGGAATGTCTGTTTGGGGACGGGGAGCGGAACGGCCTGAGAGAAAAGGTCCTTAAGGAGGTGCAGCGAGATCAGCTGGCCACTGCTGCTGAAACGAGACGGACAGCGATGGTGAGAGTATAGAAGAGACCTTGCTCGTATCCAAAGTTGATCATATTGTCAAAATAATACAGGTTAGTGACAGCTATATATGTACATCGTTGATCTGCCGAGAAAACCAAAACTCCCCTGGGAATCTGTGAACTAGACAAACCACCACTTACAGTGAGCTCTTAGATCATAATTCAGTAATACCTTCTTAACAACCGGAGAGCAACCCAGTTCGGGCATCAGGAGGACGGTCGATAAAAACAATTCGAGACCTCTGCGCCTTTTCTCGAGAAAGGACGGCCTAAACTTGGCTACATTGTATCAGGATTGTATCTTAGAGGTTTAATACAGACAATCGATTTGGGAGGCAGCGGGGGTATCAATTTCTCGTGACGAGGAAAAGCCATGCATAGATTCTGTCGTAGAGAATAGAATTCTGAATATCTTTTATGCGTCTTCATTATGCGGCCCTTGCTGTTAATGACCCAATCACTGAATGCACTACCTCAAAGGTCTCCACGGTACAAAGCCAAACTAGGGAGTGAGATTTGTGTCTGCAAAGGATCTAACCAACATAGCCGGACGCAGCCTGCAAGCCTTTACTCTGCGTGCCTTTGACAATTGACGGGTCGGTTACCGTGACGCTACTAGCCCAGAGCCCATCCGGATTATCGTTGTCCTGATTGTGAAGTGAGTGATTTTGAATTCTTATTGCCCGGGGCTCCTCAGCTGGCTTGAGAGGCAATATATCTATAGATGGCTTGGATGGTCAGCGTAGATCGCGAGGGAGACAACCTGCTCATCCCGCAGAGAAGTAAAGGATCGAGCCCGGCGAGGAGGCAGACTCGCGCTGGGACGTGAGAGCTCTGTGGACATTGCAAGAGCAAGCTCATCTTCGTCGACATCGTCAGGGCCCTCCATCCGCGGACGTCGATGTTTGCGGTCCACGACTCCACGAACCAACCAACACAATCCACAGGCTGGCAGCAAGCGCCGATCCGTGTGGCTGACGTACAGTCACCTTCAAAACTGTTGGCGCATCACCGATTTTTGACCAAATCACCGATTTCATCAAGGCACACACGCGACTTCGACGGTTTCACAGTTGCTGCCCCAGAACATGACGAAATTGACTCTCCGAAAGTCGAGCCGGCCTCCGAAGCGCAAGCCAAATACCCCACCACGTTCAAATTCCGAATCCTCTGCCCTTTCTGTTCCCAAACGCGTCAAGAAGGGAGCCAAACCTGTCTCATCCAACACAAGCATTACACCGACCGTAGATGACGATAGCGATGTCGAAATGCCTGTCCCATGTGCAGCACCGGTAAAGGACGTCTCAGGCGAGATCTTTACCATACAGAAGTCGTGCATGATGGGTCTTATGGCTATCTCTCAAGATTCTGATTTTGTTGTCCTCGGCGAATTCTCCTATCGACAATTCGAGATGTCCTCAATTAGGAAGCTCACAAAAGCATCTGAAGCAGCAGACACGACGTTCGAGTGGTTGTCTGGCAAAGCACTGATCTCGTCTAAGAGCTGCCGTGTCATGTGACACGTTCGTATATAGGTATCTAGATCTACATCTAGCAATCCATCTGTCATACCATAACCACCGTACCGCATCAAATTGGTGCCCCCACCGGGTTTCGCAGAGGCTTGAAGCCACAAGCGACCAACCAAACGTTGTTACCGACCATTTCATCGGTAATAATCGTAGAACCGGCGCCAAGATTGCTCCTCACAAGAGAAAAGTTCCGCCTACCCCCTCGAAGGACTCTGCTCCTAGGCCTCCAAGACATCGAGCCACAAGGAGTACTAGTTCCATCCCAGATACGGTACTCTGGCCTGTAGGCTTACCCGCGTTACGACAGCAAGGTCTTGTTGACGACCAAGCCGGCGTTTATCAGACGAGCGAGTCTTCAACGAGCGTGGTGACACCTGCCACGTCACCATCCCCTACATCTCGAACAAATCCCTCATCTCGAACAAATCCCGCATCTCGAACATCCATCCCACAGTCATCTCGAAACCATCCTTCTCCCGAAGCTAGACCGAGTTTGTCTGAGTCATTCGCTGCCCTGACACTGGCCCCACCTCCTTCTACATCCTCAGGCACAGCGACGATGGATAACACACCACCACCCCATAACCCTCCAAATGCGAATATCTCCCAGCAAGACTTACAGCGAATCGTACAAGCTGTAATGACGGAGATGCTCAACAATCAGGCCTTCGCTGGCGTTCGAAACGAACCAAACGTTCCTCAACCCGCCCCCATGCCGCAGCCCGAGCATGATAATAGGTGGAGGATTGAGGAATTTGGTCTCTTCGAGCCAGATTTGGCAGTTGACGAGCGTCATCCCGCTGGAGATGTGATTACAGTCGGCAGAGACACTATCTACCGAAACGTGGATGCCTTCGTCGAGAGAATCAAGGACGCTGTAGCCACCAAGGGCTGTTTTGTTGTTCGCGATAACCTACATTTGTGCCTTCGCGGTGCCGCGACCCGTTGGTATACCTTTGAGGTTAGCGACCTAAACAAGCTCGCGATGCGAACAGACGTTACCCCCTCCCTCGACCAATGGATTGGCCATTTGACGGCACGGTTCAGACCTCGTATGGCGCAAGCAGTGAGGGAAAACACAGAGCTTCTCTTCCGAGTCTCCGATATCAGAGCCGGCAAATCTATCCTCACGTACTTTCAAAGCAAGCTCCTCCGCAGTAGGGCCGCGGGTTTCGCTACGACTCACTCGCAATTGATCCAAGTTTATATGGGCCTGGAAGCAACCCTTCGCTTGGGCGTGTTCGAACCTACACAAATGACTACGATCGATCAGTATCGCGAACTCCTGATGGAGAAGGAAGAGGTGTGGATCGATATCTATTGTAGCAACAATCGCAATTCTGGGAGACCAATGTACCAGAATCAGATTCAGAGACAGACATATCAACCCCGCCCCCTACTCGCTACGAGTCCCACTTGGCCGGCGCGTGCTATCACCAACCAAGCAACTAATCGGGAAACTCCGCAGAATACACAGAATACCCGACAGCAGAATGTTCCACAAAATTCGGCTGCCGGAAGGAATCAACAAACCGGTCAGATTACAAGCGCACCAGACGCCCGTTTGCCGTGCCCATTCCATGCTGCCCGCGGGCAGACGTACTATCACTCCCCGCTCGCATGTCGCCTGCCAGAAGCCAGGAACTTACTCGCTGGAAATGCGTCGCGTATTCAACAAATCAACTTCCAGTCACAAGAAGTCGAACCGGAAGAAGATATCCCACAGTACGTCGATTACGACCCAGATGGACAACCTGAGTCGGATAATCAGTACAGTGGACAGTACGATTCCTCGAGAGATTTCTACGCACCCTACGGTTCGGATATCATGCACAACTTGATCGATCATCCTTCCGTTGTCAACCCGCTTCCCCTTGACGTCAAGCCTGACGTCGAGACTACCGATGAAACAGCAACATTCTTCTCTCAAGAATGTAACGCCTGTTCAGCAAAATTCCCGTCCAAGAACAAACTTTTCAAGCATCTCCATGCGGCCCAACATTTTCAAACTCCGCCGCTCGAGCAAGCCGAAGTTTTCCACGCACAAAATATCATCAAGTCGACTAGCGAGCCAGTCAATGGAGCCGGTCTGTCCTTCCGTAACTACAATTTTACGGAGATCCAGGTAAATTTCGATGTCGAAAAGCCTCCGGTTTGGGTCTGCCTCGACTCCGGCTGTGGCATGTCTTGTATCGACAGAAAGGTCCTGAACGACCATGTACCAGCCGCTAAGGTTTTGACCCTCCCAAATGCTATCCAAATCAGAGGGCTTGGCACACAGGTGCACCATGCGAACCAATACGTTGTCCTCCCTATCTACATCCCAGGGACCAAGGATGGACAACGAGTTTTCGGCGAGATCACTAAAGAATTCCACATCGTCGATAACCTTTCATGCAATCTGTTAATCGGTACCGACATAATCGTTCCAGAAGGGGTCCAGATGGATATCGGTAACCGAGTCGCCGTGATTCGAGCGTGCAAAGGGATGCAATCCGCCCTTCGTGTCACTCCTCGCGGACAACCCGTTCACCAGCGATCCGTCTCAACCGCCAAGGATACCGTTGTCAAGCCGCACTCAACGAAGAGGATTCCCATCAAAGTCAAAGGGACCCTCCCGTCCGACCGTGATCTCAGATTCGAAGCGCACTATACACCTTCTACTGCTTACTTGACCTTGCATGGCTTGTTTCCGGAAGCAGTAGTGGACAGTAAAACGGATTCAGTTGTATATTACAATACATCTGATACCGCAATTCGTATTCGCAAAAACGAGCGCATTGGTACAATTACAGAATGGCAACAGAACACCGCCGTTACAACTGAGTCACCAGAAGTTGTCAACGCGATGTTTGCATTTTCGAGAATTATTCCTTCGTTTTCTACAGCAGTCAAATTTGGTCTCACAGCTCTGCAGTGCGCGCAACTTTGTCGTACCCCTGGCACTACCTTCAGGCCGTCTCCAGACACCATGCTCGAAGTGCCAGCCTTCCAACCTAACCAGAATACGGCGGAAGCTTATACATTACTTCCTACCAACATCGGCACCCCCTCCTTCTATCCCGACCCAAACTCTGACCCCAACTCTGCCGAATTGTATTCGCTACTCCCACCGTTGGACCCTATTCAAGGATCCGAAACGAAGTTTGGAGCGGATGCGGTCAACATAAATCGTTCCGACAACATCACACCAGGGCAAGTCGAGGCGCTTAGGAAAGTGTTACACAAGTTTCCAAAGCTATAGGAGGACAGGGTCGGACGCGTTGTCGAACCAGAATCAGATTGGCTTCAGATCCCCCTCAAACCGGGTACTACACTCGAAAGCAAGGGTCGATACCGTGTTTCTAAACGGGATGAAGCCGTCATCGATGAAGTCTTTGACGCAGCGCGCAAAGACGGACGTATGAGCGCAGCAAACAGTCCCAATCCTGTCGGATGGCCAGTGTTCGTCGTATGGTCCAAAGGCAAAGGAAGACCTGTTATTGACCTTCGCGGCCTCAATAGCAAAGTTACCCCTGATGCATACCCTCTACCCCGCCAAGACGATGTCATCGGCCTTCTCAAAGGGAAATACTGGATCGCGCTTTTCGATTTGCTCAAAGCTTATTATCAACGGATTGTCGCTCTACTCGACCGTTGGAAACTGACCGTCCTCACACATCGTGGGCAGGAAGTACTCAATGTCGCACCTATGGGATTTATCAATTCAGCGTCACACATGCAGAAACTCATGGACTTACTCTTGGAAATCCATAAAGCATATGCGAAGTGCTTTGTCGACGACACAGTGGTATTTAGCGACGATTTCGAGTCACATCTGAAACACATCGAGGCAGTATTGAGGACCATGGAAGAGGCAGGGATGACTCTTTCTCCTACCAAATGCTATGTCGGTTATCACTCTATCGAGTTGCTTGGCCACCATGTCGACAGATTCGGCCTTTCCACCCTTGAACAAAAAGTCGAGGCCATCGCCAAATTGCGATTTCCGGCCAGTCTCAGAGAGCTGGAATATTTCCTCGGCCTCACCGGATGGTACCGCCACTTTGTCGCAAGATACGCTGCACTAATCGATCCCTTGCAAAAGCTCAAAACTCGCATGCTCAAAAAGGCCCCGAAGAAAGGTCGCGAAAGGGAAACCTTTAGCCGCTCTACCAAAATCGTCAACCCCACTGCTCTCGAGGTCACTGCCTTTCTCGAAGTTAAAGCCGCGCTTTGCGACGACAAACTTGTTATTATCCACCCAGATATCAACCTCCCCTTGATATTCCACGTGGACTCCTCCGCAGAGAACGGGATGGCCTGTGCAGTTCACCAAGTCCCACAGAATACCCTCGATGAAAACAACCTCACGTACGATGATGTCGTCAACGGTAACTATCACCGCAAACTGGAGAAACCCGTATTGTACCTTTCGAGAGCACTTTCTCGCCACGAACATAACTATTGGCCAACCGAACTCGAAATCGCGGGAATTGTGTGGTCGATTCAAAAGACACGCCACCTCATCGAAGGCACCAAATGCGCGAAGGTGTATACCGACCACAAGTCAGCCAAAGACGTCCTCACTAGCGAAAGTCTCAAGACGTCCTCTGCTGTCCGTCAGAATCTGCGATTGATCCGCGCAAGCCAATTCCTTAGCCAATACCAACACGTACGCATCATCTACCGCCCAGGGAGAGACATGGTCAACGCGGACGCTATCTCCCGTCTGCATAAAGCCCGAGAGGGCGAAAACCCACAAAAAGATGAAGACGTCTTTGGATTCCTAGTTACGGTTATTGGCATCAGCGGCAGAGTGTTGCGTGAGATCGAAAATGGTTACACTCAGGACAAGCACCTACAGCCTATATATCAGAAGCTCAAAGACAAGTGTGAGGACCGCATCAGCAGCGAAGACAGAACTGCCAACGACGATATCGTCAGATTCTCCGACATCCGCAACGATAGACCTGGAGATGGAATGGTGAAATACCAAGGCTTCCACGCAAGATATTGCAACGGCCACCTATTACTTTACATGACGGACCCCATCGATAACCACCATCGGCTATGCATACCGCACAGCGCTCACAAAACCTTCTTCGAAGCCGTCCACGATGGAGCCAACCACGCAGGTTACCACAAATGCTACCGACGGCTCCGACTCAATTATTACATCCAAAATATGGCCCGACTCTTGCGGAAATATATCGGCGAATGTCCCACGTGCGCAACTAACTCCAACATCAACCACAAACCTCATGGCAAGCTTCAGCCACTCCAAGCACCCGAGTTGCCGTTCGAATTTATCACCATCGACCACATCTTCAAGCTACCTCCATCAACCTTCGATAACAATACATACGATGGCCTGATGACTTGTACCGATAAGTTAACGAAAATGGTTACCCTAATACCCGGATGCGAAACATACACCGCTGAAGACTGGGCAAAGGCCTTCTTTTATATCTACTGCCGCCGTTGGGGGGTCCCAAGCCGTATTCTCACTGATAGGGGAAAAGTCTTCCTCTCCGAATTTTGGAAATCATTGTTTAAGATGATGCGAACCGACCTCCTTGTCACCACTGCCTATCATCCGCAGACCGACGGTCAGAGCGAGCGTACCAATCAGACCGTCGAGGTTGCTTTACGATACCTTGTCAACGTCCGCAGGACCGATTGGGCAGAACATATTTCGGAAGTCGAGTTCCACATCAACAACACAGCAAACGCATCTACCAATACGTCACCTATGGAATTCCTCACTGGTATCACCGCAAGAACCATCGATACGGTTGCCTTACCGTCCACACCGCCATCCGTCAAAAATTGGACACAACAACGTCAGGAAATCAGAGATGACGCACGTGACTCAATTACCTATGCTCAGGCAAAGATGGCCCTTTATTACGACAAGAATCATAAACCGGTTTCATTCGGCGTCGGGGATAGCGTCTACATCAACTTGCAAAAAGACATCGGTACTCCTGGCTACAAGATACCCAACGATTCCGTCGCCCGCAAGCTCGGCCCTCGCCGCGTAGGTCCATTCAAAGTGTTGAAGAAAGTCGGCGAACTCGCCTACCAAATCGATATTCCCCGCAATTGGAAGATCCACAACACAATCTCGGTGGCGCATTTGGAAGCAGCAAAGGAGGATACATATGCGAGAACCACATTACCGTTGCCAGACATCATCCACGACGAAGA
>Ga0182024_10019886_pt1 | contig 12320 bp, 10 predicted proteins | sample P32metaG_FD_120480 | JGI IMG/M metagenome (GOLD analysis project Ga0182024, IMG submission 120480) | Permafrost microbial communities from Stordalen Mire, Sweden - P3-2 metaG (Illumina Assembly) | ecosystem: Environmental > Terrestrial > Soil > Wetlands > Permafrost | place: Sweden: Stordalen...
CGTCCGTGGAGATCGCGCGAGCGGAGGCGACCGGCGACCCGCCGTCGCTGCCGTCCGCCTACACCAACGCGCTCTACAGCAAGGCGCCGTACTTCAAGCAGGTCAAGACGCTCAACGGCTACGCGCAGCCGCGGCCGGTGAGCCCGAACTACCTGCAGATCTCGGTCGACCTGCAGGACGCGTTCTCGTCGGTGTTCGCGAACATCGCCGCGCCGGGCGCCGCGCTCTCGAGCGCCGCGTCGCAGATCTCATCCCTCCCAGCGGGCGGTTGAGCAGAAGCGATCGCGTCCGCGTGCGATGGCAACGCAAGCCCCAACGCTAGGGCGTCCGAACCGAGCCGGCGGCCGAAGGAGGCCGTCGGCATCGGGGCGGGCGAAGGCGGACCGCCGGCTCGGCTACCTGATGGTCGCGCCGGCGGTCATCCTGCTGCTCGCGGTCACCGCCTACCCGCTCGTATACAACCTGTGGAATTCCTTCCACTCCGAGAACCTGAGCATCGCGACGGGCCAGGGCGGGTTCGTCGGCGCGGACAACTACACGAAGATGTTCAAGTCGTCCGAGTGGCTTCACGCGCTGCTTCGGACGCTCGCGTTCGCCGGCGTCTCCGTCGCTCTCGAGACGGTGATCGCGCTCGGCCTGGCGCTGATGCTCCACCGGCGCTTCCGCGGCCGCGGCCTGCTGCGCGTCGCGATCCTGATCCCCTGGGCCGTGCCGACGGTCGTCTCGGCGACGCTCTGGAAGACGATGTTCGACCCCCGCGCGGGGTTCGTCGACTACGTCTTCGGCCTCCACACGACGTGGCTCGCCGGCGTGTGGACCTCGTGGGCGGCGATCCTCGTCGCTGACGCCTGGAAGAACGTGCCGTTCATCGCGATCATCCTGCTCGCCGGCCTCCAGGTGATCCCGACTGAGATCTACGAGGCCGCCCGCATAGACGGCGCGAGCTGGTCGCAGTCGTTCCGTCGCCTGACGCTGCCGCTGCTGAAGCCGGCGCTGGCGGTGGCGCTGATCTTCCGCCTGTTGTCGGCGCTGCTGGTGTTTGACGTGATCTACATCATGACCGGCGGCGGGCCCGGGCTCAGCACCGAGACGCTGTCGTTCCTCAACTGGCAGACGTTCCTCGTCGACACCGACTTCGGCTATGGCGGCGCGATCTCCGTGATGCTCGTCGTGATGTGCCTGCTGATCGCCGGGATCGTCATGCGCGTCATGCGCACGAGCGCGGAGACATGAGCACAGAGTCGGCCACGCCGGGGCCGTTGGTGGCCACGCGCAGCCGAGGCCGGCCCAAGCGCCGGCGGCCGCGCAGGCGGACGGTCGTGCGCGAGGTCTGCTTCTACCTCGCGGTGACGGTCGTGGTCCTGTTCTCGCTGTTCCCGTTCTACTGGATGGTGCGCACCTCGCTGCTCTCGGACTCGGCGGTCGGCCAGGGCGTCGGTGGGGCCAACGGCCTGTTCCCGGCGCACCTGACGGGAAGCGCGTACATGGAGGACTTCACGCAGCAGGGCTTCCTGACGCCGCTCGTCAACAGCGCGATCGTGGCCTTCGCGACCACGGTCATCACGATCTTCGTCGCGGCGCTCGCCGGCTACGCGCTCGCGCGCCTGCCGATCCGCGGCGCCGGCGCGATCCTCGCCTTCATCCTCGTCGCCGGGTTCTTCCCGGTGCTCGCGATGGTCGGGCCGCTGTTCCTCGTCCTGCGTGACCTCGGGTTGCTCGACAACATCTACCCGCTGATCATCGTCTACCTCATCTACACGCTGCCGATCGCCACGTACCTGTTACGCAACTTCTTCATGCAGATCCCGAAGGACCTCGAGGAGGCCGCGCTGGTCGACGGCGCGACGCGGCTCGTCGCCCTGCGCAGGGTGCTAATCCCGGTCGCGGTCCCCGGCATGTTCACGGCCGGGATCCTCGCGTTCATCCTGGCCTGGAACGACTTCGCCTTCGCCGTCTCGTTCCTCGAGACCCCCGGCCATTTCACCGCGCCGCTCGCGATCGTCAACCTCGGCCAGAGCCAGTTCCAGGTGTTCTACAACCGCATCGACGCCGCGGTCGTGATCATCACCATCCCCGTCGCGCTGCTCGTCCTGTTCGCGCAGCGGCGCATCGTCGCCGGCCTCACGGCCGGCTCGTTCAGATGAGGTGAAACCCTGATGGCAACCCTCAAGCTCAGTGGCGTGACGAAGCGCTACCCGAACGGGTTCGAGGCGGTCACCGACCTCGACCTCGACGTCGCCGACGGCGAGTTCATGGTTCTGGTCGGGCCATCCGGCTGCGGCAAGACGACGGCGCTGCGCATGGTCGCCGGCCTGGAGGACATCACCGATGGCACGATCGAGGTCGGCGGGCGCGTCGTCAACGACCTCTCGCCGCGTGATCGCGACATGGCGATGGTGTTCCAGAACTACGCGCTCTATCCCCATATGACGGTCGCCCAGAACATCGGCTTCTCGCTCAGCCTGCAGAAGATGCCGAAGGCCGAGCTGCGGACCAAGGTCGAGGAGGCGGCCCGCGTGCTCGGCCTGACCGATCATCTCGACCGCAAGCCGGCGCAACTGTCCGGCGGCCAGCGCCAGCGCGTCGCGATGGGGCGCGCGATCGTGCGCTCGCCGGCCGCGTTCCTGATGGACGAGCCGCTCTCGAACCTCGATGCCAAGCTGCGCGTGCACATGCGCGCGGAGGTGTCCCGGATCCAGCGGCGGCTCGCCGTGGCCACGCTCTATGTGACCCACGACCAGGTCGAGGCGATGACGATGGGCGACCGCGTTGCCGTGATGCGCAGCGGCCGCCTGCTGCAGTGCGGGCGGCCGCAGGAGGTGTACAACTCGCCCGCAAGCCTGTTCGTTGCCGCATTTATCGGCTCCCCGGCGATGAACCTCTACCAGGGGGAGATGGATCAGCAGGGGGCGACCGTGCAGCTCGGCCACCAGCGGCTGGATCTGCCTGCGGCGCTCCTCGACGAGCGCGTCAACGGCCCCTATCGGGGTCGCGCGGTCGTCGTCGGGATACGCCCCGAGCATCTCGCGGACGCCGCCGAGGCCTCGGGCGACGGCGGAAACCGGCGGCTGGAGGGCACCGTCGACCTGGTCGAGGAGCTCGGCTCAGAGAAGCTCGTGCACTTCCACATCGACGCCGCCCGGCTCAGCACCACCGACGCCCTGCTCGCGAGCGAGGACGAGGAGCCCGAGACGCTCGAGGCTGGGGAGATCGGAAGCGCGACGGCGACGGCCGGCGTCGCGCGCGTCTCCGCCGACAGCCACATCGCAGCCGATCAGCGGGTCGTCTTCACCGTCGACACCGAGCGCCTGCATCTGTTCGACCCCGAGACCGGCAGCACCCTGCGCAGCGCTCAGTAGGGACCGGCGTCGGCATCGTTGGTGCCCGAACAACGAAGCCGGTCGGGTTGCGGTGCCGGCGGTCGCGGGTTCGAAGCCCGTCGCTCAGCCTCGAGGATCAGCCTGCGGACCGGCGTGATCGTGGCTGCGCAGGCCCGGCGTCAGGCTGACCGCGCGCTCCTGCGTGCGTTCCTCGTGGGGCCGCGTCGGGTCGGCTGCGTCGAAGGCGGCTGCGATGGCCTGTGAGCGGTCGCTGACGTTCAGGTTGCGATAGATGTGCTCGAGGTGCTTGTTGACGGTGCGGCGGCTGCTCGCCAGCGCGCGGGCGATGCCCTGCTCGTCGAGGCCGCGAGCGGCGACCGCCAGCACCTCACCCTCGCGACGGGTCAGGCCGAGGCGCGTGAGCTGCTGTCGGCTTGGGATTGCGTGTTGTTCAAAGGTGAGGAGCAGACCGCCGTCGCGCTCGGGCGCGGCGAGCAGCGTTGCCGCGAGCGTGCGGTCACCGTGCACGAGGCGCAGCGCCCCTGTGGCGGGCCCCGAGATGAGGTGTCCCGCGCTCGCGCGGGTCGATGCGATCCAGTCGATGAGCTGGGGCGGGAGCGCGGGTCCAGAGCTGTAGCCGAACCACCCGTGCAGCAGGCGGCGCGCGGAGGGCGTCGTCCACGCGATGCGGCCATCTCGTGTCAGGACCACGATGGCGCGGTGCTGCCGGGCAGTGGATGCCGCCTCCAGCGCCGCGCGCGCCTCGCCCCGCTGCAGCTCGCGCGCGGCGCGTGCTCGTCCAACGGCGAGATGCGGGCGCAGCAGCTCGAGCAGCAGCCGCTCGCGCTGGCTGAACCCCCGTCGCTCGCGTCCCATCGCGACGCCGATCGTGAGCGAGCCCGGTCCGGGTAGCGCAATCGAGATCTGATCGGCGATTCCCAGCGGGCGGTAGACGTCGTGGTAGAGCTCGAGGCGCTCCAGCTCCTGCCGGCTCGCATAGTCGGAGATCGCGCGCGCCGGCTGGCTGCGAGCGGCGCGGAACCTCGCGAGCACGGGGTGCTGCAGGCGAGGCGCACGAACGCCGCCTCGTCTCCGGTGCTGCGTGCGTCGTCGGGCTCGACGGCCGCGACCGTCGTGCTGCGGGGGCCGAACTCGTTGTAGCTCGCGACCGCTCCGGGCACGATCGTGTGCAGGCCGACGGCGACGCGGCCGGGAAAGGCGCCCGCGTCGACCTGATCGAACGAGTCGAGCAGCGCGACGAGCGCTTTCAGGTCCTTTTGACGCAACGTACGCATCGGCGACAGCGTTCCTTGCCCTATGTCGGTATCCGCGTGCCGACACGGTATGCAAAACGCCGTGGTGACCGCCGCGCGCGCCTGCGGTTCGATGCGCGCTTCGCCAGCGGGGACGCGGCGCCCCGGCGCGCGCCGGGGCGCCTCGCTCAGCCGCCCTCGGCGACGGCGAGCGACGAGATCGCCACCGCCGCGACGATCACCACGCCGGTGACGATGGGCTGCAGGTTGAAGTTGACAGCGAGCAGGTCCATGCCGTTCGTGATCAGCGCGAGGAACAGGACACCGAGGACCGTGCGCCAGACTGAGCCGACGCCGCCGAAGATGCTGGTTCCGCCGATCGCCACCGCGGCGATCGCCTGCAGCGCGAGGGTCGTACCATCGTTGCTGTTCCCGGAGCCGGTCGTCGATGCCTGGATCAGGCCGGCGATGCCGGCGGCGACCCCGGCGATCACGAACGTGGCGATCACGATCCGGTCGACTCTGATACCCGACAGCCGCGCGGCGTCGCGGTTGCCGCCGACCGCGTAGCAGAAGCGGCCGAAGACGGTGCGGGCCAGCACGAACTGCAGCAGTGCCGCGAGCGCCACGAAGACGATCACCGCGTACTGGACCGGACCGATGCTGTCGCGGCCGAGCGCCAGGAAGGTGTTGCTCGACTCGGAAAGCAGCAGGCCGCCGCTGATCGCGGTGGCGGCGCCGACGAAGACGAACGACGTCGCGAGCGTGGCGAGGAACGAGTTCACCCGGAGCTTGGTGCGCAGCAGACCGTTGACCAGCCCGCAGGCGCCGCCGACGACGAGCGGTGCGACCAGCCCGAAGCCGACTCCCCAGTGGATCGCGACCTCGACGGCGGAGACCTCGGTCAGCGCGAATTGCGCGCCGAGCGAGAGGTCGAAGTTTCCCGCCACGACGACCAGGGTCACCGCGCAGGCGATGATCCCGAGCGGCGCGTTCTCGTACAGGATGTTGAGCAGGTTGCCGCTCGACAGGAACGGCGCCGAACCCAGCGACAGCGCGATGAACAGCACCGCGAAGGCGACCAGCACGCCGTAGTCGCGGACGTGCTCGGCGCGTATCCGCAGGCGCCGCGGCGCCCCCGCGTCGGCCGCCGCGGGCTCAGCGATCGGCGCCACGCCGTGCGGGTCGGCGGTCATGCGCCGATCGCCTGCGGGGCGGTCACCCCGAACGCCGCCTCCATCACCTCGGCAAGCGGCGGATCGGCAGCGAACTCGTGGGTGATCGTGCCCGCCGCGATGACGAGCACCCGCTGCGCGAGGCCGAGCACCTCCTCGATCTCCGAGGAGATCAGGAGGATCGCGACCCCGTCGCCGGCGAGGTCGTTGATCAGCCGGTGAATCGCCGCGCGGGCGTTGACGTCGACGCCGCGGGTCGGTTCATCCAGCAGCAGCACGCGAGGGGGGCGAAACAGCCACTTCGCGAACATCACCTTCTGCTGGTTGCCGCCCGAGAGGGTGCTGAGCTTCGCCGCGGGCGACGGTGCGGCGATCGAATGCTGCTTGATCAGGCTCCGGCCGTGCGAGCGCTCGGCGCCCCGTTTCACGACGCCGATCTTCGACGCGATCGAGCGGACGTGGGCGATGGTGGTGTTCTGCGCGAGCGAGAGCTCCATGAACAGGCCGTCGTGCTTGCGGCTCTCCGGTACGAAGGCGATGCCGGCGCGGATCGCGTCGCGCGGAGATTGAATCCGGCGCTCCACGCCGTCGACCGAGATCGTTCCAGCCTCGACGCGGTCGGCGCCGAAGATCGCCCGCGCCAGCTCCGAGCGCCCGCTGCCCACCAACCCGGCGAGCCCGACGATCTCCCCCGCGCGGATCGACAACGACACGTCGTGCAGCACCCGCCCCCGCCGCAGCCCGCGGACCTCGAGCACCACGCTCCCCGGCGGTCGCACCTGCTGCTCGGCGTGCTGCGCCTCGACCGTCGCACCGAACATCGCGCGCATCAGGCTTGCCTCGGTCTCCTCGGCCGCGGGCACGGTGTGCACCAGGCGCCCGTCGCGCAACACGCTGATCGTGTCCGCCAGCTCGACGACGTCGTCGAGGAAGTGGCTCACGTAGACGATCGTCGTCCCGCCGCGGCGGAGATCGTGGACCATCGTGCGCAGTGTCTCGATCTCCACGTGCGTCAGCGAGGACGTCGGCTCATCCATCACGATCGCTCGCGCGCCGGTGGCGACCGCGCGGAGGATCTCGACCATCTGCTGGTCGGCGAGGCGCAGCTGACCGACCTGGGCATCCCGCTCGAGCTTGAAGCCCCAGCGTTCGACGAGCGCGCCATACTGACGCGCGAGCCGCTGCCGTGCCACCAGGCCCATCCGCCGCGGCTCGATCCCGAGGAAGACGTTCTCCATCACGCTCAGGTGCGGCACGAGGGCGAGCTCCTGGGCGATCAGCGCGATGCCGTGGCGTCGCGCGTCGTGGGGGTCGGCCCAGCGGACCGGCTGCCCATCGAGGTACATCTCCCCGGCGTCCGGGCGGATCGCTCCGGCGATGATCTTGCCGAGCGTCGACTTCCCCGCCCCGTTCGCGCCGACCAGCGCGTGGACCGTCCCGGCCTCGATCTCGAGGGCGACGTCGTCGAGGGCCCTTTTCCCGCCGTAGGTCTTGACGATCCCGGCGAGCCGGATGTGCGCCGAGTGGCGCACATCCGGCCCACCGCCAGTCTCACTACCCGGCATAGCTCCAGTCTGGCTTGAAGCTCGGATGCGCCTTCAGCGCAGCCGCGTCGATCACCGGCAACGCGCCGGGGAGCTTGTAGGTGTCAACGACCGCGGGAACCTTCTTCCCGTGAACCGCCTCAACCAGGTACTGAACGGCCAACTTCGACTCCGTCGCCGGGTAGAGCGCCTGCGACGCGAACCACGTGCCGGCCTTGATTCCGGCGACGGCCTCGGTCGATGCGCCGAACCCGATCAGCTCGAGATCCTTCCCAGGTGTCAGCTTCAGCTGCTTGAGCGCGATCAGCGTGCCCGCGATCATCTGATCCGCGAACGAGTAGAGCACGTCAACCTTCGGCTTTGACTGGAAGAAGTTCAGCGTCGATGCCTGCGCGCCCGGTGTCGAGTACATGCCCTGCGGCATCAGCGTCGACTTGATGTAACCCGTGGCGGCCAACGCGGGCTGGATCAGTCCGATCCGATACGCGTCGGGCGGGAAGGCCGTGATCCCGGGCATGATGGCGACGTTGCACGGCTTGCCTGCGCCGACCTTCGCCGCGCACGCCTTCTTGATCTCCGAAACGGCGATCTGCGCCTCCTCCTTGAGCCCGGTGCCGGCAGTGATCGTCAGGCCCGGCTCGGTCTTCAGCGTGGCCTGGTCGGCCGTGCTGCCCAGCGTGGCGTCAGCTGCGCCGACCTTGATGCCTGCCTTGTTCGCCTGCACGGCGAGTGGCTGCAGCGCCACCGCGTTGTTCGGCCAGATGTAGAAGGCCTGATACTTGCCGCTCGTGATCGCGTCACGCATCTGGGTTGCCTGCAACGTCGGATCGTTGTTGGAGTTCAGGAACGTGACCTTGGCGCCGACCTTCGCCGCCTCGGCGTGGGCGGCCTTGAACCCCGACAACGGATACGGCGTGGTGTTGTAGCTGAAGAACGCGATCTGCACCGTCTTCGGTGCGGCGCTCGACGTCGCACCGCCGACGGCGAAGCCGGCGAGGACGATGGCCCCCGCGACGACACCCGTGATCCGCCACCTGCGTCTCACACTTCCCATGTCTCTTCTCCCTCTCGTGTCCCCACCGATGGGCGACACGTGTCGTTGTGTCGAAACCCCGTCCTCGAAGCGTTGGGCCCCTCCTTGGGGGCTACTGCCCACGGCGCGGCGGAAGCATCAAGAGCCACCTCCCGGTCCCTTCCGCGAGCATCGTACAACCGCCCGGCCGGCCGCTCGGCCGAGCCAGGACCCTCGCGACATTTCGCACAGTTTCAGCCTTTGCCCGCCGCAGCGCTTGTCATGGCGTGCACGACTCCTTGGCCGTTTGCGCAGCGAGTCCTGCGGGCTAACCCCCGACCCGCCGGGCGTTTCTCCCGCTGGACGCCGGCACCGAGCCTGTTGCCGGCCGCGGTCGAGGCAAACCTGGGGACCGGTCCTGCTACGCTCGCCGCCCGGTCGCAGGACGAGGAGAGCAGTGGACTTCGGGCTGGTCCTGATGGGCTATCACGGATGCTGGGATGACGTCGCGTTTGCGGAAGAGCATGGGTTTGCGACCGCCGGCTTCGTCGACTCGCCGCTGCTGGCGGGCGATCCATTCGTGTGCATGACGCTGGCCGCTCGGGCGACCACGCGTATGCGGATCGGGACGATGCTCGCCATCCCCGACTTGCGCCGCGCGCCAACCACCGCGGCCGCGATCGCCACGGTCAACCGCATCGCTCCGGGGCGCACGTTCCTGGGACTGGGGAGCGGGTTCACGGGGCGTGCCGTGTTCGGGATGCCGCGTCTGCCCGCCGATCGGCTCCGCGACTACGCACTGGAGTGCCGGGCGCTGCTCGACGGCGACGAGGTCGTCCATCGGTGGGGTCGCCACGAGCAGCCGATCAGATTTCGCCAGACCGACGGGCGCTACATCGATATCGAGCAGCGCACCCCCGTGTTCATCGCCGCCGACGGGCCCAAGGCGCTCGCCGCCGTCGGGGAGGCCGCCGACGGTTGGATCGCGTCCTTGATGTACGCCAACACGATGAGCAACAGCCGAGATGTGTTTGCGGCATCGCTGGCAAGCGTCGAAGCTGCGGCCGCGGCCGCGGGCCGTTCCTTGGCCGGCGCGTACAACATGTGGTCGATCAGCGTCTGCGTGCTCGAACCGGGCGAGTCGGCGATGTCCGAGCGCGCGCTCGAGCGGGTCGGCGCCGGGGCGATGATGCCGTTTCACGCCTACGCGGACGATCCCGCCATCGCCGAGTTCCTGCCGCCGCCGCTCTGCGACCGTCTCGAGGTCTACGAGCGCGAGGTGCTCTCGCGCTTTGGGGCCGGACGCGACCGCACCTACCAGGAGACCCACCGCGGGCACCTCTCGCACCTGCTCGACGGCGAGGCTACCGTGCTGACCGACGAGATCGTGCGGATGACCACGCTTACCGGCACCGCTGAGGAGATCGCTGCCGTGCTTCGCGACCTGGAAGCGGCCGGCCTGAACAATGTCGCCTTCCCCGTGCCACCACACCTGACCCGCGAGATCGTGACTGACATCGAGCAGAAGATCATGCCGCTTCTGGACCGCGCGACCGCGCCGAACGGCTGAGCCGGAGACCGCGTGCCTGGTCGTCAGACTGTCCACGAGCATGATCTGGAGGCCCTTCCCCGGCGCATCGCGATCGTCGGTGCTGGGCGCATGGGCGTGGGGATCGCCGAGAGTCTCGTGCTTGCCGGTTTCGAAGTCGTCGTCACCGACGTCACGGCCCAGCTCGGTCGGGCGGCGCGCGAGCGGCTGGTCGGGCGGATGCACGCCCACGCCGAGGCTGGTCTGATCGATCGCGAGGCCGCCGAGCTGGCAACGACGGTGCGCGCGGCCGACGGCATCCCGAGCGCGGTCGAGAACGCCGATCTCGTGATCGAGGCGGTGACCGAGGACATGGACGTCAAGGAGGGTGTCCTGCGCGCCTGCGAGGCCGCGGCCCCGGCGGTGGCGATCATGGCGAGCAACACCTCGTCGCTCAACATCGATGCCCTCGCTCGCTTCGTCGAGCGGCCCGCCCGGTTTCTCGGCATGCACTGGTTCAACCCGCCGGAATGGACGCCCGGCGTCGAGGTCGTCCTCGGCGAGCGCACTGACCCGGCGGTCGCCGACCGTGTCGTCGGCCTTCTCCGCGCGGTTGGGAAGCGACCGAGCGTCGTCGCGGGCGGCGTCGGCTTCATCGCGAATCGCCTGCAGATGGCGCTCTTCTGCGAAGCCGCTCGCTGCGTCGAGGAGGGGCTCGCGACGCCTCAGGCGATCGACGAGGTGGTGCGCAGCTCGTTCGGCTTCCGGCTGCCGTTCTTCGGTCCGTTCCAGATCGCCGACATGGCCGGGCTCGACATCTACGAGGCGGTCGTCGAACAGCATGAGCAGGGTCTCGGCGAGCGCTTCCGGGTACCCGAGGCCCTGCGCGCGCTGGTCCGGCAGGGTCGCTGCGGAACGAGTGCCGGGGCCGGCTTTTACGACTACGAGCCAGATGCCGCCGATCGCCTGCTGGTCGAGCGAGACCGCCGCTATGCCGCGCTCAGCGAACTGCTCGCACGGGTTCCACCGGTGGAGTTCGACGGCGGACAAGCCGTTCCGTGATCGACGCCAGCGTTCTCGTGATCGGCGGGGGCGCGATCGGCGGCGTGACCGCCGGGCTGATGACCGGCCACGTGCGGCGCGTCGCCGTGCTCGACGCCAACCGCGAGCACGTCAGCCTGCTGCGCGATTCAGGGCTGCGGCTCGACGAACTCGGAAGCGAGCGGATCGTCCCGCTCGAGGCGCACCAGTCCGTCGCCGAGATCGACGGGCCGTTCGATTTCGGGCTGGTGACGCTGAAGGCGCAGAACCTCGAGGCGGCGCTGCCGGAGATCGTCGATCGAGACCTCGTCGACGTGTTCGTCGGCCTCGGCAACGGGCTCGTGCAGGACCGAGTCGCGGCGCTCGTCGGCCGCGAGCGACTGGTCGCCGGCATCGTCGAGTGGGGTGCAACCAACCTGGCTCCCGGTCACCTCAGCCAGACCACGCGCAACGTGTTTGTCGTCGGTGAGCTCGATGGGCCGGCCCGCGAGCGAACCGACCGCCTAGCGGGTGTGCTCGGGACGGTCGCCGAGACACGTGTAAGCACGAACATTCGCGGCCAGATCTGGTCGAAGCTGCTGGTCAACAGCGTGTTTTCGGGGCTCGGCGTGGTCGGTGGCGTGCTCTATCGCGACGTCGCCGCCCACGCCGCCGGCCGACGTGCGCTCTGTGCGCTGTGGAGCGAGGGCCACCGCGTCGGTCTCGCCGAGGGCCTTGAGCTCGAACCGGTGCTCGGGATTCCGGCGGACGCGCTCGTCATCGCCGCTGACGGACCGCAGGCCGGGCGGGATTCTGCGCGCATCGACGGGGCGCTCGAGACGGCGCTGGCGCTGGCGGGCGCGACGAAGGCGTCGATGTTGCAGGACGTCGAGCGGGGGGCATTGACCGAGGTCGACGTGATCAACGGCGCCGTCGTCGAGCGGGCCGCCGCACACGGGCTGGCGGCGCCGCTGAACGCGCGAGTCGTCGAGCTCGTCCACCAGTTCGAGCGCCGCGAGCGCACGCCCTCGACGGATCTCTACGAAGGGCTGGCGGCGCTCGCCGGGGGCTGACCGCAACACGCGGTTGCAGCGGTACATCCGCTCTGAGGTCCGCGGGCCCGGGTGAGCGGGCTGCCGCGCCGATCAGCTCAGGAGTGCACGACGCCGGAGGCGGTCAGCACGACGCCGACATCCCACGGCTCCTCGCCGGGCATCGGCTCGGGCGCAAGCAGCGTGATGTGGCGCTCGGTCTCGGGCCCCTCGTTCCACTGGCCGTGCGGCACTCCGGCCGGCAGGATCACGAGCGAGTGTCGGCTGGCGGTGTAGCGCTCGAGCCCGATCTGCAGGCTCATCGTCCCGTCGAGCACGTAGTAGAACTGATCGAAGGCGTGCACGTGGATCGCGGGCCCGGCGCCGCCCGGCTCGACGGTGGCGATGTACAGCGACACGTGCTCGGACCCGTGGGC
>Ga0182024_10019887_pt1 | contig 12319 bp, 8 predicted proteins | sample P32metaG_FD_120480 | JGI IMG/M metagenome (GOLD analysis project Ga0182024, IMG submission 120480) | Permafrost microbial communities from Stordalen Mire, Sweden - P3-2 metaG (Illumina Assembly) | ecosystem: Environmental > Terrestrial > Soil > Wetlands > Permafrost | place: Sweden: Stordalen...
CGCACGAACTTGCGGTTGGTCGCGCGCGCGATGCTCTGGCCCAAGGAGGTTTTGCCGACGCCCGGCGGTCCGACGAGACACAGGATGGGGCCGCGCAACTTGTCCACGCGCTGCTGCACGGCAAGATACTCGACGATGCGCTCCTTGACCTTATCCAGGCCGTAGTGATCCTCATCGAGCACTTTCTGCGCGCGCTCGATGTCCTTCAGGATCTTGGTGCGCTTCTTCCACGGCACTTTCACCAGCCAATCGATGTAGTTGCGCACCACCGTCGCCTCGGCTGACATGGGCGACATCATCTTCAGCTTATTGAGCTCGCCGTTGGCCTTCTCGCGTGCCTCCTTCGGCATGCCGGCCTTGGCGATCTTCTGTTCAAGCTCGGTGACCTCGTTGCCACCCTCGTCCATCTCGCCGAGTTCCTTCTGAATGGCCTTCATCTGCTCATTCAGGTAGTACTCGCGCTGACTCTTCTCCATCTGCGCCTTGACGCGCCCGCGAATGCGCTTCTCGATCTGCAGCACGTCCATCTCGCCCTCGATGGCGACCAGGATGTGCTCGAGGCGCTTGCGCACGTCCAAGATCTCGAGAACCTTCTGCTTCTCGGCGAGCTTCAATGACATGTGCGCCGCGACCGTGTCGGCAAGACGTCCAGCGTGCTCGATTCCGGCGAGTGCCGTGAGCACCTCCGGAGGGACCTTCTTATTCAACTTTACGTACTGCTCGAACTGCGAGATCACGGATCGCGCGAGCACATCCATCTCGCGCTCATCGTAGCCCTCGACATCCGGCAGCAACGCAAGGTCGGCGGAGTAGTAATCGGCGGCGGCGAGCTTGTCGATCCGCGCACGGTCGACGCCTTCGACCAGCACCTTCACTGTGCCGTCCGGCAGCTTCAGGAGCTGCAGGATGGTGGCCACCGTGCCGGTGCGGTAGAGGTCGTCGATCTTCGGATCGTCGACGTCCGCCTGCTTCTGTGCCAGGAGCATGATGCGCTTGTCGGCGCGCATCGCGGCGTCGAGCGCGAGAATGGACTTCTCGCGGCCCACGAAGAGCGGAATCACCATGTGGGGATACACCACCACATCGCGCAGGGGCAGCACCGGCATAGCCTGGTTGCCGGTCGTCGTGACGCTCGTCGCAGCTGTCTCAGACACGCTTAAGCCCTCGTTGCCATCCGCTTACCGACCGCCAAACAGATCTAGTCTAGCGGGAAATAGGGGCCGCTTACCCTCGTTTCAACGGCCGGACAGCCGGAAACGGAAGATTCGTCACATCTAATGATGGCCGGCGCCGGAGGCGCGCCGCGGTTCATCAACGGCAGCGGTTCGGGCTTCTTCGGATTTATAGACGATATAGGGCTGCGAATGCCCTTCGATCACCGACTCGTCGATCACGATCTTGCCGACGCTGCGCATCGAGGGCAGCTCGTACATGGTGTCGAGCAGCACCGTCTCCAAGATGGTGCGCAGTCCACGGGCACCGGTCTTTCTCTGCATGGCGCGATGCGCCACCGCGCGCAGCGCCTCATCGCGGAACTCAAGCTCCGCCCCTTCCATCTCGAAGAGGCGGCGGTACTGCTTGGTCAGCGCATTCTTAGGCTCGGTCAGGATCGACATGAGCGCGGCTTCGTCAAGCTCATCGAGGGTGGCGACCACCGGCAAGCGGCCGACGAATTCGGGAATGAGGCCGTACTTGATGAGATCCTCAGGCTCGGTGTCGTGGAAGAGATCCGAGCCGTGCGGGCGCGCGTTGATCTCGCGCACGTCGGAGGTAAAGCCGATGCCGCTCTTCTGGGTGCGGTTCTGAATGATCTTTTCCAGGCCCGCAAACGCACCGCCGCAGATAAAGAGAATGTTGCCGGTGTCCACCTGCAGAAATTCCTGTTGCGGGTGCTTGCGGCCGCCCTGCGGAGGCACCGAGGCGATGGTGCCTTCGATGAGCTTCAGGAGCGCCTGCTGCACGCCCTCGCCCGACACATCGCGGGTGATGGAGGGGTTGTCGGACTTTCTTGAGATCTTGTCGATCTCGTCGATGTAGACGATGCCGGTCTGCGCCTTCTCGACATCGTAGTCGCACTTCTGCAAGAGCTTCTGGATGATGTTCTCCACGTCCTCGCCGACGTAGCCCGCCTCGGTGAGGGTGGTGGCATCGGCGATCGTGAACGGCACGTTCAGAAGACGCGCGAGGGTCTCGGCGAGCAGGGTCTTGCCGCAGCCCGTCGGGCCGATAAGAAGGATGTTGCTCTTCGCGATCTCGACGTCATCCTTCGAGCGTGCCGCGCCGCTTCGGGTCTGCAGGCGTTTGTAGTGGTTGTAGACGGCCACCGCGAGAACCTTCTTCGCGCGCTCCTGGCCGATGACGTACTCGTCTAGAACCTTCTTGATCTCATGGGGCTTGGGAAGCTTGTCCCGGGCACGCTCGGCGCGGTCCTCGAGCTCCTCGCGGATGATGTCGTTGCACAGCTCGACGCATTCGTCGCAAACGAACACCGACGGGCCGGCGATGAGCTTACGGACTTCGTGCTGGCTCTTGCCGCAAAACGAGCAATACAGCAGTTTTCCGTCATCGTGCCGACCGCGGGTATCATCACTCATCGAGCACCCTCATCACCCCAGGTAGGGTCGCCAGAGATTTCTCCAACGACCGAAAGTTAGCACGCGCCATGCCCCAGAGGCAAAGGAGCGCATGTGACGTAAGCTGCTGTGTGAACAAGTTTTTCGTTAAGACAACTCACGGTTTGGCTGGGGCATTGGGCTGCGCTTCGCCGCGTTGCTCGAGCACCCGGTCGATGAGACCGTACCCTTGTGCCTCCTGCCAGTCCATGAAGTGGTCGCGATCCGTGTCCTGTTTAATCTTATCGACACTCTGACCGGTGTGTTTAGCGAGGATTTTGTTCAGCCGGTCACGGGTTTCAAGCATTTCCTTGGCGTGGATCTCCATATCCGCCGCCTGGCCCTGAAAGCCGCCGAGGGGCTGATGAATCATAATGCGCGCGTGCGGCAGGCAGTAACGCTTGGTCTTCTCGCCCGCGGCGAGCAGCACCGCGCCCATGCTGGCCGCCTGGCCCACGCAGATCGTGCTCACATCCGACCGGATGAACTGCATCGTGTCATAAATCGCAAGACCCGCCGTGACGATGCCGCCCGGGGAGTTTATGTAGAGCGACACGTCCTTTTCCGGGTTCTCGGACTCGAGAAACAGCAGCTGGGCGACCACGATGTTGGCCATGTAATCGTCGATGGCCCCGACGATGAAAATCACGCGCTCCTTTAGGAGGCGCGAATAGATGTCATAAGCCCGCTCGCCGCGGGCAGTCTGCTCGACGACGATCGGAACGAGGTTCAAGCCGCGCTCATTCATTTTGCAGCCTCACTGGTGTGCAAATCCGGTCAGTTCACTAAAGCTCGACGCACGCTCGACGACGCTTGCGCGTTCGAGCACCCAGTCGATTACCTGATCCTCGAGCACGGTGGCCTCGATCTGACGCATCGCGTCCGCACTTTGCAAGTAAGTGCGTCGCACCTCGTCAGAATTCGGATAAGAAGCGGCAATCTCGTCGAGCCGCGACTGCACCCCCTGCCGATCCACTTTCAGGTTCGCCGACCGAATGATCTCGCCCAGGATCAACCCGAGAGCCACCCGGCGCCGCGCAGGCTCCTCAAAGGCCCCGCGCGCGGGCGCTTGGCTCGCATCCTTGATGCCCATGCGGCGTGCCGCCTCAAGCTGCAGCTCGCGCATCTGCTCCTCGATGAGCGCGCGCGGCACCTCCATCGCATTGTCCTTGACGAGCGCATCAATGACCGCCGCACGCATGCGCTGCCGCACGGCCTGCGCCATCTCGCGCTCCATGCTGCCGCGCACTTCGCCGCGCAATCCCGCCATGCCGCCTTCCGTGACTCCGAAGTAGGTCATGAATTCCTCATCGACGGCCGGCAGGCTCATCTCCTCGACTTTCTTGATGGCAAGCGCCACCTTGACCGCCTGGCCCGCAAGCTGCCTATCCGTATGTTCCGGCGGGAAGCGCACGGTCACGGTGCGGCTCTCCCCGGGCATGGCGCCCTTCACGGCCTCTTCCAGCTCCGTCATGATGCGGCGGGCGCCGACGATGAACGCCACCTCCTCGCCCTGCACGGCCTTCATGAGCTCGCCGTCGATGCGGCCTTGGTAGTCGACCGTGACGCGATCCGTATCGCGCACCGCACGTTCGACCGCGGTAAAAACCGGGCGCTGGTGGCGCATGCTTTCGATCATCGCATCGATGTCCTCCTCGGTCACCGCAGCCACCGGGCGCTCGATGCTCATGTCGCCCGTGGGCTTCACCCGCACCTCGGGCAAGACTTCGAAAACGGCCGCGTACTTAAGATCCGTGCCCGGACCCATGGCGATGGGCTCAATGCGCGGGCCGGCCGCCGGCGTCAGCTTCTCCTGGGTGAGGGCATCGGCGTAAGTGCTGCGCATCAGGTCGTTCACGACTTCCGCATGCACCTGCTCGCCAAACTGCCGGCGAATCACGGTGAACGGCGCTTTGCCGGGCCGGAATCCCTTCAGGCGCGCGGTGCGCGAGATGCGCTTCAGGCGCTGCTCGACTTCAGTCGCGACGCGCTCGGCCGGCACCGCCACTTCCAGGCGCCGCTCAAGGCCGCCAGTCGCGGTCAAAGATACCTGCATGTTCATTCCTTAAGCTCGAACGGCTCGAGCCGGCGATCGGAGCATCCCAACAGTGGTGCGAAAGGAGAGACTCGAACTCTCAAGGGTTGCCCCACTGGATCCTAAGTCCAGCGCGTCTACCAATTCCGCCACTTTCGCCCGTGCCGTTCCACGTACCGCCGAGCGCGCGCGCGCCGGCCTGCTGGCCCGGCGTCGGGCATTCGCATTATAGGGGCGCGCAGCAACAAAAGCCGAACCGCGCCCGCTCACACGCCCTGCGTGCTCGGGCCCTGCTCGTCGTCCGCGCGGGAGCGCAAGCGGCAACGCGCGCGACCCCTTCATCTGGGCGCCTCGGCGTGCATCGGATGCGCTCCTGCGCGGCGGCCAAGGCGCGGGGCGGCAAAGTCAAAGAAAGGGTACGTCACTTTTGTACGAATACTAACACTAATATGACGGTTTGAATCGATTTGCGCCGGGAAGGCCGCTATATTCGTGAGGCTTTATCGAGGCGCTGCTTGGGATCATCAAGGGGTCATCCGCTGCGAGACCGCTCGTCCGAACGAGAACCGAACGGATTCGCCACGCGTCTGCGCAGCGTGATCGACACACATGGGGGCGCGAGCGCCCTCGCCCGCGTTATCGCGCGCTCCGAGGGCGCCGTGCGCAAGTGGTTACGCGCCGAGTCCGAACCCAATGTCACCGACCTGCGTGCCATCTGCGAGGCAACCGCCACGAGCATCGCGTGGCTCGTGAGCGGCAGCGGGGAGCGCAGCGGGATGGCGCCCGACGAGAGCGCGCCGCGCGATGGCGCGAGCGCGGAGTGCGCACTCCTGGAAGCGCTTCTTGAGCGTGTCGATGCAGAGCTTGCGAAGGCTCACCTGGTGCTCGCATCGACGCAGCGCTCAGCGCTCATCGTCACGCTCTATCAAATCTTTCGTGAGAAGCACTCGATCGACCCGGAGGCGCTCACGCGCCTCGTGCGGCTCGCCCAGGCGTAAGAGAAACGCCTGCTCTCGTGTGGCTCGCGCGCCACGCATCTCTCGTCAACGCTCGGCACGATGCTAAGATCGCCGGCGGTGTTCGCCGGGACCGATTTCGTTTTCTCGACGCAACGCCATCCATGGGGTCGGGAACCCTGGCTCGTGAGGCCAGTCAGAAAGCGAGCATAAAGTGAAGAACGCGTTCCTTAGGGCGAGTAATAATATGCAGATGGGTTGCGCCACGGCATCCCCGCTTCGGTCTCCTTCGTTGCTTTTTTGCCCGGATGAGAACCATACGTGCGGCCCGTTGTAATCGTGCTGCGCAGGCTTTCGTACGCCGCGCTCACGATCGGTCTCCTCGTGTGGTTCGCCGCCCCTGTATGGGCCCAGCCCGTGCGCCTTCCGGAGGGGGATCCGCGCAACTTCACCGTGGGTGATATTCGCGTGGAGGGACTCGAGCGCGTCTCCGAGGGCACGGTCTACAACTACCTGCCGGTGAACATCGGCGATGTGCTCACTCCGGCGCGCGTCCGCGAGGCGGTGCGCGCCCTCTACACCACCGGCTTCTTCCGCGACGTGCAGCTGCGCCGCGAGGGCACAACTTTAGTGGTTGTCGTGCAGGAGCGCCCCTCGATCGAGAGTTTCGAGATCACCGGTAACAAGGACATCAAGACCGAGGATCTGCAGAAGTCCCTGCGCAATGTCGGTCTTGCCGCGGGCAAGACCTTCGACCGTTCGGTGCTCGAGGACGTGCAGCAGTACCTCACCGACCAGTACTTCAGTCGCGGCAAGTACGCGGTGCGCATTGATGCCAAGGTGGAGGAGGAGAGCGGCAACCGCGTCAAGATCAAGATCGACATCAAGGAGGGCTCGCGCGCCAAGATCCGTCAGATCAACATCGTCGGCAACCAGACCTTCACCGACGCCCAGATCATCCAATCCTTCGAGCTGAAGACACCCAACTGGCTCTCCTGGTACAAGCAGGACGACCGCTACTCACGCGAGTCCTTGCAGGGGGATCTGGAAAAGCTGCGCTCGTTCTACATGGACCGCGGCTACGCCAACTTCCAGGTCGAGTCGACCCAGGTCGCAATCGCCCCGGAGAAGGATGACATCTTCATCACGGTGAATATCGAAGAAGGCTCGGTCTACAGAATCTCCGAGGTGAAGCTCGCCGGCACCTTCGTGGTACCGGAGGGCGATCTGCGCAGGCTCCTCCTCATCCAGCCGGGGCAGATCTTCTCCCGCAAGCTCATCACCAGCACTCAGGAGCTGATGCAGAACCGCATGGGTCAGGACGGCTACGCCTTTGCGAAAGTAGACCCGGTGCCGACCACCAATGAGGAGACGAAGCAGGTGAGCCTCACGTTCTTCGTCGATCCGGGCAATCGGGTCTACGTGCGCAACATCACCTTCGCCGGCCAGAACCGCATCAACGATGAAGTGCTGAGGCGCGAGATGCGCCAGCTCGAAGGCGGCTGGCTGTCAAACGTCTCGCTCGATCGCTCCAAGCAGCGCATCCAGCGTCTCTCCTACGTGAAAACCGTCACCTACGAAACCACCCCCGTGCCCGGCTCCGCTGACCTCGTGGACGTGAACTTCCAGGTCGAGGAGGGCCCGAGCGCGCAGTTGAGCGGCGGCATCGGCTATTCCGAGTCGCAGAAGTTCATCCTGAACGGCAGCTACGCCGATGCGAACTTCTTGGGCACCGGCGAACGGGTGGCGCTCGAACTGCAAGGCGGCCTCTACAGCAAGGTTTATTCGCTGTCGCAGACCAATCCGTATGCGACCGTCGACGGGATCCAGCGCATCACGACGTTGAGTTATCGCGATATCACGCAGTTCACGGCGAACGCTTCGGCGCTGTCGTCAAAGACCTTGCAAATGGGGCTCGAGTACGCCTACCCCCTGACCGAGTATCAGGTGTTTCGCTTTGGCGGCGCACTGCAGACCTCGCAGCTTCTCACCTCGGCGTCGGGCAGCGCTTTGCAGGCCATCGACTGGGTGCAGGAGAACGGTCATCCGTACACGAGCACCTTGTATACCAACGGCACCACCTATTACATCTACGGCACGAAGTTCAGCGACGTGCAGCTGTCGACGGGGTGGAGCTTTGATACCCGCAATCGCACGCTGTTTCCCACCTCGGGCGCGCGCAACGCTTTGAGCTTGCAGCAGACTGTTCCCGGCACCGACGTGCAGTACGGGCTTGCGAGCTGGGAGTTCCAGCAGTTCTTTCACCTGCCGTACTTAGCGCGTTACCCCATCAGCATAAGCGGGCGGCTCGCCCAGGCGTACGCGGAAGGCAATACGACGGCGGTGCCGCCATTTTCAAACTTCTATCTGGGCGGGCCGGATTCGGTGCGCGGCATTCGCGAAGGGACGCTTGGGCCTAGAGATTCCCACGGCAACCCGTACGGCGGAAATCTAGCACTCACCGGGCAGGTGGAGGCGATCCTGCCGGTGCCGGAGAAGTTCTCATCCACCGCACGCGCCACCATGTTCTACGACTTCGGTCAGGTCGCCTACAAAGGAAACGTGCTCTTCACGGACAAAGGCGATTTCCCTGTGGACTATGCATTTACGCCGAAGAATTTTGTGACGTCCACTGGATTTGCAGTCCAATGGCTCGCGCCGCTGGGTTTATTCAAATTCAGTTACGCGATTCCGCTCAAGTATCATCATGACACGTTGCTGAACTATGGAGACGACATTGAACACTTCCAGTTCTCGATTGGCCAGGCGTTCTAGCCGCGCTTTGATTGGCGGTGTCGTGAAGCAGCTGCGCCACATCGTTCCGACGCTCCTCGTGAGCCTTGCACTCACGTCGTGCCTGGGCAGCGGCAACGGCGCGACCGCTTACGTGCGTGCCGTCAATCTCGTGAGCGACGCACCGGACCTCGAGTTAACCATTGATAGCACCGCCGATGTCGCCGAGATGACTTACGGCGACATGACACCGCTCACGGGCGTGCACCCGGGAAGCCACGCGGTGCAGATCGCGGGCCTCACCGCATCGAATCTCATCACGCAGCCGATCCAGACCTACGAGCCCTTCGGAACACCCCTCACGCAAAATTTCGTGGATGGCGCGGGCTACACGATTGTCGCCTATGGCACGGTGGCTAATCCGCAGTACTTGGTTTCGACCGACGCGACGAATCTTGAAAGTATCGTACCTGGCGACGAGGTCATCTATAAGGTCGTCGACGCGGCCCCCAAGGGCCCTCCAGTGCTTATTTTAATCACCGCACCGGAAGCTGGGATTAACACCCCCATCGAGGTCGCCACGTTGAATTTCGGTGACAGCACTCCCGAAAACACTCTGCTGATCACCGTGCCGACCGGACTCCTGAATTCCTCCGCGACGACAAGCGTCAATGTCACGATCGAAGTGATAAATGCGACGACCGGCGCGGTTCTGATCCCAGCGAACACGGTGACCGTCAACGAGCAAGACCGCCTGCTATTCGTCATCGCGGATAACATCGGGCCGGGGTCCACACCCATCGTGATTGACGCGCTGGACAGTCCGACGGGCGGGTCCGCCTCCGGGGTGCTGTTTGCCAATCCTAACGATGACTCCGAGCTTGCCTTTGCAAACGTGACCGCCACCGCGCCAGCCTACAATATCGTTGGCGGCCTGAACTTGACCACTACGCTCGCCACCGATATTGGGTTCGATCAAAAATCCGGCTACGGCGCTGTGAACTCGGGCGTCGCCGGTGCGATCGCGACGCCGACGGACACTCCCGGCCATCCGAGCTTCCTCGTCTCGTTTGCTTCCGCAGCCGATCAGAGCTATACGGAATACGCCGTCGGCCCGCTCCAATATATCGCCGGCGTCGTCCTGCAGGATGATCGGCGCAGCGTGCCAACAGAGGGGGAATTCAGGTTCCTGAATGCGGCCTACATACTCCAGTTCGGTCCCACTGTGGACATCTATCTGAACCCCCTGAGTGTGGTATTCAACATCCAGGCGGACAACTCCAACCGCCCGGCGCCGAACTATTCGGCTATCGCCTTCAAGGCCTCGACGCCGTACCTGCAGGTGTTAGCGGGTACCTATGATGTGTACTTTGCCAACGCCGGCACGTCGGACATCATTCTCGGGCCCATACCGCTGACGATCGTGGATGGGACGAACGCGACCTACGTCTTCACCAATACGGCGGATGGGAGCCTCGAGCTGCTGCCGTTCAGTGACCAGAAACCGCCTTGACGCGCGATAGGATCGCGCGCCCTTGACGTCAGGCGCTCCCAGTGGCCTTTGGCTAATCGCCATCGGCCGTTGTGTTGCTCCCAGCGGTCGGGCGACCAGTGGTAGCCGGCGCGCTCGGGCATCCAGCGTCCCTCCGCCCAGACGTGCTCGTGCCCGTTCCAATTCCAATAGCCCGGGGCCCAGACAAACCCCACTCGAGGCGGCGGTACCTCGACCGCACGCGGCGGCGGAGGAGCGACGTCGACCTCGACATCGTAGTAAGCCGGACCCGGGGCCGGCGCCCTCACGGTGACCACACATCCCCCAGCGAAATGGCAACCACGATGCCGGCAAGCGCGTGCTGCAGCGCGCTTCGGGGATTTGACCTCCGCTTTTGATTTCAAACATCCGAACGACGCGCGCTCGCTCAGGCTGCCGAAAACGAGCGGCTCCTCGGCCGTCATCCCAAGATCAGCCGCCTGCCCACGTCCGCGCCGCCCGGCACGCCGGAACCGCTGTTCCAGGAGCCGGGCGTGCGGGCTTCGCGCGCGCTCGGCTACGAATTACACGCCGGGAGCCGCCCTGATTTAGCTGAGAGCCAAGTAGGCCTGACCTTTCGGAACACCGGTCGGCTCGGGGCCGTATTCCATGTCTACCGCCTTCCACAAGGAGCGAGTGAAACGGACTCATCCATAGAGCCCGTACCGGCAGATCCTGGCCAAACGCCCCCGCTTGAATACGGATCGGCCAAATAAAGCCCGGGTTCGGATGGCGGGTGCGGTCAAGACTCCGGGACCCGAGCCAGCGGATCGGCCGCACCTGCCCGGAGGCGGTCAGCACCGCATCGCCGACGTCCACCGCCGTCTCCCAGCGTCGATTTCTCCGCGGGTACGGTGACCAACAAGAGCAGCGGAAGCAGTGAAGCGTCTCCTAACCAGTGATGTTGACCGGAGTCACGGGCTTGGCCGTTGGGAAAGATATAATCGGATGCAATCGGATGGAGAAATGGATGGAAACTCTGGCATCCTAACAATGGATGGAAATGGATGCACCAATGGATGCCACCTTCAATATATCTGGCCTGAAAATCACGCCGAAGCTGTTGGCGCTGATTGCAGAACTGGATGAGTTCAAGGGCGCGTGGCGCGCTCTGGGACGGTTAGCACCCGATCGACTGTCGAGCCTGAGACGCGTGGCGACCATCGAAAGCATTGGATCATCCACGCGCATCGAAGGCGCGAAACTGTCGGACCAGGAAGTTGCGCAACTTCTCTCAAATATTGAGATCAAGTCCTTCACAACGAGGGACGAACAGGAAGTTGCCGGTTATGCCGATGTCATGGAGATGATTTTCGAGCGCTGGGATGTCATCGACCTGACGGAAAATCATATCAAGCAGCTCCACCGCGACTTTCTGAAATACTTGAATAAGGACCAACGCCACCGTGGCGAGTACAAGACTTTGCCCAATCACGTCGAGGCCACTGGGGCAGACGGCAAAAGCCTCGGTGTCGTTTTTGAAACAGCCACGCCATTCGACACGCCGCGCCTAATGCGAGAACTGGTCGCATGGACTCAAAGGACCCTGCGAGAAAAACAAGATCATCCTTTGCTCTGCATAGCCGCTTTTATCGTCGTATTTCTTGCAATTCATCCTTTTCAGGATGGGAATGGCCGCCTGTCGCGTATTCTGACAACGCTCCTTCTACTGCGGGCCGGATACGCATACGTGCCTTACAGTTCCCTTGAAAGCGTCATCGAACAGAACAAGGATTCTTACTACGTAGCCCTTCGTCGAACACAGGGAAAGATCCGCACGAAGAAACCGGATTGGCAGCCGTGGGTGACTTACTTCTTAACCGCGCTCAAACGACAGAAAGATCGACTGGAGAAGAAAATCGAGCGCGAACGCATTCTCCTTGGTGATCTGCCGGAGCTATCGGTGCAAATCCTCGAACTTTGCCGGGAGCGCGGGCGCGTCACCGTCAGCGAAATTTCCAAAATCACCGGGATCAGCCGCAATACCGTTAAAGACCACGTTGCTGCCCTTACCGACATGAGCCATCTGGTCAGGCATGGAGCCGGGCGCGGTACCTGGTACTCACTTTGAATCGATTAACTTAATTCTCGTGATACCTATCTCTGTACTTGCAAATCCGCACCGTCCCCTACCTCGGCACCGCGAACTCTCAGTGCATCTATTGGGATCAAGCGCTTGCCGGATTTGGCTTGCGGATCTTTCCCACTGGGCGAAGAGCCGGGGCTCGCCGGCTAACCGCGCGTACTTGCCATCGCTAAAGTTATGGCCCGATCGAGCACGGGGTCAACACCCGCCCGCCAGTCTTTGAAACTCATTGGGATAACTTCGTCCGGCTCGAGCGACTTGACTCGGAACTGAAAAAAATAGTTCAGCCAGAAACAGACATCCCAATCGGTACAAGCATGCTGGTAATCATGTTTACCCGTCTCGTACGCGACACACAGTGGGTAA
>Ga0182024_10019888_pt1 | contig 12319 bp, 13 predicted proteins | sample P32metaG_FD_120480 | JGI IMG/M metagenome (GOLD analysis project Ga0182024, IMG submission 120480) | Permafrost microbial communities from Stordalen Mire, Sweden - P3-2 metaG (Illumina Assembly) | ecosystem: Environmental > Terrestrial > Soil > Wetlands > Permafrost | place: Sweden: Stordalen...
GCGCGCGGCCGCGGTGGCGAAGCTCTTTGCTCGGTCCGCCCGCTGGCCCGCCGGCCGGGCGGACGTGCGCTGCCTGCGCAACGTCGTCGAGATGCCGAGCATGAACGAGATCTGCGAGATTGCCATCTTCGTGGGGAATGCCCCGGTCAGCGACGGCGTCCGGATCACGACGCCGCTGCGGGCGAACGCCTTGTCGTAGAGCAAGCGAGCGTTCGAGCGGACGTTCGGTCGACCTTGGAGCGGTGCGTGCCGATCGCCTCGCAAGCAGTTAAGGCCCTGAACCGCCGATTTAGTTTGAACAGCTACGCAACCGAACGTATGCAGATCCCGATCGCTCGTCGATTGCGGCATCAGCGCGTTTCTCGCTCTCGAAAAGGTAGCGGAGTCTCCGGAAAAGGCTAAAGCGCCTCCAAGCGCCCTCAACCTGATTCTTGCTGACGCAAACCTCAAATCGATGACAAAACCTCAAAACGAATGAAATCCTACAGTGTGTTATAGAACAAGTGTTCGCTTCTGCTGGTTGCTATGGTGTCGATAATGGCATTTATAGGCGCTGGGCGCTAGGTACACCGCTTCCCGCGCGTCGCGCTGAATCGTCACATGGTTCAGTTGCTGGTATTCGTCAGCCATTGCATTGATGATCGCGTTTAGGTCAATGGAATCATCAGAAGGCATCACTCGCGATTAGCTCTTAGGTTCTTGGTGCGATGCGCGCCGCGTTGCGAATATCGCTAATAACGGTACCGGCTGTTTGCAGTGAAAGGCGTGCATCGTTAAAGACGTTATTTGCCTCCGCTTTTGGATCTTCGATCGTCAGGATCAATGTGAAGGGTACCCCGGTCGCCGGCATTCCCGTTAAATTGCGAAGAAGGTAGTCGACCTCGATTCGCCAGTTCGACGAGGTTCCGACCCCACGTGGCGAATTCAATGTGTAAGACTTGATGGCACTCCACTTGAGGCCGTCATTCACGAGGTCAGCCTCCCCGGCAGGCTGATTTCGCTGCCGCTGCTGTAGGAACTTCTGATGTGCGTGTCCCTTCCAGCTGCCGCTCTCAGGGTTCTCTTGCTGTAAGGCTGCGTCCAACATTCCCCGAACCATTTCGGCACCGTAATAATAGTCGAGGGGCGGACTGTACACCATCGTCATGCGTCCTTTTCCTCGACATCTGCCAGCACCGTCAACGAGAGACCGCGGCCAGGAGAATGGAAATCGAAGCATCTTATCTTGCATCAGACGCGCAGCGAAAACCATCGTTATCTCATGATCCGCGCATTCGAGCATTCGATCGGAGGCAATGGGGCAACCGAAGCCTGCCATATGACGACTAATGTCCTTAAATGCCATCTGATCGAGGGGCGCACGCACCTCGGAATAGTGCACTAGGAGAGCAATCGGTGTCTCACGGGACACCTCGCCCTCGATATTAGCGTCGAGCGAAGCCAACGTTTTCGCGATTAGCGGCGCTGCAAAGCTTGTTCCCTCGCACTCAATAAGGGCACCGAAGGCATCCACGGAATAGAGGCCGCTACTTGCAATAGGACCCTGGACCTTTGCTCCGCCGTATTGCGAGACGTCGGGCTTCAAGCCGGATCGCAGGCCAGGGCCACGACGGCTGTAGCATGCCGGCGCGTCGGGAATAGCGTTGGCAATGCCGGGTGGGTTTAGTGCCGAAACCGAGACGTTCCGAATCGATTCCGCCGGGACCTGAATGGTGTCGCCACGTGCGACCGCCAGGTCCGAAAGCGCCTGCAAAGGGCGAGGTGACCACTCGGGACGAGGCCCAATATCGACGTTGCCTGCCGAAATTATTATGATGACATCGGTTGCTTGCGCGATCGCATCGAGCTTTCGTGCTTCGTGGCTATATCGTTCGAGCGAGACTTCAATGTCGGCGTTGATACTTAGGACGAAAATGCGCACGCCATAGGTGACGCGGCATTTTAGTATTGCGTCCTCGAGTGCTTCGAAAAAATCGGTTGACCCTGCCGGGTAGTACGTATTGAAAGCGCCGCCGACTTCTGACGGCATAATGTCGACATCGACAAGATTGCAGCCGTCAGCTTCGGGGCAAACATCAGTCCCGTTCCAGGCAGCTCCGGCCACGAGAAGCCCGGCGATGAGCGTGCCGTGCTCTTCGTCGCGATCGGCAGGACGTAGTAAGCCGAGGTTCCCTGAAATCCAGGGCGCAAGAGCCGCACCGACGCCACCATCAAGGATCGCGACCGTTGGGTAAGTCCTCTCGACAATCCGAGCGGGAAGCAATAATTCGGTCGGTGCAGCGCGCGGTGGAATGACCCGTGCAGCGGTCCGATGGTAGGCCGGCGCGACGGCTACAGAGCGTACCAGTGGATGTTCCCGCAAGAAGGCAAGAAGCCGTGCGTGTCGCTCAAGCGTCAGATCAACTTCGGGATTGGCAACGGGAAGGGGACCTCGGGGGATCGCGCTTCCCGGCGCAATTGCGAAAGGGGTGATGGGAGGCTGGCCGTCTCCTACGAGAAGCCGTACCGACACAAAGGTGCTTCTAATGTCGGTCTTGTCTAGACGGTCCACTTGCATACCTGAACCGAAAGCTCGAAGCCCGGTATCAAATGACGTAAATAGTGCTACAAGGCGGTGATCCATCGCATCCCAGTCTCTACGCTGCGGAATAACCTCAAAGAGCTCGACGTAATAGGTGCCGCCTCGACGAGGGTCCTTAAATGCTCGGATCGCGTCCTCGGCGGAGAAGTTCACACGATCGGCGGCGCTGTAGAGCTCGATCTTTTCGATCGCGCCAGTTTCGCTTCGTTGGACGTTCGGCGCAAGTTCGGCCTTTTGCGTTTTGTTGTTAATCCGCGTACGAGTTTGAGCGTTCGATTTGCCTATTTCCGTTGCGACCCGCTCGAGTGAAGCGCTCGTGACCCGAACCAGAACCTGACCTAGGTCTGCGCCGCCGACGATCGGGGTGTACTCATTGTTGAACAGCGCATCGAACGGGCGATTGGTTTTTGCTAGCGCCGAACGGCGTAGCGATACCTTTGCATACCCCAGGTCGACCGGTGACTTCTTAATGCTTTCGCCAGCTGATGACGCCTGGCGAATCAACGCCGTTTTATGACGAGCAAATTCTTCATCCTGATAAGGGAAAAATTCCTTTTGCGAGCCGCCGGCATTTGTTATTCGAGTAGTGACGAAGTTGTCTGCGTTTAAGATAACCTGTACGGAGTTATTCGGCATTATGCTCCAATCGCAGCAGGCTCCTCACCGGAAGATCTGTTAAGCCATCGGCTAACTGTAGCCTTACCGACATCAAGCACGTCCGCAATATCTGTGGCCCGAAACCCGATATCGCGCGCCGATGCTAGCGTTCTCGCCAACTCCTCGTGCCTCCCGGTCACGAGACGCGCTATGGTATCCTGTAGCCGGCCATTATTTAGAGACGCATATTGTTGAATCGCATTCATGAAATCAAAGCGCATCTGACTATCCTGCGCTTCAGCAAGAGCTGTGCTTCGCCGTACTCCTCGAACGAGTTGCTCGATCTCAGCACCAGATAACCCGGCCGTCATCCATGCTAGAAACCGCACTTTTGCAGACGACAGCTCTAGAGAATCCAAATAGCGGCTTACTATGCTTTCTCGCTGTGCAAAAGCAGGGCGCGGCACTGATAGTTGAATCTCGAAGCGGCGCCATACGGCTGGGTCAAGGAGGCCTTCATGATTCGTGATCGCGATTGTTAGCCCGGACGATGCCCGCTGATCTAGGTTCTGGAGGAGCGTATTGACAACGCGTTTTATCTCGCCGACTTCCTGCGGATCGTCCCGAAGCTTCGCGATTGCATCAAATTCGTCGAGCAGCAAAACACAGCGATAACGCGCCGCGAAGGTAAACAATGCTCCAATATTGCGTGAAGTCGTACCGAGAAACGATGAAATGAGGCCGTCCAAACGTACGAGCACGACAGGCAGGTTAAGCTGTCGCGCCATCCATAGCGCAAGCGCAGTTTTCCCAGTACCGGGCGCTCCATAGAGCAAGCACGTTCGCGACGGGGGCATCCCGCGCTCAGCTAACGCGTCTGCAAATTTCCACTCGGACAATAAGGCATCGAGCGCAGAGCGCTGTTGCGGATCAAAGATTGGCGGCTCAAGTGGGAGCCGCTCTATCGGTATCAACTCGGCTAAAGGACTCGCCGTCTCTCGATCCACCGGCACAACGGTGTTCGCCGTCAGCGTCTCGCCGGCACTGAGAACCGCCGAGGATCGCTTGAGCTTGCTTACGCTCATCTCGGCGGCTCGTTGTTCCGAGGAGAGCAGACGGGTGAAACGCGCGGCGCTTTCCCGGTCGTCGTCCTCGATGAGCGCGTCTCGCAGACGCTCGATCTGGTGAGCAATGACAGGCGAGCCCGAACCCATGGCGCTGCGACATAACGCCAAAAGGATGTCGATATGCTTCAAAGTTCCGTTCGATCGTTCAATTGTTCCAGGAAAACCCGCCATAGTTCCATCTTATAGCATCTTCTGCTATACTTCTCAAGGGTTTGTTCCACTCGAGTCCATTCAGTTGTGAAGGACGCCCGATCCAGATCGATTTACTAAGCAAAGCGAGCAGGAAAGGGCATCATATCGAACAAGCGTTCGATATGACGGGCGTTCACCCTAGCTTGCCTAGCCATTGAGGATTCAAGAATCTTGATCCACGAGGAAGTGAAGTTGCCCGCGCCGGCCTATGAGCGCGCCTGGTCATCGATCAAGATTGATGGGGCGGTCAAGGATCGTCTCGTCGCGCAGGCTCTGCTGGCGCTTCAGCTCCGAGGGCAATTCTCGTTCGAAGAGTTGCCGCTCCATGGGCTTCTTGTGCTTGAAGGGCCACCCGGCACGGGGAAAACCACTTTAGCTCGTGGCTTGGCTAACCGTGTGTCGGAGTTTCTCAAGCCGAAGGGCGCGGCGTTCCTCGAGATAGACCCGCACGCCATGGCCAGCTCCGCGCTCGGTCGCAGTCAAAAAGAAGTATCTAAACTCTTCACTGAGTTGATACCAGAGCGCGCCGCAAACGGCCCATGCATCGTGCTCTTCGATGAGATTGAGACCGTAGCTGCGGATCGGAAACGTCTTAGCCTTGAGGCAAATCCGATCGACGTGCATCGAGCGACTGATGCGGCATTGGCCGGAATCGATCTACTCGCGCGAAAGAAATTGCCAATCGTCCTTCTTGCAACGACCAATTTCGTCGATGCGGTGGACAGCGCGCTCCTCTCACGCGCCGATTGGATCGAAAAGATTCCGCTGCCAAACGCGGAGGCGCGAGCAGCGATTATTGACGATGTTCTCCGAGTTCTGGCAACGCGCTGGCCGCAGATCGGCAAAATCGCGAAAAGCGTTAAGTCGTTGGTCGCGGCTTCCGAGGGCCTCGACGGCAGACGCATTCGGAAAGCGATCGTCTCGGCCGGTGCTTCGAACGTTGACGTAGCAATGGATCTCAACAAGCTCACTGTTGATCAGATCGTCCGCACCTTCCGAAATGTGAAGGCTGAACGATTAGCGGAACAAGTCGCATGAAGGTACGTCGCGACGTTGCATCTGTTCCGATTCGCTCCGCAGCTGACACCTGGAAGGCGATCGTCGAGCTGGTGACGAGCAGCGATACGATAGATCGTGATCAACTTGACGCCGCGGCAAGCATCATGTGTTCAATTATTGCCGATGAGCACGCCGCCCAAAGCCCGTTCGTGTTCACCGGAACAAGCCAGCGGCTCGTTCTCTACTGCAAGCACGGCGAGGATGCGTTGGAGCTCGGCCTCGACTTGGCGGCTCTCGCTTTCACTCCAACGACCGGCGACTGGCGGATATCCGCTCCGACGTCCGCCGAAGATGTTGCTTGGATGAATCGCGCGCTCGAGAAACGCGCTCCGCGAATTTCGACCCGCAACGATGGTGATGACGTGCCTCAGGAGGCGTCGGCCGAGAAGGCGGCGGTCGTCGAAATAGATTGGGGAGCGTTCGGCCTTAAATGAGTACGGTAACCACGTCGACCTATACGGCGGCTCATTCGGTAACGTTTCTGTCAGATCGGCTCCGCGTGCTGCTCAAGGTACTGATCATGCATTACGGGCTTGATCCTGAACAGTTCACGGATGCCTGGCATGACTGGGTCGACTTAGCCGCTCGCACTTGGCTTGAGAGCTGCCATCTGCGGTCTATCGTGATAGAATTCCACCTTTCGGGAGCGACTCAGGCAAGTGCACGATGGGACTTCCCAATCGAGTACAGTGGCAGCGGCTTCGAAGATATGTGGGACGACCGCCAGTTCTTTGCGGCCCACTTTGCAAAGGCAACAGCGCCACCAGCAAACTGTACGTACCGCGTTCTTCTCACGCGCTCCGTCGGTGCGCCAAGCATTCCAGGCATCAGCGACACTGCATTCTTGAGTACTGCCGGAATGACTGTTCATGAAGCCGGTACGGTGATTGCGACGCCGCACTTGACGGCCGGCGCGAGGTATTATCGAAAATGATAAGTGTGAAGGAAGCCTTTGAGACGTTTAAGAGTCGCTTGGAACTAAGCGAAACAGAAAGCGCGGATGCCATTCGTCGGCACAGCGACGTTCGTAATTGCATCAAAGCGGCCTTCGATATCAAGCGAGACTTTCTAACCGGTTCATATAAACGGCATACGAAAACGAAGCCGCTAAAAGACATCGATATTTTCTTTGTGCTAAATTCATCTGAAGCAGGCCGAAGAGCAAAGCCTCCGTCCCAGATGATCGACGCGTTCGAGGCCTGTCTCGTGGAGAAATATGGTCGCGATTCAGTCGACAGGGGTCGTCGTTGCGTGACCGTCGAGTTTGAGAAGCGCAATCCGAGCGTAGAGGGGCGCATTCTCTCTATAGACGCAGTCCCGGCCTTCGAAGACGGCGAGAATTATGAGATCCCCGATGACAAGCTCGGAAAGTGGATCAAGTCAAACCCGGAAGTTCACGCTGCGGAAGCGACTAGCAAGAATAAGGAGTGTGACGGGGCATGGATCCCACTTGTGAAGATGATCAAGCGTTGGAATCGGTCTGCAGGAAATCCGGTCAAGCCATCGTTCTTGCTCGAGGTCATGGGGCAGAGCTTGGTCGTCGCTCCCTTTACCGACTATCCGAACGAAGTGCGCTCATTCTTTGCTAGTGCTCGTGTTGCCGTTCACCATGATTTTGGCGATCCCGCTGGCCTCGGGCCGCCGGTCTCGGATCAAATGACATCCGCCATGCGGACGACGGCGTCTGAAGCGTTTCACCAGGCCGAACTACAAGCGATGCGTGCGATGCAGTTAGAGCGTCAAGGCAAGGCGGGCGAAGCGCTCTCGCTCTGGCAAGACGTTATGGGTACCTATTTCCCCACCAGCTGAAAGTTCTTATTGGCCTGCCGGACAGTATAGGAAAGTAAAATAATGTCGGCGTTTTCTCTACGTCAGCTTCTCGAAAGCCTACATGACGACTTAGAAAGTAGACTTGCGACGGTCCGTAAAGCGATCGGGCATCCTGGATCCAAGGGCGACGCAAGCGAAACCGTCTGGGTCGAGCTCTTGAACACATACTTGCCCGCACGCTATCAAGCGGCTAGCGCTCACGTTGTCGACAGCTTAGGGGTGTTCAGCGATCAGATCGATATTGTCGTATTCGATAGGCAGTATACGCCTTTCATTTTCAAGATGTCAGGGCAAGCGATCGTCCCTGCGGAGGGCGTCTACGCTGTCTTTGAGGCGAAGCAAACAATTGACGCAAGCCTAGTTCGATACGCTCAAGAGAAAGTTGCAAGCGTGCGCCGTCTTTATCGCACGAGTCTTCCCATTCCGTTCGTTGAGGGTACCCTCAAGGCTAAATCGCTCCCGCACATTCTTGGTGGAATCGTCGCGCTAGATAGTGAATGGAACCCACCCTTGGGCGAACCGCTCTCGAAGGCGTTGGAGGCTGATTCCGGAGATGGTCGCCTAGATATCGGCTGTGTCGCGTCCTTCGGAAGCTTTGCCCGGGACGAGGACGGCGGCTACCACAGTTCAAAGACGAATAAGCCCGCGACATCATTTCTATTTGAATTGATCGCGCGATTGCAGGCAAGTGCGACGGTGCCCATGATTGACGTTCGCGCCTACGCAAAGTGGCTCATCGATCCAGTAGACGAACGAATCGCCTAACTTTAAAGCCGTCAGAAGGTGGACGACCAGTGAGCATCACGTACAAATATCCGCAGTTCATTAGTCAAAGCGATCATACGGTCTTCGACGAAACGCACAGTCCAGGGATTACTACACCTCACTCTGGCATCTATAGATGCAAGGTCTGCGGCAAAGAGGCGACATCTGTGGTCGGGCATCCGTTGCCTCCGCAGAATCATCACCAGCATCCGGGTTCCGCGGCTCCAATACAATGGCAGCTCGCAGTGTGGGGCTAGAATATTCCCTCGGCCTTCCCCGCGAACCGGTTCTTCAAGCGATTCAACTTAAAGGAACGCGTTGCGGCCTCACCCGCTGCTGCCCCTGGCGGAAGAAGACCGGGGTCATATGATCGACAATTGCGCCGGAAAACGGTCGCTCCGGATTCGCAGCGGATCCGCGATATCGCCACGGTGCCGCCTCCCCGCCGCGCGTCGGCAAGGTAAAAGCGTAGACGTCGAACGAGGGTTGCTCTTCCAACGGCCGTGTCGTATTGAGCGCCGGCGGAAGAATGCAAAACCACAAATGCAGCCAGCGATACAGCGACTTCCGCGTTTCGCGGGTGATGCCGGCGCCGGGCCCATTGCTGCGCACGATGACCTTCGCGCGATAGGGCCGTTCGTGCTCAAGTACGATGTCTGCGGTGTCGAAGGAGGCTAGATCCTCGGCACCTGGCTGATCGCGTCGCGCCGCACGAAACTCGCCGATCACAAGGGCAGGTTGACGATCACGCAGGTAGCGCAACAAGGCATCGCGCCGAAGGCGTCGGGAAGCTGTCGGCGGCGCAGCACTTCCATTCCGCTCGCGTGGTCCCACCAAATACCGCTTCCCGCGCTCGATTCTTCCAAGCCAAGATGGAGCCAGAGACCGGGGTTGATCAGAAAGGGGTTTTCTCCAACCGTTCCGCGTCGCTCGGCGGTCAGCGGCTCTACGAAGAAGCCCCTGTGACGCAATTCAAAGCTGTGCGCAGGGTGATAGGCGTACGATGATTCGCCCGATGGTTCGGTCGTGAGCCACGACGCCGGCTGCCCAAGCCCGTCCAACGCTTCACCGATGTTGTCGACGATCTCGAACGTGCGAGGAATCTCATCGACCGGAATCAGGAAACACTCGCGCGACTGATGCGCCGACACATCGAGCCGCCTCCTCGACGATTTACCACGGCTCGCTTGCGGAATACTCCGGTCGCTGCTTCTCCGCGGATCCGTATCCTCTGCAATCCCGGAGCGCTGGACGTCGTGGCTTCTCGTAAGAAGAAGCGTCAACTCGATCTTAGCGCAAATGGACCCCTTTGGAAACACCCACAGGCGCGTCACGTCGTACCACGCCTGGGCGCCTTCATCCAGAGGCCAACGGGGCCGAGGGAAGTCGCAGGTGGACGCGGCAGCACCCGTCCTATCGTGCGGCCTCAACGCAAGAAGCAAGACACCGCGCAAAGGACGAGCGTCTACGATAGTCGTTCGATAATCTGAGCGTCCTCCATTGAGCCCACCAGAATCCGGCTGAACTGACCAGTGTCAGCCAGAACGCGCCGACGTATCGCCTCCAAAGAGAGCATCGGTACGTGCATCAAGTCGGTCAGTGGTAACGCTAACCAAAGCGGCGCGTCAACGGTATACTTCTTGGTCATTTTGGAAGCCAGCATCGCCTTGAAATCGTTCACCGAATCATCGGGGTTGAACGAGTTCCCGACATTGTCGGCACGGAGGTACGTCGACAAGCCATCTCCGACATAGTAGTAGGCTCTCAAGGAAGCCAGGTACGGCGTCACGTCAGGATCCACGTTGAGCGCGACCATGCGCGGCACGGTGTCGAAATCAATGCTCCGAAGCAGTTTAACGATTTCGTCAGCAGCAAGCCGAGACTTCGACGTCGGCGGCGCTTCCGGCAACTGAACCGACACGTGCCGCCCCTGAATCTCCGCGAGAAACGCCGGGTCCGCATTTTCGAGACGACGGAGGTGCTGGTTCACCTTCTGAATGGCGGCGAAGTATTTTGCCGACGACGGTTCGGTGACTTGGCCAACTTCAACCCACACGTGGCTGCCATCGGTCCAGGTCACCCGAAGGTCGGGCTCTGGTGGCTGCCGATTCTCGATATTTGAGACAAGGTGATTGAGACCGGTGGCGACTGCAAGATGACCAAATGAAATTGCTTCGCCCATCTCCTTGCTGAAGTTCACTTCTGTCGGGTCGTTATTTCGATACTGGATTGCATGCTCTGCGAACGGTATACCCTCATAGGAGAGTGCTAGAAATCGTTCGCGCCGCTTGCCGGCCTCCGTCGTGAAGTCCGGTGGGCCATAGCCATCGCGCAAAGTGCGAGGCCTGTCTTCGACTTTCTCACCGGTTAAATGCTCAGCGATGAGGTCAGCCACAAGCAACACCGTCGTGCCATGGACATCGTGCGTCGTGAGAGATAGATGCTGCACCCGGCGCTCAAGCGGCTCGTTCGCGATGGTCCCTCCATCTTCAAACGACGGCGAGACCAGCGCTTTGCCGTCGCCGGCAAGATGAACCACCACACCATTCGCGCCGAGCACAAAGGTCATCGTCCCACGGTCAAGCGGGACGATTTCGACATCGTCGACGCGTCCGCGGACTGCCCGCTCCAGCTGACCGCACCAAACCTCACCCGTCATGGTCACGTACCTTCTGCGGAACAAGCCGATCGCCCGGCCGGTTCGAAGTGGACGCCGAAAGAGTCAGCCCGGCACCGTAGCCGATAGGGAGGGCATAGGGCCGAGAGGCCCCGCCAAATCGCACAAGGATACGGACCATGCTAGCTTCGCACGAGCAGTCGCTACTAAACACCCTTCGAGCCTATGCCAATGAAGCGAAGACGCTGCAGCATATACCTGTGCTACCTTCGATGCTGTTTGCATGGACGTAGTGTTGCGCCAAACCGCCGAGTACCAGACGATCATGCCCGTCCTCCCCCAATAGCATTTTTACGCGCCATCATCCGTCTCGTCGACAGGGTAGTCGTTCATGCGCTCTAACTCGACTGCCCAGCGGCGCTCGAGCGCGACTCGCAGATCCTCTTCGGCCCATCCCGGGTCGAACACAACGAAGATCGACGGGTAGCGAACGGGGCTGACGACATCGGCCTGCGCGACCTCGAAGTCGCCAATCGCGTGCAACGAGACTCCCCAGCTCACGTGCCGCGACCAATCTTCGGTCACGTGTCGCTGAAGATCGGGAAGTGCCTCGCGCGCAACGTTCGCACAGATACGCCGTACTCGCGCTGGCAAGTGACCGGCGCGGTCATCGGGTCCTTGCACCGTACACCGGCCGCTTTCGTCGATCCGGATAATCGCGTGCATGTTCACGAGGAGGCGTTCCTCGATTCCGGCGCCCACGGTCCAGACTGAAGACATGCCGACCCGCCGCGCCGTGCGCAGCACGCGATGGACCTCGCGATCGTGTAACGCGCGATCGCTCCATGTCGAATCGACGATGACGAGGTCGAAGAGCCGACGCTTCTCTTCACCGTCGCCCTGAATCTGAGCCGAGAGCGCCCTCGTAATCTGCGTGGCAGCCTCGTCGCCTCCGGCTGTCGCAAGCAATACGTCGAGCAATGGAGGCGCCTCCGCGTACGCGGCGGTTTCGTCGCGCAGAACCATCGAGCGCACCGGGGCCGACTCCGCGGAGCGATACTCGTTGAGCATGATCGCGGCGACCATGCTCGCGTGCTCGCGCCGTTGACCGACGATCGCGATGTGCCGCCCGTGTTCCGCCGCGATGCTCACCAGACGGTCGACGTCGTCTTCGGCGAGCAGACCTAGGGCCGAGAGGTCCGCCAAGCGATGCGGGAGCCTATGGAGGTAGCGGACCGTCGACGGCATCTTGAGGTACCGAGCCAGTGCCTCGTTGACGAGTTGTGCGCGGTTCGCCCACGGCATGCGCTGGAGCGCCTGATTGAGCGCCGCGTCGAGCTCGGCCGGGGTGCGCTGAGTGAAGGTCGCCATGTTCACACGATACCCGGCCAACGCACCTCCGTCAATATCATCGAGGTGCAGATACCTGAGCCCAGAGGTGCGCGAGGTTGTCGTTCAGGGAACTTTGCCGATCCAGACGCTGACGTCGAGGCTGGGCTGCCCAAGCGACTTGGCCCAGGGGACGGGATGGAGACCGATGTTCTCGAGCGC
>Ga0182024_10019889_pt1 | contig 12318 bp, 9 predicted proteins | sample P32metaG_FD_120480 | JGI IMG/M metagenome (GOLD analysis project Ga0182024, IMG submission 120480) | Permafrost microbial communities from Stordalen Mire, Sweden - P3-2 metaG (Illumina Assembly) | ecosystem: Environmental > Terrestrial > Soil > Wetlands > Permafrost | place: Sweden: Stordalen...
AAGGACTGGGAGTGCTACTGCGGCAAGTACAAGCGGGTTCGCTACAAGGGCATCGTGTGCGAGCGCTGCGGCGTGGAGGTCACGCGCTCGAAGGTGCGCCGCGAGCGCATGGGCCACGTCGACCTGGCCGCGCCGGTGAGCCATATCTGGTTCTTCAAGGGCGTACCCAGCCGGATCGGCTATCTGCTGGACATGGCGCCGAAGGAACTCGAGAAGGTCCTGTACTTCGCGGCGTCGATCATCACCTGGGTTGACGACGAGGCGCGCACGAAGGATCTCGACACGCTCGAGAAGGAGGTCAACAAGGTCCTCGACGCCTACGCGGCCGAACGCGAGGAGCGTGTGCTGGAACTGCGCGAGTCGCTCAAGCGCCGTGAGAAGTACCTCTCGGGCGGAAAACAGACTCACTTCTCAGATGAAGATCACCTGTGGGCGGATTCGCTCGACATCAATCTGGCGAAGATCTCAGACGAGGAGCGCGAGAAGCTCGTGAAGGAGCTGCGCAAGGCCTTCGACGCTGACATCGCCGACACCGAGGCCTACATCGAGGACGGGGCCGAGCGGATGCGGAGTGTCTGGGAGCTGTTCAAGACGATGGAGCCCAAGCAGATCGAGCACGACGAGACGACCTTCCGCGAGCTGAAGGAGCGCTTCGGCTCCTCCTATGGCTTCGGCGAGTACTTCCGCGGCGGGATGGGCGCCGAGGCGGTGCGCGACCTGCTGCAGCAGGTCGACCTCGAGGACGAACGCGTCGAGCTCGAGGATCAGGTGAAGACCGCCAAAGGCCAGAAGCAAGCGCGCGCGGTCAAGCGCCTGAAGGTGGTCAGTGCGTTCATCCAGTCCGGGAACAAGCCCGAAATGATGGTGCTGGACGCCGTGCCGGTGATCCCGCCGGAGCTGCGCCCGATGGTGCAGCTGGATGGGGGGCGCTTTGCGACCTCTGATTTGAACGACCTGTACCGGCGCGTGATCAACCGCAACAACCGCCTCAAGCGGCTGCTCGATCTCGGGGCGCCGGAGATCATCGTCAACAACGAGAAGCGGATGTTGCAGGAGGCCGTCGACGCGCTGTTCGACAACGGCCGCCGTGGGCGCCCGGTCACCGGGCCTGGCAACCGCCCGCTGAAGAGCTTGTCGGACATGCTCAAGGGCAAGCAGGGACGCTTCCGCCAGAACCTGCTCGGCAAGCGCGTTGACTACTCGGGGCGTTCGGTGATCGTGGCCGGCCCGTACCTGAAGCTGCACCAGTGCGGGCTGCCGAAGATCATGGCGCTTGAGCTGTTCAAGCCGTTCATCATGGCACGCTTGGTCGAGCGCAAGTCGGCGCAGAACATCAAGGCGGCCAAGAAGATGGTCGATTCTGGGATCGGCGAGGTGTGGGACGTGCTCGAGGAGGTCATCCACGAGCACCCGGTGCTGCTGAACCGGGCACCGACGCTTCACCGTCTCGGCATTCAGGCGTTCGAGCCACTGCTGGTCGAGGGCAAGGCGATCCAGGTGCACCCGCTGGTCTGCCATGCCTTCAACGCGGACTTCGACGGTGACCAGATGGCGGTGCACCTGCCGCTGTCGGCAGAGGCGCAGGCGGAGGCGCGGATCCTGATGCTCTCCTCCAACAACATCCTCTCGCCCGCGCACGGAGCGCCGCTGGCGACGCCGACGCAGGACATGATCCTGGGCGCCTACTACCTGACCTACGGACTCGAGGCCGAGGAGCTCCAAAAGATCGACCGGGCGACGCACGAGCCGCGCCCGCATGTGTTCCGCACCGCGCAGGAGGCGGAGCTCTCCTACGAGGGCGGCGTGGTAAAGCTGCACGACATCGCTGAGTTCCGTCCGTACGGGCGCGAGGGCGGCCACGTGCTCACCACGATCGGGCGGATCATCTACAACGACCGCATCGAGCGGGCGCTGGCGGAGGCGCTGGGCGACGAGTTCGACGCCGGCAAGTACGTGTTCGTGAACCAGTCGATGAAGAAGCGCGACACGACCCGTCTGATCGACGCGCTGGTGCAGACCTACGGCGCGACGACGATCTCGCTGGTGCTCGACGCGTTCAAGGACCTCGGCTTCAAGTACGCCACGCAGGCGGGTATCACGATCTCCAAGAACGACGTCGTGATCCCGCCCGAGAAGCAGGGCATCCTCGACAAGTACGACAAGTTGGTGGGGGCGATCACCGATCAGTACGACGATGGCCTGATCACCCAGGAGGAGCGTCACGAGGCCGTGGTCGAGAAGTGGAACGCGGCAACCGACGAGGTGGCGGAGGCAATGATCGAGAACCTCGATGTCCTGAACCCGATCTTCATGATGGCCAACTCGGGCGCGCGTGGTTCGTTCAAGCAGATTCGCCAGCTGGCGGGGATGCGGGGGTTGATGGCCAACCCGAAGGGCGAAATCATCGAGCGCCCGATCAAGGCCAACTTCATGGAGGGCCTGTCGGTGCTCGAGTACTTCATCTCCACGCACGGTGCGCGCAAGGGCCTGGCGGACACCGCGCTGCGGACCGCCGACTCCGGCTACCTGACAAGGCGCCTGGTCGATGTGGCCCAGGACGTGATCATCCGCGAAGCCGACTGTGGCGCGGAGGAGTACATCGAGATGGCCGCCTTCAAGGCGGGCGGTGACCCCAACGACGATCTCGTCGGGCGGATCGCGGCGCTCCCGGTCACGACCAAGCGCGGGCGGATGCTCGCCGAGCAGGGCGCGGAGATCGGCCGCGCCGAGTTCGCCGAAATCGTGGAGGCGTTCAAGGAGGACCACGAAAAGGGCGCGAATGTCGTCGTGCCGGTGCGCTCGGTGCTCAAGTGCCGCGCGCCCAGCGGCGTGTGTCAGGCCTGCTACGGCCGGGCGATGGCGACCGGTGCGCTCGCGCAGATCGGCGACGCGGTCGGCATCGTCGCGGCACAGTCGATCGGCGAGCCCGGCACGCAGCTGACGATGCGCACGTTCCACACAGGTGGTGTCGCCGGAGCGGACATCACGCACGGTCTACCGCGCGTGGTGGAGCTGTTCGAGGCGCGGAAGCCGAAGGGCCTGGCGAAGATCGCCGAGCAGGACGGTGTCGTCTCGATCGAGGAGACCGAGAAGGCGCTTACAGTGACGATCACCGACGAGGCCGGCGAGGAGCACAAACACGCCTTCCCGCGGCGCACGCGGCTGTTCGTAGCGGAGGGCGAGAAGATCACGGCGGGCAAGCAACTCAACGAGGGTTCTGTCTATCCGCACGAGCTGCTCGCGATCCGCGGGCGCACGGAGACCGAGCAGTACCTGGTGAAGGAGGTCCAGGAGGTCTACAAGTCTCAGGGTGTGGACATCAACGACAAGCACATCGAGCTGATCGTGCGCCAGATGCTGAAGAAGGTCAGGGTCGACCAGAAGGGCGACACCGACTACCTGCCGGGCCAGTTCGTGGATCGCTTCGACTTCGCGAAGATCAACGACGAGGTGATTGCAAAGAAGGGCGAGGCCGCCCAGTTCGAGGACATCATCCTCGGCATCACGAAGGCGTCGTTGAACACCGACTCGTTCCTGTCGGCGGCCTCCTTCCAGGAGACCACAAAGGTGCTGACCGATGCGGCCCTGGAGGGCAAGACAGACCGTCTGAACGGGCTGAAGGAGAACGTGATCATCGGCAAGCTGATCCCGGCGGCGACCGGGCTGAAGCGCTACCGGCGGATTGAGATCGAGCCGTCGCAGCCGCTGCCCCGCGCGATCGACGATGTCGGCCTGCTCGACCAGGACGAGATCGCCGCCGAGCTGGGACTGTCGGGTGGGGGCGATGGTGGCTACGGACAGGAGTTCGACGCTGATCTGGCCTCGCTCGAGAAGATCGGCGCGGGCGGCACCGATCCGAGCTTCGTCGAGGAGCTGGCCGATCTGGCGGTCCCGGAGGAGTCCTCCGAGGAGTAGCTCTTTATGCGACGCCGGGTGATGCCCGGTCGCGGCTGCTTGCGGGAGGCAACTGGTGCCGGCTCTGTCCGAGCGGGCCGGGTGATGGCGGTGATGGTATTCATCTGACAGTGTCAGACCGTACAATTCGCGGCGCCACAGTGCGTGACATCCCATCCGTTTTGAGTCTGTGGGAGACGGCGGGCTCTCCGCAGAGCGTTAGCGATACCCGCGAGGGCCTCTCGCGCCTACTGGCCCGCGACCGTGATGCGTTGCTCCTCGCGGAGGCAGGTGGTGTGGTGGTGGGGTCGTTGATCGCGGCGTGGGATGGGTGGCGTGGCAGCTTCTACAAGCTCGCGGTGCATCCCGACTGTCGACGCCAGGGCCTCGCGACCGCGCTGCTGCGGGAGGGCGAGCGTCATCTGCGAGCACGGGGCGCTGTGAGGCTGACCGCGATCGTCGCCGAGGACAATCCTGCCGCGACGGGCTTCTGGGATGCTGCTGGATACCGGAGACAGCCCCAACGGGCGCGGTTCGTGCGGCACATGCAGGACGTCGAATCTGGGCAGGCAGATGGGCCGGCGCTATAGCCTGTCGGTCAGTGACCGACCCCTCGCAAACCGGAAGCTGCCTGTGTGGCAGCGTGCGCTTCGAGCTTACCGAGCCGCCGGCCGCCGCCGGTTACTGCCACTGCACCCGCTGCCAGCGCCGGACCGGTACGGCGGTCTCGGCGCAGGCGCGCATCGACGGCCGTACGCTGTGGTTGCTTCAAGGAGAGGCTTTGGTTAAGGCTTGGCGTCATCCCGAGGGCGGCTTTGAGAAGCTCTTCTGCCGCGAATGTGGGGCGCATCTATTCAGCCGCAATCCCGATGACCATACCCAGATGAGCGTGCGCATGGGGGCCTTCGATGGCGACCCGGGCGTGCGGCCGAGCTGGCACGCATACGTCGCCTACGCGGCGGCCTGGGAGTCGATCCCCGACGACGGGCTCGAGCGCCTCTCCGAGGGCAAGCCGCAGTTCTAGGTCGAGCGTTCGGTCACCTTCGTATGCCGGGCATGGCTTGGTCGTAGTGTCCATACGGGGACATCACAAGCTCGGCGCCAATCCCCGCACCCAGGATCCAAGCAGTGACGCCTCCTGCGAGGTGAGGCCACGCGCGGGAACGGTCTGCACCAGCAGCGTCGGCGCCGGACGGGCCTTGGCCCAGATGTGGCAGGCGTCGTTGAACGTATCGTCGATCCAGGCAAGCGCCCGTGAGCCCGCGTGGGCGTCGATCGCGGCGAGCTTCCAGTGCGCGTTGGTCGATCTGGTCGCGCTCGCCTCACGCTCGAAGCGCAGGAACGGCAGGCCCACGGGCAGGTCGAGCAGGTGCGGTAGGTACTCCTCGGCCTTCTCCTCCCAGCCGCTACACCAGACCAGGTCGAAATGCTCCGCGAGGCCCAGCAGGTGCGCGGCGGCGCCGCGCGAAAGGAAGTGCGGAATGCCATCGATCGTGTGGAAGGTGCCGTCTGGGCGGGCGTGTGGGCCGATCCCCGATCGGTCGAAGCCGAACAGCGAGATCACGCCATCGATGTCGACCATCAGCAACGGCCTGCCTCCCTCCGAGCCGGTGGATGAGGAATCGCACAAGGAGGGCTCTTTAGCTTGCATACAGGTTCCTCGGAGTAATCTGCCTGGATCGACTGCGGCAAGTAAAGCAGCACGCCGCCGCCGCCGATGGACCACGAACGGAGCGGGGCGAGCAGCCAAGTCTCTCCGAACACCCTCGAAATCACAGCGCAGCGACCGAACTTTCCGATGAAAAAGCACACCCCTAAAATCGCCCAAGCGCCGAACGGACTCGCACAGCGATGAAACTTGAGATCGGCATCCTGCTGGCGCTCGCGTGCGCGTTCGTGGCCAACCTGGGCTTCTTCTACAAGTACCGGGGGGCCAACGCGGTGGCAAAGGTCGAGGTCCGTCACCCGCTGCGCAGCCTCAGGGCGCTCTTCTCCTCAGGCTGGTTCGCGCTGGGCATGATCGTTGCTACAGCGAGTTGGGGACTGCACGTGGTCGCGCTCGCGCTGGCGCCGATGTCGGTGATCCAGGTGGCGCTGGCGGCCGGGATGGTGTTCATCGCGGTGATGGCCGATCGACTGTTCGGCTTCGACGTCGGCCCCCGTCAATGGATCGGCCTGTCGCTGACGGCGATCGGGCTGGTGATGCTCGGGCTGACGCTACCGGCGATGCACGGCGCCCACTCGCAGTTCTCCCAGGCGGCGATGATCTCCTTCGAGGCCGGTCTGTTTGGGCTCGGTGGTCTACTGATCATGGGTCCGCGGATGGGCGGTCCGGTCGAGCATCACGGCGTGATGCTGGGGGCCGCTGCGGGCATCCTGTTCGGGGTGTCGGATACCGCAATCAAGGCGCTCACGGGTATCACCGGCGCGCACGGGCTGGTGGGGCTTGCCCTGAGCCCGTGGTTGCTGGTGGCGGTGCTCGCCTCGATCGTTGCCTTCTACGCGTCCGCGCGAGGACTGCAGGACGGCGAAGCCGTGCCGGTGATCGCCGTGACGGGAACCGCGGCGAACATCGCCGGGATCGCCGGGGGGATCGTCGTGTTCGGCGATCCGATGGCGGGCAGCGTGCTGGGGGTGGTGCTGCAGGCCACGGCGTTCGTGCTGGTGGTCGTCGCCGCTGGGCTGATGCCCGCGCCCGTGCGCTCCGCCGGGGTAGCGACGGCGCGCGCTTAGTAGCGCTGCTACCATCCCGGCCGAATGCCAACCACCTCTCAGCTCGTCCGCAAGGGTCGTGTCGCCCCTAAGAAGAAGCTCGCAACCCCGGGCTTGAAGTCCGGGAAAGGGCGCAAGAAGAAGGTCGCCGCGCCCCAGCGGCGTGGCGTTTGCACGCGCGTGTATACGACGACGCCGAAGAAGCCTAACTCCGCGTTGCGGAAGGTCGCACGCGTGAGGATCTCGGGCTCGATCGAGGTGACCGCATACATCCCGGGCGAGGGGCACAACTTGCAAGAGCATTCGGTCGTGCTTGTGCGCGGCGGCCGCGTGAAGGACCTGCCGGGCGTGCGCTACAAGGTCGTGCGTGGGACGCTTGACGCGGCTGGCGTCAGCGATCGCAAGAAGGCGCGCTCGCAGTACGGCGTGAAGAAGAAATAGCCGATGCCCCGCCGCGCAGCCGCCCAGATCCGCCCAGTCGAGGCGGACCCAATTCATCGCTCGAAGCTGGTCCAGCAGGTGATCAACAAGGTGATGCTCGACGGCAAGAAGTCGACGGCCGAGCGGATCGTGTACGACGCGCTGGCGCTGCTCGCAGAGCGCGGCGACAAAGACCCGGTGGAGATGCTGGAGACGTCGATCAAGGCGCTTACGCCAGTGCTCGAGGTTCGCTCGCGGCGTGTCGGTGGCGCCACCTACCAAGTGCCCGTTGATGTGCCAGCCCGGCGCGCGCGCACGCTGGCGGTGCGCTGGCTGGTCGAGTTCGCTCGCAACCGGCGCGAGAAGACGATGGCCCAGCGCTTGGCGAACGAGCTCTCGGACGCGATGTCCCAGCAGGGCGGCGCATACAAGCGTAAGGACGACATCTACCGCATGGCTCAGGCCAACAAGGCCTTCGCCCACTACCGCTGGTAGCGGGCCGAGGACGCGGCGCGATACTGCGTCCTCGATCGCTCGTGTGCAGAGCACACTTCGCTCACTGCGTCCTTGTCTCGCTTGGTCCTCGGCCCGCTACTTGGTAGGCGGGTGCACCGAGGTTGTGTGACGCACAGCACCATGGGGGCACTTGAAGAAAGAAGGTTCGGTACCTAAACTTTAGGTACCGAATGTCTTCCTCGACGACGACTACCGACCCTGGCTTCCACCCGGAGGCCACCGACCGCATCGAGCCGTATGTCTGGAAGATCGCCGGCGTCGTGATCCTCGGGATGATCATGTCGATCCTCGACACGACGATCGTCAACGTGGCGCTGCGCACGCTCGGACACGACCTGCACAGCTCGCTCGCCCAGACCCAATGGGTGATCACCGGCTATCTGCTGTCGCTGGCTGCCGTGATCCCGATCACGGGTTGGGCCGCCCGGCGGTTTGGGGCCAAGCGCGTGTACCTGACCTCGCTCGTTCTGTTCACGATCGGCTCAGCGCTGTGCGCGATAGCTACGACGACCACCGAGCTCGTGCTGTTCCGCGTGCTCCAGGGAGCGGGCGGCGGCATGATCATGCCGATAGCTCAGCTGATCATGGCTCAGGTCGCGGGTCCCAAGCGGATGGGTCGCGTGATGGGCATCGTGGCGATGCCCGCGATGCTAGGTCCGATCCTCGGGCCGGTGCTGGGCGGGACGATCCTGCAGAGCCTGCACTGGTCGTGGATATTCCTCGTCAACGTTCCGATCGGCTTCGTCGCGTTCATCCTCGGCTGGCGGATGCTCCCCCAGACCGAATCCGGCGAGGCCGGGCGCCTCGATGTCCTCGGTCTGGCCCTGCTCTCGACGGCGTCGACCGCCGTCGTCTATGGCCTCGCCCAGCTCGGCACGCCCAACACCAGCCTCACGGCGCCGATCGTCGTCCTGCCGATCATCGCGGCTCTGCTGCTGACAGGCGTCTTCTGCTGGCACGCGCTACGCATCGAGCGCCCCCTGCTCGACATACGTTTGTACGCCAACCGGATCTTCGCGGCAGCGTCGTTCACGACGTTCGCGCTCGGCGCTGCCCTGTTCGGGGCGATGATCCTCGTGCCCCTCTACTACCAGGAAGTTCGCCATGAGAGCCTAATCGCGACCGGGCTGCTGGTCGGACCGCAGGGCCTTGGAATGCTGGTCGCGATGCCGGTGGCCGGGCGCCTGACCGATCGCTTCGGCGGCGGCCGCGTGGCCCTGGGCGGCGTCTCGGTTCTGTGCCTGAGCACGATTCCGTTGGCGTTCATCGGACCGGCCGCCTCGATCGCGGGCATATCGACGGTGCTGCTGGTGCGCGGTGTGGGCATCGGCTTCTCGTTCATGCCCGCGATGACCGCCGCGTTTGCGTCGCTTGCACCCGAGCAGCTCTCCGACGCGACCCCGCAGTTGAACGTGCTGCAGCGCATCGGCGGGGCGATCGGGACGGCGGTGCTCGCGGTGGTGCTGCAGCGCGCGAGCGGTCACGCACCTTCGGTCACGCACCTGGCGCACGCGTTCAACACGGCCTACTGGTGGTCGTTCGCAACCGCCGCGCTCGGGCTGATCCCCTGCGTCGTGCTGCTCCGCGCGGAGAATCCACGCGCGAAGCTTTCGAGCGGTGCGGCAAACGCCGAGCCCACGATCGAGCCGCTCGGCGCATAACCGCGCTCCTCTGAGCACCGGTGAAGCCGATGAGTACACCCGACACCCACAAGCGCTCCTCCGCATCCCCCGAGCAGTGGACGGCCGAGCTGACCGAGCTGGGCAAAGCATTTCGGCGGGTGTTTCGTAGCCTCAGCCGCCTGCGTGGGCGAGACACCCACCTGGGCGGCTCGGAGCTGAGTCACGCCCAGTTCGAGCTGTTGATCGAGCTGCATGAGCGGGGCGAGCTGCCGGCCGGGGAGCTGGCGCTCGCGGCCCGCCTGGCGCCGGGGACGGTCACGCAGATGCTCGACCATCTGGCCGAATCCGGTCACGTCGAACGGGTTCGCTCGGAGACCGACCGACGGGTGGTGGTCTCTCGACTCACGGCCCAGGGTGCTCGCAAGATCGAGGCCAAGCGGAAGGTGTGGCAGCGCCGCTGGGAGCAGGCCCTGGATGGCGTTGAGAGCAATGACCTGCGCGCTGCCACACGTGTGCTCGAGCTTCTCGGCGCGGTGTTCGAGGACACGCCCCCGGAGGAGGTCTGCGGGACTCCCAAGTAGGGAGAGCGCCGGGTCTCGAGAACCCAGTGTGAGCCGGTCGAAAGCCCGGATTGCTCTGCTATAGTCGGCTCCGCCCTGCGGATGGCGCGGTAGTGCGTGCATGCCTCGCGCGGGGTCAAGACAAAGATGGAGACCTCGAGCAGATAACGACGCGAACCGGTCCGGATAAGACCAGCAGCGCGCGCGTGGGCCCGAGGGGCCCATTTTTTTGCTTGAAAACAGCCAGTCGCAGGTCCAGTCAGCGCTCAAAGCCGGCCCGAGACACACACGACCATTCCCCACCTGAGCCATGCCACGTAAGTTCACACTCGAAAAGACCCGGAACATCGGGATCATGGCGCACATCGACGCCGGTAAGACGACGACGACCGAGCGCATCCTCTACTACACCGGGCGCACGTACAAGATCGGCGAGGTGCACGACGGCGCCGCGACGATGGACTGGATGGAGCAGGAGCAGGAGCGCGGCATCACGATCACCTCCGCGGCCACCACGGCCGAGTGGGACGGGCACCGGATCAACATCATCGACACGCCCGGCCACGTCGACTTCACGGTCGAGGTCGAGCGCTCCCTGCGGGTCCTCGACGGCGCGATCGCGCTGTTCGACTCCGTCGCCGGCGTCGAGCCCCAGTCGGAGACGGTGTGGCGTCAGGCCGACAAGTACCATGTGCCGCGGATCGCCTACATCAACAAGATGGACCGCATCGGCGCCGACTTCGAGCGCGGCGTGCAGACGATGATCGATCGCCTCGGCGCCCAGCCGGTCCCGATCCAGCTGCCGATCGGCTCCGAGGGAGACTTCCTCGGCGTGATCGACCTCGTGCGGATGAAGGCGATCGTCTACAAAGACGAGCTCGGCACCGAGCAGGACATCGTCGAGATTCCCGAGCACCTCGCCGAAGCCGCTGCCACCGCGCGCGAGCACCTGCTCGAGGAAGTCTCCCACTACGACGACACGCTGCTGGAGCTGCTGCTCGAGGAGTCAGAGGTGCCCGAGGAGACGCTCAAGGCGGCGATCCGCACGGCGACGCTTTCGACCAAGCTGACGCCGGTGCTGTGCGGCTCCTCGTTCAAGAACAAGGGCGTGCAGCCGCTGCTGGACGCGGTGATCGACTACCTGCCCTCGCCGCTGGACGTGCCTCCCGTGGTCGGGACCGAACTCGTCAAAGGCGAGGAGTCAGAGCGCGAGATCACGCGCCACGCCGACGACTCGGAGCCGTTCGCGGCGCTCGCGTTCAAGATCATGTCCGACCCCTACGTCGGCAAGCTGACCTACTTCCGCGTCTACTCCGGCCATCTCGAGGCGGGCGCGCGCGTACTGAACGTCGGCAGCGGGCGCACCGAGCGGATTGGGCGCATTCTGATGATGCACGCGAACGACCGCGAGGAGGTCGGAGAGGTCTACGCGGGCGACATCGCCGCCGCGGTGGGCATCAAGCAGGTGGTGACCGGCGACACGCTCGCGGCCCCCGACGCGCCGATCCACCTGGAGAACATCACCTTCCCCGAGCCCGTGATCAAGGTGGCGGTCGAGCCGAAGACGAAGGTCGACCAGGAGAAGATGTCGGTCGCGCTGGGGCGTCTCGCGGAGGAGGACCCGACCTTCCAGGTCAGGACCAACGAAGAGACCGGTCAGACCGAGATCTCGGGCATGGGCGAGCTGCACCTGGAGGTGCTCGTCGACCGCATGAAGCGCGAGTTTGGGGTCGAGGCGAACGTCGGTCGCCCGCAGGTCTCCTACCGGGAGACGGTCAGGGGCAGCGTAGAGAAGATCGAGGGCAAGTTCGTGCGCCAGACCGGCGGCTCGGGTCAGTTCGGGGTGGTCTACATCAACCTCGAGCCGGCGCCCGGCGAGGGCTTTGAGTTCGTCAACAAGATCAAGGGCGGGAACATCCCCTCCGAATACATCCCGGCCGTCAAGAAGGGCGTCGAAGAGGCGCTCGAGAACGGCGTCAAGGCCGGCTACCCGATGGTCGACATGAAGGTCACGCTCGTGGACGGGAAGTACCACGACGTGGACTCCTCGGAGATCGCCTTCAAGGTCGCGGGATCGATCGCCTTCAAGGAGGCCGCCCGCCGCGCCAAGCCGGTGCTGCTGGAGCCGATCTTCGCGGTCGAGGTCGTCACGCCCGAGGACTTCCTCGGCGAGGTGATCGGCGACCTCAGCCGCCGCCGCGGACGCGTGGAGGGACAGGAGCGCCAGGGCAACGCGCTGGCGGTCACCGCACGGGTGCCTTTGAGTGAGATGTTCGGCTACGCGACCGACCTGCGTTCGAACACGCAGGGGCGCGCGAACTACACGATGCAGTTCGAGGCTTACGAGGAGGTACCCCCGAACATCGCCGAGAAGATCACCGAACAGCGCACGGGGGAACCGGTCCCCGCGTAAAGGCTTACGTTTGGGTTGAAACAGCGACAGTCTCGTCGCGGTACGAGAGCACCACACGACGAAGCACGACAGCACCAGCGAACACGAACCAACGCATTTAGATAGATTTCCCCGGTTCGCCCTCAAGAGGCGAGCCTAAACAAGCCGATTGAGGAGCGAACAAAAAGTGGCGAAGGAGAAG
>Ga0182024_10019890_pt1 | contig 12317 bp, 10 predicted proteins | sample P32metaG_FD_120480 | JGI IMG/M metagenome (GOLD analysis project Ga0182024, IMG submission 120480) | Permafrost microbial communities from Stordalen Mire, Sweden - P3-2 metaG (Illumina Assembly) | ecosystem: Environmental > Terrestrial > Soil > Wetlands > Permafrost | place: Sweden: Stordalen...
AGGACCATGACCGCTCGGTCTGTCTCGACGGCGTCTACGACCGCGCGGTCGGGGCGCTGCGCCTCGCGAAATCGCGCGGGTTCCGAGTCAACATCAACGCGACCCTGTTCGACAACGCCGAGCCCGAACGGATGGCGGCGTTCTTCGACGCGGTCACCGAGATGGGCATCGACGGGATCACCGTGTCGCCGGGCTACGCCTATGAGCGCGCGCCCGACCAGGAGCATTTCCTCAACCGGCGACGCACCAAGGAACTGTTCCGCGACATCTTCCGGCGCGACCCGAAGCGGCGCTGGTCGTTCAACCAGTCGAGCCTGTTCCTCGATTTCCTCGCCGGCAACCAGACCTATCACTGCACGCCCTGGGGCAACCCGTGCCGCAATTATTTCGGCTGGCAGCGGCCGTGCTATCTGCTCGGCGAAGGCTACGCCAACAGCTTCAAGGAGCTGATGGAGGAAACCGACTGGGATTCATACGGTACCGGCAATTACGAGAAATGCGCCGATTGCATGGTGCATAGCGGCTACGAGGCGAGCGCTGTCGTCGACACCGTGAAGCGCCCGTGGAAGGCCGCCATCGTCGCGCTGCGCGGGATCAAGACTAAAGGCGAGATGGCGCCCGAGATCGATCTCGCGGGCCAGCGTCCGGCGCAGTACGTCTTCTCCGGTCACGTCGAGCAGGCGATGGCGCGGCTAAGCGCGGGCGAGCGCCCGGTGCAGCGCGTGGGCGGGGCCGACTAGCGCCTGGAGCGCCTGGCGCGCCTCGCGGGCGACGCCGAGCAGCGTCGGCAGTTGCTGCGGCCGTCGCATCACCGAAGCCAGCACCTGACCGAGCGCCGGCCGGCCGTCGCCGCCGAGCGGCACCAGCGCCGCCGGGGGCAATTCGCGCGACGCCGGATCGGCGATCGCCCGCAGCACGATGAACGGGATGCCGAGCGCGGCCGCGGCGCGCGCCACCACGACGCTTTCGAGATCGACCGCGATCGCGCCGGTATCGTGCCAGGCGCGCCGCTTGTCAGCCTTGGTCGCGAGCACGATCTGCGCGCCGAGCACGGGGCCCTCGGTCGCCCCGATCTCGCGCACCAGCTCGGCGATGCGCGAGCGCAGGCTGTCGCTGCTGAGCCAGCGGCGATCCTCGTCGATCACTTCGGTCGACAAGATGATGTCGCCCGCCTTGAGGCCCGGCGCCAGCGCGCCGGCGATGCCGAAGCTGACCAGGCACTCTGCCGTGGACGCGGCCTCTTCGACGACGGCGACCGTGCGGCGATGATCGCCCGCGCCGACGACGGCGGTGAGGCCGGCCCGGCGCGCGATCTTCGCTTCGGCTGCGAGGCCGGTCGTGCACAGCACGGTATAGGACAGAGCCACCCCCAAGCGCCGGCGTTTCTTCCTGGCGGTGCATACCCTTACGCGACATCGCGGGGGACCGCCAGCGGCAAAACGAAACCGCGGTCTCGCGTGGTCGGCGTCGGCCTCAGATGCCGAACGCGACCCGCGGCGAATTGGCCTGGTCGAGGCGGCGGTAGCGCGCGAGCGCCCAGAGCGGAAAATACGCCCGGTAGCCGTGGTAGCGCAGATAGAAGACGCGGGGAAAACCGACGGCGGTGTACCACGGCTCGTCCCAGCCGCCGTCCGCCTGCTGGCTGTCGATCAGATAGGCGATGCCGCGCCTGACCGCCGGGTGCGCCGCCTCGCCCGCCGCCATCAATCCCAGGAGCGCCCACGCGGTCTGCGACGCGGTGCTGTATTGCGCCTCGCCGCGCGGCGCGTCGGAGGCATAGCTGGCGCCGCTCTCGCCCCAGCCACCGTCTTCGCGCTGGCGGGCCAGGAGCCAGGTGACGGCGCGGCGGATTTCCGGCGCCTCCGAGCTGATTCCCGCGGCGTTGAGCCCGGCGAGGACCGACCAGGTGCCGTAGATGTAATTGGTGCCCCAGCGGCCGAACCAGCTGCCGTCCGGCTCCTGCTCGCGGCGCAGGAAGCCGATCGCCGCCGCCATCGTGGGGTGCTCGGGTGGGTAGCCGGCTTGCGCGAGAAAACCCAGGCAGCGCGCCGAGACATCGGCGGTCGGCGGGTCGAGCAGCGCGCCGTGATCGGCGAACGGGATGTGGTTCAGGTAGGTCCGTGTGTTGTCGGCATCGAACGCGCCCCAGCCGCCGCCCTTGCTCTGCATGCCGAGGATCCACTCGGCGGTGCGGTCGAGCGCCTCGCGATAGCGGCCGGAATCGAAGCGGTCGAGCGCCAATCCGGCCGCGGCGGTATCGTCGACATCGGGATAATGCGGGTTCTCGTACTGGAACGCCCAGCCACCGGGCCGCAGGCCCGGGCGCTGCGCCGCCCAGTCGCCGACGATGTCGAGCACCTGCTTGCCGGCCAGCCAGTCGAAGGCGCGCGCGAGCGGCGCGGTCAGCGCATCGTCGCCGACATCCATCAGCGCATGACCGGCCAGCACCGTGTCCCACACCGGCGACAGACAGGGCTGGCAATAGGCGCTGCCGTTGTTGCGCGCCACGAGCTTGTGGACCGCGCTCTGCGCCGTCACGCAATTGGGATGGTCCAGCGGATAGCCGAGCGCGACGTACATGATCAGCGAGTTGGCCATCGCCGGGAAAATCCCGCCGAGCCCGTCCTCGCCGTTGAGCCGCTCGGTGACAAAGGCCACCGCCTTGTCGATCGCCCGCTGCCGGCGTTTCTTTGGGAAATACGGCTCGATCGCGCGCACGATCCAGTCGACGGCGACGAAAACGCTACCGGTGACCGACGGCGTCGGCGGCGCGATCCAATCGGTGACGCTCTCCGCCGGCTCGAGGAAAAGCTCGGCGATCGAGACGCCGCGCGGGTTCTTTGGCCGCGGCTGTTTCGCCCTCAGCACGGCGAGAGGCACCACGACGACCCGCGACCAATAGGAGATCTTGTCGAGGTGAAACGGGAACCAGCGCGGCAGCAGCATGATCTCGACCGGCATCACCGGCACCGCGCTCCACGGCACCTCGCCCCACAGCGCCAGCAGGATGCGGGTGAAGACATTGCTGCGGCGGGCGCCGCCTTTCGCGAGGATCGCGCTGCGGGCGCGCGCCATATGCGGCGCGTCCACGGGATCGCCGACCGCCTTCAGCGCGAAATAGGCCTTGACCGAGGCGCTGAGGTCGAACGGGCCGCCGCGATAGAGCGCCCAGCCGCCATGCGCCTCCTGCGTCGCGCGCAGATAGCGGGCGATGCGCTGCTCCAGATCGGTGTCGATCGTGTCGAGGTAATGCTGCAGCAGGATGTATTCGGCGGGGATCGTCGCGTCGGCCTCAAGCTCGAAGACCCAATGCCCGTCCTCGTGCTGACGCGACAGCAGCCACTTCGTCGCCCGCGCCACCGCTCTATCGAGCGCGCCTGAGATCGTCGCCGCCGGTTCGGGGGTCATTGCTCCGCTCTGCACTGTCGGAACCCGCCCGCCCGCGAGGAATACGGGCGTCGGGAAGCCGGGCGATCGCCTCGGCCGCGGCGAGACCGGAGCGAATAGCGCCTTCGATCGTGGCCGGCAAGCCAGTATCGACATAATCGCCGGCCAGCAACAGATTGTTCCACCGCGTCGCCGTCGGCGGCCGCTTTCGCTGCTGCGCTGGGGTGGCGCGAAAGGTGGCGCGCCGCTCCTTGACGACGCGCGAGGGCGGCGTCGGTCGCGCCGGCAGGCCGAGCGCCCGCGCGACATCGCGCCACAGCCTCTCGCCAAGCTCGTCGGCCGGACGATCGACCAGCCGGTCGGCGGCGCTGACCGTGACCGAGACCACCCCCGGCTTGCGGAACACCCATTCCGCGACCCCGCCGACGAGGCCGACAAAGAGCGGCGCGGCGGCGGGCGCGGCGACGCGGTAATGCGCGTTGACGATCGGGGCATGGTCGTCGGGCACGACAAGCTCCGGGACAAGCCGCGCTGCGACCGCCGCCGGCACCGCCAGCACGACCCGGTCGCCATCGGCGACATCGATCAGCCCGCTGTCGAAATTGAGCTCGGCGACCCGCTCGCCGACGAAGCTGATGGCGCGCAGCCGCGTCGCGTGATGAATCTCGGCCCCCTTCGCGCGCAGCATCGCGAGCGCCGGATCGACGAGGCTCTCGGATAATCCCTCGCGTGGCAGCAGCGGCCGGCACGCGGCCGCGCTGCGGCCGAGCGTCTCGCTCAGCACTTGCCAGAAGAGCCGCGCCGAACCGGCCTCGGCGGCGGTGTTGAGCGCGGCGACCGCCACCGGCTTCCACAACCGCCGATAGAGCAGCCCGCCGGGGTCGAGACGCTCGGCGACCGTCGCGTCGGCGCCGGCGTCGCGCAGCCGCAGCGCCGCGAGATAATCGCAGGCCCGCGTCCCCGGTACGCGCCGCCCCGGGCTCAGTACCCACCACGGCAGCGCCCCGCGATTGGGCCGTAGGGTCCAGCGCTCGTCGTTCTGGAGGTCGACAAACGGGAAGCCCGCCTCGCCCGGTCCGTCGAACGTGTCGAGCGCAGCTATCAGGCGCAGGTAGGTCATCGCCGAGCGGTTGCCGCTCAGCAGCAGGTGATTGCCATTGTCGATGCGCACCCCGAGCTCGCCATCGAGATAGGAACGGCAGCGCCCGCCGGCGTGTTGGCTGCTTTCATAGAGCGCGACGCGCCGCTCGGCATCGGCCAAGGCGACCGCGGCGGCGAGCCCGGCGAGCCCGGCGCCGACGACATGAATCTTGCCGGCCCCGCTTCCCAGGGGGCTCATATCAGCCCGTGGCGCAGCACCAGCCATAATTTGCGGCTTTTCGAGAGGCTGACCCGGGCGGCGGGGTCGCGCCATCCGGCCTCGACCAGCGCGTCGAGCATCGCCCGGTAGAACGCGCCCATCACCGCCGCCGGGCGCATCGCGCGACGCGAGGCGCGCGTCATCGCCGCGCTGGCCGCGTCGAAGTGCTGGATCGCCAGCGCCGCCAGGTCGCGGCATACCGCCGGCAATGCCGGGTGGCGCAGCACCGCGGCGGGGTCGTCGCTACGGATGCCGTGCCGGTCGAGCAGCTCGCGCGGCAGATAGAGCCGCCCGCGCTCGGCATCCTCGGCGAGGTCGCGCAGGATGTTGGTGAGCTGCAAGGCGCGGCCCAGCGCGTCGGCGACCTGGTGCGCCGCCTCGCCGGGATCGCCGAAGACATGCACCGACAGATGTCCGACCGCGCCCGCGACGCGCGCGCAATAAAGGTCGAGCGTCGCCAGGTCGGGGGCGCGGATCGCCGCCGCCGCGTCCATCTCCATACCGTCGATGATTCCGTGGAAGTCGCATTTACGCAATGCGAAGCGCGTCACCGGCGCCTCCAGCGCGCGGGCGATCAGATGGCGGGATTTGCCGGCATAGACCGCCTCGATCTCGTCGCGCCAGGCGGCGAGACCGGCGGGGCGCTCGGCTTCCGGCCAGTCGTCGGCGATGTCGTCGACCTCGCGACAGAACGCATAGACCGCGTACATGCCGTCGCGCCGCTCGCGCGGCAGCATCCGCATCGCCCAATAGAACGAGGTGCCGGCCGCCTCGACCCGCCGGCGGATGGTCTCGCGCAGCGCGGCCTCGTCGGGGATCGCCTCGACACTGTCGAGGACCGCGCCGGTCACCGGCGGCGGCCGCGAAAGATGCCGGTGACGAGGGCGGCGGCGAAATCCGGCTTGCTGAGCGCGACCCTTGTCGCGATCGGGTCGCCACGGCGCAAACGCCGCGCCAGCCGTCGCGCCAGCTCGACGATCGTCGCCGACTCCCAGCGCAACCCGCGCGCCGCGACCCGGCCCGGCAGGTGGCCGGCGATGTCGATCAGCCGGTCGGTATCGTCGAGCAGTCGGTCGAGCACCCGGCGCAGCCCGGGTTTCGCGGCGGGCAGAATCAGATCGTCGACCGTGATGCCCGCCTCGCCCATCAGGTCGAGCGGCAGGTAGACCCGGTCGAGCGCGCGGTAATCGTCGCCGCAATCCTGCAGGTGATTCAGCACCTGCAGCGCCGAGCACAGCGCGTCGGATGGCGGCCAGGTGTCGCGGCTCTCGCCGTGCAAATCGAGCAATTGCCGCCCGACCGGCGAGGCCGAGTAGCGGCAATATTCCATCAGATCGTCCCAGTCGCGGTAGCGAAGCTTGGTCGCGTCGAGGCGGAAGGCGCGCAGCACGTCGTGGCAGTGTTGGGCCGTGGTGCCGGTCTCGGCGAGGCTGCGGCGCATCGCGCTCGCCGCCGGCGCGTCGTCGCCGGGCGCGCCGTCGAGGATTTCGCCCATCCGGTCGAGCCGTTGCAGCTTGTCGTCGGCCGGCAGCAGCGGGTTGTCGGCGATGTCGTCGGCGTTGCGGGCAAAGCGATAGAAGGCATGGACGTGCGGGCGCAAATCCTTGCGGATCAGGAATGACCCGACCGGAAAATTCTCGTCGCCCCGACCCTTGCCGGACGGGGTTTCGAGCGCCTCCTCAAGCGGATGTGGGGTTTCGCTAGCCAGTGCGCTCACTCATCGACCCTTGGTCAAATATCCGTTGGCGGCGAACCAGGCGACGGCATCGGCGATCGCCGCGCGCGCCGGCCGCGGCGCATAGCCCAGCTCGCGTACCGCTTTCGCCGAGCTGAAGTACATCTTCTTACGCGACATGCGGACGCCGTCCAAGGTGGTGAACGGCTCGCGCCCGGTCAATCGCGCCACCATCTCCGCGCCGGCGGCGATCGGCAGGATCATCGCGTAGGGGATTTTGAGCGATGGCGGCCGCTTTCCGACCGCGCGCGCCACTTCGCCGAGGATCTCCGCCAGGCTCATATCGTCGCCGCCGAGGATATAGCGCTCGCCGACGCCGCCGCGCTCCGCCGCCAGCAGCTCGCCGGCGGCGACATCGTCGACATGGACGAGGTTGAGCCCGGTATCGACATAGCCCGGCATCCTGCCCTTCGCCGCCTCGACGATGATGCGCCCGGTCGGGGTCGGCTTGACGTCGCCCGGCCCGACCGGGGTCGAGGGGTTGACGATCACCGCCGGCAGGCCATGATCCAAGATCAGCGCGCGCACTGTCGCTTCGGCGGCGAATTTCGACTGCTTGTAGGGGCCGATCATGTCGGCGAAACCGCTCGGCGTCGCCTCATCGGCGACCCCGCCGGCGACGAGCCCCAGGGTGGCGACGCTGCTGGTGTAGACGACGCGCTCGACCCCGGCGGCGAGCGCGGCGTGCATCAGCTCGCGCGTGCCGTCGACATTGGCGCGGAACATCGCCGCCGGGTCGGGCACCCACAGTCGGTAATCGGCGGCGACATGGAACAGATAGCGGCAACCGGCGACCGCGCGGGCCAGCGAGCCGGCGTCCTCGAGCGACCCCTCGGCGATCTCGACATCGATGCCCGCGAGGTTGCGGCGATCGCCGTTGGGCCGCGCCAGCACCCGCACGGGAAGCTCCGCCGCCAGCAGCGCGCGCGCCACCGCCGCACCGACAAACCCGGTCGCGCCGGTGACGAGGGACAGGCCGGGGGCTAGCGGCATCGCCGAAACCTACAAATTACCGCGGGCGGATGCTATGTAATACCTGTGAGCCGCGAGGTATTACCATGTCGAGGATGACCAGCAAGGGCCAAGTGACCATCCCCAAACGGATGCGAGATGAGCTCGGATTGAAACCCGGATCAGAAATCGAATTCGTGCCAAATGGCAGCGGCGAGATCGTGGTGAGGACGAAGAGGAAGCCGGACCCAAGCCGATTTGACGCGCTAATCGGGACACTCGACCTGGGTATGACCACGGACGAGTTTATGCGGTTTCTGCGCGGTGATCCCGACGAATGATCCTGGTCGATACCAATGTCCTTCTCGACCTTGTTACGCGCGATCCGGTGTGGATTGCCTGGTCGCGAGACGAGCTGAGCGCCGCCGTAATTATCGACGATGTGGCGATAAACGATGTCGTGTACGCCGAACTCGCGGCGGGCTACCAGCGCTTCGAGGATGTCGACGATTTCATCGATAGAAGCCGGATTTTGGTGCGGCGAACGCCGCGGCAGGCGTTGTTTCTTGCCGGTAAGGCGTTCCAACGTTATCGCGCCTCAGGGGGAACGCGCACTGGGGTATTGCCCGATTTTTTCATCGGGGCGCACGCGCTCGCAACCAGTTCTCGGCTGATCACCCGAGATGCGCGTCGCTACCGGGCTTATTTTCCCGGCATCGAACTGATCACGCCGAGGGTCACTTAAAACGCCGCGCAGGAATCGCGGGTGACGAGCCCGACCGATTGCTGGTTGAAGCGCGTCTTGTAGGCGTCGATTACCGCCGTGAGATGGCCGCCGAGCTCGGGCGAGCGCTTCACGGCGATGAGGACGATCTTGACCCCCGAAGAACGCCCGATGACTCCGGTTTCGGGGTTGCGCCACTGGCCGTAGCCGTCGAACACGGTCAGGCCGTCGGGGAAGTTCGGGGTGACGACGGTCTTGAGGAAGTCGCTCCATTGGGCGTCGCTCACGACACGATGCCCGGCTCTCTCGCGTCCAAAAAAGAACTCGGCCACCAGCATCCGCTGCTCTTGCGACAGGATGCATTGATAGGGCGCCGGTGTCGCGGACGACGGTTCGGCAGCGGGCGATGCGCCGGGCGCGGGCGGCGTCGCGCAGGCCGCCAACAGGACGAGCGGCAGCGCGGCCAGGCCTAGCCTCATCATGTCCCCCTCGTTCGCGGCGGCTATTCCGCCGCTTGCTTCACCGCCGCCGGTTCGACCTTGGCGGCGCAGAACTTGAACTCGGGGATCTTGCCGATCGGGTCGAGCTGCGGGTTGGTGAGGATGTTGGCCGCCGCCTCGGCGTAGCAGAACGGCACGAACACCATGCCGGGCGCGACATTGCTGTCGGCGCGCGCCTTCAGCTCGATATGGCCGCGCCGCGTCGTTACCCTGACGGGATCGCCGGCGCTGAGCCCGAGCTTGCGCAGCTCGGAGGGCGCGAGGCTCGCCACCGCCTCGGGCTCGATCTCGTCGAGCACGGCGGCGCGCCTGGTCATCGCGCCGGTATGCCAGTGTTCAAGTTGCCGGCCGGTGGTCAGCACCAGCGGGAACTCGGCATCGGGCTCCTCGGCGGGCGGGATGATCGAGGCCGGCACCAGCTTGGCGCGGCCCGAGGCGGTCGGGAAGCCGTTGCCGAAGACGATCTCGTTGCCGGGCTTGTCCTCGGCGTCGCACGGATAGGTCACCGAATCCTCGCGCAGCAGGCGATCCCAGGTGATGTTGTCGAGCGAGGGCATCGCCAGCTTCATCTCGGCGAAGACGTCGGCCGGGCCGCTATAGCGCCAGTCGCACCCCATGCGTCGGGCGATCTCCTGGATCGTCATTAGGTCGAGCCGGGCGTTGCCCGGCAGCGGCAGCGCGGCGCGGCCCATCTGCACCTGGCGGTTGGTGTTGGAGACGGTGCCGTCCTTCTCCGGCCACGCCGAGGCGGGCAGCACGACATCGGCGTATTTCGCGGTCTCGGTGAGGAAGATGTCCTGCACGACGAGATGTTCGAGATGCGCTAGCGCGTCGCGCGCGTGCTCGACATCCGGGTCGGACATCGCCGGGTTCTCGCCCATGATGTACATGCCCTTGATCTCGTCACGATGCACCGCATCCATGATCTCGACGACGGTGAGCCCCGGCTTGTCGTCGAGCGAGGTCTGCCACAGCGCCTCGAATTTCTCGCGGATCTCCGGTTTGGCGACCGACTGGTAGTCGGGAAAGACCATTGGGATGAGGCCGGCGTCGGACGCGCCCTGCACGTTGTTCTGGCCGCGCAGCGGGTGCAGCCCGGTGCCGGGCCGGCCGACCTGTCCCGTCACCATCGCCAGCGCGATCAGGCAGCGCGCGTTGTCGGTGCCGTGGGTGTGCTGCGAGATGCCCATGCCCCAGAAGATGATCGCCCGCTCGGCCCGCGCGTAGGTACGCGCCACGTGGCGCAAGGTGGCGGCGTCGATGCCGCAGATCGGCGCCATCTTCTCCGGGCTGTAGTCGCGAATGTGCTCGCGCAGCTTCTCGTAATCCTCGGTATGCGCCTGGATGTATTGCCGGTCGGTAAGGCCCTCCTCGATGATCGTGTGGAGGAAGGCGTTGAGCATCGCCACGTCGCGACCGGGGGTGAAGCGCAGGGTCTCGGCGGCGTGGCGGACCAGGGAATGGCCGCGCGGGTCGATCACGAAAACTTGGGCGCCGCGCTTGGCGGCCTGCTTGAAGAAGGTGGCGGCGACGGGGTGGTTCTCGGTCGGCCGTGCGCCGATGACGATGATGACGTCGGCGTCCTCGGCGGCGGTGAAGGGCGCCGTCACCGCGCCCGAGCCGATCCCCTCCATCAGTGCCGCGACCGACGAGGCGTGGCACAGCCGGGTGCAATGGTCGACATTGTTGCTGCCGAACCCGGTGCGCACCAGCTTCTGGAACAGATAGGCCTCTTCGTTCGACCCCTTGGCCGAGCCGAACCCGGCCAGCGCACGCTTGCCGTCGCGGTCGCGAATCTTGACGAGCCCGAGCGCGGCGCGGTCGAGCGCCTCTTCCCATGTGGCCTTGCGGAAATGCGTATAGGGATTGGCCGGGTCGATATCGGTGTCGTGCTTTGAGACGCCGTCCTTGCGGATCAGCGGTTCGGTCAGCCGATCGGGATGATGGACATAGTCGAAGCCGAAGCGGCCCTTGACGCAGAGCCGGTTGTGGTTGGCCGGCCCGTCCTTGCCCTCGACCGCGACGATGCGGTCGTCCTTGATCTTATAGGTCAGCTGGCAGCCGACGCCGCAATAGGGACAGATGCTGTCGACCTCGCGGTCGGGGGCGTTGGCGAAGACGCCGTTCTGGTCGACTTGAGTCGCCGGCATCAGCGCGCCGGTGGGGCAGGCCTGCACGCATTCACCGCAGGCGACGCAGGTCGAATTGCCCATCGGGTCGTCAAAATCGAAGACGATCTTCTCGTGATGGCCGCGCGAGGCCATGCCGATCACGTCGTTGACCTGGACCTCGCGGCAGGCGCGGACGCACAGATTGCATTGGATGCAGGCGTCGAGCTGCACCGCCATCGCCGGATGGCTGCGGTCGGGGCAAGGCTGGGCGCGCTCGGGGAAGCGGCTGTCGCTGACCTGGAGCTTGTCGGCCCATTGCCAGAGCGACGAATTCGGGTCGTGCGCGACATGGCGCTCGGGCTGGTCGCCGACCAGCAGCTCGAATACCATCTTGCGCGAGAATTTGGCGCGCTCGCTCGCCGACTGCACCTTCATGCCGGCGGCCGGCTTCCTGATGCACGAGGCGGCGAGCACCCGCTCGCCCTCGATTTCGACCATGCAGGCGCGGCAATTGCCGTCGGCCCGGTAACCGGGCTTGGGCAGCCAGCACAGATGCGGGATCTCGGTGCCGAGCCGGTTCGCCACCTGCCAGATCGTCTCGCCCGGCTGCGCCTCGACCTCGGCGCCGTCGAGGGTGAAACGGATCGGATCGCTCATGCTGAGCACTCCACCAATTTTCGCTTCCCGGCGAATGTAAATCTGCGCTTCCCGGCGGAAGCCGGGACCCACCTTTCGACCACCCGAGCAGCGGACAAGTGGACCCCGGCTTCCGTCGGGGAGCGGGTATTACGGTTGCAGCCGTGCATCACGCCCGCCCCTCCAGATCCTCGGGAAAATGCTTCATCACCTGCTTCACCGGGTTCATCGCCGCCTGGCCCAAGCCGCAAATCGAGGCGTCGCCCATCACCCGCGACAATTCCTGCAGCAGATTATCGTCCCAGCGCGGCGCGCTCATCAGCTTGACCGCCTTCTCGGTGCCGACCCGGCATGGGGTGCACTGGCCGCAGCTCTCATCCTCGAAAAACCGCAACAGGTTGAGCGCCACCTCCCTCATGTCGTCCTTGTCCGAGAGCACGACAACCGCCGCCGAGCCGATAAAGCAGCCCTCGGCTTCGAGCGTGCCGAAATCGAGCGGAATGTCGGCCTTCGACGCCGGCAGGATGCCGCCCGAGGCGCCGCCCGGCAGATAGCCCTTGAAGGCGTGGCCGTCCGCCATGCCGCCGCAATATTCGTCGATCAGCTCGCGCACCGTGATCCCGGCCGGGGCGAGCTTGACGCCGGGGTTCTTGACCCGGCCCGAGACCGAGAAGGTGCGCCGGCCGGTACGCCCGTTGCGGCCCTCGCCGGTGAACCATTCCGGGCCGGTTTCGACGATGTCGCGCACCCAGAACAGCGTCTCGATATTGTTGATCAAGGTCGGCCGGCCGAACAGGCCGACCTGCGAGGGAAATGGCGGCTTATGGCGTGGCAGTCCGCGCTTGCCCTCGATGCTTTCGAGCATCGCCGATTCCTCGCCGCAGATATAGGCGCCGGCGCCGCGCCGCAGATG
>Ga0182024_10019891_pt1 | contig 12316 bp, 8 predicted proteins | sample P32metaG_FD_120480 | JGI IMG/M metagenome (GOLD analysis project Ga0182024, IMG submission 120480) | Permafrost microbial communities from Stordalen Mire, Sweden - P3-2 metaG (Illumina Assembly) | ecosystem: Environmental > Terrestrial > Soil > Wetlands > Permafrost | place: Sweden: Stordalen...
AATGAAACTCCTGGACCCCACTCGCCGCTTCCACCGCCGGGCTTTTTTAGCCGGCTCCGCCACCACGGCCGCATCGCTGCTCTTTGCTGAAGAGCTTTTCGGCGCACCGGATGCTGACTCCACCAAGCCGAATCCAGCGCTTGAACAACTGGGGGCAATCGCGCTCGCGGAAGCCAAAAAGCAAGGTGCCACCTACTGCGATATCCGCATTAACCGTTATCGCAATCAATTCTCGGGATATCGCCTCTCGCCGGAACGCGGCGGCTCCAAGACCGACGAAGTTCCCTTCGTGAACGACGGCACCAGTTTCGGATTCGGCGTCCGCGTCATCGCCAAAGGCCAATGGGGATTCGCCGCGTCACCGCTGGTTACGCCTGCCGAGATTGCCCGTATCACGCGCGAGGCTGTAACGGTGGCGAAGGCCAACTCCGTGCTCCAAGCCCAGCCGGTGGAACTGGCTCCCACCAAAGGCTACGTCGACCGTTGGACTTCGCCCTTTCAAAAAGATCCGTTCGAGGTGCCGGTGGACGAGAAGCTGGAATTGCTGCACGGGGCAACCAGAACCGTCAAGAAAAATCCGAAAGTGTTCAGCGCTTTCGGCGGACTTTTCTTCCATTCCGAAGATAAATACTTCGCTTCCACGGAGGGTTCTTCCATTCAGCAGCTCATTATTCAGTCGAATCCATTTCTGAACGCTAACGCCGTCGATTCGCAGAAAGGGATTTCGCGCGACCGTTCCTATCAGGTTGCTCCGCAAGCGCGCGGTTGGGAATACGTGTTGATGAGCAACATCGGAGAAAATGCGCGCCGCATTGCCGACGAAGTAGTGGAACATCTATCGGCTCCGCCTGTCACGGCGGGCAAGAAGGACCTGGTGCTGCTTCCCAGCCACCTATGCTTGACGATTCACGAATCCATCGGCCACTCTACCGAGCTCGATCGCGCGCTCGGCTACGAAGCCAATTACGCCGGCACCAGCTTTCTCACCACCGACAAGATGGGCAAGTTCCGCGTGGGCAGCGACGTGGTGAACTTCTTCGGCGACCGCACCACGGAATTTGGAATGTCGACCGTGAAGTATGACGACGATGGCGTGAAGACTATGCGCTTCCCCATCATCGAGAAAGGAATTTTCAAGCACTATCAGACCATCCGTGATCAGGCGCATCTGATTGGCGAGACCGAATCGCGCGGATGCTGTTACGCCGACTCCTGGTCCAGCGTTCCGTTCCAACGCATGCCGAACGTCTGGCTCGCGCCTTCTGAGAGCGATACCACCGCCGACGATTTGATCGCCGGTGTCGACGACGGCGTTCTGATCGAGGGCACAGGCAGCTACTCCATCGATCAGCAGCGTTACAACTTCCAGTTTGGCGGCGACGCGTTCTGGGAGATTAAAGGCGGCAAGAAGCGCGGCATGATTTCTCGCGTGGCCTACCAGGCTCGTACGCCCGATTTCTGGCAGGCCTGCGACGCCATCGCCGGCCGCGCTTACTGGCAACAGTACGGCCTGTTCAACGACGGCAAAGGCGAGCCGACGCAGATCAACGCCATGAGCCACGGATGCGCACCATCGCGCTTCCGCCAAATCAACGTGCTGGTAACGGATTAACAGGAGCCGAACATGCTGACCAAACAGGACGCCAAAAATCTCGCAGACAAGATCCTGAGCTACTCGAAGCTCCCCGGCTGCAGCGTGAATATCAACGCCTCAGAAACCGTCTTCATTCGATTTGCCAACAATGGCATCACCACTTCCGGCTACAGCCTGGATCAAGGCGTAAGCATCGAATCCACCACCGAGGATAAGCGGACTGGAAGCGCCAATGTCAGCGAGTGGTCGGACGAGGCGCTGCGCAACGGTGTGGAACTGGCCGAACGGCTGGCCCGGATCTCGCAACCCGACCCCGAATTCATGCCGGCGCTCGGCCCCCAACAATATCCCGAGCTACCGAATTTCGACGTCAGCACTGGAAATTCGCGCGGCGATGCGCTGATCAGCCACGTCAAAGCTGTCATCGACGGCGCGCGCGGCGCGAAGCTCACCACCGCGGGCTTCGTACAGCGGTCCGCAAACTGGATCGCGGTGGCGAACAAAGCCGGTCTGTTCGGTTATCACCAGTACACCGACTCTACGCTCACAAACACCATGCGCAATGCGGGCGGTACCAGCTCTGGCTGGTCCACGCAGATCTCCACCTCCATCAAAGATCTCAATGGTCAAGATGCGGCGCGGATCTCGGTGGAGAAATGCGTCAGGGGCGATGGCAAGAAGCGTCTGGAACCAGGGAAGTACACCGTGATTCTTGAACCAGCCGCTGTCAGCGATCTCATCGGCTACCTGGGATTCAGTTTCGGCGCTCGCGATGCCGAGCAAGGGCAATCCTTCCTCAGCAAGAAAGCCGACAAGCCCGGCCAGACGCTACTCGGCGAGAAATTGTTCCCTGAATACATCACTCTGCGCAACGATCCATTCAATCCCAAGCTTGCTTCCTCTCCGTGGAGTGGTTCGCTGCTTCCCAACGAGAAAATCGCTTGGATTGAAAACGGCGTTGTGAAAAACCTCTCCTACGACCGCTTTTGGGCTGAAAAAGCCGGCAAGAAACCTACGCCATTTCCCGCCAACCTGATTCTGGATGGACAAAACCATACGCTGGAGGATCTCATCAAGTCCGCCGATAAGGCCCTGCTTGTTACGCGCCTCTGGTATATGCGCGTCCTGCAGCCGCAAACTATGCAAGTCACCGGATTGACGCGCGACGGCGTTTTCCTGGTGGAAAAAGGCAAGGTGACGGATCCGGTGATGAACTTCCGTTGGAACGAGAGCCCGGTTCGCGTGATGCAGAACACGAAGATGTTGGCCGCGCCGGTGCGAACCCAAGGCGCTGAGGCTGGATCATCGCTCGCGCCCGCCATCCTGGCCACGGATTTCAACTTCGCCAGCGTTTCAGACGCAGTGTAATCCTGGCAGCCTGTGGAGCAGCGCCATGCGCTGCCTTCCCTAAATGATCTAGCTTCAGATGGCAGCGCATGGCGCCGCCCCACGGGCTACTGGAAACCCCACCTGTTCCAGCAACCGCGTAAATCGCGGGTGCGATCGCAGCTCATCATACATCGGATCAGCGCGCAGATAAATCATGAAGTACGATCGCTCCTCAAAACCCCGCTCCAACAGATCCAGCGCCTTGCCTATGTCTCCTAAGCCAAGATGAATCAGCGCCAGTTGCGGCGACGCAAGGTAGCGGGCCGCGGCCGCTTGCTCCATCTCCTCCAGAATCTTTCTGGCCTCACCCGGCCGTCCGGCACGCGCATAGGCGTAAGCCAGCGCAGCACCGGCCTGCCGATTTCCCGACAACCGTGCCGCCGTCTCAAAGGCCGCGATCGCTTCCGCATACATGCCTTTCAGCGCCAGCGCGCGGCCCAGATTATAATGCGCCGGAAAAAAACGCGGTTCCCGCCGTAGCACCCGCTCCAAATGTTCGATGGCCGGATCGAACCTGCGCGTGAAGTAGTATGGATCCGCGCCGTTCATCGCAATGGTCAGCGAAAGCGGATCTAATTCCTCCGCCAGCTTTTGCTCCGACACCGCTTCCTGAGAGCGCCCCGTGGCGTTGAGAAACGCCGCATACCAGTTGTGCGCGTCCGCATAGTTCGGCCGCAGTTCGGTGGCTCGCCGGAACTCGCGCTCAGCCGCTGCCCAATCCCACTCGTACCAAAAGTGGACCAGCGCCATTGACGCGTGGGCCTCGCTCAAATCCTGGTCGAGCTCCAGACCGCGCGCCGCAGCCAGCTTGGCTTTCGCGCCTCCCTCCAACGGAGGCGATGCGCTGAACCACACCAGCCGCCCATGACAATCCGCGATCCCGGAGTAAGCCAGCGCATACCGCGGATCATGCTCCAACGCTCGCTCGTACCATTCGATGGCCTTCCACGCGCCTGCGTCGTTCCCCTTGTTCCAAAAATAGCGGCCGCGCAGATAGGCCTCGTAAGCTTCCGGAACAACAAACCTGCCGCGAGTGTGCGCTTCCGGCAGCAGCTCGAAAGCCAAGGAGTCCGCCACGCGTTGCGCAACTTCCCGCTGCACTTGGAAAATATCCGCCAACTCCCGATCGTAGCTCTGCGCCCACAAATGGGTCTGATCGCCAACGTGAATCAACTGGGTGGTAATCCGCGAACGGTTACCCACGCGCCGCACGCTGCCTTCCAGGATGTAGTCCACCGCCAGTTCCCTGCCGATCTCGTCGATCCGTTTTGCGCTGCGCTTATATTGCATGGCGGAAGTGCGCGCAATAATGCCTAGGCGGCCAGGACTGAGCCGGCCAAGTTCCGAAATCATCTCTTCGGTCAGACCGTCGCTGAAGAATTCCTGTTCCGGATCCGCGCCCACGTTCTCAAACGGAAGCACCGCCAGCCGGATCCGTGGATGCTCTGAAGCTTGACTCGATTCCGTCACAATCGGCGCCAGCAGGCGGTAACCGCGCCGCGCCGCAGTCCCAACAAAACGCGGATTCGTGCCCGAGTCTCCCAACGCGCTGCGCAATCGATTCACGGCCTTATTGAGACCGCGCTCAAAATCCACGTAGGCGCGGCCAGGCCAGAGCCGTTCCCGCAGATCCGCGCGCGTGATGATTTCGCCCGGGCGCTCTGCCAGCATCGCCAAAATCTGAAAGGATTGCTCAGGCAGCCGGATTTTCAATCCATGTTTGCGCAATTCACCAGCATCCAGATCCGCTTCGAACACGCCAAAGCGAACGATCCGTGAATCTTTGCGCATGGGAGGCAGGAATAAGTTTAACAAAGCTGCTTGCAATGAGAGTATTAGCCGGGGACCTTGATTCCACATAACAAGTACACTCCGGCACGGAGGAACATCGTCTATGAAGGGAATAACAAGGCTGAAGCCATGAGCAAGATTCTTCTCATTGACGACGACGAAAACCTGAGTGACGCGATTGGCCTGATGCTCGAACGCGAGCAGTATACGCCCATCCTGGCTGGTGACGCTGAGACCGGTTTCCAAAAGGCCCTCTCGTTGAAGCCGGAGCTGCTACTTGTGGACCTGCGGCTGCCCGGCATGGGTGGCGCGGACCTTTGCAAACAGTTGCGGGCATCCAGCATTGAGACGCCCATCATCGTGCTCAGCGGAATTGCCGATGAAGTAGAGAAAATCCTGCTGCTCGAAATCGGCGCCGACGACTACATGGTGAAACCTTTCAGCCCTCGGGAACTGCTGGCGCGAATTCGCGCGCTCCTTCGCCGCTCCTCCGCCCGTCTCGAAAAGTTAGTTCGCTTCGGAGATGTTGAAGTGGATCTAGAGCGGCGCACCATCCAGCGTCAAGGGCAAGAAGTGAAGGCGACGCGCCTGGAATACGAACTCCTGACTTTCTTCCTACACAACGTCGATCGGCCGTTGACGCGCGACATGATCTTGAATACGGTGTGGGGATTTGAAGCATATCCCAACACTCGCACGGTGGATGCACACGTGGTGAGGTTGCGCCAGAAATTGGAAGTCAGTCCCAACGCGCCGCGTCACCTCCTTACGATTCACGGCCTCGGCTATCGCTTTGTAACATAGCTGTTAGTGGCCGACCTGTTAGTAGAAGCTATTCGCACAAGAAAATTAGCTGAATTGCGCGCAGCCGTACGACAAGCCTCCGGCTTGTCAAAACGCGCGGTAGTCGAGGCAGCCCGCCTGGTATTTACAAAAGCGTTAGCTCTGCTGCACAAAAACGGCGCCGACCTGAACGGGATCTGGCGTGGCTATCGCCCCCTCCACGCACTTCTTCAAGAAGACCCGCACACCGCGGCCGGCAAGCCCTCGCCCGAGAGGCTGGCATGTCTCGAGTGGTTGCTCGATCACGGCGCCGATCCCGAGCAACTTGGCGCGTGGCCGGCGGCGCGCGCCATCATCATAGCGGCCTTGGTCGGTGAGCCCGAGTACGTGAAGCGCCTCCAAAAAGCGGGCGCGAAGCTGGATGGATTCGCAGCCGCCGCACTGGGCGATCGAAAGCTGGTAGAGAAAACGCTCGCCAAGCGTCCTGGTTTCGCCAATGATCGCGACTCCCGCGGGCTGACGGCGCTCCAATGCGCGTCAGGCTCGCGATACCCGAGGGCCAAGCTTTTCGAGATCGCCCGTCTCCTTCTGGATGCTGGAGCGGATCTCGGCGCGCGCACCAAATCCTGGAACCATGATGTCGGCGCCGTAAACTTCGCAGCGTCTGCGAAACACAAAGACATCTTCGAACTGTTGCTCGAGCGTGGCGCCGACCCGACCGAAGCCCTGGTGCCCGCTCTTTGGAATGCGCGGCCGGATTTCGCGGAGCTCGCCCTGGCTCACGGCGCCATCCCGGATGGAGCGCACAGCAATGGAAAGCCGTTGTTGAATGATTTGATCCGCTGGGGGCAGATCCCGCCCATGCTGTGGCTGCTCGCCCACGGCGCCAGCCCCAATATTCCCGACGATGAGGGGTGGACGGCGATCCATCAAGCGGTCTCGCGTGGCAATGAACGAATGCTACGCGCCGCCCTCAATGCGGGTGGCGATTTGAGACGCCGCGACAGGCTGGGCCGCACACCGCTCGATGTAGCCGAAATTATGAAGCGCCGGAAACTGATTCCGATGCTTTCGTAGACACTATTCCTCGCGCAATGCGACGATGGGATCCACTCGCGCGGCGCGGAATGCGGGTGGTAGCGCGGCCAGCACGCAGGCGACTAGAAAGCATGCGAGCGGAAGCGCCAGGCTCCAGAAATCCGACGCCTTCACCTCGAACAGCAACGATGCGACAAATCGGCCGAGGGCAAATCCTCCGCCGATTCCGATTCCCAGCCCAACTGCCATCACCGGCATCACGTCCGAGATAACCAGACGAACTACTCGCGACTGGCGCGCGCCGAGCGCCACGCGGATGCCGATTTCCTTGGTCCGCCGCACCACCGAGCAGCTAAGCACACCGTACAGCCCGATCGCGGCCAGCACCACCGCAACGATTGCAAAGAATCCGGCCAGCATCGCCATCAACCGCTCGCGCAACACTGTGTTATTGATTCGAGTGGATTGCAACATCACGCTGTTGACGCGCAGTCCGGCACTAGAGTGATTGATCGCTTGCCGTATTGCCGGGGCGACAGCCATGGGATTACCTGCCGTGCGTACCTCCATGACCCCGTCCGGCTGGCCCCACGGCCCGTAGACGGTCGGAGAGGTCGCTTCGCGCAGATTATTGTACTTCGCATCCTGGACAACGCCAACGATTTCTTGCGGGGCCGGACGTGGATCATCATCGAACATTTCGAACCTCACGCCTAACGGATTCTCTCCCGAAAGATACTGACGCACAAATGCCTGGTTGACGACTACCGCAGTTGATCCCGGCGCCATATCGCGCGCGGCGAGATCGCGACCGTCCATCAGGTGCATCTGCATGGTCTCTAAGAACCCCGTCGAGACTGGTAGATAGCGGGGCTTAACGGATTCCAGTTGGTGGCCTGGAAACCGAATTCCAGGCCGCATCACCCAAGCGTAATTCCCTCCCATCAGGCCCTCCAGGGACATGCCCGCGGCTTGCACGGTGGGAATCCGGCGCACGCTGTCGAGTAGTTGTAAAGCAGCAAGGTGCGCTTGATCACTCCTGGCAGGATTCTTCATCCGAATATCAAACAGCGCAACACGGTCCTTTGAGAACCCTAAATCCACGCTGGTGAGCTTTTGGAAGGAGAGCAGGAGCAGACCGCCGAGGAACAGAACGACGAAGCTGAAGCCGACTTGCGAGGCTAACAGAGGCCGCAGCAAGCCGATCTTGCTGGACTGTTTTGCACCGCCCGCTTTCAACGCCTCATTTGGAGCAACGCCTGAAGCGTGCAGCGCGGGCGCCAGCCCGAACAGAAGCGTGGTCGCGATGCCGATGAAGGCGACGAACCCGAGCATGCGCCACCCGATCTGAAGGTCGAGGTAGGCAGGAAAGTCGGAGGGCGAAAGCAGGTTGACAATGGAGGGCGCCGTAGCAGCGGCAATGGCCAATCCCAGAATACAAGCGACGCTCGCCATCAGACCGCTCTCTATAAGCAGTTGCTGCATCAGCCTCCCGCGTCCTGCCCCAATCGAGATCCGCATGGCCATTTCGCGTTCCCGTGCGGCGGCGCGTGCCACCAGCAAATTTGCGATGTTGGAACAGGCGATTAACAGAACCAGCGCAACCACCGTTGCCAGGATCCACAATGGCCGTTCGAAATCCATACGAACCATGGAGGGACTGCCACTCGCTCCTGCACTCAGGATGAGTTGTGCGTTCTTGTACTTCGGCAATTGATCCGGCGGTCCGCCTGACCGAACGAATTCATCGGTGTGGTCGCGGCGATAATTCGTAAATACGACCTGAAGAGCTTGTCTGGCCTGCTCGGATCGAACACCCGGTTTCAAACGTCCCCAAACCTGATCCCAATCCGAAGAGGGATCTTGAGATGCCGTCGCGTTCATATTCGGAAACCACACGTCCATTCGATAACCTGGAATCAGGCCGTCGAATCCGTTCCGAACAACGCCGACGATCTGGAACTGCTTGCCTTGGAAACCCAACCAGCGGCCCAGAATTGCCGGACTGGATCCGAAGCGCCGGGCCCAGAAACTGTAGTTCAGCACTGCGACGCTGCGGCCGTCGTCGGAGGCAGTCAGCACGCGGCCGATCGCAGGCTGGACGCCGAGAATCCGGAACCCGTCACCCGAGATCCTCTGCGATCGGACGCTCTCTTCCTCTCCGCTGGAGCCGTCGAGCGTAATGGGCTGAAGGGGTCCAGGATAGCTGATTCCGAAGAGTTCCACCTTCCCGCCCGACGATTGCACGAAACGGTCAAACAGCGCAGCGCCGGTGTAGGTGTTTTCGATCAGCGAGAGGCCAAACGTGGGGTATGAGCAGTAAACCAACTGCCCTGGATCCGGCACCGGTAAGGGCCGAAGGATCAATGCGTCGATCAATGAGAACGCCGCTGTGCACGCGCCGATCGCGAGCGAGAGAGACAGCACCGCCGCGGCAGTAACCCCGGCGTTCTTGCGCAGCATTCGCAAACCGAAGCGCGTATCTTGAAACACGGATTCCAGCCACGAAATCAGCTTGACCTCGCGGCTCGTCTCCCGCAGCAACAGCCGGTTGCCAAAATGCCGTCGGGCCTCACGCGCCGCATCTTCCGGCGACAGGCCCTTTGCGATAAGCTCCTCAGTCCGCGCTTCGATGTGAAATTCCAGCTCGGCATCCAGATCGCGATCCAGCCGGCCGCTTCGAAATACGTTCGTCAGACGTGAAATCCACGACATCGCGCTCTCCCTAACACCGTTGCAGAACGTGTGCGACAGCAGCGGTCACCTCGCGCCATCGCGACTCCTGTTCTTCAAGCTGTTTGCGCCCAGCCGCGGTGATTTCATAAACCCGCGCCCGGCGCTTGTTTTCTGTAGTCAGCCACTTGGCTTTTATCCAGCCCGCTTCCTCCATACGATGCAGCGCCGGATAAAGCGAGCCTTCTTCCACGCGCAGGATCTCATCGGAAATGCCTTCAATCTGCGCCGTGATGCCGTAGCCGTGCAGCGGTCCCTGGCGGGACAGGATCTTCAGCACCAATACCGGAAGCGAACCCTGCAAAGAATCTTTTCGAGCCATAATCAGTTGTCTTACTCAGTAATCTTAGTATACGACCACCCGCCGGATTGGTCAACACATTTGTTGTCCGCAAACCGAACCGCGACCGTAAGGGAGTCGGTGCCTTTCTAAGCCGTACCCTGGTGGTAGCGCTCCCTCCCGGTCGCGGCTCGGAATGGGCGTCTGGAAACTCCACGTTCAGGCGTATGTCAAACTAGAGTGGTGCCCGATTTTTGTACCTGCGGCGCGCAGTTGCCGCCCGACGCCCGATTCTGCCACAAGTGCGGAAAGCCGCAGTACGATTATCCGGGCCTCACCGAAGAAACTCCCGCGGAAGTCCCTCCTCCCCTACCTGCACCACCACAAGCCCAGACGCCGCTCGAAATCAGTTTTCACAACCGGCTCGCGGTGCGCATCGGTTTTTTGGCCGCATTGACGGCCGTTCTTCTATTCATGTTTCCGTTGCCTTTTCCATTCCTCCGATTGCTTTTGGCTTTCATCGCCGCGGGATTTCTCGCGGTTTTCGCCTATACGCGGCGCACGGGGCAGATGCTCAGCATCCGGAGTGGCGCGCGCATGGGCTGGATCACGGGCATCTTCTCATTCACCTTCGTTACCATTCTCTTCACCGTGGCGATGGTGGCAATTTCAAACGAAGGTGGACTGGTGAAGTTTTTTCGTAGCCAATTGCCTCCCAACGACGCGCGCACTGAGCAGTTGACGCAAGCTCTCAACAATCCCGCCACCTTAGCCGGCGGCCTGGCGTTCTCCGTCATCATGCTGTTCGTCATTCTCACGGCGCTGCCAGTGCTGGGCGGTGCCCTGGGCGCGAAGGTCCTCGCAAAGGAATGATCCGGGCAGGCCTGCTGGTAGCGGCAGTTCTCGGAGCGGCGGCATCAATAGGCTGCGCCCAGACCGCGACCTCCACAGTTGCCAGCGAGCTCACCGCTAAGCAGCACCAGCTCAATATCGATTCCTTTGAATACGTCTTCGCCGCGATTCGCGACAAACATTGGCAAGCCAAACCGGCGGGTCTGGACTGGCAAGCGGTACATGACGAGTTGCGTCCCGCCATCGAAAAGGCCTCCACCATGGAAGCCGCTCGCGCGATATTGAACGACATGCTGGGCCGCTTGCATGAGACGCACTTCGCCATCATACCCAGCGATCTTTATTCCGATCTGGAGGGTTCCAGCGCCAAAGGTGAAATCACCACCGGCATGGATGTGCGCGTGGCAGGTTCTGACGTGCTGGTCACATCGGTCGAAGCAGGCTCCGCGGCTGCGCGGGAAGGCGTCCAGACGGGTTGGCAAATTCTGAAGATTAGTTCTACGGATCTTGCCCCGGTGGTCGCGAAACTAAACGAAACCTACGCTACATCAACTTTGCGCGAACTGGTGATGAGCCGGGCAATCCTTGCGCGCCTGGATGGCAAGCCCGGAGAATCCGTCACCGTGGAATTTTTGGACGGCGCCAGTCAGCGCGTAACAAAATCTCTCACCGAGGGAAAGCCGCGCGGTGAGTTGTCCCAGTTCGGATATTTGTATCCGATGCACATCTGGTTCGATTCCTCAAGAGTCGGCAACGGCGACATCGGCTACGTGAAATTCAATATGTTTCTGGACCCCGCGCACGTGATGAACCTGTTCGGTGAAGCCGTCGAATCCTGCAAAACATGCCAGGGCTTCATTATTGACCTTCGCGGAAATCCGGGCGGTATCGGCGCCATGGCCATGGGGATGGCGGGCTGGTTCATCGATCAACCAGATCAGCGGCTAGGCACTCTTTACATGCGCGATACTACCCTGAAGTTCGTGGTGAATCCACGCGCGTACACCTTCGCGGGACCGCTCGCAATTTTAGTGGACGGCGCTTCGGCTTCCACCTCCGAGATCCTCGCGGGAGGCCTGAAAGATCTGGGACGCGCGCGCGTCTTCGGCACACGCACCGCAGCCGCAGCATTGCCGTCCGTCTTTGAAATGCTTCCGAATGGCGACGGCTTCCAGTATGCCATCGCCAATTACATTTCCGAAGGCGGAAAGCCCCTGGAAGGACTCGGCGTAACTCCGGATGTCGAAGCTCCAATTACCCGTGACGCCCTATTGGCGGGCAAAGACCCGGCCCTAGACGCAGCTATCAAATGGATCACGAACCAGAGACATTGAACGAGAAACGAGCAACGAGAAACGAGAAACGGCTTTATGGATTGGTTCTACGGGGATTCGGGCAGACAGATCGGACCGATCGACGACGCCTCCTTTGAAGGGCTGGTAACAGCCGGAATCATCCGCGACGAAACGCTAGTCTGGCACGCCGGAATGGCAAACTGGCAGCCCTGCCAGACCATTCGTCCCGTGGCACAGCCGACAGCGCTCGAGGGCGCTCCAGGCGATATGAAATTTTGCTCGGAGTGTGGACGCTCGTTCGCGCCCGATGATCTGGTTGCGTTCGGGAGCTCGCTCGTGTGCGCCGAGTGCAAACCGCTTTTCACACAGAAGCTGCGCGAAGGCATTCGACCGGCCGGAGCCATGCGCTACGGCGGATTCTGGATCCGCTATCTCGCCGTATTCGTAGATAGCCTGATCTTTTCCGTCGTTATCGTGATCGTCTTCGCCATCGGGCTCGTGTTGTTTCCGGTGGATTGGGCCAACCTGGGACGCTCGCCGGCGGGCCTCTTGCAATTGTTG
>Ga0182024_10019892_pt1 | contig 12316 bp, 19 predicted proteins | sample P32metaG_FD_120480 | JGI IMG/M metagenome (GOLD analysis project Ga0182024, IMG submission 120480) | Permafrost microbial communities from Stordalen Mire, Sweden - P3-2 metaG (Illumina Assembly) | ecosystem: Environmental > Terrestrial > Soil > Wetlands > Permafrost | place: Sweden: Stordalen...
CTGAAAAGCAATGTCGTCTAACATGTCTCTTCATTTCAGCACCTAACAATTTGACGCCCTGCGGGCGCGTCACGACTAGAGCGCCCGCAGGGCCCCGGCAATTAAGCCTAACGCATTCCTGCAGGACACGCGTCATGATGCCCGAATGCCTTATAAAACCATGGTTCTATGTCCGTCTCGGCGTATGGCTTGCGTGGGTCGGATGGCATTTTGTAGCCAATGGGGCGAACATCCTTTGGCACACGTTCCATCGATAGGGTGTAAAACAATTTAAGAGCGGCAAATTTGCCAGTGTTCAATCTCCCACGTGATAAGCTAGCGTCATGTGCGGACACTTCACCCAAAGCTACACGTGGCGCGAACTTGTCGAGCTTTATCGGCTCACCCAGCCTGCGCGAAACTTGCAGCCCCGCTACAATATCGCGCCGACAACGGTGATCGATACTGTGAAATGGTATTGTCTCTGTTTGAAATTTGACGCCATTGACTTGCTTGCGCCAAGCACCATGTCTTATTCATGTCGCGGTGTGGCGAAGCTCTACGGCACATAGCTACTTTTTCCAGAGATGGCTCGCAACCACGATATAGCCCTGGTCATTTGCCAGGGCTTTCTATTTGTGAGGTGCACGACGGCGCGAACTTTTCCGCCCCGGCCTCAGGCGGTTGTGAAGCCAATATCGCTGGTCTGGGTCACCCGGGCGATGCGCGGCAGGATAAATCGTATAGCGAAATCGTGCAGTTCGGCAGAGGTGCTGGCCGTGGCATCCTCGACGAGCACTAGCTCATAGCTGTGCTCCCATGCCTGCCGCGCGGTCGATTCGACACCGAAGTTTGTCGCGATCCCGCCTAGCACGATCGTCCGGATGCCTCTGCGTCGAAGCTGGAGGTCCAGTTCCGTGCCGTAGAAGGCGCCCCATTGCCGTTTGGTGATGCCGATATCGCCCGCTTCTGCGAGGCCGCCGCCCAGGTCGCTCCAGCCCGCTGGCAATCCGCCTGCGGGGAGCGGTGTGGGCTGATCCACAGGTTGGCGGAGCGCGTCCGCGTAATCATCCGCCAAGGCGAAGTGGACCAGCACAACAGGCGCGCCTGCGGCGCGGAACCGCCTGGCGAAGGCGGTAGCGGTGGCCAAAACATCGCGGCCTGATCGTGGCGCAAGCGGCGTGCCGATGATGCCATTCTGGAGATCGATCAAGACAAGGGCAGTCGAACGAGGATCGAGAATGAGCATGATGCAAATCACCGCAAAAGAGAATCCTTCGAATACGTCAGTCCGTTAAGGACTGATCTTGAACAGCGCAAAGGGTCCGCTCGTGCCGTCCGGCTGTTCCCCCAGATCGTTCCGAACCCCGACGACCGTGCCGACAATGTGGTCATCGTCAATGAAGAACCCTTGGATATTGTAGACGGCCGATAAACCTTCGCCGGTTGCCACGATCCCTTCCGGCAGGTTTTCGATCTCCACGGCAGGTGTTATCGTGCCATTGATCGTGAGCGCCACCCAACCATGAGCGAATGTAAGCGTCCCCGTGATCTTACCACTCGCGTCGGTGGTGGCAACCAACTCCCCAGGCGGAGCCCATGGGACTACGATTTGGGTCGAAGTGTCTTTCGCCTTAGTACGGAAACTACGGTATGACCACTTTCCTACAAGTTGCGCCATCGTTAACCTCCCTAAAAAGAGATGATCGCACTTTTGCAATCAATCCACAAACCCGGTCGTCGGTTATGGGATCAATGGAAAGACCCGTAGACGGGCGAGGCGATTTCGAGCGCCACGTTGATCGTGACGGCCGCCAATGACTTCACGCGGCGTATTCATGACCGCATGCCGGTGTTGCTAGGCCAACACGATCATGAGGCATGGCTAACCGGAAAGGCGGGCATTGAGTTGTTAGGGCCCGCGCCGAATGACCTTCTGCGTATGTGGCCGGTCTCGAAACGTTTCAATGTGTCGGGCCGGGGAGACGATGACCCAAGCTTGATTGAGCCCGTCGAGGGGGAAGCCAATGCCGCCCGCGCCGACTAACTCGCACCGTGGCAGTGTGCGCATCCGCACATCGTTGAAAATACAATTAGTCTAAACACTTTAGTAAGTTTCGGGAACTAAGAATATTGTTTCGACTAGAGGCTCAAGGCATCCAAGTTGCGGTAGGCCAAGGACAAGATCACAGCCCGGACACGAAGCGGATGCTAGCGCCCCTGGTCGATTAATGCGAGCAAAACGTGTCGGCGCCGACACATTTGAATGCCCTTTAATTTTCGCCTGCCAAATCATCGATATGCGCGTCGGGTTGCGCCTGGAACGCGCGTTCCGCGAGAACCCGGCCCGGCCGGTGGCCAGGCGCAGGGGGCGGTGCTGCCGGTGTGGATCGCTCAGGAACGCCCCTAAAGCGCGTTGCTGCAAGCTTGACTTCCACGCCCTCAAATCATCAGGATGAACGTCCAGCGCCGCCGCTGTGCCCGCCAAAGGCATATTGGCGGCGCAGTGGTCCGCGATAAGATCGATCTGGCGTCTGTCTGGCTTCCAGGTCATCGCCAGTCCCTTGGGTGTGCGCGATACAAGTCGAGCAAATGCATCTCGCTTGCATCCCGCCATCGCTCCCGCCGGTTACCTATCTCTTGCGCAAAGGCTCGGCGTTCAAAGCCGGTGAGAGGCGGATCAACGAGAGTGCGATCGGGATAGAAAACGTGGCTCGCTTTATCCGCCGCGAACTCCCACATGCCGCTGCACGGAACCTCAATATCGATCATTGGACAATCCCCAACTTGCGCCGCACGTGAAACCACGCCAGGCGATAAGCCGCGATTGCAAGATTCCGGAACGCGAAGATCACGTTTCGCATGGCTCAGCCCATCTCTGTCGGATTCCAGCTGGGTCCCATCCATGTGCCGCGCGAATCTGCGCCGGCCGCTGACGTTGGATAGGTCGCCGATGCCACCATATGGTCGGTCACAACCGATGCTACCTTGCGCCCGTCAAGATTGATGTTGGCGGTGAAGTTCACCGGAACCTGTGCCGCCGGCGGCACAAGGCTACTGTGCTTTTCGGATTGAGGTGCGACTTTTGGCGCAGCAGGCGCCGAAGAGCCGCCGCCGAGCCAGCCTGGCACCAGGCCCCTCACGGCGGAGCCAATCATATCGCCTATTGCCTTGAAGGCAGCCGAGATCGCGCCTGACACCTGCCGTCATTGTGAAGCCAAGCCCAGCGTGCGCGAACTCAAACGATTCGCACCGTCGCCGATTTGGTCGTCTTTCTCGGAAGGAGGCCATCGCGTTGGCTCCCTTTGCTGTAGAGCGGCGGCGGCCTCATCTAGCTTCTGCAACTGACGAAATCCCGTCGCGGCTTCGCGCAGATTTTCGATAGCGATTCGAATCCCACGCTCGGCGCAATCGTCGTCCATGATCGCAAGATCATCAGCTGCATGCCATGCTTTGAGCGCGGCGATTCGCAATGCCTCGGCGACAAAATCACGCTGTAGAGCCGCGATTGTTTCTTGAACGTGAAGGCGAGAGTTTCTATTCTCGGAACTGTCAGCGACCAAGCATGACACATTTCCGAGCCCGTCAGCGCCCCCCGCTGGCGGGCTTTCGTTTATGTGGGGCATAGCTCAACGCTCCCCCGCTGGCTTAAGGAGCGCTTCAGCTGCATCGACGGGGATAAGCCGTTTGTCACCGATCTTCACGTCAGGCAATTTGCCAGATCGCATCAATGCGTAGACGGTGCTACGGCCGACGCCGTAAAGGGTACAAAAATCCCTTACTCGCAACGCCCGCCTATCGCCGAAGGCGATAGATTCGTTAGCTGTTCGCATATTGGTTTGTCCTTGTTAAAAACAAACCAAATATGTGCGCGGCTGCTTGCTAAGTCACTGAATTAAAAAAACAAATTCAATTTCAGAAACTGAACTGAATGGCGGGGTAATTAGTTCAGAAACTGAAATAGATGGCACAGGTTTTATTTCATAAACTGAATTGGATGGTGCCCTTTCTAATTCAGCGATCTCGCTTCCTCTTTGGCTTTCTATTTAGCACTTGGCCAAGGGTATACACCCATGCATCCTTCCAATCGCTCCATATGTTCATGACTTGCCTTTCACCGATGCCGAAGCGGGGACTCACTGTTTCCGCCGTCTTCCCGGTGGGAGCGCCCTCTCGTATCTCCTTCTCCATGGCATGCGCGATACTGAGGTCTCGAATAGCCGACCGTCTAGATTTGTCTAATGCCCCATCCCATACCGGGGCTGGTAAACGCCAATTCCCGCGGAATGGTAATGTCTGGTCGATCGCCTCGGCCAATATTGAGCGAGCAATTTTAGGGATTGGTTGATCCCCCCTCAAAAGGTTCGCCAAGGGTTTGGGGTCCGGGTTCTTGTTGGCCGGTGGATCAAAAAACGCAGAAAGCGCGTCATGCCATTCGCTGTTCATTGTGCACGCTCACAATGCACCATAAGGAACACGCGGAAACCGGGAGGTGCTCCCCGGCTTGTCGGCCCGTCGGCCTATCCGCGTGTGTTTAAAATCTATTGCGCGGCTCGTATCGGAACCACATTTCCGCCCGTGCCTGGTTCGCAATAGCTGGCCCAGGCATCCATGAGCGAGCGCCGCTTTTCCAGCGCGTCGCCGCGGCGATAGGCTTGCTCGACAGCATTGCCGGTGCTGTGCGCCAAACATTGATCGGCGATCTCACGCGGAAAGCTAGTTTCCTCGCCAGCCCAATCTCTAAACGATGACCGGAATCCGTGAACCGTCCCTGCGCCTTGGCGACGGATATCTCCTAAGGTTTTGGCACAAATCCGCCGTAGCGATGTATGACCCAAGGGCTGCCCACGGCGCTGGCTTGGAAAGACAAAATCCCCGCTCCGGGTTTCGGCCATGCGCTCGATGATTTCGATTGCACGCGCAGACAACGGAACCCGATGCTCAATGGCCATCTTCGTCCGGCCGGCCGGTATCCTCCAGGCGTTCTCTATTAAATCAACCTCGGTCCACCTCGCGCCTAGCACCTCGTTCGACCTCACCACCGTCAGGATGGCGAATTCCAAAGCCAGCGTTTGGATTGATTCACGCTCGCGAAGCGTCGCAATAAACGTTGGAACGTCACGATAGGGCAGGGCAGCATGATGCCCCTTCGAAAGCTTTTGGCGACGGGGCAGGATTAGAGCCAGATGGCCGCGCCATGCTGCGGGGTTCTCTCCCGATCGAAGGCCATCGGCTTTGCCGTAATCGAGCACGGCTTCGATCCGGCCCCGCAACCGGCTCGCGGTCTCCGGGATTGTCTCCCAAATAGGCTTCAAGATCGACAGAATGGCTTGCGTGTCGATCGCATCAACCGGCTCCTCCCAAATCGGCCCGCAATATTCGGTAACTGTTTTCCGCCATTGGCCCGCGTGCTTCTCGCTTCGCCATTCTCGGCGCTTTGATTTAATCAATTCATCAGCACACTGGCCGAATGTTCGGCGCGCCGCCGCGGCTTCCCTGGCAGCCTGTTTAGCTGAAAGTGGGTCGATATCCCCTTCGCGAGCATCGAACGATACTCGGCGGCCTTCTCTCGTGCTTCCGCAAGGGTCACAGTCGATGCAGAGCCAAAGCCTGCTTCACGCTGCTTCCCGGCGAACGCAAACATGAACGTCCAGCGTTTCGACATGCCGCCGTCAGTTTTTGAAATGGTCAGATACAAGTTGCCGCCGTCCGCATGCCGGCCTATTTTCGCGAGGGTGGCCACGGTCCGGGTTGTCAGTCTTTTAAGTTGCCGCGCCATCTTCCGCGCTCCTATATGTCCTAGTTTGTATCCTGGTTCTCGACACTGGATTGCACCAACCGGTTTCGGACAGTTTTGCACACATAAGTGAGAAAGCCTTTGGAAAACAATCACTCTAACGAACAATCTCGGACCCCCTCGGACATTGGGGCGGCGGATGACCGTTCCGCGCCGAAGGTGTCGCCCCATTGGACGGCACCGGGGCAAAATCCTAGCCCCTCCAACGCGTATGGGTCGCGTGACGAGACGGCCATTTACCGTTTTCTGGGCGGCTCGCCTGGCGGCGTATTCCTGCGCCTAATTTTCGTGTCCTTGATCGTCGGCGCTTTTCTGATGTGGCTCGACATTCGGCCAGAGGACATATTTCGTGGGATCATACAGCTCGTCGATCGCATCTGGAGCCTTGGTTTCGATGCGATTCGTGAGATCGCCAAATATATCCTTGCGGGAGCCGCGATCGTCGTTCCCGTCTGGCTGGTGCTGCGGCTCATGAATATGCGCAACGCCCGCTGAACGGATCGCCACGCGGTGCGCCCCGATGAACGTGCTGCTGTAAATCCTCCGCAAGTCAGCCACGCCCGCGTAGCGAGGCTCGCACTGCCGATGACGCTCGCCCATTTGTCGACGCCTTTGCTCGGCGTTGCCGATGCGGCGGTGATCGGCAGGCTCGGACAAGCGGATCTTCTCGGCGCCATCGCCGCCACGGCTGTCATGTTCGACTTTCTCTTTTCGAGTTTTGGTTTCCTGCGCATGGGAACCGCGGGGCTCACCGCGCAAGCCCTGGGGGCAGATGACGGGGGCGAGCAGCGCGCTACGCTCCTGCGCGCCTTGATCGTTGCCCTGTCCATCGGCATCGTTATGATTTGCCTCCAGGCGCCGATCGCCTGGATCGGCTTTGGCGCGCTTGCCGCCACTCCCGAAGTCACCGGCGCGGGACGGCTTTATTTCGACATCAGGATCTGGTCGGCGCCTTTCACGCTTGCAAATTATGCCTTTATGGGCGCGATCGTCGGGCGCGGGCGGACCGATGTGGCGCTTGCCCTTCAGGTCCTGATCAATCTTGGCAATATTGCCCTCAATATCGCCTTCGTATATGGGCTTTCGCTCGGCGTGCAGGGGTCGGCGGCTGGCACGCTCGCGGCTGAAACTTCGGGGGCGCTCGCGGGTTTTTTTATTACGTGGCACCTGTGGGGCGATCTTTTTTCCATCCCGCGCGCGCTTGTTTTCGATCCCGCGAAGACTGCCCGGATGTTCGTGATCAATCGCGATATTTTTGTCCGCAACACGGCATTGCTTTTTGCCTTCGCGTTTTTTACCGCGCAGGGCGCCCGGGGAGGCGATATAAAGCTCGCCGCCAATGCAATTTTGCTGAACCTCATTCTCGTCGCGGCCTATTTCCTCGACGGCTTCGCGACGGCGGCGCAGCAAATGTGCGGGCAATCGCTTGGCGCGCGGGACGCAAAGAGTTTTCACGCTTCTGTGCGTCTGACGGCTTTGTGGAGCTTCGTTTTTGCGGTTGGCTTGACAACGGCCGCGCTGCTTTGCGGCAATTCCTTCATCGCGTTTCTTTCGACCAATCCACAAGTGCGGGCCACTGCAAGCGATTATCTTGTATTCGCCGCCTTGATGCCACTTGTCGGCGCCCTCGCCTATGAATTCGATGGCGTGTTCATCGGTGCGACATGGACGCGCGACATGCGCAACATGATGATCCTCTCGCTCGCGCTTTATATCGCAAGCTTTTTTCTGCTGCGGCCGCTCGGCAATACCGGGCTGTGGCTCGCTCTTCTCCTGTTTCTTCTTTCGCGCGGCCTCACTTTGGCGTGGCGCTATCGAAAATTGTCCGCATTGAGTTTTCCGCTGGCCCAATCCGCCGCCGCGGCGCCGGTTGCATCCATGAGCCGGGGATAGGATTTTTGCGCAAGCAGACGCAAAAGGCCGCGCTTGATTTCACTTGGCAGGCTAGGCCCCTTGAATACAAAGGATGTACAAAGCTGCACGAGGCTAGCGCCTGCTTCGATTTTCGCCAGTGCGGTTTCGGCACTGTCGACACCGCCGACGCCAATCAAAGGGAACTGATTCTCGACGCGCATGTAAGCTTGCGCTAGCACTCGCGTCGAGAGCGGGAATAGCGGCCGGCCAGATAAGCCGCCCTGTTCCGCCGCCAAAGGGTCACGCAGAGATGCGGGACGCCCGATAGTGGTGTTCGAGACGATCAGCCCGTCGATTTTCCGTGAGCGGGCGCATTTGACGATTTCGTCGAGTTCGGCGAGCGTAAGATCGGGAGCGATCTTCAAAAGTACCGGCCTGCGGGCGAACACTTCGGACGCTTTGTCACGCGCTTCAAGGACGCGTGCAAGGAGATCGTCCAGGGCGCCGGCACGCTGCAAATCGCGCAAACCCGGCGTGTTGGGAGAGGAAACATTGATCGTGAAATAGCTCGCGACATCGGCGAAAACCCTAATTCCATCCACATAATCATCCACGCGATCGTGCGACTGTTTGTTCGCGCCGATATTGATCCCATAAATCCCGAATTTTAGGCTTAGCCCTTGTGCGCGTTTGATGAGACGCGCGTGAACTGTCGCATATCCATCACCGCAGAAGCCGAGACGATTGATTACCGCATGATCGCGAGTGAGACGAAAGAGGCGGGGACGTGGATTGCCCGGCTGCGGTAATCGCGTGACCGTACCCACCTCAGTAAAGCCAAAGCCCAGACGCAAAATGGATTCGACGACTTCGCCATCTTTATCGAAGCCCGCACCAAGCCCGAGCGGATTGGGAAAATCTAGGCCAAACGCCCTGACAGCGAGGCGTGGGTCGTCTAGATTTGCTCCCGGAAGCGGAATCGTCTTGAGCGCCAAAATTGCTAGTTCGTGAGCGCGCTCGGAATCAAGCCAAAACAAAGCGATACGAGCGATCGCTCCCAAAAGCCTCGCATAGTCTAGGTGATGCTGGCGCATCGATATTGGCAATATGCCCACAGGCATTGAATACCGCTACATTGTGATGGGCTGGTGGGCAAGGGTGAATCTGCAATACAGCAGAGCGGGTGAGGCTTTACTAGGGATACGATAATTAATTGAATTTGGGAATCCGTCATCATAAAAGTCCAGTGAAATCATGCCTGCCATCAGGCCGGAGAGGCAAGGGCTTCGCAAAGACCACGGCATTGAGCAGCAGGGCTGAATAAAGATGTGGAAAAAGCGCGCCGCCGCGTGAGGGCTCGAAGCGCAAAGCGTCGCCGAGCGTCACGGGATCGACCGCGACGAGCAAGAGATCGGCTTGGCCGGAAAACCATTTTGCGGCGGTCTCCCGCAACTGGTCCGCCGCCGAAAAATGAATGAAGCCATCGGCGAGATCGGCCGGCGCGCCGGTGAAGCAGCCGTTCTCTTGGGCCTCGCGCCACAAGGAGGCAGGCACGATCTTATATATCAAATCCACGGTCTGGGTCACATTGATGGTGAGAGCGTGATCGCCGGGCAGGCTTGGCAGAAACGGGCGACTTTCGCAGCGCTAACCTTATGGCTTGAGCCGAAAATAAAGCCCGGAGTAGGAAGGAGCTGAGAATTCAGGCTTTCCAACGATTTTGACTGAAAGCTCTGCCGCTTCCCAACTATCGATCAATTCGTAGCCTATCCTCTCGAAGGCCGCAATCAATTCCCCCCGGTTGTAGAGAACGCGGGCGGTCCTGTGGTTGTTGCCGTCCTGAACGGTTGCCTTGGTCGGTCCATCAATCAAGGGCGAGCGGTTTATAAGAATATGCGCCGGCTTTTCCGGAAGCTCGGCGACCATGTGATAAACCGGAGGATCAAAAAAATGGAGCGAACCGGAGACCAACAAGAGATCCGCTCCGGATGCGTCCTCCCAGTTTCGCGTAAACTGAAGCTGCTTTTCGCCACGTTCCGCAGCAAGGCGCCGCCCTTCCTCCGTCCACATGGGAAGATCATAGATCTGCCAGACCAGGCGGGGCGGAAGGTTCAAGTACCGTTTATAGCAATAAAATAGATTGCCCACATTTCCACCAAGATCGAAAATCTTGGACCAGCCAGCGATTGGACCTTGCATATGATAGAGAGTCGCATAATCGCTGGATCGCGGGGATTCCGAGAGCGATAGATGCAGTGTGCCAATCAGCGAACACAAGTGGCCGCCGCCCGAGTAGGGTTCTGCCGCCGCAACGGCTTGCGGCAAGTCATCGAAAACGCGGAGATAACCCAATAGGGCATTCAAAATCGGTGCCGTGAGTGGCCAGTGCGCCAATGTCCGGATGAGGCGATTGCCACCTCTAAACTCTTCGACGCAGCCCAAAAGGCGCGCTGTAAATCTGATTTGCTTCACACGAAAATGTTGGAGTGGTCCCACTTAATCGCTCATTGGAGTTCGCAGTAATTGCAGCGAATGCTAGACTAATGTCCAATATTAGCTAAAGCGATGTTTAAAGCAAATCTTTCTATATTTTTCCGGCGGCCTTGTTTATGAATATTGCGCCAATTGACGGAGCGTAACAGTTTGAACGATAGCGGTGTTTTCAACGTTTGCGCAAAAGATTGCCGGAGAGCGCGTCAGTGATCAGCTGGCGGGTTTCGGCAATCCCATAAAGCGCTACGAAAGAGCCGAAACGGGGCCCCCGGCTTTCGCCGAGCAGCACCCCGTAAAGCATGGTGAACCAATCATTCGAGACGCCCGGCCGTTCCACGGTCGCGCCCTTGGCTTTCATATCCTGATAGCGTGGTATTTTTCGCGCGACATCGTAAAGCGCGGCCTGGATTGATTCGGCGCTGGCGTCTTCGGGCAAAGCCGCGAGAGAGCGGGACAGACTTTCCAAGGACTCGCGCTCGATTTCGTCCGGCTTGCGAAAGCTTTTCGCCGGAAGAACGAAATCGCGGAAATAGCGCACCGCATACGTCACCAGCTGGTCAAGGCGCGGATGCGTTGCGGGTGAAACATTCGGCGCGTAGCGGCGCAAAAACCCCCAAAGAACCTGCGGATCTTCGCTGTTCGCCACGGCGGCGAGATTGAGCAGCATGCCAAAAGTGATCGCGGTCGATTGGTTGCCGGCGCCGCGCAAAATTTCCGGTGGCGGCGGGGCGCCCGTATGAATGTGCCAGACAGGGTTGCCGAGACGCTCTTTCACCTCTTGCCTTGGATAGGCGTCGAGAAAGGTGAGATAATCATCGACCGTGCGCGGGATCACGTCGAAATAGAGCCGCTTGGCGGCGGTTGGTTTCTGGTACATGAACAGCGAGAGACTTTCCGGGCTCGCATAAGTGAGCCATTCCTCGATTGTCAGGCCATTGCCTTTCGACTTGGAGATTTTTTGGCCCTTCTCGTCGAGGAACAATTCATAGTTGAACCCTTCCGGTGGCGAGCCGCCGAGCGCGCGCACGATCGCGCCGGATAATTTGACCGACTCAATCAGATCCTTGCCAGCCATTTCATAATCGACCTTGAGCGCATACCAGCGCATCGCCCAGTCCGGTTTCCATTGCAGCTTGCAGGCGCCGCCGGTGATGGGAGTCTCGAATCTCTCTTGCGTGTCCGGATCGCGCCAGATGAGCGTGCCCGCGGCGGTGTCGATAGCTTCGATCGGCACTTGCATGACGATGCCGGTCCTTGGATGAACCGGCAGGAATGGCGAATAGGTTGCGGCCCGTTCCTCGCGGAAGCTCGGCAGCATGATCGCCATCACTTTCTCGTAATGGGCGAGGATGTGGAGGAGCGCGGCGTCGAAGCGGCCAGACTTATAGTAGTCAGTCGCGGAGGCGAATTCATAATCGAAGCCGAATTGGTCGAGAAAGGCGCGCAGCCGCGCATTGTTGTGCGCGCCAAAGCTTGCGTGCGTGCCGAAAGGGTCCGGAACCTGCGTCAGCGGTTTGCCGAGATGGGCGGCGACAAGCTCCTTGTTCGGAATATTGTCCGGCACCTTGCGAAGACCGTCCATGTCATCCGAAAAGGCGAGGAGGCGAGTCTTGATCTTGCCTTCTGTCAACACTTGGAAGGCGTGCCGCACCATGCTCGTGCGGGCGACCTCGCCAAAGGTTCCGATATGCGGGAGGCCGGAGGGTCCATAGCCGGTCTCGAACAACACTTCGGTTTGGCCGGTCGCCGCGATCCGCGCCAGGATCTTGCGCGCCTCCTCGAAAGGCCAGGCATTGGCTTGAGCGAGGGCTCCGGCGATGGACATGAGCTGACCTTGAAAGAGTGAAGAGCGTCGCGGATGGGTCTATGCGCGAGTTGGCCGCAAACGATAGGAAGCACCGCTCCGTTCGTCAATCACCCTGCCTAAGGGTCTGCCGGGAGCGAAGGAAGCGCTGGTTATGAGGCCGGGAAAGCTATGGCATATCCGCGCTGATATGCGCCTCGGGGCGATGCCAAATCTTCTTTTTCACGGCAAACAGAAGCAAGGCGTAAACGGCAAGGAAGATCAGAACGCCGAAGCCAAGGCGCTTGCGCTCTTCGAGTTTCGGCTCGGCGGTCCACATCAGGAAGGCCGAGACGTCCTTGGCGTATTGCTGAACGGTTTTGGGCGCGCCGTCCTCATAATCGACAGCA
>Ga0182024_10019893_pt1 | contig 12316 bp, 6 predicted proteins | sample P32metaG_FD_120480 | JGI IMG/M metagenome (GOLD analysis project Ga0182024, IMG submission 120480) | Permafrost microbial communities from Stordalen Mire, Sweden - P3-2 metaG (Illumina Assembly) | ecosystem: Environmental > Terrestrial > Soil > Wetlands > Permafrost | place: Sweden: Stordalen...
CGGGTGGTCTATTTCACGCCGCCGAAAAACGCGAGTGGGGCGACCACCGCATTTTCAACACCGCCAGCGACCAGCCCGACGACTGTCACCTACTACACGACGCTCCCGGTCGCATCACTCAAGCCGGGCCGATACGCGGTCGTCGGCTCGGCAAATCAACTGATCCCAAACGGGGCCCAGAATCAGTACGTCTCCAAGGTCGGCCGGACCACGCTCGCGACCGACGCCAGCCCCGACACAGCCAATACACGTCGCGTCGTCCTCCAGCCGCAGGCCGATTCGACGGCACCCGATGCGAACCAGGTTTGGACCTTCAACGGTGGGCAGGCCAGCACGCTGCCCGAGCCGAGCCCGTTGTTCGGCGGTGCCACGCAGACCATCCTGGACGCTCAGCCGGCGATCGCCGTCGCGATCGATCAGGCCATCGACCCAGCGGCAAGCGGCCTGAACAGCGCGGTAGCTGTCGGCAATGGCACGACACTCCCCGCACGGTCGCTTGGGATCTCCGATCCGATCGTCGGCTACGCGTCGACAACAGCGCTCACCAGACTTGCTCCGGCGGGCGTGCAGGTCGTGACGGGAAACACGGAGAATGAATGGCAATATACCGTCGTTCAAGACATTCCCGTCGATAGCTCCGCGGGTATTCTCGGCGCTGACGGCTTGATGAACGGTAACGTCACAAACACCGGCTATCGCACGGTTCACCTGCAACGACTGGCAAACCCACAGATTGCCTGGAATGCGATCACCAATCCGTATCTGACGATCGACTCGGCTCCGGTCGACGTCACCGCCTTCAATGGAGTGTGGCCCGCCGGGAGCACTCCCGCGGTGGCTCCGGGGCTGACAGCAGGCAACCTTTACAAGCTCGCCTCGACCCAGCGGGGAGACCAGAATTTCGCGGCGGCTAAACCGGCCGTTTTGAGCCAGTCCAACCAGCTTTGGTCGCACGAGTACGGCCACGTCGGCGGTTCCGGGGTGCTGCCCGCGCCGATCGCGTTCTCGACGGGCGATGGGCCCGGCACGACCCCGGCCGCAGGTGGGGGGGCGCCGACGGCGGTGGCCCCGCACAACTTCAACTTCATACTGCACCACTCGCTGGGTTACCTCAATCAGCCCTACGGCGTATGGTCGACGACGAGCGGACCCTATGCCGCCTCAGCCGGCACCGCATTTACCTCGCCGGGGGGTACCGGCACTCACCCCGCCCCTAGCCAAGTCTATGCCGGCTCGCCCACGGCTCCGTTCCCGTGGCTCACTTGGAACAACCGGCCTTTCGTCACTCCGCTGGAATTGACGCTGGTGCCCAAGAGTCGATCGTCGCGATTGCTTTTCGATTACAGCGGCTCGCCACCAATAACCGCTACACCATCAGCCACGACGATGATGTACAACGCGCAGTCGGCAGCGTATGCCCAGTATCCGAACCCCCTGGTGTCTGCGGGGGGTCCACTTTCCATCACTCAACCCGGTGGAAACGGCGCATTTTTCAACCATCTATTGAACTTTTTTAATGCGGGGCTGCCAGACACGAACTTGAATACGTACCTACCGCCGAATCTCTATCGGCTGTTCGAATATATCCAAGTGCCGTCGCGATTTGTCGGGACCGAAACCGTCTTGAACCCCGTCGTGGCAAACCACGGCACCCAGAATGCGACTCCGCCGACTGCATCTGGAAATGCCCCGACTCTTGCGCCTACGCTGCTCAATGGGGATTTCGGGGCGACCGCCCCGGCCAGCACGTTGCCGACCTATACGCTTGGCTCCAGCCCGATGGGGACCTATCTGCGACCGCCGCTGAACAAGGTGTCGGAATATCGCGATCCGGGCCGCGTGAACATCAACACCGTGCAAGACCCCGTCGTCTGGCAGGGAGTGCTGAATGGCTCGTTTTCTCCCCAGCTTGCTCCCGCCTCGGGTACGTCGGCGTCGACGGCTACCACGCCGAATGTCCTCTCGACGATGATGACGGGGGATTTGGGCAGCAGCTACGCGTCGGCGGCGGGGATTCTGACGGGACCCACGGCCACGGTGCCGACCACCACGCCCAGTTACTTTACCAACCCTTTCCGGTCGTTTGCGGGGGCGGCGCTGACAAATTCAATTTATGCGTCACCCGCATTCAACCCGGCGGGCGCTGGCGCGGGCCCATATCCCAACGGCATAAGTTTCTTCCCGGGGCTCCCCAATCCCATTGGCCTCCGCGATATCGACGTCACGCTGTGGCGGCCGGCGCAGATTGGCTCGGCGGCCAGTACCGCGCTGTTCGATGCGCAAGCGTTTGGCACTGGCGCCAACCCCCCGGCCAGCGGCATCAATCTCTACAACGATCCGACGCGCAACCCCGCCTTTCGGATGCAAAACATGAGCCGGATGTCGAATCTGCTGACGACCCGCTCGAATGTTTACGCCGTCTGGATCACGGTCGGCAACTTCCAGGTCACCCCCTGGTACGGGCCGAACCCGGCTACACCGCCAGTCGTCACTTACGACACGGCTCATCAAGACGGCTATCAACTCGGCCAGGAGTTGGGCAGCGACACGGGCCAGATCAAACGCCACCGGGCCTTCTACATCTTCGACCGCACGATTCCCGTCGGTTTCGAACGCGGGGTCGACCACAACGTCCAAAACGCGATCGTGCTGCGCCGATATATCGAGTAAAAAGCCCCGCCCCTCCCCCCTGCTCTGCCGGCACCCGCTTGCTCTGCGCGCGGCGATTGGCCTCGCGCGGTTCCCCCGAACCGCCGCCCGCGGCCTTACGCATTTCCCCACGAACCGCTGCCGGGTGGGTGCGGCCCCTGCTAGCCGCCCATATTCTCGCTGCGGCGAGCCCAGACTGACCTTGCACGATTTGGCGAAATCGCAAAAATCGCCACCTCGTTCTGGGACGGCATGGATCGCTTGAAGGAGACTCGAGATGCGAAGCTGGCATTTGGGACTGGTGGCGGCGGCGATGTTGGGATTGACGGCATGTGAGCTGGGGCAAAAAGTTTGGGCCGCCACGACTCCCACGGAGCCGGGCGCCGTCGATCGCGATGCACCCAGGGAATTCAGCACGACCCAATCGGGCTTGAAATATCGCGTCCTGCGCAAAAGCAAGCGCAGCAAGCCGGTCAAGAGCGACACCGTAACGGTCATGTACAAGGGCTGGCTGAACGACGGCCACGAGTTCGACAGTTCGTACAAGACGGGCAAGCCGATCACGTTTCGGTTGGACCAGGTGATCAAAGGCTGGGGCGAAGGCGTGCAACTGATTGGCGAAGGTGGAATGATCGAACTTGAGATTCCGCCCGAACTCGGTTATGGCCGACAGGGAATGCCTGGCGCCATCCCGCCGCAAGCCACGCTGCACTTCATCGTTGAACTGGTTCGGATTCGCTAGCGGAGTGCCGTTGCCGCACGTGCGTGGGCGCCTTAGCCAGCGACCGACAGCCCGCAGCGGCAAAAGGTCGTGGCGTGAGGCCCGACGCCGCAGGGGCCGAGCGCAATAACCTTCTATGCGCATTGCCTTCGTCGATTTCACGCCGTGGGACTACACGCCCCTGACGCCCGACGTGTCCCCGTTGGGCGGAACGCAGTCGGCCGTCTGTTATTTAGCCCGGCAGTTGGCCGCCGTTGGGTTCGAGGTTTCGCTGCTCAACGGCGCTGCCCGTCCGGCGGCGATTGCGGGGGTCGCGGTGGTGCCCCTGGCAACCGTTCAAGCCGAGCGCGTGTTGGCCGACAGCCAGGTGGCGGTGCTCATCAGCACCAGCCACGCGGTGGCCAAACTAAAGTCCCTGCTCGCGCCGGGCTGCCCCTTGGTCGTGTGGACGCAGCACGCCGCCGATCAGCCAGCCATCCGCGCGTTGGCCCAGCCCGAGGTTTCGGCCCTGGTCGACCGGTTTGTGTTTGTCAGCCAGTGGCAGCAGGCCGGTTACCAGCGCGCCTTCGGGCTTGCGCCCGAGCGTTGTCAGGTTCTGCGCAACGCGGTGGGGCCGGCCTTCGCGGGTTTGTTTGCCGATGGCCGGGGGGCGCTGGCCGCCAAGGCGTGGCCGCCGCGGCTGGCCTACACGAGCACGCCGTTTCGCGGCCTGGAGACGCTGCTCGAAGTCTTTCCCGCGATTCGCGATGCGGTGCCTGGCGCCACGCTGGCGGTCTATTCCAGCATGCAGGTTTATCAACTGGCTCCCGGACGCGACACGGCCGACTATGGCCACTTATACCGCCGCGCGGCGACGACCGAAGGCGTCGAATACGTCGGCTCGCTGCCACAGCCTGAGTTGGCCCGCGCGATGCGAACGGTCGACGTGCTGGCATACCCCAATCATTTCGCCGAGACGTCATGCATCGCCGCGATGGAAGCACTGGCTGCCGGTTGCCGCGTGGTGACGAGCGATCTGGCCGCGCTCGGCGAAACGACCGCTGGCTTTGCGGCGTTGGTGCCGGTCGGCGGCGACCGGGCCGAATATGGCCGGCGGTTCGTGGCGGCAATCGTCGAAGTATTGGCCGGGTTGGCAGGAGATCCGGCTGCCGCGCGCGAACATCTCGATCGGCAATTGGCCTTTGTCGAGAGCCAATGCGTTTGGCCACGGCGTGCCCAACAATGGGCCGATTGGCTGGCGACGATCGTCTGACGGGATCAGCAGCCTCGCCGCACAGGCTTAGCCAGCGCTGGTCAGAGGCGCGGTCGAAGCGCCGACGCCGGCAAAATGGGGTGCCCGGATGGCCATCTGCTGCGCCTGATACATTTCGTCGCGCATCGAGCGCCAAATGCCGGCGTGCGGATGGTCGGCGTATTGAGGGAACCAGGGCCCGCCGCCGGTGTAATGGATGAGTTTGGTCGATTTATCCATCGCGTCGAGCATATTCCAGGCGGGCGAAATCTCGTCGATCTGATCGTCGGGAATGTCCTGGAATCGGTGGAGATAGGAGCCGGTTTGAGTCTCGACCGCCTGCTTGGTCCAGAGCTGAAGTTTGGCACAGTTCATGATCATCAGGCTCGACCAGTTTTTGCGCGGATAGGATGTCTGCGGGCAACCGTACATCTTGACCGTCGTCGTCGGCTGATAATCGTGTTTGACCACGCGCAGAGCGCACGAATCCATGGGCAGCTCGTCCAGCTCCTTCACGTCGGCCAGCGCCAGCATGTCGTTGTCCATGAACACGGCCTTGCCGCGAAAGCCGCATAAGTGGGGGACCAGAAAGCGCGAGTACGTGAATTCGGTCGAGGCCAGCGGATCGTAGATCCGATCGATGCCGAGATCGTTTAGCTTGAGATAGTGGATCTCCAGCGGGATCGACGAGTACTTGATCAAGCTGTACCGCAAAACGTCTGCCGGCTCGGGAAATCGCGAGTCCCAACCAATAAATATCCGCAGCATGATTTCGTCCTTTTCCGATCTCGCTCGAGGAGGCACTCCGGGGCGTCTACCCGGCGAGAACGTCTGAAAGCAGTTTCTGGGTGCCATCGGGCCGCCGCACCAGATGGTCGAGTGAGAATTTGTAGGCCACAGCGGGGTGGCGGGCGGCAAGGCCGCGGACGAGCGTATCCCACCAGGCCGTCGGCCGGACGGTGCAATGGGCATTCTCGCCGTTGGGAAGCCGTTTCATCGCCAGGTAACAGGCGACGTTGACATAAACGAACCGTCGCGCGAAGCCGAACAACTCCTCGACGATCCAAGGCAAGTCGTCCTCGGGAATGTGCTCGAGCACGTCGGTGCAGACGACGCCGTCGAATTGCATCTGGGGCAATTGCTTGAAAGGCTCGTAAGCCGGATCGTAACAAGTGACCGAATCGACACCCCAGTAGGCCGGAATGGTCGGAAAGACACGCCCGTCGGAGAGCGTCACCTGTACCTGCTGGTACTGACAGCCTTTACCCGATCCATAATCGAGGATCGTGCGGGCGGCGTGGGCGTCGATCAGCGCTTTGATCTCGCCGGCGTGCCGCGGCATGCTGTCGCCGGGGTACGTTTTGGCCGCCGAAACATTTTGGAACCGCTCGCCGGCAACATGATGCATGTCGGCATAGTGGGCCAGCAATTCGCGATAACGTGGGCTCGGGCTGGTGCGAGAATAGCCGGTGCTCATGCGGAACGGTCCAGTCTTGAAAGAACGCCAATACGGACACGACGGTCGTCGGCAAGCATCGAAAAGATCGGCACGCCTGCCGCCACGGCGTGAGAAGATTTTCCGATGATGACGATTCTGCGGAATCGGCGACCGAGCTAGCGAAGGTAGTGCCAGCAGTCGATTGGAATGCGTGAGCGATCGCCAGCGGTGCCCGGCAGCGGCCGAAGGGGCCGTCTCACGCTTCGAACGAAGTGCCTAGCGAAATGGTTGCCCCGGCGTCGACTTCGTGGTTTTCGGTGCCGAGTTGTTCGCAAACCCTGCGCCAGGTTTCGCGTTCGAAATCGAGCACGCGCAGGGCGTCGTCCAGTTTGGCCGTGCTGCGCTCAAGATTGGCGGCGATGAGCGAGCGATAGACGAACAGGTAGACGCCTGCCACGCGGTGAACGAGCCCGTCGTTGGTCTCGGGATTCAGCCCGGTGAGCAATTCGGCCATGATTCGCTGCGCCCGCAGGATGGGATTGAGAGCCGCCTGGGGGTTTTGTTGTTGCAGGTACAGGCGGGCTTGGCTGGCAGATCGAATGGCGGACTCGATCAGCATCAGTTGCAACCGCTGGGGTGTGGCGGTCATCACCTCGGTTTCCAGATAGTCGGATCCGGCGACGGGGGTCATGGAATGCTCCTTCATTTCAAGGGATAGGCCGCGTGTGCGACGAACCGCACGAATTCTAAGTCAAATGCCGATGTCTTTGAGAACCCATCTTTCCAGCATCAAGGCTAGCTGAAGCTGCTACCGGTACTGCCACTTGTCGCACCGGTGGTCGAGCTGGAGCCTGACGTACTGGAAGTCGAAGTCGAGCCGAGGATCGTCAACGGTTGGATTGAATTGACGATATTCAGGTTGTTCTTGAGCTGGGCGACGACGTTTTCCTGGTTGTAAAACTCGTTGAGCAGTCGTGTCTGCTCATTGTTGAGCATCGCCTGGTCGACGGTGATTTGTTGTTGATTCTCGGTCAATTGGGTGCTGACGGCGGTATTTTTGTCCGCAATCAACGAATCCTGGCTGGCCGCAAGTCCTTGCAAAACGGACTTGAATTGGTCGCCCACTCCAGTGGTGGTGGTGCTCAGGAGCGATTGCACCGAAGCCGGATCCTGCTCGTAGGCCGTGTTGAACGTGTCTTGGTCGAAGCTCAGTGTGCCATCTTGATTGAACGAAATGCCTAGCTGTGACAGCGACGTGAAGCTGCCCAACCCCGGCGTGGAACCGTTGATCAAATTGGCTAGCTGTGTTTGGATGCTCAGCACGGTCGGATCGTTTGTCAGTGGTCCCGGCGTGACCGTGGTGTTGCCGCTGGAGTCGGTGCCCGTGGTCGAGGCCGTGAACTGAGTCAGCGCGCTTTGCACCGTGTTATAGCTGTTGACCAATGCTTCGAGTGTGGCGGTCAGATTTGTCGAATCGGCCGCGGCAGTGATCGTGACCGGCGTGGTGGAGGCGCCATTGACCGTCAACGTGGCGCCGGGCAAGATGCCCGTGAACGTGTTGCTTGAACTGCTTACGAGCGTGTTGTTGACCGACAGCAGAGCATCTTGCGGAGCGACGCTTTGGTTGAGCGTCAGGCCGAACTGCGAAGTGTCGATTTGCAATTGGCCGGACAGTCCCGCCACGTTGCTGCTGATGGCCAGATGGTAGGGGTTGAGCAGTGAACCGTCGCTAAAGACCGAAGCGGTTACGCCGGCATTGGCCCCATTGATTTCGTTGACCAGGTCCTCGAGCGTGTCGGTCGAATTAAGCGTGATGTTCGTAACCGTCGAGCCATCGATGGCCTGCGTCGAGTTCCCGTTGACGGTGGTGGTCGTGGCTGCGCCCAACAGGTGCAAATTGGCGGCGGTGGTCGTGTTTCCCTCGGTGACCTTCAACGTGCCGGTTCCGCCGGCGGTGTCGTAAAGCAGGATGCCATTGCCCTCGGAGTTGATTTGGGCCTGCACGCCAATGCCCAGGGTATTGATTTCGGTAAGCACGTCACCGATGGTCGTTTGGTTGGTTCCAATCGGGACGCGGCCTTGGGCACCGCTGGACGAAGTAATGGTGAAATAGCCTTGCGCGACACCCTGACCGCCGTTCAGGCTGGCCAGGGTGGTGTTTTCGCTCACCGATTCCAGATTCAGGTTACCGCTGTTGACGCTGGTCGTGGCGGCATTGGTGGCAAGTCCCAGAGCTTCGGCCGTGTGGTTGCTGTCGCCGTCCGCCACGATCAGGTTGCTGTTGGTCGAACCGGTGGTATCGGTCAACTGGATGCCGTTGCCGGCCTGATTCACCGCGGCTTGGATGCCGATGCCGGCGTTGTTGACGTCGTCGATCACGTCTTGAACCGTTTGGGCTCCAGACAGGTCGACCGTGGCGGTTGCCCCGCTACGGTCAGTCAGGTCGAGTGTGCCCAATTGGCCCAGACCTTGTCCACCATTCAGATTGCGCAACAGGCTGCTGTTCAATCCGGCCAGCAGCGGACCGCCGGTGATGACACCACCGACGGCAGTCGTGTTAAGGCCCAAATCCTCAGCGGCCTTCGAGTCGTTCAGGTCACTGACCGAGAAAGTTCCCCCGTTGGGAGTCGTCAGATCGGTCAATTGAATGGATTGGCCGTTGGAGGAAATGCTGGCCTCGAGTTTGCCGGGGGCCGCGGCGTTCAAAGTATTCAGCACATCTTGGAGGGTCGAGTCGGCGCCGCCAGTTGAGGGATCGACGATGGCTCCGCCCGACGTGACTGCGGTATCGGCCGAGCTGACAAGGCCGCTGCCATTGGAACCTGTGGCGTTTTTAGCCGTAAAGATTTTGCTGACCGTGGGATCATTGTTCACCGCGTTGATCACGTCGCTGGCCGTGGTTTGGCCGGCGGCAATCTGGACGACGAGCTGTTTGTTATTGGGATCGCTATCGTTGTAAGCGACCGTTTCTTGACCGGCCGTTATCGACGGATTGTCGACGAATTCGACCGAGACGTTGTCGTAGTCGGAGCCTCCGTCGACGGCGGTGAATTGGATCTGGGCGTTCGATGAGAGTGTGCCAGGGGTGGTGGCGGTCGACTGGGGGCCGGTCAGATAGGCGATGTCGGAGTTGGTGACGATCCCGGTGCCGTTGCCTCCTGCCGCAGTCGTGGCCGTGAATAACGCGCTGGCAGTCGAGTTATTCTTGAGCGCGCTGATAATGTCGCTGGCCGTCGTCTGGCCAGCCGCAATATTGAACGTAAGCTGCTTCGTCGTCGCGTTGTAATTGACGGTTTCGTTGCCCGCGGTGATCGACGGGTTGTTCTGGAAGACAACGGTAGCGCCGGCATATTCCGAGCCGGCATTGACCGCGGTGAACGTGAGGGCGGCGTTCGCGCCATTCGCGGCCAGCGTCGTCCCGCGCGCTTGTGTGCCGGGCGTCGGAGCGCTGGAAAAATCGACCGTCGTGCTGGTCCCGTTCTGGAAGTTGATTTTCAGGTCGGAGAGCGAATTGTCGAAACGGACGCCGGTGCCGTTATTCAGCACCGATATCGGCAGGCCGCCGAATAGCGACAGAATCGACGAGCCCGTCGCCTGGGTCGATGAAGTGTCGATGCCGGAAAGACCCAGCGAGGCGGCTGTCGTCCCACCGTTCACCTCGCTGACTTCCAGATTGCTGGCAGTGTCGCCAGTGTTGTCGACCAGTTTGATGGAGTCGCCGTCCGCCTCGGCGGTAACATTGATCGTCGTGTTGCTATTGATCGCCTGCAGGACGTCGTTAATGTTGCGGGCGGTGCTGAGATTGATCACCGCCGACGCACCGCTACGATCGGTGATGCGGATCTCGCCGGGAGTAAATCCCGCGCCGCCGTTGAGCAAATCGAGGTCGGCCGGGTTATTGACAGAGCCGCCGTAGCCAATGCTGATCGAACCGCCGCCGAGTGCCGTGGTATCGCTCGCCAACCCGGAGCTGGTGAGCTCTTCGGCCTGAGCTGTCTGGATCGGCGTGAACGAATAGCTGCCCGGAGTCACACTGCTACCGCTGACCGCCGTGGCAGTCAGGGCTGCGGAATTGCTGCTCGTCAGGTTTTGAGCGGTATAGAGGCTGGCCGAATCAAAACCGTTCGTCGTGTTTTCGAGTGCCAACATTTCCGCGCTGAGTGTAGTGTAGGCGGTCTGCTGGGCTTGCAGAGTGGTGTCTTGGGCCTGCAGTTGGTTCATCGGTCCGGCGTCGAGACTGACCAACTTGGTCACGGTATCCTGGATCGGAAAACCAGTGATCAGACCGATGGCGGAGGAAATGGTGCCCATGGATCTCTACTCGATGCCGTATCGGCTCCATGCCCAGACGAGTGCGTATCTGCGGGACAGTTCGGCCCTGGTTTGCTTTGCGGCGGCACGCGGTTTGTCCGCCTCGCCCGATGTCCGCGGGAGGCTCCGCGCGCATAGAGCGATCCCGAAGACTTTACGCCCCTATCGTTTGGTATTCGGAGTTTGCCAGACGCCAGTTGAGGAATTCCGCCTCAACCCTGGCCAGTAGTTCCGGCCAGTCGCCATCTTCGATCTGGCGGAGCACTCGGACGCTGGCATACCACGGCATCTCCTCTCGGTCGAGGGGCCAGCACCAGCCTTGAAAGCGGGGGAGCAGCGCCCACGCCGGGACGCCCAGCGCTCCTGCCAGATGAACGCTGGCGTTGCCCACCGATATAACCAGATCGAGCGCACTGATCGTTGCAGCCAGTTCATCCAGGTTGTTCAGTGGGTTAATACCTGGCAGCGTGTGCAGCGCCGCGCCGGACTGACGGCAGGCATCGATTTCGGCCTGGCAGTCTCCGTAGTCGAGCGAGATGAATTGGGCACCGGTACACTTGAGCAATGATTGCCAATGTGCCAGGGGTGCCGAGCGCCGCGATCGATCGTGTGGCCGAACGCCGGCCCGCCAGGCGATGCCAATCTTTGGGCCCGGACCAACCCGAGCCAGGCGATCTCGCCAGAATTGGCTGCGAGCAGGATTGGCTTGCAAGAACGAATTGCGTCGCGGAAAGCTCGCCAGCCCAGTCCGCAACTGACCAGGAAGGTCGCCAATCGCGGCCTGCACATCGATCACTGGCGAGGTCGGTGTCGTCCACAGATGTTCGCGGCCTCTTCCGACTCCATGCACTACCGCCGTCGGAAACGAACGGGCAAAAAGCGGAGCGAGTCGCGGCTCACAAACGACCACAACTCGCAGCGCGCGCTCGACGACGTCGGGCAAGCAACTGGCGAACATGATTTCGTCGCCAATACCCTGCTCACCGTGCACGAGAATGGTTCTTCCTGCGAGGGATGAGCCATCCCATAAAGGCTGGCGAAAGAAGTCGCGCGGAGGGAAATCCGGGCATTTCCATCGCCAGCGATATTCGTGCCAACCCTCGGCCAGCCGGCCTTGTTGCAACCAAACCAGCGATCGATTGAAATGCGGAAGAGGAAAATCTGGATCGATTTTCAAGGCCGCTTCATACGCCTGCAGGCCTTCGGCCAGGCAACCCTGGTCCGTAAGAATCAGCCCCAAATCATTGAGGAGCACCGCGCTCGCCGGCTCGATTCTGAGCGCTTGTCGGTAAACCTGTTCGGCCTCGTGAAACCGTGCTTGTCGTTTCAGCAGTTCGGCCAGAAACCGGAGCCACTCGACCTGCCCCGGTTGGATCGCCAGCGCCGCGTCGAGAGCGGCGGTTGCGGCTTGCGTTTGTCCAAGCGCAGCCAGCCATTCCCCTCGCCGGGCGTGGGCCAGTGCGTAGCCGGGATTCACCATCAGCGCTCGATTGCAGGCCGCCAACGCCTCCGCGTGCTGGCCGTCGTCGGCCAGGATACCGGCCAACGCCAAATGAGCTTCGGCAAACTCAGGCACCAGGCGAATCGCTTCTTCCAAATGGGTGCGGGCCTCGTCGGGGCGGTATCGTCTAACCAACGTTTTCGCCAGTCCCAGCCGGGCGTCAGCCGATTCGGGTGTCAGCTCGACAACCTCTTCGTAAATCGAAAGTGCTTCGTCCAGTTTGTCCGCATCGCGCAGGCTAGCCGCCAGGCAAATTCGGGTATCGGCGGCCTGATCGCCGGCGGCCAACGCGCGCCGCAAGGAATTGATCGCCAACTGAGTTCTTCCGCTCTGCCGAGCCAGCATACCCAACTGTCGCTGGGCATCGACGTTGCGCGGCATATGATAGAGCACCTCGCGATAGATTTGTTCGGCCTGCACCAGTTCGCCGGCTCGGTGATGTTCGGTCGCCTTGGCCAGCGCGGC
>Ga0182024_10019894_pt1 | contig 12316 bp, 9 predicted proteins | sample P32metaG_FD_120480 | JGI IMG/M metagenome (GOLD analysis project Ga0182024, IMG submission 120480) | Permafrost microbial communities from Stordalen Mire, Sweden - P3-2 metaG (Illumina Assembly) | ecosystem: Environmental > Terrestrial > Soil > Wetlands > Permafrost | place: Sweden: Stordalen...
GACGACTACGATGCCCTGCTCGAAGCCGCCAGTGATGCTTGGTGCAAAGTCTGCCTCGCTCCGCAAAACATCCGCTCCCTATGCGCCACGCCTTACGCGGTTAATTCATAGGATGCGTATAATGGCACGCTGGCGACAATGCCCTACCGTGGGCAAATCAGCTGCGCGTAGCCTTAGTTGATGGTTTGCATTGCCATGCGGATATCCTTGAGCGTTACATCCTGGCCTTCATGTACGATGACATCGGGCCGCATGGCAATGCGCCGGATCCATTGCTTTGTCCCTTCGGGCAACCAGGTGAGCTTATACTCACCAGCAGGCACGTGCTCGAAACAGTAAAACCCTTCGTCATTGGTCATGGTGGACAACGGTGTGCGGGTGTCGACGGAGGAATCTGACGCATCGCCTTTGGGCCAGGGCGCGATCACCACGTAGCAATTGACCAGCGGATATCCCTTTTGCAGCAGTCGCCCGTGCACAGTGCCCTCGGTAGGTTGGACGGGGGCGACCAAGGTCTCGGGGAGGACCGATCCGCTACCGATAGTCTCCGGCCCCGTCGGTGGCAGCGAAAAGATGCCGCTGTCAGTGGGAGCAGCGGATTGTAGAGGTTCCGCAACGGGCTGCAATTGATTGTCGAATGAAGCCAGCGACCCTTGACCGCTCTGGGGCGGCACCGAAGACGCTTTAAGAAGTTTCATTTCTTTGCCGTTAATGTTGATGATGACGTAACGGCCATCATCGCGCCAGGTGCCATCGGCTGACTGTACGGCGTTCGGTTCAGCTCCAACGAATGGCTGGGTGGAAGCCAGTGGTGTCACGGTGGTAAGCGGGACTGGCGCTCTCTGGGATGTTTCAGTTATTCCGTATTGAGATACAACATTGCCTCCGACATCAGTTCGAGGGGCGACATCGGGTGACCACAGGCTTTGCGACGGTGGCTGGGAAACATCGATTGGTGGTTGGCCAGCAGTTTCGGGGCGACTGGCTGGCGGCGGAAACGAACCAGCGATTTGCGGCGGCACAAATTGGTCGCTCGTTGCACCAGCGGAAATCGATGTCGTTCCACGGTTCATAAACTCATAATCGTTGGCCTGCGGGCGCACGAATTGTGCGACCACAAAACCAGCTACTAAAACCGCGCTGAATCCATAAAAGTATTTGAACATATCAGACTCCAGTCCAGCCGCTACCAACCCCCTTAAATACTGCTCAATAAGCCCACCAGAGCGTCGTAATCCATTGGCAAGTCGATTCAGGGATACCCGGGTTGGGAATATCGTTGCCACGGGTGTCGATGTACACTTCACTAGACAAATGCACGTTTTGGCGGATCGCAAACACCACTCCTGGCACGACACGAGCCTGTTCTTCGTCCTTCAAGAGGCCATTAAAAATCTCCACCTGTTCGTAGCGGAGGAAGGCGCAAATCCAAGGTTTGACCATGTAATCCGCTTCGGCCATGTAACCTAAATGGTCGGTGGGCCCTGCGACAATGTTATTCTGGTCAAAGCCCGGAAATGGGTCGTGCCCCCAGAACGCGGTTCCGTAAATGTCAATGTCGAACCAGGTGAAGCGCGCGTTGATACCGATCCGCTGGAAATAATCATCGGCGAAGGTGCTGTGGTCGTTTGGGTCATAGGGGACGCCTGTCGCCGGTGTCAAAGGTACGTTGGACTTGCCAAACCAACCATAAACGCCCGTGTCAAAATCCCAGGCGCGCCAGAAGTCCAAGCCAGGTGGGGCGGCTCCGCCGTCGCACTCCGCATTGCCGGATTGCGCGGGCGGCGCATTGCCACCTGGTGGCGCCTGGCCGAGTACGCCATCCAAAGGATAACCAAACCATCTGTGAGTAACGTTGAAATAGACATCCTTGAAGGTGTTATCATCAGAGGGCAGAAGGACCGCGCTTCCGCCGTTGGCGATCCCCACCGCGTACGACCAATACTGCTTGTAAATGCCGCTCAGCTCGACGGCCGGCTGCTCCGCAAAGAGAATAAAACCAGTTTGGCCCAGCGTGAACGTGTTCGTCGGTAACGGAGGAAACTGGTAAAATGTTTCCTCAGAGATCACATGCGGTATAACCGCCGGGTCGATCTTGCCGATCCGCAGGTTCAACAAGTGAGGAGGCAATACGCAACAAGGTCCAGCTGTATGGCATCCGTTTTCGTCTTCCTCCTCATCCCAGGCGAAGAGGTTGCTGAACTGCATGAAGACGCGCCCTACTGACGCTCCATCCGCAGGTGTAAACCCCAGATCGTAGAATCCGCTAATGTTTTTGCCAAATGCGCCCTCCCCGATCAGTTCGATATCGCTGGGGAAGACGAAATCCCACTTCTTGAGTTGCCCATGTGGTTGAAGATTCACGACGTTTTGCGTCAACGCGAAAATCGACACCGGTGGGATGCTAGGCAAGGTGGAAGGCCAAATCGAATTGGGCCACATTTCCTTGTAGGCATCGGTCCCCAGTTTGATGGGTTCCTCCTTGACCAGGACCTCGTCTTCCATCGGGAACTGATAGCCATTGCGGCGAAACGCCTCCCCGACGTCATTCAACTTGGGGTAGATGGTGTGGCACGTGATGCACGAAGTACCATACCTTCGCGCAAACACCGGTATGGCCTGGGCCTGATCGGCCAGGGTCAGCATCCAGCATGCTGCAATTAGTACAAGGCACAATTTTACTGTGCTTGGATGCTTGAGCAATCCTTTGCTCGTCATCATTCTACGACTCCATTCAATGTGGCAAAGCTTCCGGCCAGGGAAGAAGATCCATCGTTGGCTCGTCGCTCACCCAAACGCTGTTTTGGTCATCGCTATTTCTGCTTTTTCCACTGTTATTGCTGATTTGTCCGTTGCTAGTGCCGACTTGTCCGTCAGTGGCGCTGGTTGGTCCATCGATAGTGCTAATTGAGCCATCGATAGCAACGCTTTGTCCGCCAGAGCACTGCTTGTCGCACGAGCACCCGAATACACCACAATGTTCGCAGACGTGACGGCAGATCGGCACATCTACTTTCTCATAATATGGTTGTTTGATTCCGACTTCCTGTTCCACCTGCCGGTAGACCGTGTAGGGCACTTGGACGCACGTCCAATAATGCACCTTAATAGTCGTCTTACCGGGTTTGGTCTCGCAGGTCGTAACCTCGGGCAATTTTTCGATCTTGGTTTCGCAGGTTTTGCAATAACGCTCGCTGCCGCACGGGAGTTCTTCTTTTTCCCAATGCTCGGCCTGATAAGGATGATCCACTTCCTCCGGTTTACAAACCGGCATGCAACATTCGCAAGGAACCTCTCGCGTCACACATTTCATTTCCCAGCGGTAGCGAACTTCGGGGATGGCGGCGTATTGCTTGTGTACGGAGGATTTGTAAAGTTTCTCTTCTCCTTTAACACAATCCTCAACTTTCTGGCGATCGACGCAAACTTCGTGGCCACAATTGTCAGAAGAAGCGGGACAATGTACGTCCACTGGAGTCCCCCGGAAGGGATTGAGCGCTTGTAGCCAATCTGGACAGTCGGCGTGAAGTGTTTTCGTAGGAGGCGTAAATAAAAACGCGATCAGTGCCACGATCACCTTCGAAATGAATGTTCTGCTCATCCTTCACCATTCCTAGCCCACGGCCAAACTCTTGTTCTGCTTCTTGGCGATCGGCTTGTCGCTCAGATGTCACCGAGCCGTTATCTACTTCTGGGCAGCACTAATCGATCCAGTGGCGCATACCCCGACACCCGCTTATAACTCTATCGGCGTTATGATCGATCGAGTCCAAAACTATGGCTGCTACCACCGTTATATGTGAATATTCTGGTGGTAATTCAGCAAGATAATAACGCGAGTAGTACTACGGCTGGCCTCGCCAGCCATACATCCGCACGCAGTTGTTGCAAATCGGCTCACATTAAGTGTGCCAATTCGCACATCTTGCACTCCCCTAGCGATCCTCGATCAATGGAGGGCTGTGTGCGACAATTTGTGCTTTGTATAATCCATTGTTTTCATGCTCAATCGCGATGGGCAGACGCAAACGATTCGCACACGTAATGACATAGACAGGTCAAGTGGCGGATGAATTCCAGAAAGATCAAACTGGCCTCCGCCCGAATGGCAATTCGAAGTGATCGAAAACTATCATGCATCATGAGCGATTGTACGCGATCTACGTCGTTCACCGGATGTCTGTGCAAGACTGATTAAAACAAAGTTCGTCATTCCCAAAAATGATCAAAGGTGCATCATGAACAGGAAGTTAAATGTGATCTTAGCAGCAGCGCTCGTCGGATATCTGAGTCTGGTGACATCGCGCGGCGCGGCGCAGGACAATGCTCAAAAGGCGACTGGTTCCATCAAGGGCCAGGTTACAGCGAGTGGAATCCGCGACACCGAAAATGTGCTGGTCTATGTGGAAAAAGCACCAGGAGACTTTCCCCCCCCCAAGGATCCCGCAGCGATGGATCAACAAAAGATGGCGTTTACTCCTAACGTGCTTCCGATCCTGAAAGGCACGACGGTCAAATTCAACAACAGCGATCCGGTGCTGCATAACGTGTTCTGGAACAAGAGCGCGGACGGATCGTACAACGCGCGGAATATGGGAACATTCGGCAAAGGTTCAAGCGCTGAATTCGTGTACGACAAAGAAGGCTCCGTAACCTTGTTGTGCAACATCCATCCGGAAATGGAAGGGCACATTGTGGTGCTGCAGAATCCGTATTTTTCCCTGGCGAGCAAGGACGGCGCTTACGAGATTAACGGAGTGCCCCCCGGTCAGTATTCAGTCAAAGCGTGGTACCCCAATCCGAAGAAGCTCAAAGAGAAGACAGCGCCGGCGACGGTAACGGCCGGCCAACCGACCAAACTGGACTTTTCATTGAGCCGCAAATAAAGTGGCAATGGGCCGACCGTGTCGATCATCCAACCGGTGGTAAACGCCGTCCGTGGACAAACATCTCAACAAAGTCGAGCTCCCCTCCCACGACTATTGGCAGCGGCAGATCAAATGCCAAAATGCATGTCCGGTGCATACCGATGCCCGCGGCTATGTGCGCGCGATTGCCGAGGGGCGTTTCGAAGATGCCTATCTGATCGCGCGGGGACCGAATCCATTGGCTTCGATCTGCGGACGTGTATGCGGCGCGCCGTGTGAAGCTGCATGCCGCCGCAAAGATATTGATGCGGCGATCTCCATTCGCGCACTCAAACGATTTGTGACCGACCGTTTCGGCGGTCAGCTGGATGATCACGGACGGTCACCTTTGAACTTGATACGCCGGCTGATTGATCACGCGACCAACCGAAAGTCCTCTCGCAGCGAAGAATTGTTCGGTTTCCGGCAATTCCTTACCAATCAGGACATCCCCTCAGATGGAAACGGGGAAAAGGTGGCCATTATTGGCTCCGGGCCCGCCGGTTTAGCCGCGGCTCACGACCTCGCTCTGATGGGCTTCCGGCCAACGGTCTTTGAGATGGAGCCCGTTCCTGCGGGGATGCTCGCGGTGGGGATTCCTGAATATCGTTTGCCACGGGACCTGATTGCGGCGGAGGTCGAGTTCATTCGCGCCTTGGGTGTGGAGTTTATCTGTAATACGCAAGTGGGTCGGGACATTTCTTTAGCCGAGATTCGCGCGCAACATCGGGCCACGATTGTGGGCATCGGTTTGAAGCGCTCCCGTTCGCTCCCGATTCCTGGCGCTGACGGCGAGGGAGTTATCGGCGGCATCGAACACTTGCGCGACGTGGCTTTGGGACGGCCGACCGACCTCATGGGGGAGGTCATTGTCATCGGTGGCGGAAACGTGGCATACGACGTGGCGCGCACGGTCGTCCGCCAAACCGGTGTCGATGTCTCACGAACCGCATTGCGGGAGCCGGGTGTTCTGGGCGTCCATTTGTGCACCTTGGAAAGCCTTGATGAGCTTCCGGCAGACGACGACGAGATTATTGAAGGCGATCAGGAAGGCGTGATCCGTCACCACAGCCTGGGTCCAAAGGAAATCGTGCTGGACAACCAGCGGCGGGTTCGAGCGGTCGTGTTCCAACGATGTAACCGGGTGTTCGACGACGCGGGACGGTTCGCACCTCAGTTTGACGAGACCGACCTGACCACGCTGCCGGCCGACAGGGTGCTTTGGGCGATCGGCCAACGGCCCGATCTGTCGTTCATGAAGGCTGCGGACGACATTCAGATGACGGAGCGTGGATTGCCGATATGCGACCCAGCCACACTTCGCACCACAGCCGCGGACGTGTTTCTGGCAGGCGACATCGCGCATGGGCCACGCCTTCTAATTGACGCCGTAGCCAGCGGCAAGCAGGTTGCCCGCAAGGTTTTCGAGTATATTCGCGGCCGGAAGTTGATCGAAAACCTACAACTGGTCCACTTGGAGATTCCAAATTATGTACGCGAGCCCGACTACGAGAAAATACCGCGGACACCGATGCCCATGTTGAGTGCCCAAGAACGAATCAAAGGGCAGGGTTTGTCGGTCGAGCTCGGATACGACCAGTCGCAAGCGGTCGGCGAAGGTTGCCGCTGTTTGGATTGTGGTGTCAACACCATCTTTAACTCAGATAAATGCATCCTGTGTGGCGGCTGTGCAGATGTGTGTCCCGAGGTCTGTCTGGAACTGGTCTCGCTGGACCGGATCGAGGGGGATGAAGCACTCCGAGGGGCGTTGTCTGATCGAGTAGGTAACGGTGATGATGCAAAGTTTTCAGCGATTATCAAAGACGAGACCAAATGTATTCGCTGCGCATTGTGCGCCCAGCGGTGTCCAGTGGGCGCCATCACCATGGAGCGCGTGCATATTACCAGTTGTTGGACATTGAACAGCGGGCCCCCAATCGGTTCTTAGCTTCACGATCGTCTCATGAACACCGACCTGCAAACGAGCAAGCGATTTCAGCCTGTTAAGACGCGGCGGGATTTTTTGGGGCTGGCGTCGTTATGGTCGGCCGGTGTCGCGCTGCTGGTCGGTTTACTTGGCGCATTGCGTCTGCCGGTACCCGCAGTATTTCCCGAATCGAACAGCCGCGTCAAACTTGGCCCTCGGCAGAACTTCGAGGGGACTAAAGTCACTTGGTTCCCCGAATACCGATTGTGGGTCTATTCGGACGCTGGGGAACTGCATGCCATCTCGGCAATTTGCACTCATCTGGGCTGCACGGTCGCGATGCAGGAGGGAGGCGGGTTCTTCTGTCCGTGCCATGGAAGCCGATTCGACCCATCGGGTGCAGTTGTGTCGGGGCCCGCGCCCCGACACCTTGTCTACCTCGAACTATTCATCTCTCCGGATGGGCAATTGGTGGTGGATCAGCAGAAAGAAGTAAGCCCGGAGGTGCGTCTCAGAGTTTGAATGACGCCAATCCGGCATCGCGCCGGCTGAGTGCCGTCGGCGACTGACCAAAGTAGAAGATCTTAGAGACTGTCATGGCGCGACCGGAAGCGAAAACGAATCGGTAGCAATGGCGAAAGACATTTCCAATCCCGAAGCGGGAACGACTGATCCAGAGATCAAATCGGCGCCATCCGCGCCGCCGGGCGGCGTGCACCGCCTCGTGCGAAACCTGATCACGACGCCACGGCAGTTTCGCGATTCGGTGGTTCGCCACGGCGAACCCACCTCCGACCGTGCCGCCTCGGAGGCGGTTTTCAGCAATGTGTTCTTGCACATTCTGCCGACGCGCATTCATCGATATTCGTTGCGGATTCGCGCGACACTGGGACTGGGGGTAATTACGCTGGTGCTGTTCTTTTTGCTGGTGCTCACCGGCATCGCATTGATGGTGTATTACAAGCCTGCGACGGACCAGGCCTACGACTCGATGAAAGAGCTCCGCTATGTCGTCCCCACGGGACGCTTCATGCGTAACATTCATCGCTGGGCCGCTCACGCCATGGTGGCCTGTGTGATCTTGCATATGGCCCGTGCGTTCTACACCGCCGCGTACAAGGCGCCCCGGCAGTTCAATTGGGTAGTCGGCATGTTGTTGTTTGTGTCCACCTTGGGGCTCAGCTTCACAGGATATTTGCTGCCGTGGGACCAATTGGCATACTGGGCAGTGACGGTCGGGTCGGAGATCGCCCATTCACCTCGCGAAGTGACGGATCCGCTAGGCATAACCTCCTGGTTCGATCTCGGTGGGTTTCTCAAACACCTGCTGTTGGGCGCCAACAGTGTGGGACAGGAAGCGTTGATCCGATTCTATCTGCTGCACGTGATGGTGCTTCCTCTGTTCACGACGGTTTTATTGGTTGTGCATTTTTGGCGGATTCGCAAGGATGGCGGACTCACTCGGCCAGCCAGCGCCGATCAAGCATTGCCGCCGCCGCAAATCGGCAGGCCCGAAACTGCTCCCGCAAAAACGTACGGCCTGATGGCAGTGGTCCGCGGCAAAACGCCCGCGGTCGATCGCAGCATGGTCAACACGATTCCCACTTATCCCAACGCGCTGTATGCCATCGCCGCCTTGAGCATGCTTACGCTAGCCGTGATGCTGGCCCTGGGATACTTTTTTGATGCCCCGTTGAAAGAGATGGCCAATCCCGCGGTGCCGGAGAATCCCGCTAAAGCGCCCTGGTATTTCCTGGGCCTACAGGAATTGGTCAGCTATTCGGCGTTCATGGGTGGACTGGGCATTCCCACCATCGTCGTGCTCGGGCTGATGTTGGTGCCGTACCTCGATCGCGAAACCGAGAACATCGGAGTTTGGTTTGGCGGCCCTCGTGGCAGACGGATCTGCTTGGCCAGCGCCCTGTTTTCAGCTGTTGTGATTATCGGCATGTTGGTTTTAACGGTTCGGCTAGGTTGGCTGCGAACTTGGTTTCCAGACATCCCGCAGTTGGTCATTACGCTGGTGAACCCCGGTGTCGTGTTTCTGGTGATTTTCATGGCCTGGTCGTTGACGATCACTAGGCTAACCAACTCGACGCGCATGGGCGCCTTGGCGGTGTTCACTTGCTTTTTGGTTTCCTTCGCCATTCTGACATACTTCGCCACAGTGCACCGAGGGCCTAACTGGGGCTTTTATTGGTCGTCGAGCGAGTGGCCCACTCATTGAAAGAGCCGGAGCGCTACGATGGATGATATTGCCGTCCGCCGGCTGAAAATCTTGTTGCTCATTTCCAGTCTGGCGTGCCTGGCGTTCCTCTTGCTGGCGGCATTCGAGGAAAATATCGCCGCCAACTGGCGCGCTCCGCAGATCGAATTCGCCCGGCTGCAACAAGAAAAAACGCATGCCGCTGGCGACACTGGGAAGAATTCGGCCACCTATCCCATCGAACTACGTCAGGTGTTTCTCAAAGACTGGAATCGAGTCGATCGCTGTGTGAGCTGTCACGTGGGAATCGACAATCCCGCTTTTCAAAACGCCCCGCAGCCCTTGACCACACACCCTGGCGATTTTCTCCTGCATCATTCCGTTGACCGGTTTGGGTGCACGATCTGTCACCAAGGACAAGGACGCGCCACGGACAAGGATGCCGCCCATGGGCGAGTGCCATTCTGGGATCAGCCGTTACTGGTTGGCGATCTGGTGCAAGCCACTTGCACCAAGTGTCATTACGAAGACGACGTGCCCCAGGCGCCGGTGCTGGCGCGTGGACAACATCTGTTGTCCGATTTGGGTTGCGCCGGCTGCCACCAGCTTGGCCAAGAGACCATAATGGCAAAGGCGGGGCCCCCTTTGTCCCGCACCGGCAGCAAGGTGACCCGCAAGTGGCTCGACAGCTGGCTTGCCAATCCCAGAAATTATCTTCCGCAGGCGAAGATGCCGCGGTATGGCCTTAATCCCGAAGCGGTTCAAGCGCTGTCGGCGTATTTAATGACTTTCCGAGATCCGGCGATCGATTCCTCGTCTGAACCGAAAGGAGATCATGATGTCGGCAATACGATTTACCGCGAATCGCAGTGCATTGTGTGCCACGTCACGAAAGAAGACAGTCAAGGAAATCCCGTCGGCGGATCCATCGGTCCCGATCTGCGCAAGATCGGCAATAAAGTTAACCAACCATGGTTGGTGGAATTCCTCAAAAATCCCCATGGCTTCCAGCCGAATACAAAAATGCCCGGGTATAACTTCACCGATAAACAAGCAGCCGATTTGGCGCAGTTCATGATGGAAGATTGGGTTGATCTCGACCTCCAGGACGAACAAGCGAAACAGCCCGAGCCGTCGCCCGATTCCCCCGACCGCATCCGGCAGGGAAAACTGTTGTTCAAGGAATTAGGCTGCGCCGGCTGCCACGACTTGACCCCCGAGGACATAAAGCTCGCCGCTCCAGACCTCAGCTTTATCGGCAGTCGACCCATTCATGAACTGGATTTCGGCAACGCTAAAATCAGGCACGCGCTGCCGGATTTTCTGAATACGAAGTTAAAGTCTCCCAAGGCATTCCGAAGAGATTTCGCACTGCCCACCTGGCAAAAGCCGGCGGTGGCGCTCTGGCAGAACCTCCGGCCAACCGCGCAATTCTCGGATTCCACTCCCTTGCCCGACGTCTCCGATTCGCAACAACTGCAGTGGATTTTGGAAAAAGTCCAACAAGCGGGCGTCTTGGATGCGTCGCTGAAAATGCCCGCCGGTTCGCCGCACAGCCAAGGGATGTGGTTGGCTGGGGAATTGAATAACGCCGGGGTGCTGAGTCCGCTGAAAATGCCCGATTTCCAATTATCAGATGAGGATGCCGAGGCCTTAACCATTGCCTTGATGAGTCACAGTGAGGTCAGTATTCCTTCGAAGCGGTATGAAGTCGCCCCAGAGCACAAAGAGTTGTTCAATCCGAAAGATGGATTCGGCGTTTTGGAGCGGCGGTATCGCTGTCTTTCCTGTCACAGCATCCGCGGATCGGGCGATCGACGGGCGAGCGATCTGACGTACGAGGGGAGCCGGGTGAATCGCGAATGGCTTTACCACTATTTGAATACACCATATTCGATGCGCCGTACGCTAACCATTGCAATGCCCATTTTTCACTTTGACGACAAAGACGCGCGGTTCATGACCGAATACATCTCCCTGGTTCTGGCCGATGCCCAACTTGGCGCCGATTGGGAGCGCGAACGCAATCGTGCTGATGCTGATCGGGGTAAGGCCTTGTTTGATTCCAAGGGATGCATTGCGTGCCACCAACTGAACGGCAAAGGGGGCGATGTCGGTCCAAGTTTGACGACACAAGTGCCCGAGTTTCCCCAAGGAACTTGGGTCGGCGACAAGCTCCAAGGCCGCTGGATTTACCAATGGCTCCGCAATCCGCAATCCCTCGTGCCCGACACGTTGGAACCCAACCTCGGGTTGAGCGACCAGGAAGTCTTGGATCTGACGGCGTATTTGTTATCCCTCAAAAATCCTGATTTTCAGAAAACAAAATGATGCGCCGGATGCAATCCGTCAGATCCCATACGATCTCTGCTCAGGATCGGCCGGCCTTTGCGCCTCTGGCGTCTGTGGCGGTCGCGGTTTGTCTTTTGACTACTTTCTTCACGACAGGGTGTGCCCGGCCTGGGAATGATATGTCGAACGAATCGTCGACGATCGAAGACCTGGCGACGCGCAACGTATTAGCTGATCCCGTGGCGGAGTCTCAGTTACGCGGCCAGAAAGTATACAAACATTATTGCGCAATCTGTCATGGCGACGAAGGCCAGGGGGATGGATTCAATTCGACGAATTTGGCGGTGCCTCCTCGAAATTTTTCCACTCCGCAGTTTTGGCAGAAAGTGACGGACGAAAATCTACTTCTCGTCGTCTCGAAGGGAGGCCCGGCGGTTGGCAAATCCGTGCTGATGCCAGCCTGGGGACGAACACTTTCCGATCGCCAACTGCACGATGTTGTCGCGTTTCTCCACACACTTGCCGCGCGTGCCGAGCCGAAAGACGATGACCATGGTACTTCACGCTCGCATTGACACTGGTGACAACCCGGCACAAGCCCCGATCGCGCTATGGCGGCCTCGATACCAGGTCGCAACTCGAATCCGAATACGCTCTATGGTAAGTGGTCGCGGAAGGCACATTCGCCTCGGCTCAGAAGTTGGACTGTGCAACAATTGAAGGTGCAAATTGGGCGCATCAACTCAATCCATTCTTGATTTTTCCAACAAACGACCGATTCTGCCCCGCGCGGCAATTCTCAGAAAACATCACTGGTATGGCCCCTCGACCAAACGTGCGATTGGCGTTTCGATAGGAACGGTGATTTGCATTGTAAGAACTATCGCCTGATAAAGTACAGCGCAATCCCACCGAGCACAGCGGCACCGGCCAGAGTGATTAATACGATTCGCCAAATCGGTACCGGTGACTCGACTGCCATAC
>Ga0182024_10019895_pt1 | contig 12315 bp, 13 predicted proteins | sample P32metaG_FD_120480 | JGI IMG/M metagenome (GOLD analysis project Ga0182024, IMG submission 120480) | Permafrost microbial communities from Stordalen Mire, Sweden - P3-2 metaG (Illumina Assembly) | ecosystem: Environmental > Terrestrial > Soil > Wetlands > Permafrost | place: Sweden: Stordalen...
AGGATGAGAGCCGGCGCTGGGGGGTGGGGGTCGTTCTTGAGGAGGCCCAAGAATAAGCTCCAAGAAAGGGAAAAAAGGGAGGCGTGCGGCGAGTGCGTGGGCCCTTAACAAGCCATGGTTCGCAGTGCGCCGGCGATCGTCAATGAAACTATCTACAAAGGAAGACACATTCGACAGGTCTCATTGGTGCATGACGCGCTCGTTCCTCCTCAATAATAACTTTATTTCGCTGGCTCCCAACCGAAACTAGCCGGTCACGCAGCCACGCCCGCCGCCTATCTGCATCTATCATACTTCCCAACCAGACCTCACACCCGATGATCACTTCGGATGCAGTAACTCTATCCGACTCTCAGCACTTCAGCAGCGCGACAAGTGACAAAGATACATAGTACATACGCTACGGGCTATGGCTTGCGCCGAGTTCCACGGCAAAGACTGCGGCTGGTTGTTATCAACGCTATGATCCTTAGCCAACCACGTTTTGCTCCTTTGTTCAAATGCGGGGGCGCTCAAGCCGTTTTATGCATTCTTAGTAGGATGTTGTCCGGAATGATTTTTTCCCCGATGCATCCTGTTCCGCCGCCCGACGTTGCGCTAGCCGTTTCTCATCCCGTTTCTTACGAGTCCGCCTATTGGAAAACTAGCATAAATAAGACTCCTTGCTAAAAATAAGGATCTGTGCACGTACCCAAACTTCCACCTGACGCGGATTTAAATTACAGGTTCTTGCCAGGGCTCGCTTCTCCGCTGTATTCAATTTGGGTTTCACCAGGAAGGCAGATTCCAGTGCTGTCCTTTGCTCCGTCGTAAACGTGACCCTTTCGTTTGCATGCGACATCGTATGATAGAATTCAATCAACTCTCTCTTAAGAGTATGTCCGATGCGAGTGATCAGGTCCTCATTCTGAACAACGGCAACATCGCTGCCATCGCTACCAATTTGTCCCTCAGCCATCACCGTGTACATTTCCAGAGCAGCATTATAATGGGCCACTCGGGCCTTTTCCATAGCGTCTGTTCCGTCGTACCCGTCGATGGCGTCTTTAGCGAAGAGCAGGTCAAGGACGCCACGCGCGGCCTCAACGTCGACGGTCCTTTGAACGTCCTCATGGGGAGGACAAAGGCCAGCCGCTTTGCCTGCGAGATCGGCTAGTCTTTGACTCACTGCAGCAAGTTGTTCCAGGGATTCGGAAATCGTGGAACGGCTGTCACTTTGCTGCATCCGATATGCATCTCGATCGAGCGAAGAAGGTGCTGCTGTGCCGGACATAATTTGGCAGAAAGCTCCTGACTCAGGGTTGCGGATATTTCAGACAAACTTTAATTCATATTGCATGCGCGCTTACCAAAGGCTGCGGAATTTAGATCACGAGGCGATTTTAGAGTTTAGTTTGGTGGCGCAAAATTAGTCCTTAATATCGGGACCGCTGTTTCGACAATCCGATATTCCGCGGCCACCGACTGTCGGGTCTGTCGGGCAATTCTATTGAAAACAGCTTCAGAAAGTTTGGTATGTATAGCTATGGGTCCCCTTTCACCTACCCACTATTGTGGTCCACTCCGATGATATAAATTAGTTAATTCTCTCAGATTTGATGCATTGTGGAGAAATTAAACCCCTGTTACATCCTTGGTTCCTGACGGTTTCCTGCCAATCAAATGGCGAAATATGCAAGATATGGACGTCTTAGAATTATGTTCCTATCGGGAGTCTACTATGGAGTGGACGTCTGGGAGTTTTCTCCTTCCACGTAAGTCGATTATATCGAAACCGTTTCCCTTTGCAATATATTGATATCTATTGAACTAAGTGGTCAGTGATCCATATTATCCACTGTCCTAATAGCCGGATCCTTGCATCTCGTTTCATGAATTCCACAATACGTTCCCATGCTTGCAAGTCTCCAATCGCCGATTCATAATACTTCTGTTCTACCCATCCCGGTCGCCTCTCCGCCAAAACCTATGAGCACAATATCCCCGTCCTCGCGAATTAAAACATTGTCAGGTTTCGCGTCCCCTAGACACATCCCTTATCATGTAGATAGTCAATGGGCTTCCTTCATCTGCCATGTCCACTTCGACAACTCCAAATTGTCTATTCGCTTCCTATCCTGGAGGGATTCAGCCGTTGGACGTGTTCAATCAAAATCGCCTCGAAAATTTTGTCTTCGTTTGGTCACGAAACCCATTAAGCGATATGATAAAGGCATGCGATCACTGCCGCAGATTCCTTATTTCATGAATGAAGTTTGGTTCATGACCAGTTTCGGTGTACTGTCTTCATGACGAGAATTTGGCCGTTGACAGCGACTTTAAAAATCTCCCGGTCGAGCTCCTCGAGCCGCTCAATTGCGTTGTGGGAAATTGTAAGAACCTCCGAAAACGAGTTCGGAATGAGAGCTGTGAGATGGTACTTCAGGTCTAACACGCCGTTAACTGTTTGTCCCATAATTTTGATGACTTCGAGCTTGTCGGTCGTCGATCGTGGTGTGTAATCGTGCTCGACGAGAGGCCACATCAGCCTTCGGAATTCCTCGGCGAGATACTCGCTTCTGTTACTCAATTTCCGAGAACAGCCGTATTCGTCAGCCGATATTACCCCTTTTCTAGTATTCGAGTGATGCGATCCAACAGTCTTCAAACTCCATTTCAGCGGACGAGCGACTTATCCCAAGGTGAATCCCAAATTGTTGATGGAGCAACGGTGTAAGAGCACGACCAGTCTTTAATTATTTGCCGACAGTGCCCGTCGGAGATGCTCGAGGGGAGAAGTACATTCAAATCGTCCCAGCTAAGGCGACAGTGTGGTCGTGGATCTCATGCAATTGTGCCGTAAGCAGAGGAGCATTCTCCTTCTGTCAGCTCTAAACATTTTGGAAATTAACCTGCTCAAGCACGGCACGAGGAGCAGACGCGTGGGCCAAAACAAGGAACAATGAGCTCACAGTGCCGAAGTGGAACTCATCAGCACTGCGTCAATATTGAGGGCGAATGGTATTCGAATCGCTATCCATTCACTTTGGCTTGCACCACCAGGCCGAGACAGCCAACGTCTCGCGCTCTACCGATGCATGGCGTGAAGGCCGCATGGACGAATTGCTGATGTCGCCGTTGTGTCGGATGTTCCACTTGGCGCGCGGCAGATGCGGGCTGACTAACGAGGGCGGGTCGACACATCACGAGACACAATTAGCGTTTCTGGTGGGGGGCGTGGCGTTGATGCTGCGTGGGTGGCAAGGAGAACAAAGGGAACGGCGTGGGATGTCGTCAACCCGCCAGCCAACCATCGTCCGCCATGGCAATGACAGCCGAAGCCACTCCCCTCGGATCTGCCTTTTGATCGCAGCAAGCCAGGTACAGTCCAGCGATCTCAACGACCGCAAATTGTTTGTATTATCCCTTCTGAAAGTCCGCCGGCGCTCTCAGAGATATCCCCCTATACCAAATACCATATACAGAAAAATATATTCTTATGAACTTTGATTTACACTCATCGGTGGGCTCATCCATCCGGTGCTCCCTGAGTAAATATCCTCCACCATCAGAGCTTGTTGCGTAGCCCAGTCCAGAGAATTATTTGCTGCCGTTGACGAAACGGGCGGGTTTAGATAGTTGTATTGTCCCTCCACCGCTACCGATTGAAAGCGCACCGGTTCTCGTTCAAAAGTCGTATCTGCACATTAATACATGGAGAAAGACGGGCCTACCTTGATACAATCCATATGCATTTGATCCCCCGAACTCTGTCTCTTGATGTCCAGCATCTAGGATGATATCGGGAGTATGTGACAATGGGGGAGTATGAGCCCACCCATTCTCCACATCGGAGCCCGAGGTTAGGCAAGGAGTATGTTGCGATGTCGGGAACTGACTCAAGTTGAACTCCCCTGGTGAGCTTGGGTCGACACTCCCTGGCATTGCCAACATGTCCTGATAGTAAGAGCCGGAGCTCGTATACCGAAAGTAGTCTCCGTTTGGGGTCGGACTCATTCCATAGTCTGCTGGGGATCTCATGTCCATGGTCATCGAGTCTTGATCTGTGTTGGAGGCCGTCTCGGAATCCCCGAAGACGATTTCTTGATGGACACCACGCCGTTTACGTTCTCCCGGCCGCCGAGGCGCATATTTATACCCAGGATACTCTTTCTGGTGTTGCTCGCGGCTCTGTTGTGCAAGCGCCTGATAATGGTCTTTGACATCCTGTGCTTCTTGGTTCCACATATCCCCTATGACCTTGGACACCTCATTGTTCGTTATTCCGGCCTCTCTTTCCTGGACAATCTTCTGAAGCGATGTTAGAATCATTGAGCGGGATCATGTACCTGTTTATCTTTGCGATACAGGATGAAGGCGTTCGGGGGGCGCGGAGGCTTCTTCGCCGGGCCTGGTCGTTCTGTCCGCTTTCTCTTGGTCCGTATGACCTTTGTCGGGAGGCGCGTCTGCCACAGGTTGTCGACCGGCACCCGCGTAGGAACGTGAGCCTCGAGAAGGCGACGGATGCTTTCTGGGTCGTCATCGGTGTCGGGTACGAGGATTGGGATGTATCCCGAAGGGACAAAGTAGGCGCTACCGGCGCCCTGGCGAAGCAGGTCGAGGGCCTCGGTCGTCGAGTAAGACTGTATCGGCGCTCGCTGCATGTCTCCGGAGCGATGACCGCGACAATTGCGTAAGGCTTTTTGAATGATTAGATCGTATATCTAGCGCGGGCTGCAGGCGGTATATAAGGGACGCTTGATGTACTGGCTGCGGTGGTGTGCCAGCGCACGGGGCGCCTTGCTTTGTGTTGGCTAGTGCAGTTAATAGTTCCGCACTCGGTTGGAAATTAAACGGAACTTTGCCTTTTGTCTGTGCTGGTGGCGGGGCCAATCGTGGATGTCCAATTGGTAGTCCTCGAGAGGCAAATTGCAGGACAATTAGAGTTTAAGTGGGCGTCCCCAGCGATTGGCCAGCGCGGGAGTTTAAACCTGATCATTGGCTGCATGAGTGGCCCCTTGTGAGCCCATCCCTATCGCCTGCCCCAGTTTAATTTCACGCTGCAGTTCCAACGGTTGGCTCAGCCGTAGCCGTAGACGAGCCGCCCTACACCAAACGTGCACACACATGCCCGCATGGCACCGGCGAGAGAACACCAGCAGCCACATGGCCACAACGCACGGACAGTCATTACCAGCAAATCTCTTCACTGTCGTCACGAGGGGCTGTGCTTTATTAATCTTGATATTATTTTGGTCCATCGGCCCCAGAGCCTTGGTTAATAGCTGATCCTATGACTTATAACGGTAAAGCTATCTCATTGGGCACAGCCGCATGGAAAGATGGGAAGATGGTCGTTGTGGATCACTCGGTTGGCTTCTGTACATTCCGGAAACGTGAAACTTTTGAGTTGCCTGCATAATGCATGCAAAGACGGGAAGGTTGCGTTGCGTTTGACGATTGTCCGGGGAACAATAACAAGGGATTCACAAATGAAATCCTATTCGCACTCGGGACTTAAAGTCTATGCACATTGTTGAAGGCGGAAGTATTGTTCCAGCGACGTAAAATTACGCGGGTATATTTTTTGTGGGCGGTGGAGCAAACAATGCCCGTTGGCTTTGAATGAAATTGACCTATTGTGTTGGAAACTTTCGGCACCGCACACCTTCCGAGCGATGATCACACCTGCATTCCACCCGCGAGCTTAAATATTAGCGCTGGCAAAGCGCCGCCCTGCCTCGCCTTGTTTCCCTTCACCATTGTCTCCGTCTCCATTCTCCTTCAGCTTTGGAGCGCTTCCTTTCGATCCCGTATAAAAAGGGGTCGCGCCTCGCCATCATTCCGTGCTCATCCACAACCAACCTCTTCAATCTCCACAAACACTTGACCTCGAGGTCGCCACCGGAACACCACATCACAGCCTGTCACGCGCAATTGTCCTCCACGTTTCACATCAACAACAATGAACTACCTCTCTGGCGATGACAGCTTCCAGCGATCCATGGAGCGCCGATCGTACGGCCTCATGATGGTTGTCAACATGGACAATCTCCGCAATGAAATCGCAAATCTCGGGGGGCGAACAATACAGTACTCGGATATCGCCCGATACCAGACAGCCTTGGGGCGCGGAATCGATGATATCAACTACCTGAACAATCAATATTTCCAAGCCCCAGACGGCGTTCTCATCTCCTCCTGCATCAACAGTGCTCTTCAATGCACGACTTATCTCCTGCAGCTGAGCACAATCCTCAGCCCGAACGATCTGTCTGCATTCTACCAATATCACGCGACGTACTTGGCTGCGAAGCCGCACTTCGACGTATATGCTGTCGATCAGTATGTGCCTCAGCAGGCGACGGGGTGGGGAAAAACCGGGGGTTGGGCATAGATTTCGGCTGAACACTCGGCCGCGTCTGTTGATCAGACTGGACAATACGGGGAGGGGTAAATGTAATAATACTGTACAATATGGGATATAGGATGCACAGCGAGAATGCCAGAAGTTTTTTAAACAGAATCCGTCAAATAGTTATCTAAAATTTGGTCGCAGAGAAATCTCATACCAACGCACTTGAACCGCATTAGTCTCCCATCTCTCGCCCCGCCTTCACATGTCGCAATTAAGACTTCCTAGTACATATTTACCTCCAGTTCCCATGTGGCGCCAACCCCGTATGCATCGGGATAATTCTTTGCTGCATTGAACCAGCACGCCATTACGTGTTCAGAGTTCTGAAATTAATTGAATTTTGTTCAGAACAGCAGCACAGTTCGGAGAGAGACAAGAAGTCAAGCGAAATAATAGTTAAGCCTCGTACCTGCACTGTATCCTCTAAGTCGAAACTTTCCGTCTTCGGGGAGTTGAAGGAGATTTTGCTGTTTCCAAGCTAAGCGTTTGCAACTTGAAATTCTGGTCCGAACCTGCGAGAATTGATCATTGCTCTTGCGGAATGAGGCAAGAGCAAAGTTACCGAAGATTTGCCGAAGATTTGCCGATACAGATCAAGATGATATTGCTTGGTGCATAGAATACCAAGAAACTCTCTGAAGTGTTTATTTGGGTATCAACCTGGCAGGCAGAGGCGTTGTTGGCAGTGGTTGATGGAGTGGTTCAGTTTGCCGATCAATCAATCAGAACCAAGCAGACTTGACGGACAGCAGGCTCATCAATTCCTCGTCAATCCGTCGCTCACCACAGTCATTCCGAGCTTCTTTCCCGGGCCGAGCAGCGCCCAGGCGCTTGGGATAAGCCCCACGTACCGCCTGCCCATTTCAATATGTCGAACCTCGTCGCTTCTCCCGGCTCTTATCGGTGCGTTCCAGGCTATCCAGCTTGTTGCGCCAGTCCTCCTGAATAATCCAGCCGCTTCTCAGCCAGCTACCAACAAGGCGCTCATCACCAACCCGGTCGAATACTGGCAGATATGGATGGATGTTGCTTGGGTGAGTGGTCCCTTGAATGATTGCTGAGTCCGTGCAGTGCGCGGTTTGTGGGTATTTGTCTTTTGGATTTACCGATGGTTTGATGTTGCGGTGGTATGGTAGAGCCATCTTAAGTCTCGTTTTGACTGAACAGGGCCCGTGGAGTCGAATACATACTGAGTTCTCTAGGCTTCTCAATTACACCCCGTTGGCGACAGTCATCCGCTTAATTTCGCTCAATTGTATGAATCTATGGTTTACGATGTTCATAATATCGTTTACTGGATACGATCCAGAATTGTATCTCCTCGCGTGGATTATCATCGCCAGTGTAGGCCCCTTATATCCTTCATGCTGACTGAATAAGATTCTGTCAGTTGCATGTATTGTCCAAGATTTCGTCACCAGCAACCTTGCCCTCGACCGAGACGGACAAAAGCCCCCTCGTCATATCCATCTGTATCCCTTCGAGCCATACCGCACTAACTTGGATAGATATGAAATCTTTGTGTTCACAGTAGTCCCGGTCGGTATACTGTCATTCCTGACCATGGTTTGTAGCTTGACAGCATTGTATAAAATGAAACATCGCTAGCTAGTAATTCCTTAATTTTTTTTAACAATCAGAGTGCATTTCACTCTACATGACTTGTTCATACAAACTCCAACTCCTGCGCAATCAACCAATCCATCAATTCACCTTTGACGAAAACAACTTGTCCAACTGCTAAGAATGCACATCCCCTAACTCCATTGATTCTAAGCAGATTAGATGTCTATACCAGGGCGCCAACCTTATCCCACTGAGGATCCTGAATAAAGGCACACAAAACTTTAGAGCCTGTCTGCAACAACGGGTGTCCTGCAACTCTATCAATCAGAAGAGTGACCAGTGAGTATACATTTGAAGAAATCTCTCTAACCCTTCCCGTCGGTGCTCGATGACATCGTCTGAAAATCGATTTGTAAACACTTTGCCTGGAAGCGGAGGAATTGACACTCGCGACGACTCCCGTTCAAGAATATCGCGGAAATGTTCGAAATCGCTGTATCGTCGACGGACTGACGAAGACTTCAACTTGAAAGCGGGAATATTTGTCTTTGAATCAGCGTCCTGGCCACGATCGGGGAAAGGGGGTAACATACTCGACATATAATCTCATAGTCTGTGTACATCTTTCTCCCAACGCCTATAACGTAAGCCATACTCCTGATATCACTCGCCAGAGGACTATCTTACCATGCGTCTGTGGATTCACGACCTGAACAGAGTGTTAGCCACGAAACGTCGTAATCCGGAATACATACCTCAACTAGGAACTGTTAGCGAGCAGTATGAGCAAAGGGAGAGACGCGTACTTTCTAGTGTATTTTCAGGGGTCTGGTACAGCTCATCCAAGTTCTGTTGTCGAATGTTGACTCGCTCCATCTTGCGAAAGCGCACAGCTCGATGGCGCTGGGTGAGTTTGGATGACAAGTTGGCACCGCTCTGCACATGAAATTACCGGCTATCGCCGCGCACGGCCATGGGGGCTGCCAAAGCTCCCGCCCACTGCCATCTATTTATCTTAAAAGAGTTTATTAAGAGCGTATCTATCTTAATTAGAAAAACGACAATCATTTGCCCCAGTCGGCGCTGCTTGGGAATGCATGAACGACTTCAGTATCAATACTCTTTTCAAGTAGACTAGACCTCATTTTAAGTACAAGGCTTAATAGCTTAACTTCGGTGCAAGGCGTGTGTCACTGGTACTCTAGCCCCATCTCCGATCTGCCATGAACAACTCGAGAAACAAACGATCTGACGGATATTTCTTTATCTGATAAACGTTAATTTAACCAGAAATGGTCGATCTCAAGTCATGTATTAAGTTCTATTGCATCTTGGCTTGGAGAAACTAAGACCGGCACTAACTCTCATCGTGTCTTTCCTCCCCAGCGCGATTATTTAGCCGCGCCCTCGAAATAGCCTCATCGGGAGAGCAGTTTCTTAGTACTCCCTTTCTCGAGATTCTCAATTGCTGTTTTTCTCGTCATATCAACTGCCTTTTCCCTTCTTTGATCATGGTGGGGGTAATAGATATGTCCAAGATCAACCCCAAATACCATCTGTTGTACATCTTTAAAGCAGTTGCGGAGGGGAAATTCTGTCTTGCACACAACTTCCTGCGCATCGTAAAATTCCTGCTTCTTGAAGGTTTCGTAGGTACTCTTCTCAACAACCCAAATAAACTGAATTGGGACTTCCGGGTGGCGCTTCTTGAAATCATCGAAAATGCCGGTATCAAGGAGGCTAGCAAGTCCAGGACAATTGATCCCAGGATTTTTTGATGTTGCATCGCGGAAACATAAGCCTTTCGATGGAACAAGAGAGTCGATTGAATATTTGTTGCATTTATATGGTACATTTTAGACGTCAATGGCGCCATTCAACTCCGAGCAATCTCGATAAACATTTTGGTTTTTCAAGGGCCGAGTGGTTTAGTTCCTAATTCTTTTCCTGTCTCAAGGTCTCGGACCTGTTGCACACGTCTCGTTGAGAAGTTCGTGCACAAAAGATTCAAGAAATAAATCTTGAAACCCGGCAGTTTCTGTGGTTTGGGCTCGAAGAATGGCAGGCATCATTCGATCTGCAGAGAGTTGAAGAAAGCTCTGGAAGGCTTTATCGTGGATGTAATCTGAGGCCCACGAGTAGGCAACTGTGGTATACTGAGCCTTGAGAATGTCGATTCTTTCATTCGGCGATATGTCAACTTGGAAGCGCTGGGGTTCGTTTGCGGGCAGTCGGATCTCGGAAGACTTCTCGATTGTTGCGAGTCCAGAGTCGTCAAATGCATGTTCATCTGACGCACCGGACATATCTCCCTGAGCTGAAATGCTCAATCGTTTGTGTGGAACCATATGCACAAAAGTTCCTGAATCGACATCATGAGCAGCGAGAGACGACCCAACCGTAACCAACAATCTTTCGACGTCAGTAGGATTTTCCAATGTTCCTTCGATGTCATCTAAAGCGATATCTCGGTTGCCAAAATCGAAGACGGTCCGTGGGACACAACCAAATCTGTCGATGATTTCCAACATCTTATCGGTGTGCAAATAATTATCGCTATCAGAGACGTCATTGAACAGTTGAGCTCTGATGCTATGCATCTCGTCGAAGGTGGGAGGCGGGAGATACAGAACGACATGACGAACCTTTCTAATCGCTTTCATATCTTTTGCGTGGGCGCTTCCAGGGGAAGAAATGACTATCTCCGGCCCTGTGGTCACGCCTTCTTTATCGACTGGACACGTCGAGTCGTAGACATACCACACTGGCCCATTCGTAGACATAATTTTGTAGGCCAAGGAATCTGGGGACGTGAGATGATCAGGAATCGTAAACACAAAGCCCCGAAAGTATGCGAGCGCGCTTGTGGAAGTCGCCGAAGCGGCATAAAGGATGGGCGGCTGATTATCGGCTAATATGTCAAATATTCTGTTGATAAAGAATATACCCTCGACCGACTTGCCACACCCTGGAATTCCGTTGATGATTACCCATTCGATGGAATTTTGCAACATGAAGTGATGGTGGATGAGTTCCCAATGATCCTTATACGCCTTACGTACAAAAGCAGAGGTTTGAAGTTTGGATCCGATAATCCATTCCTCGTGCGGCAAAACCAAGAAATTCCCATCCGCCATCATCTGAGCAATCTTGCAACGGTATATAGCATTAGCCTTGCTGACGAAGACTGTTGGCGACGTAGTAGAGGCTCCAGAGGAGATTAGATCTTCGAAATCACTTGGTTTTGGAGACAGTAAATTGTACTTGTCAGATCTAAAAGTCTCAATGATTTGCGTATTGGTGAGGTTTTGAAGTGCGCTGTCATCCAGGCTCGCTTCGTTGATCCAGGCAAGGAGACACTTCCCAGACCTGTTGGAGTCATGAGAAGTCATGTCATGAGAAGTCATGTCAGGATTATTCATCCTTTTCTTTTCTGGAAAGGGGGCTGGCAAACTGGATCTGAGAAATTTCCTGATGTCTTTCAGACACCGCTGCAACTGGATGGATGGAGGGAGATGTTTTGTGCGATAGTTGCAGACAGCATCCTGACCCTATCTCAACTCCTCTGCGGGGATCGGCGGCTAGCTCGTAGATTCTAGGGTACGTCTCGTCACTCATGCAAAGAACATCGACTTTCTCTCCAAAAGAAGTTGATGCATTGGAAGGTATTTCAATTCATCGACCACGTTCTAGTCATATTAGATAAGGCTTTTATCGGTGACTGGGAAGTTGTTACAGTCGAGCAATGGATTCTTAGACCCAAGCTCCGAAAACTTGTTGTGTCCAGCGTTCACGATGCACTTTCACGTCTCAGACATGCGGCTTCGACATCACCTCCAGACAATGAACCAGTTACTCAATCTGATATCAAATCAAAAATTAACGCTGTTCAACGATTCTTGTTCCCTTTGAAAACCTGGGATCACATGATGGAAGATGGAAGACTGCCCCGTCATGGAGAGAATGGGAAGATTACGAATTGGATCACAACGTTCTCTTGGTCAACGAAGTACCTTCTCTGGCACACGATGCGGCTTCAAGGTCCGTAATCCCTTATATTTTATCCTGGTCCACGAACGGAATGACGACACCTCCAACTCTTGAAATGTTAGGTGGTGGAGGTATTTCACTGTTTAGAAATCTTATACTCATTTCACAGAATGGTATTATAGTCCTGGCAGTAGGAAATCTCCAGACGAAAGCTTCCGTCCCCTCAATATCTCTGCATTGCTAGGCGCCTTATCTCCCCTGAACGCTCTGATTTATCCAACACTGGTCGTGGAAATTGCCAAAAGTCACGAGACGTATCCTGAACTTCTTCGAGACTGCGAGGAGAAACATTTTTCTCCCAT
>Ga0182024_10019896_pt1 | contig 12315 bp, 1 predicted proteins | sample P32metaG_FD_120480 | JGI IMG/M metagenome (GOLD analysis project Ga0182024, IMG submission 120480) | Permafrost microbial communities from Stordalen Mire, Sweden - P3-2 metaG (Illumina Assembly) | ecosystem: Environmental > Terrestrial > Soil > Wetlands > Permafrost | place: Sweden: Stordalen...
AGAGCTGATGGATAACGCCAAGCAGTTCGCATATTACCCGGTCGCGATCCTTAAGAGCGTCGATAGCTTTTCGAACGGCTCAATCAGCATGAAGTTCAAGACGATGGGCGGCGACGCCGACCGCTGCTCCGGCATTCTCTTCAATGTGAAACCGAACGGCGACTGGCTGACCATCCGCTACAACGATACGGAGAACAACGTCGGGCTATGGGAATTCCATAACGGCATCCGGCGGAACATGAAGTTCAGCGACAGAGCCAAGCCGTTCATGCTCGACCGTAGCGCCTGGCATGAATTGAAAATGACCGTGAACGGCGCCGATTTCAAGGCATATCTCGACGGCGCTGTGGCCATTGAGTACACGCTCGGCAGCGAGCCGCCGGCGGGCAGGAAAGGCCCACCCAATCCGGACCTGATTCCGGCGAATAATCCGGTGCTGCGCCCGCCGGTGGCCGGCAAAATCGGCCTCTGGTCTAAGACGGACAGCAGCAGCTATTTCAAGGATTACGTCGTGAGCCCACAGCCGTGACCGCTGGTCCGGCAGATAGGACAGCAGCCGCCGGACGAAAAAGGTATTTCGGTCCTCCGCAAGTTCGCCCTAGCCGATCCGCGGGTTCAGCGGAGTACGCGGTTGAGTTAGCAATTGGGGAGCGTCCCAAGCCGTCGATCAGTCGATCTTGCCGTTGACCTGTGAGCCGCTGCCGGGGATCAGGCCGAAGTCTGTTTGCTTTTTTCCATTTCGCGAACCAGGCTCGCCGGCCGCATGTCGGTCCATGTGGCCTCGATCCAGGCGAGACACTCCTGGCGTTTGCCTTTGGGGCCTACAGGCGTCCAGCCCGCAGGTACTTCCCGAAATCCCGGCCAGAGTGAGTACTGGTTTTCGTGGTTTACCAGGACTAAGTATTCCGCGTTTTCATCTTCAAAGGGGTTAGTCATAGAGTTTCTCCTTGTAAGTATTGCTCGAGCAGGCGGCCAATTACCGCCATGTGAAGCGGTTGAACGATCTCGTTGTGATTACAGTCGACCGGGCGAACCCGGATCTCGCCGGAGACGTACTCAGCCCAGCTTTTCGGCGTCAGCAGATGCTTTTCCCGAGTCGCAATGAACAACAGCAGGTCTCCGCGGAAGATCGCCCGGCGGAAACTCCAGCAGAGCCGGTAGTGATGTTTCCAAACTTCCACCATGCGACGCATGTGCTCAACATCTACCGCAGAAAGGGCATCTTCACCATGGCCCGCCCTCTCCAGCAACGTAGAGAGTTCCAGCGGCGCCCCGCCAAGATCGGCCAGCTTGATGCCAATATGCTGCGCGATATAACCGAGTAACTGTTCGTCGCCCGGCAGCGGCATATCAGCGGCGCCCTCGGGAGGATAGCTGTCTAGCATCGCGAGCAGCGCCACCTCGTCACCCCGCTCCTGAAGCTTGCAGGCGATCGCATGAGCCACCAGACCGCCAAAGGATCCGCCTAACAAGGAGTACGGCCCCGCGGGCTGAAGAGTTCGGATCGCGCCCAGGTAATCGCCGGCCATCTCGTCGATGGTTGTGGGAAGAGGCTCGTCGGCGGCAATTCCGGAAGCCTGGATCCCGAAGATCGGCCGCTGGCGGATTTCCCGAATCAGTCCGGCGTAGCACCAACTCAGGCCACCGCCCGGATGGATGCAGAACAGTGGCGGAAGGTGGCCGGTGGTTCTCAATCGGAGCACCCGTTGAAAGGCAGTCTCGGGTGAAGTCTCTACGCCCAAACGATCTGCCAGCGCACGAACCGTGGGCGCCTCGAAAAGCATCTGGATCGCGGCGGGAATTCCGAGCGCGGCGCGAATGCGGCTGACCAACCGCATGGCCAGGAGGGAGTGACCGCCGAGATCGAAGAAGTTATCGTCGATTCCGACGCGGACAAGCGAGAGACTCTCCGCGAAGAGAGCACATAAGATCTCTTCGTGTGGCGTGCGCGGAGCACGGTATCCGCCGTCGCGGCTTGCAAATGGGACCGGCACTGGAAGGGCACGCCGATCCACTTTGCCATTGGGGGTGAGAGGCCATGCGGGTAGGGCCGTGAGGCTGGCCGGCGCCATATATTCCGGGAGACGTTCACGCAGGTAGTTCTGCAACAGATGCCCGAGATCGTCTTCCACGAGAGCCCGGGTGGGCACGTTGGCAAGACGATGGTAGTGAGGCGCGGGCGCGTGGGCAAGGCGCTCCGCCGCCCGCCAATGAGGCTGGAACACCGCGTCATAGATTCCGTCGGCGCCGAATCCGCGCCAGGAGATACCGGCTGCCGATTCGCGGGCCAGACGCATCACGGAATCCGGATCTTCCGCCGGCAGCGCTGTGGCCGCCTGAAGAAGCTCCTCTACCGTCTTGACGGACGATTCACGATCCTCAATAAGACGCGCAGCCTGAACGGACGCAGATGTGCGTGCATCCCGGATTCCGCGAACGCCGATGGACAATCCGAGGCCGCCGGCCAACGCCTCAGCGACACCTTTCCGCCAATCGCCAGCGGCGTCCCAGTCAATCCAGCGGTCCGGCGGCTCAGCTTCCTCGCAGGGCCCCATAGTCATCAAGACATCATAACGGAAGCGGCTGAGCTCATTGTCGTACGCACCCGATTTCAACGATGCTTCCGCTCTGCCCAGCTTGTCCCACCGGCGGGCCAAATCCTCAAACAGGGCGGGTGCAATCAGCAGTTCTTCTTCGCGGCGGCGCGATTGTTCCACAAGCCGGCGCAGTTCGTCGACAGAGGTCGAATGCGCGCTTTTGTGCAGCTGCACCGAGGCATGATACGCATCCAGCAAGTGCAGATTGCGCAGGTCGCCTGCGAAGATGTGCCCCCCCGGCGTGGTGACGCGGACGGCTTCCGCAAGGACTTGGAGAAGGTAATCGACGTCGGGAAAGTATTGGATGGTCGAATTGAGGATCACCAGATCGAGACTGTCGTTCGGCAGGAACGCCAGTTCATGAGCTAATCCCCGCCGCAATTCTACGTGGCGCAGGTCTTCCCGAGCCGCTACGTGCCGGCCGAGCCTATGCAGCGCTTCTTCGGAAAAATCCAGTCCGATATAGCGTTCGCACCGCGGCGCCAAAGCGGTCAGCAACATGCCGGTGCCGCATCCTATTTCGAGAACCCGCGTCGCGCCCAGCACCGTAAGCCGGGCCAGGGTCTCCTCAAGCCAGATGCGCATCTCGGCGGCGGGAATCGCCTGGCCGGTGTAGCTGCTGTTCCAACCGACGATATCGAACGCGGCGTCGCGCCGGTCCGCATCGGCGCCGTAGGTGGATTCGTACAACTCGCGCCAAGATTCGATCTGCCGGAGGCGGGTTTCCTGGTCGACGGTCGCAACCGCGCGCGGGATGAAATATCCCAGAAGTTGCTTGTGCCCGCCCACATCGTGAAGTTTCACAAGGGCGTCATGCACGCGCGGATGGGCCTTCATGATGGTCTCAATTTCGCCGGGTTCTACGCGGAACCCGCGAATCTTGACTTGATGGTCGGCGCGGCCGAGAAAGTCGAGATTACCATCGGGACGCCAGCGGACTATGTCACCGGTGCGATACATGCGCGAACCGGGCTCGGGCGCGAACGGGTCGGCGACGAAAGCTTCCGCCGTAGCGGCGGGCCGGTTGAGATATCCGCGAGCGAGACCGGCCCCCGCAACATAGAGTTCTCCGGTCACACCGGCGGGCGCCGGCGCGAGCCCCGCATCCAGCACGTAAGCCCGCGTATTGCGTATGGGCGATCCGATGGGGATCGAGCGGCTAAAATCCGCGCACGCAGGCACGCGATAGCAGCAACTGAAAGTGGTATTCTCGGTGGGACCGTAACCATTGATCACGTGGCAATTGGGGTGCGTTTCCACGACCTTCCGGACATGCTCCACGGAGAGCACATCGCCTCCCGCGAGAAGCTGCCGCACTCCCGCGAGCGCGGGCAGCGCATGATCGACCACCTGGTTGAAGAGTCCGGCGGTCAGCCAAAGGGTATTCACGCCGTGTTTGACGATAGCCTCGCCGATCTCGTCCGCGGTTGCCAGGCCCGGCGGCATCAACACGAGAGTTCCTCCATTGAGCAGAGCGCCCCAGATTTCGAAAGTGGCGGCATCGAAACTCAACGGCGCAAACTGCAGCAGGGTGGCGGAAGCGTCGAGATCCACGTAGTCCGCGCCCCGGCCTTTATACTCGTGGGGGACCGCCACTACGAGACGCACCACGGCGCGTCCCGGGACAAGCACGCCCTTCGCCTGGCCGGTGGATCCCGAAGTGTAATTGACATAGACGGCCTGTTCCGATGTGGTTGCTACGGCCGGGTTATGGCTAGGCTGCTGCGAGACGTCGCTGAATGTGACCGCGTGCTGGACGCCTTGGAGCAGAGTGCGATGGGGGCTCGATGTTACAACATGGCGCAAGCGCGCGTCGGCGATCAACTGCGTGAGTCTGCGGTGAGGCAGATCGGAATCGATTGGGACATAGGCGCCGCCGGCTTTCACGATTCCGACGACTGCGGCCAGCATTTCGACCGAGCGCTCGAGACACAGGCCCACCAGCGTTTCACGTTGGACGCCGAGTGCGATCAGGCCGTGCGCAAGCCGATTGGCGCGCTCATTCAACTCCCTGTAAGTGACCGTTAAGGACCCGGCGACCGCGGCAACGGCATCCGGAGTCTGAGCGGCCTGGCGCTCGAATAGTTCTTTGACAGAATCGGAGGGCGCCGCGCCTCGAGCTCCGCCGAAGCCGTCGAGGACCAGCTGTAGTTCGGAAGCACGCAACATCGGCAGCTTCCAGACTTCTGTGTCCGGCTGGGTCAAGGCGGATTCAAGCAGTTGCACATGATGGCCGGCCATCTGCTGGATTCGCCAGCGATCGAACAGGCCGCGGTTGTACACCCAGACGATATCGAGTCCGTCGTTCCGCTCAAATGCGTGTACTTCGATATCGAAACGAACGCGCAGCTCTTCTCCTTTCACCGGTGAGATCTCGATACCCGCGAGGCGACTGGCGCCCATGGGAGCATTCTGCACTGCGAACATCACCTGGAACAGGGGTGTCGAATTCATGGAGCGTTCGGGGCAGAGCTCCTCCACCAGCCGCTCGAAAGGTATGTCCTGGTGTTGATAGGCGTCGAGAGTGGTACGGCGCACTGCGCTCAGCAGTTCCCGGAAACTGCTCTGAGGCTCCAGTTTGACGCGCATCACCAGAGTGTTGACAAAGAATCCGATCAGTTCTTCGAGCTGGGTTTCCCGCCGGTTCGCGATGGGCGAACCTAATGCAATGTCCTGCTGTCCGCTATAACGCCCGAGCAGGAGGGCCAAGGCCGCGAGCAGTGCCATATAGAGCGTCGCGCCATCCTGCTGCCCGAAGTTCCTGAGCGCAGCCACCTGTTCCGCCGACAGACTCACAACGCAGGCATCGGCGGCGTAATCGGGATGGGCGGCCCGCGGATGGTCGAGCGGCAAATCAAGCCGCGACGGGAGGTCAGCCAACTCGCGTTTCCAGTATTCCAGACCCTGCTGGAGCGACTCGCCCTGAAGGCGCTCCTGTTGCCAGAGAGCGAAATCCGCATACTGTACCGCCAGCGGCGCCAATGGATTCGCGAGGCCCTGGCTATAGGCCTCATACAGCAGCTCGAATTCCCGGTTGAAGACTCCCACGGACCAGCCGTCCGACACTACGTGATGGCAGGTGCGAAGCAGAATGTGTTCCGCTGCCCCGACCTTGAGCAGCCGCACACGCAGCATTGGACCGCGGTCCAATGCAAACGGCTGTTCCCATTCGCGCCGCAGGGCAACGGCCACCGCTCGACTGCGCGCCGCTGGTTCGAGGCCGCTGAGGTCTTCGAACTGCGTCTCGATTCGGAGATCGTCGTCTATCACCTGCATGGGTTGGCCGTCTTCTTCGGCGAAGTGGGTCCGCAAGCTTTCGTGGCGGTCCACAATGGTTTGGATGGCGCGTTCGATCGCGCCCCGGTTCAACTCACCCTTAAGCCGGAGGGCCTCCGGCATGTTGTATTCGCAGCTTGCGCCTTCCAGTCGATCGATAAACCAGAGCCGCTGCTGGGCGTAGGATAGTGGAATTCGCTCGGGGCGCTTCTGCCTGCGAAGGCTGGTGGACTGGCGCACCGCGCCGCGCAAACGAGTTGCAAGGTCCGCGACTGTCGGCGCTTCGAACAGGGCGCGAATGGGGAGATCGATCCCCAGGGCGGATCGCACCCGGCTCACCAAACGGGTCGCCAGAAGCGAGTGGCCGCCCAAGCGGAAGAAGTTATCGTCGATGCCAACCCGACTGAGCTTCAGAACCTCGCCGAAGATGCCGCAGAGGATTTGCTCTTCAGGCGTGCGCGGACCGCGGTTCCCGGCAGCCCGCCGCTCCGGGGCGGGTAGCGCCTTGCGGTCGAGCTTGCCGTTGGGCGTCAGCGGCATCTCATCCAACCGCACATAGAGATCCGGGACCATGTAGTCCGGAAGGCGTTCGCCCAACCATTCAGACAAGCTTGATGGATCCAGCTTTGCGCCCGCGGCCGTCTGCACATACGCAACCAGTTGTTTGCCACCCGGCCCCGCATCGTGCACCAGAACGACGGCCTTCTGTACTTCGGCATGCGATTGCAGCGCCGCCTCGATCTCGCCCGGCTCGATCCGGAAGCCGCGGATCTTCACCTGTTGATCGGCTCTCCCGATGAATTCGATGGCGCCCCCGGAAGACCAGCGGACCAGATCGCCGGTCCGGTACATCCTGGCGCCGGGCTGGGCGCAATGTGGGTCGGCCACGAAACGCTCGGCAGTCTGGGCCGGTTGATTTTGATAGCCGCGGGCAAGTCCGGCTCCCGCTACGTAGAGTTCTCCCGTGATGCCGGCGGGCACCGGCTCAAGCCATGCATCGAGCACATAGATTCGCGTATTACCGACCGGCCCGCCGATCGGGACGGTCCCTTTCCCTGCCTGCTCCACCAAATGCCACGTGCTGAACGTAGTATTTTCGGTGGGCCCGTAGACGTGCAGGAGCCGTTTGGGCGCGCCGCGCTCCAGCACCTCGCGCACACAGGAGGGATCGACCGCTTCGCCTCCAAAGAGTAAGTCCCGCAGTCCCGAGAAACTTTCCGGAGCTTCGCGGGCAATTTGATTGAATAAAGCCGTCGTCAGAAACAGGGTGTCGATCCGGGAGGCTCGCAGGGCATTACCCATCGCTTCGGGCGATAATGTCGTCTCGCGAGGCAGGATGACCGCGGTTCCGCCGTTGAGCAGGGCTCCCCAGATTTCGAAAGTGGCGGCATCAAACGAGGCGTTCGCTACCTGCGCAATACGGTCGCGCGGGCCCAGCGCCACATATCCGCAGTCGCGGACCAGGCGGACAATCGCCTCCTGGGGAATTCCGATTCCTTTGGGCGTACCCGTGGATCCCGAGGTATACATCACATAGGCCAGGTCACTGGGCCCCGACAGAAGGTCCAGGTTGTCTGTGCCGAGTTCGGCGGCGGGGGCGCCGGCGAAATCATACAGCGTGGCTCCGCTTCCGGCAAGCATTGCGTCCACCCACTGCCGCGGATAGCTGAGATCGACCGACAAATAGGCGCCGCCGGCCTTCACGATGGCGAGCATCGCCACCACCATGTCGATGCCGCGCTCGAGCCGCAGCGCGGCCAGACCGCCGCGCCGCAGGCCTAATGTTCGCAGATGCCGCGCCAGGCGATTTGCCCGTGCGTTCAATTCGCCATACGTGATGCGGTCGCCGACGCATTCCACAGCGACCGCACCGGCATCTCGCAGTACCTGCTCTTCAAACAACCCGGCGAGTGTTCCCGCGGGTTTTGCGCCGCATGGCCCGTTAAAATCTTCCAGCAGTGTCCGTCGCTCAGCGCCAGTGGCCAACTCTAAACGGTGCAGGGGCACGCTGGGCTTCGCGACCACCTCGGCGAGCAGGCGCTCATACCATCGGGCGATGTTCTCCGCGGTCACGCGATCAAACAGCGCCTGGCTGTATTCCAGTGCCCCGGCAATTCCGGCGGCTTCACCCGCCGCGTCGCGCTGCTCCCACATTCCCACCGTCAGATCGAACTTGGCTACGTTGAGCGGCAGCGGTTCCGGGCGCAGCACAAGGCCCGGCATCGCAAGCTCACCGCCTGGCGTGTTCTGCAGCGACAGCATCACCTGGAACAGAGGATGCCGCGCCAATGAGCGGCCTGGCGAGAGCGCCTCCACTACGCGCTCGAAAGGCGCATCCTGCTGCCCATAGGCTTCCAGATCGAATGTTCTGACGCGTTGCACCAACTGAAGGAAATCGGGATCTCCACTTACATCGGTGCGCAACACCAGAGTATTGATAAAGAACCCAATCAATCCTTCGACAGACGTCTCTCCGCGCCCGGCGATGGGACTCCCGATCGGAATATCTTCGCCCGCGCCCAAGCGCGCCAGCAGCGCCGCAAAACCCGCCTGAAGCACCATGAACAGGCTGGCGCCGCTCACTCGCGCAATCTCCAACAGACCACGGTGAATCTCGGGATCGACCCGAACCGGAACGGCGCCGCCCTGATAACCGGCCACCGCGGGGCGGGGCCGATCCAAGGGCAGAGACAGTTCCTCCGGGGCCCCCTCTAAAGCTTCCCGCCAGAACTTCAACTGCTTCGACACAAGGCTGTGCGGGTCGGATTCTTCACCCAAGTGCCGCCGCTGCCACAAAGTGTAGTCTGCGTACTGCAACGGGAGCGGCGCAAACGAGGGCGTTCTTCCTTGCTGCCGCGCCCGCCATGCAGTGGTCAGATCGTGCGCAAGCGGTCCCATGGACCAACCGTCCGCCGCGATGTGATGTACTACCAGGAGCAATACGTGCAGCCTGGGCTGCAATTGGAACAGCCAGGCGCGCATGGGCGCTTCACGCCCCAGATCGAAAGCCGCATTCGCAGCTTCCGCCAGCCTCGCGGGCAGAGCGGACTCGTCGATCTCTTCTTTGATGAGTCCCGGTCTGCCGATCTCGGGCGACAGAATCTCCTGATACGGAGTCCCTTCCTCCTCAACGAAGATAGTCCGCAGAGTTTCGTGGCGCGCAGCGACATCCGCCAGCGCATTCTCCAGCGCATTCACGTCGAGTTCGCCTTCGAGGCGCAGAGCCGCGGGTATGTTGTAGACGCCGCTCGGACCCTCCATGCGGTGGAGAAACCACAACCGTTGCTGGGCGTACGAGAGCAGTATCCTGGCAGGTCTTGGCTGAGCGATCAGCGGAGTGCGTGCGCCGGCCCCTCCACGAAGGCGAACGGCGAGTTCCGCAACCGTGGCAGCCTCAAACAAGGCGCGAATGGGAAGCTCCAATCCCAAGGTGGCTCGAATCCGGCTCACCACACGAGTGGCCAGCAGCGAGTGTCCTCCCAGGCGGAAGAAGTTGTCATCGAGGCCCACTCGCTTGACCTTGAGAACTTCGCAGAAGATGCCGCAGAGAATTTCTTCCTCAGGCGTCCTGGCGCCACGAAAACCGCTGGTGGGAAGTTCCGGCGCGGGAAGCGATTTGCGGTCTAGCTTTCCGTTGGCCGTAAGCGGCATTTCGTCCAGAATCACATAGACGGATGGAACCATGTATTCCGGCAGACGCTCGCTCAATCTCTTGCGAAGCGCCGCTTCATCCAAACGCGCTTCGCCTGCCGCCTTGGCGTAGGCCACTAACACTTTGCAGCCGACGCCGGATTCCCGAACCATCACGGCCGCCTGCTCTACGCCCGGCAAGTCGCGGATGGCAGCCTCAATCTCCCCTGGCTCAATGCGGAACCCGCGGATCTTCACCTGCTGGTCAACCCTCCCCAGAAACTCAAGCGCTCCGTCCGCCAGCCACCGCACGCGGTCTCCGGTGCGGTACATTCTTTCTCCTGCATGCTCGCCCCACGGGTTGGCGACGAAGCGTTCCGCGGTTCGAGCGGGTTGCCGCCGATAGCCCCAAGCGAGGCCTGCACCAGATACATAGAGCTCACCTGGAACGCCCACGGGCACGGGTTCCAACCAGTCGTCCAGAACGTGGATTCGGGAGTTACCGACAGACCCTCCAATGGGTACGGTTTCGCCATCCGCGCTTTCCACCAGGCGCCAGGTGCTGAATGTGGTGTTCTCGGTGGGCCCGTATACGTGAAGCAATCGGCGAGGCGCCCCGTGAGTGAGTACCGCGCGTACGAAAGCCGCGTCAACCGCCACACCTCCGAACAAGAAGTCACGAATTGTGGAGAAGGGTCGCGGGGCTACCCGAGCAATCTGATTGAACAAGGCCGTGGTGAGGAATAGCGTGTCGATCTTGCGATCCCGCAGCGCCTGGCCCATCGCTTCGGGCGAGAGCGTGGTCTCCCGTGGCAGCACGACGATGGTACCGCCATTCAGGAGCGCGCCCCAAATCTCGAAGGTGGCCGCGTCGAACGACGCGTTGGCAACCTGTGCGATGCGGTCGCCCGGCCTCAAGTTTACGTATCCGCAGTCGCGTACCAACCGGATGATGGCTTTCTGCGGAATGCCGATCCCCTTAGGTGTGCCGGTCGACCCGGACGTGTACATGACGTACGCCAGATCCTCGGCCCCGGCCCATTCGTCCAAGTTGCTTTCGTCCGCGCTGGCGCCCTCGAAATCGTAGAGCCGCGCCCCGCTCTCCGCCAACATCGCATCCACGCGCTGCCTGGGATATGCCGGATCGAGCGGCAGGTAGCCCGCGCCGGCTTTCACAATCGCGAGCATCGCGATCACCATCCCGGCGCCGCGTTCGAGCGGCAGAGCCACGAGTTTGCCGCGCTGGACGCCCGCGGCCCTGAGATGCCGGGCTAAGCGATTGGCGCGCGCATTCAGCTCGCCATACGTCAAGACGGTCTCACCACTCTCCACCGCTATCGCGTGCGGATCTCGCTCCACGTGCTCCTGGAAGAGGCTTGCGAGCGTTCCATCCGGCAGGGCGCTGCTCTTTCCGCAAAAACCATCCAGCAGTTTCGAGCGCTCGGTGGCAGTCACCAACTCCAGCTGGTGCAGAGGCGCCCAAGGCCTGGCTACCACGCCGGCAAGCAACTGCTGGTAGTATCCGGAGATCGCTTCGGCGGTTTCGGGTTCGAAAAGATCGAGGCTATACTCCAAACTTCCTTCGATGCCTTCCGCCTCGCCAGACGGCCCGCGGCGCTCCCACATCGCGAACGTCAGATCGAATTTCGCCACCCCAGAAGCCAATGGCTGCGGATGGACCGTCAGGCCCGGCATCCGCAAGGCTACCCGCGGGGTGTTCTGTAGAGCCAGCATCACCTGGAACAGGGGATGCCGCGACAGGGAACGCTGCGGATCGAGCGCCTCCACCACGCGTTCGAATGGCACGTCCAGGTTCCCATACGCCTCAAGGTCGAATGCTTTCACGCGCCGGAGCAATTCAACAAAAGAAGGATCGCCGCTCACGTCCGTTCGCAGCACGAGGGTATTGACGAAGAACCCGATCAACTGTTCCAGCGCCGGTTCGCCGCGGCCTGCCACGGGAGTACCGATCGGGATGTCTTCTCCGGCGCCGAGTCGCGCCAACAAGGCCGCCAGCCCCGCCTGTAAAACCATGAACAGCGTAGAGCCGCTAGATCGCGACAAATCGATGAGGCCGCAATGCACCTCCCGGCTCAACCGGATCGGCGCCGCGCCGCCCCGATACGTCAGCGCGGCGGGCCGGGGATGATTGGCGGGGAGACTCAATTCCTGTGGTGCGCCGGCCAGCGCGCGCTGCCAGAAATCCAATTGTTTCGATAGCAGGCTTTCGGAATGGCCTTCCTCGCCCAGGAGATTGCGCTGCCAGAGACTATAGTCGGCATACTGGACCGGCAGGACTGCGAAGCTGGGCGATTGACCGCGCAGCCTCGATTCGTACGCCAGCGTAAGGTCGCGCACCAGCGGCCCCATGGACCATCCATCGGCGGCGATGTGATGCACTACCAGCAGTAATACATGGTGTGTGGCGGCGAGCCGGAACAGCCACGCCCGCACCGGCGACTCCCGGTTTAGATCGAACGCGATGCCCGCGCCGCCGGCCAGCCGCGTGGGCAAATCCGCCTCAGTGACATCTTCCTGCGTGAAACGAGGCCGGCTTTGATCGGGCGCGAGGATCAGTTGATAAGGTTTTCCATCCTCTTCCACGAAGATAGTTCGCAGGCTTTCATGGCGCGCCGACACGTCACAGAGCGCCTTTTCGAGGGCGCCGGCATCCAGTTCGCCCTGGAGCTGCAGCGCCGCCACGATGTTGTAAGCGCCGCGCGCCCCTTCCATACGGTCGAGAAACCAGAGGCGCTGTTGTGCGAACGACAGCGGAATCCGTTGGGGCCTGGGCTGGGGCACTAACGGCTCG
>Ga0182024_10019897_pt1 | contig 12315 bp, 12 predicted proteins | sample P32metaG_FD_120480 | JGI IMG/M metagenome (GOLD analysis project Ga0182024, IMG submission 120480) | Permafrost microbial communities from Stordalen Mire, Sweden - P3-2 metaG (Illumina Assembly) | ecosystem: Environmental > Terrestrial > Soil > Wetlands > Permafrost | place: Sweden: Stordalen...
CATCGTCGACGCCGCTACTTCCGCCGCGCTCATCACGTCCTCTGCCGACGGCCCCGCGTGAGCCTCACGACGGCGGAAAAGGACAGACCCGCGCACGCGGTCACCACACTCCCTCATCGCGGCATGGAGGCAAGCCACCCCACGTTCACAAATCCGTTCGACGACGACACCCCGTGGCGCGGGTACGTCGCATTGGTCGCCCTGGTCGCGCTCTGGCTTGCTGCCGTCTATCTGTGCTCGCGACAGATGGATGAGGCGATGACCTTGGCCCAGGCCACTCGCTTCGACCGCTACGATCTTACGATTCACTACGGTGGCATCGCCATCTGCGCGCTTCCAGAGGTGCTGATGTTCGTTGCCGCGCTGCTCGTACCGAAGATGAGCACGTCGTGGGGGTCGGCCGGCACCGCGCCGCCGCCGAGTGATCTGCTCGCCCGCCTGCAGAGCGCGTGGCTGCAAGAGGCCCGCGCCGTCCGCCTCACGCTGACGCCGAAGATCCCGCAGTACGCGACGCTGTACGGGCTGATCTGTTCCATCTCGCTCCTGGCGGCGCTCTCCGTCCTCGGCCCCGAGATCGCGTTCCGCATCAAAGGGATCAAGGACCAGAGCACCCCACTCCTCGCCCTCGCCGTTGCCGTATCAGCCGCGAGCGCGGTCACGATCACTTTCGCTCGCGACTTCGGGAGAAGCGTCCTACGGAGCGCCCAACGCGACATCAGCATCCGAACCCTCGCAGCAGCCAACCAACGGCTGCTCGTCACCCTGGTGTTTGCTGCCATCGGAGCGTGCCTATCGTTTGTTGCGACGACGCCCGTGGATCACCCAAAGCAAGGCTGGTACGCGATGATGGCGGCCATCGGAATCGCCGTCGCTCTGGGAGGGGAGACCATCGCCGACGCGCTGACGACGCGAGCCATGGGAACACTCGGGGTCGCCCCGCCCCGTCGTGCGCCGTCGATGCTTGACGAGCTGAGCGGGCTGTTACCGGAAGACATCGAGCGCCTCGTCGAAGAGGGCATCTCCTCCGTCCACACCCTCGCGTTCTATCCGACGCCGCGCCTGTTCATGCTGACGCGCTTTTCGCTCGGCGAGCTCTGCGAGTGGCAGGACCAGGCGCTACTCATCGTCGTCGCCGGTCTCGCGCGAACGAAGATCCTTCGCGACCAACTCGGCGTGTGTGGCGCTACGGCCGCCCGTGAGCTGGCCCTCGCGACGCTGAAGGCAGAGGTTGCGCGTCCGGCGCCTCCCGGGCGGCTCCCGCCGAGGAGTCCCAGTGGTGCCTCTCCAGCCACAATGTCGAGCACTGCGAGGATTCCGCCTTCCTCGGACGCCGACCTTCCCCAGATCGCGATCGATCCCGCGACGGACATCGAGGACTTTCGAAAGATGTTGGGCTTCGCCACGCGGGTCCAGCTACTCCTCTTTCTCCACCGCGTGGCGCACGACGAGCGAATCGAACAGCTCGAAGGGTATCGGTCCGTTCAGATCGAGTTCGTCCGCGCGTAGCGTTAGACGTTCGCGGCCGATGGACCGGGCGCCGGGTCAGACCAAGTTCATCTTTCGAAGCAGAGCGTTCGAGAAAACCGCCCGGGCTGCCGGGGTTGGCAGGAGCCTTTGACGCGCCGCCTTCCAAGCGTCGATCCGGTTTCCGAAGTACCCGCGGATGCTGTTCGCATCCATCCCGTACTCCTGTCCCCAGTGACACGTGAACGGAATCCCCGCCGCCGCGAGCGCCGCCCAGATCGCGTTTTGGACCCCTGTGACGTCTGCCGTCGCCAGGCTCGGGAACTCGATGTAGGTGTTCATCGGGTGAAGATTCGGGCCGAGCAACGCGCTCGTGCCGGGGACGTTGCGGACGCCGACCGCTCCCGCCAGGTGCCTTCCTTGCGCTGCCTCCTGCTGCAGCGTCGCAAGGACGAGCTTCACCGCGGCCACTGCGTTCTGGTGGTCGACGACGATCTCGGAGCTCCGTCCGTTTCCCTCCGGGAGATTGGTCGGGCCAAAGTAGGTGCCGGGAAACGTCGCCTGGATCGGGCCAGGAGGATACTGGGACGAAGTCTCCTTCGTGACTACGGCGGATAGAATGTCACCCCCCAAGCCGCCGTCGATTGCCGGAATAAGCGCGGAGAGGAGCCGAGAGAGGTCCGTCGAGATCGATGCGGGCACCGGGGGTGATGGAACGAAGGGAGTGTTCGCCTTCCTCTTCCAAAGCAGCGTCGCGATGGCGCCGTCCGCGGCGCCCCCGGCGTACGGACTGAAGATAATGCTGAAGAAATCGGGGTTGGGAACCGGGTACAACGCCGTCGTGTCCAACGTCTGGAGAGCGTTCCAGATCACGGGGTCGGCGAGAGACCGAGCAACGTCCTGCCCGCTCACCTGATAGAGCGGCTCGGCCTCGACGATGATGGAGTGAACGAAGCCCAACCCTCCCAGAGCGACGCGCGCGGCGTTGAACAGATCGTCGTCGGCAAGGTCCTGCGTTGTGAGGCCAGTCTCGTCCTGGAACCAGTTCGCGAGATCGGGCGTGAAACGCCGCACCGCAGGCTGCAGCAGGACCGCCTGGTTCGGACCGGTGACGAGGTACATCCCGAGGACCGTGTCGTGCACCGCACCCACCTTGACGTGCGAGCCATGCGTTCCCGTCGCGATGCACCCGGCGATGCGGTGGCCATCGCTCGCGCCCGACGTTTGCAGTGCGAGGCCGTAATTACCGAGCCAGTTGTTGAGCGTGCGGATGGTCGTGCCGCCCTGTGCGACGATGGGCACGCGACCGGCGACGCGCGTGTTCTTGTAGGCATCGTCGAGCCAGTCCTCGTCAACGGCGGCGATCTGATTCCAGGTCCCCGGGTCCATGACGACGTTCGCGGGGTCCAGAATGTCCGACAGCGACCACATTGACCCGAGGATGCAGAGCGGCTCGGGAGGATCCGCGAGGCAGTAGGAGAGAATCGCGTTGATGGCCTGCGCCTGCGCTGAGGCCATCGAGACCGTCGGCGGGGGTGCCGCTCCGCCCGGCGTGAGAAGCGCCGGGACGTGCCGTCCCACCACCGTGTGGTGGAAGTTGTCCCAGCTTGCGAGGTCGTCGACGGTCGTGAACGGAAGGTGTGGAAGGGGTCGCATGACGGGTCCTCAGGGCTTAGGCGCGATGACGCCGCCGGGTTGCGTCGTGGGAATGCCGCCGCCGCTCGGCGAAGGTGCGACACCCGGCGCAGCGCACTGGGCGATCACGACCGGATGGGAGGATTCCGCGTGCTGCACGAGGATCCGGTCGACCTTGTACGGACACTCGGGCATCGAGAAGAAGGCCGTGCCCGAAGCGTTGAACCGCGACGTATCGTTGCTCGGATCTGCCGTACACGGCGTGTCATCCGGCTCGCAGTGCTTGAGACCCACCAACGTGCCGGTCGAGTCACCGGGACGCTGGTGGATCACGATGTTTCTCGTGCAACAAACGGTCGCCATCGCCAGCGAAGCAAGCGCGATAAGGTCGCGCGCCTTGGGTTGGCGGCGCCCAAGTGACAAGCCGGTCACAGTGCCCATAGTGTCCTCCGTGCGCAGGATCCCGCGCCCTCCCAGTGAACAAACCATGCGAGCGTCCTACGGGCGCCCGCGAGCCGAAGCGCGTCGATCGATATCGCCGGTCGGAGGTTGGCACAAGGTCGGAAACGTTCCGGAGGGACTCACCGAGCCGGATTTGTCAGAGACTTGCGAAAAGCGCGAAAGCCGTAAGGAGCATCTTCTCATCAACCTTGAAATGAGAGAGGCTCCGTTCCGACCGGAGCAGACCGCCGTCCCTTGAGGACGTCGGTGACGCAATCAGCCGAGCGGCCGAGCGCGGAGGTGAAGCATCATGTGGGTCGATCGTCCCAAGCGGGCCATAGCGTGGGTACTGCTCGTCGCGTGCCTCGTCCTAGCGGCGGTCTTGTTTGGAGCGCCAGACTCTGCACCCGGCGCTCTCGTGACGGTCGCGGGAGCGAAGGTCATCGTCGGTGGTGCCGACGTCGTGCGGGTGGACGTGACCGCGGGTGAACATCCCTGCGATCAGTGCCTGACGCAAGATTCGCTCGCTCCCGAGTCAGCCGCAGCGATCCGCTTCGCGAGGGCTGGCGCGTTCACGATCAACGTCGTTCACGTCGATGGGCGACAGGCGAAGGTCTCCGTCCGCGTTCTCCGCCCGAAGAGCCTCTACATCATGATGGTCTTGCTCGCGGCCTCTATATTCCTCGGCCCGTACGCACTCGCGTCGAGTTCGACGGGATCCCCGTGGGTAGAGCTCGTCTCGGAACCCGCGGGCGGGATGAGCCTCGGTCGATTGCAGCTCCTTCTCTGGTTCGCGCCCACCGTCGTACTTTGGGGCGGTATGTCGTTCCTCACGCACACCTTCGCGCCCATCGACGGCCAGGTGGCACTCTTACTTGGCTTGAGCGGAGGTACGACCTTCCTCGGCTCGGCCGCCAACCCACCGAGCGAAAACGGTCCTCGCGTCACACCGGAGCTAGGCGATCTCGTGCAAGATTGGAACGGCAATCCCGATGTCTCTCGGTACCAGTACCTCGCGATCTCAGCGATCGGAGCGTCGACGCTTCTCGTCGGGTTCCTACAAAACATGGAGTTCCCGGCCCTCCCTCCACAGCTCCTGTACCTGCTTGCGGCGAGCCAGGGGACGTACATTGCGACGAAGGCCGTGAAGGCTTCGACAAGCACGCCGAAGGACGCCCGAGCCGGTCTCGACGTGCTCGCGGTTCGCGACACCGTGCCGACGAAGCCGGCCGCACCACCGCTCGACGCAGGAGGGGGCGCGTGAGGATCTTCCCGCACACTCTGTTCGCAGCGACGGTGATTGCGATCGCGCTTGTGGCGTGTCCGACACCGCCGGATACCGGCTGCGTCAACGGGGTCGGCTCCAAGGAGTGCGCGGCCCAGTGCGCTCGCCTCGGTTCGTGCTCGCTCTGCGCGGCGGCCCCCGACTGCGGCTGGTGCGTCGCGGCGTCTGGAGGTCTTTGTCTCCCTTCGACGCTCGGCGAGGACCATCGAAACCAGCGTCCCCCGGCGTGCCAGGGCGACTGGCTCTACCGCACCTCCGATCCGAGCGTGCCGCAAGGGGCGCCTTTCTGTCCTGCCATTCTCGCGGGCGATGCTTCGACGCCACCACACTGACGAGGCCCGATGACGATCAAGGACACCGTTGGGACCGATCGCTACGAGAAAATGCGGACCGCGCTACGCGCGAGCTTTCCGGACGCCCAGGCCATAGTCACGGACGGCCTCGTCGACGCGGCTTTCCAGATCGCCAAGCACGACTGGGGCGCTGCAGAGCTCGCCGATGCGGACATCCCGGCGATCGTCGAGGTTGCTCCGGGCGCAGGGGGCGCGTTCCGCTACTACCTGGCGCACGCCACCCACGCGCGCGTCGCCGCCCCCGGCTCGGAGTTTACGGGCCTGCTTCCCCTCGTTCGGCTCCGACTACCCGACACCGGCACGACGCAGACCTTGAAGGCGGTACCCACTCGCGGCGGAGACGTGCTCCCCGGGGACCCCTTTTTCCCTCCGTCGATGTTCTCTGGGCGACCTATGGTGGGGATCCCCTCCTGACGTTCGGTCGGCCGGCTCGTGTGGATGTGATCACACCGCCTCGGCTCGCGTCGGCACGATTCGCGGCGGTCTCGCTCTACCTCTGCCACGCGAACGAGGCCGACACCGCACCGTCGTTCTTCGTCCTCGAGGCGGGCGTCGCGACCGGGCAGGCACGCATCCCGTTCCTGGGGCGCACGATGGCCTCCGTGATCAACGCGCAGACGCAATATAGCCCGACGTCTTTCTCTCAGCCCTGGCATTACTACCGGGGCACGCTTGCGATGAAGGCGGACGCGCCGGACGAGCCGTCGACGCTGATCATCGAAGTCTTTACCGACCCTCCCCCCGACGGAAAGTACCTCGAAGTCATCGTCCAGTACGAAAGCCGGGCGGACCCCGTCATGACGAACCCGTTCCAACTCACGGTCGAAGCCGGGGCGCGGGTTCAGGCGATCGCCGACGCACTCGGTGTCCCGTCGGGACTCGAGGAGCAGTGGTTCCTTCGGCTCGTCGCGGACGTCGAGCTGGGCACTCTCTTCACGATCACCCCGAAGCGGCAAGCGTGAGCCCGCTCGCGTCCTACCGGTGATCCACAGATGATGCCGACGCGCAGACAATTCCTCGCAGGGACCGCGATCAGTGTCCTCGCCGCGGGATGTCATCATTCTCACCCGGAGTTCGGTACGCCCGCAGACGTTCGTCGGATCGAGAGCCTTCGCCGTCCGATCGTTCCCGGGAGCACGTCGCGACTGAGGGTTCTCACGTGGAACATCTTCATGATGCCGGAGTGGGTCTGCGAGAGCCCGCGGAACGTCCCCCGTGCGGCCGCGATCGCCGCGGAGATCCTCGCACAAGACTTCGACATCCTGTGCTTCGAGAAGGCGTTCGATCCTGCCGCACGCGCCGTCCTCGCGGGCGCGCTCAGCGCGCGCTATCCCTTCCAGTACGGTCCGGCCAACGCGTGGCGATCGATCGACGAGACGAGCGGCGTCTGGGTGCTCAGCCGGAGCTTGCTCGTGAACTACGCGGAGATTGAATATCGCGCGTGCGCCAACGTGGAGTGCTTCTCACGCAAGGGGGCGATGCTCCTGACGGGAGTCTGCGAAGGGCACGTCTATCACCTCATCGCGACGCACCTGCAGGGCGAAGAGGGGGCGTACTACACAGATGCCCATCAGCGTATCCGCGACCGACAGATGGATCAGCTTGGCACCGAGCTCCTCGCGCCCAATCTCGCTCCCGGCGTGCCCGTCATCGTGTGTGGGGACTTCGCGACGCCGCGCCACGACCCAACAGATCCGACCAAGGAATCGGAGGGGTACCAGCACATGCTGCGCACGCTGGGCGTCACGAACAGCGTCGATACCCGCATCACCTACGATGACGATCTGCGGGACAACGATCTCGCCAAAAGCAACACCAAGGTGAAGTCCGAGCTCGATTACGTGCTCGTCCGCGCCAACGGCTGGCCGCTCGACGTGGAGCGGCAGCGCCATGTCTTCCGGCGGTCCGGGTGGGACGCACCGACGAACCGACGGGATCTCTCGTACCGCTACGCGGTGGGCGCCGAGATCACGTTCCGCTCTTGATATGACGACGAAGAAAGGAAGAGACTCACGATGACCAACATGGGGAGAACGTACGGCGCCCGCGACCACGCTCTGGGGCGCCTGGTTTCGCTCGGCGGACTGCTGGCCGCAGCCGGTTGCTGCACTCACGAGGTGGTCAGTTTCCACGCGCTGCCCGCGATGGTGTGTGCCGGTCAGACCGCGACCGTGGACTGGAGCGTCACCGGACGCGCTTCACTCCGGGCCACACGCGGAGCGTCCGACTGGGACGAGGGGGAGGTCCCTTCGAAGGGCAACCGGATGGTCGCGGTGGCCCAGACGACGCGCTTCGACATCACCGCCCTCGACGCGAACCGCGCCGATGGCAACTGGACAGGGATGAAGACCGTCCAGGTCCCCAAGTCGACCGATGACCGCGAGGTCACCACGACCTGCGACGCGACCACACGGCGCTGCGCAGGTTCTTTCGCGTTGGATGCGGCGACGTCGACCCTCCATGTCCGGCGGCTTTCGGCCGGCAGCCTCGTGCAAAGTGGCCACGCTCAACCGAGCCTCGTGTGCGTCTCCCACGATGGGCAGGCGCCCGTGTGCGTTCCCGCTGGGGGCGCTGTTGACCTGGACCAGCCCGCGCCGGGCACCTGGCAGCTGACCGCGGAGCTTCCTGCGGGGGCGCCGCTTGAGCCGACGCCAAAGCTCGCTGTCCACGTCGACTTCGGATGTCCCTGAAGGGAGGAGTACACGATGACCCCTGAAAGCTTGCGCGCCCTCGTCGACACCATCGTGGTGGTGATGATGGAGAACCGCTCCTTCGACCACGTCCTCGGCTTCCTCAGCCACGAGGCCTTCGGTCAGAGAACCGACGTCGATGGCCTCCACTTGCGCGGCCCGAATTTCGACTGGGACAACCCCGACGCCGCAGGGAATGCCTATCCGCCCACGGCGACACCCGACAGCTATTTGCCGGGCGATCTTCCTCACGGTCGCCCCGAGATCGCGACCGCGCTCGACTCGGGGGCCATGGACGGTTTCATCAAGGCGTACTTCGCCTCGCAGAGCATCGATCAGAGCCCGAGCCCGATGCGGTTCTGCCGCCCTCAAGATATCCCGGTCACGGCCGCGCTCGCCCAAGGCTATACCGTGTGCGACCGCTGGTTCGCGTCTCTTCCCGTCGACACGCAGCCGAACCGGCTCATGGCCGTCAGCGGCTACACGCTCATCGACTCGACCGCAGGGATCAAGCCACCGTTCCACCTGCTCCCCGACCAGCGAACCGTCTTCGACTGGCTGAAGAGCTCAGGCACCGACTTCGAGATCTACGTCGACGCCGCGCACATCGACAACCTTGGCGTGCCCTCGAACATGCTGCTCATGAAGTCCCAGTGGGAGCTGCTCATCACGAACTCGGCGCCGCTCTCGGAGCTCCAGGCGCGGTGGTCGAGCGCTGAGGCTGCTCCCGGGGTCATCTACTGTGAACCCTTCTACAACGACTTCGCGACCGCGCTCGGCATGCACGGTAACTGCAACCACCCGCCGCTCCCGATGGCGTATGGCGAGGATTTTCTGAAACGGGTGTACGAGACGCTCACGTCGAACCCCGCCAAGTGGGCGCGCACGGTCCTCATCATCTGCTCCGACGAGCACGGCGGCTTCTTCGACCACGTCGCGCCGCCTCCCATGAACTACGCCCCGCCGCCAGGCAATCAGTGGACGAATCCCGCGTCATTCACCACGCTCGGCATCCGAATCCCGGGCCTCGTCATCTCGCCGCTGGTCGATGCCGCTTCCGCGTACCACGGGCTTCTCGACCACACCTCGATCCTTCAGCTTCTCGTCGACCGCTTCGGGTCCCCGGGCGTGCTCGATGGATTCGGTGATGCAGCATCGCGGAAGGCAAAAGGCGTCCAATCGATCGCGGATGTGCTGACGCGACCGGCACCGAGGGCCGATGTGCCGGGCGTGCCCGCGGCGCCCACGCCCTCCGGGAATCCCATCACGCCACCTGTGTCCGACCTCGGTCGTATGTTCCAAGGGGTGTACGCCGATCAACCCGCAAAGCGCCCGCAATGAGCTGTCAAAAGGGAAAGTGGCGAGCTCTCGGCGCCAGCGCCGGCCTCCTGCTTGCGGCGTGCGTCAGTCTCTCCAAGACGCAACTCGCCGCCGTGCAGAACTTCAACAAGGCGGCCTCGGGCTACTCGACGTTGCCGACGGGGGCGCTCGCGTCGTACGCGGACTTGCACCAAGCCGTAGCGGTCCTGAAGGCGTCGACGCTCGGAGCGGACCAGGCCGCCCTCGCACTCTCGAAGCTTCACCACGAAGCACGATTCGACGCGGAGGCGCGGAAGAACGCCGGAAAGCTAGCAAGCGCCGTGCGCATCATCGGGACCTACGCGTCGGGTCTGACGACCCTGACGAACGCTCAGGATGTCGCCACCCTCGACGCGAACGCGACGGCTCTCGCGACGTCACTCGACGGCGCCATCAACGCGTACGACTCGACTGGCGGACCCGCGATCGGCACCTCGGGCGCAAACATCTTCCTGGGTGCTGCCGCGGCCGTCTCCGGGCTCATCTTGGAGTCGAGGCGGGTCGGGTACGTAAAGGAGTTCGTCCGTTCCGCCGACCCGCTGATCCAGCGACTTGCCGGGGGGTCTGGGGAGCTCGTCAAGCTCCTGAACGACCTTCAGAGTCACGCGGCCATCGATGCGCAGGCCATCGACCAAGCCTACGCCGTGCACTTTCGCCCGAGCGTCAGTCGCCGGGACTTCTCGTCCGATCGCGCACGCGTTGAAGTCTTCTTCCATCGCGCGAAGGGTGACGACGTTCCCGCGGCGCGGATCGCCGATGCCGTAGCGACCAGCCTTCTCGAATCAGGTGCACCGCTCGACGCGAAGGCGACGGCGCGTCTGATCGTCGCGAGCGCTGAGAAAGTGCACGTGGCTCCGGGGGAGGGGCTCGACGACCTTGCGCGCTCGCTCGCGGCAAGCCCCGTGTCCCCGAGGCTCAGCGTCGCGGAGCTGGAAGTGTTCCAGACCGCCATCACGCGGAGCTCGGAGCTAACCACCCACGTCGACGCCGCCCTGACGGCCACCGCTGCCATCGCCAAGCTGCATGCCGGGCTCAAGAAAGCCATGGACGAGGGCGTAACCCTCGAAGGACTCGTCGCCGAGGGCGAGGCGGTGGCAGCCCAGATCCAGGTGGGCGTGAAGATCGGCGAGGGGCCTAAGGATGGCGGTGGCCCGACCGATACGGGTGCTGCGGGCGACGCGGTCGCGCCGCCCTAACGAGAAAGAGAGCGCGAGATGTCCGACACGTATGTCCTACAAGCTTTGAAAACCGTGCGAGCCGCGATCAACGCAGTGCAGGCGGCTCGCGCCGCACCTGGGTTGACGGACGAAGAGGATTCCGCCCTTTCGGCGGCCTACGTCGCGCTGGACGATCTTCAGGACGACTTGATTATGCAGGACATCACGAGCGAGGTCGACGCCATCAACGCAGATGCGCAGAGTCTGAAAGTCGTCGTCGCTCAGCTGCAGACCGCCGCGGGCCGGTTGAAGAGCGTCGCGGACGCAGTCGGTACCGTCGCGCAAGTTGTCGGCGCGCTCGCTCAGATTGTTGCGCTCGGCGCGACGCTGTGAGTCGCGGTGGGGACCACGAACCGTGCGCGACGAATTCGCACCGCGACGGAAGGGAAGGCATGTTGACTCGCCGAGGCGTCCGCGCTCCCATCCTCCCATGCTGCCTCGTCCTTCCATTGTCGTGCCCGGCATCAAGGGGACCAGTCTCGAAAACTACTACGCCGTCGATCCCGCGCAGATCTGGTCCACGCTGGGAGCTCTGGAGACGGAGGTCTTTGGCCCTGACTTCACCTCTCTTGCGTTGGACCCCTCCGCACGAACGGACCTGGCGTCCGACATCCTGGTCAGACCATACCAGGCGCTCAGCGCGGCCTACGCGCCGCTCGTCAGCGCCCTCCGTGGCCACACGATTGGCGGTCAGTCGCCGCCCGCGTACCTCTTCCCCTACGACTGGCGATTCTCGGTCGCACACGCGGCTCAGCGACTGCTCGACTTCGTGGACGCGGCCGTCGTGAAGGGGCAACGGATTGGCATGGCGGGATGGGACGGCAAGCTCAATTTCGTCTGCCACAGCATGGGGGGGCTCGTCTTCCGCGCGTTTCTCAGGGCCTGGCGGATGCGTGATCCGGCGGCCCCGTTACCCGTCGGGCGCGTGGTGTTTCTTGCGGTCCCACACCTGGGATCCCTCGAGGCAGTCGAGATGCTGATCCGCGGCGAGTCGCTGCTCCTGGGGCGCAAGGAGATGCGGAAGCTCGCGAGAACGTTTCCGTCTGTCTACGAGCTGCTCCCGCGCTTCGCGGGGGCGGTCCTGGACGCGGCGGGGGCTGCCGTCGACATCTGGCAAGAGGCGATGTGGCAGACGAATGTGACGACCGCGACACCGGACCCCAACGGCCTCGACGTCGTCCAGGCACGCCTCGATGATGCTGCTCGGGTACTGGGCGGGCTTCCGTTCCCTGTGGAGGTCGGAGTTGCCCGCGAAGACGTCCTGACGATCCATGGCCGGCGTGCCGGCAAGACGCTTCTGAACGTCAGCGTCGGTCCGAACGCGGAGGAGAACGTGCCCAACTGGTTCGACTTCGACCACGCCACGTTTGGCGATGGGGACGGAATCGTGCCGACAACGTCGTCGGTCGTGCCAGGGGCGGGCTGCGCTGCCATCGAGATTGCCGAGGCCGACGTGCCGTACCTCGACGTGAAGACACGGCTCGTCTCGATGCACGCGTTTCTGCCTACGCTCGACGAGGTGTCGACGGTCGTTGCTCGGTTCTTTGATGGGGCGAACACCGCTGGGGAGCTGGTTCCGCGGGGGATGCCGGATGGGAGGTACGTGGCACTGCCGTAGCGCGGATGAGGGCGTCGTCCAACCACACCGCGGACCGCGCCTCATCGCCGCACCTTGACGTCTGCATGAACGCGTGAACGAATTGTCTCGACATTTGCAAGAACGATCGGAGGCGTAGTGAAGGCATTCTGGGGCTGGATCAAATCGTGGGTAGTCCAGGTCACTCTGCTGGTTTGCTGGGGCTTGATGCTATTTGTCACGGGCATTCAGGTGGCGGAATGCTGGGCACGGCCGGAGCGGATCGAGTTCGACA
>Ga0182024_10019898_pt1 | contig 12313 bp, 13 predicted proteins | sample P32metaG_FD_120480 | JGI IMG/M metagenome (GOLD analysis project Ga0182024, IMG submission 120480) | Permafrost microbial communities from Stordalen Mire, Sweden - P3-2 metaG (Illumina Assembly) | ecosystem: Environmental > Terrestrial > Soil > Wetlands > Permafrost | place: Sweden: Stordalen...
CAATCTGCGGAAGGGGAACAAACTGCCCGTCTCGGTGACGCTGACCTCCGGTCCGAATGTAATCTACCCGGTGGACCTCAGCGCCTGCAACAGTTGCGGCACCCAGCAATTCCAATACAGTGTCTACCTCAACAGCGTCGAGCCGGTCGTAGGACAGGCTTACGGCTTCCTGGTGACTTACAGCGATGGCAGCACAGACCCGAACGTGACCGCCGCGGTAACCGGATGGAACGGCACCGGCACGCTTGTAGGCGCGAGCGACCTGGCCACCGACCTGCAACCCAGCGAAAGCGACAGCACCAGCCTGACGCCGACGTTTACCTGGACCTACCCAACCGCCAACGCCAGCGATTTCATCTATTCGTTCTATTTGAGCGGTCCGAATGGGACAATCTGGCAGATACCGAGCAACAACTCCAACTTCAATGGCTTCACCAGCGCCCAGGTTCCCATGCCTGCCGGCATCACGTGGGGAACCGATCCGATAGAAAGCGTCAACCCACCGTCGGTCACTGATTTGACCAGCGGAGACAATTACCAATGGCAGATTCAGGTGCAGGACAGCGCCGGCAACCAGGCGCTGACGACCGTGTACTACGTTCCATAAGACTTAGCGTGCCGTGCTCACAAGGGCGGTCAACCATCCGGTTGGCCGCCCTTTTCTTTTTGCCTGAGAGCACTCGGGACCATTCCCTGGGGGGCTAAAGCCCAACAAATCGAGGCACTCCAAGCGGCGCGGCTGGTCGCACTAGACGGAATTCTGGGGCTAAGCGCCGCTCTGGCTCTAAGCAGACTGTGACCAGCCTGCTGGTCGGCGTCACGCCTCGCGATCCGGTATCCTTCTCGCTTGCCTGGGCGTTGATGACCATAGCGACGCTGCTAGCGAGCACCATACCGGCATCGCAGGCCGCCCGCACAGATTTGATCACTGTCCTTCATTCGGAGTAGAAAATGGACCGCAGGATGATTCGTAAGCGTGGTTTTCTGGCCGTCTGTACGAACGATGGGGGCTGTGAGTGTGAAGGACCGGTCGTGTCCACGATCTTTTCAAATGGACACGACCGATCGCATTGAGTGTGAGGCTCACTTTATCGGTGGATTGATCTCGTCGGTGTATATGTCGTCGTTCATGGCCTTGGCGATGGCCTGGTCCAGACGGATCAGCAGGCTGCTGAGGGTTTCGTTCTTGCGGCGGCGCAGCATAGCCAGGCAGCCATCTTCGGCGTTGGTGATGGCGACACAGCCAACCGGTTCCATGTGACCAAGCGTGATCCCGCCGAAATCGATCAACTCCGCGATGTTGGACAGCTTGGAGTGTGTGGGTTCCTGGGTATCGGTTGCCGGATTCTTTACGCGGCTTTCCGAGTGATGGCCGGCAGTTTTTCGGCGGCGTTCCATGGCAGCAGTTCCTCGATGCGGTTGATCGGATGTTCGGCGATGTTGCTGAGAACGTAGCGCAGGTATGTGGACTGCGTCGATGAGTGAGAGAAGATCGGTTGTGCTCATGCAGAAAAAATGGCTCGCACTGACGGAGGCGACAGTGTGGCGTTCGATCATTATGAACTTTTCTTCCCAAACACACGAAAGCCCCCCGTTTTCGAGAGGCTCTCGTTTCGATCTAGGGAAGTCGAAGGGTGATGCAGTGCCAGTACGCTACCCCCCCTAGCTGCCCGTAGTCAAGCCATCTGCGAATGGCGCTATTTTAAACGTGCGGAGAACAAGCCATGTCCTATACGAAAATCACACTCGAAGCGGTCGTCCAGGATGCCGATACCGACTTTCTGTTGCAAGCACTCACCAATGCAATGGAGAACTACCAGGAGCGGATGACGGTTTACAAAATTGAGATGATGACTGCCTCGACAGGAGTGCCGGAAAACGCCGCAGAAATAGCGACGCAGGTTTGAGACGGGACGCCGCTCCCGCGGCAGTCTGACCCGGCGAGCAAATAAGCGTCTAGGGCCGCTCACCATGGCGCGAGGATGGCCGTGGGCGCATCGCAGGGAGACGCGAGTGAGGCAGCTAACCCGCTCTACTAAGCGCCCCGATTATGCACAGCCAAGCGCGCTACACTCGTGTTGAGGGCGCATCCATGATCCTGCTAAAAGATGTTCTCAAAGACATCAACGGCGCATTTCCGATTTTCATGTACGGTGAGCGCCACATTGACGAGTTCCTTGAGCGGTATCCGTTTGACCAGGACGGCGTGACCCAGCAATGGGAGATGTTCGACCGTCTCTCAAGAAACGTCATGGAGTTTTTGCGCGTCAGATTCCCGACGCTCGGAGACCGCAACCGCTCGCTGTGCCGTGACCTTCAAATGTGCCATCTTCGGGAGAAGATCGAACGGAACGAACGGGAGTATGAATGCTACCGCTCAATCGTGGCACCGCACGCCGCGTAAAGCGTGCGGGCAGGCCACCATAGAGCGGTTTAATGTAGCATTTACCCATTCAAAGAGTTCCATATTGACTGGCACTACCTGTTCTACGCCGCTCGCTGCCACAACTGATCCTCCATTGCGACTAATCTCCAGTGAAGCCGGCCCCAGTTCCGGAATTGTCGCGTACTTGAAGGCTTAATCGGCTCCGCGAACAGTCATTTGCATTCTCGTTTGCACCGCTTCACGTTGTCGTATGACAGACTCCGCTCGCCTTGGGTTCGACCAGAGCCGTTCCTGACAATGGCTGCCGCCGGGGACTCAATCAACGTCCTTTCGATTCAATCTGTGAAGCAGTAAAAAATCAAGAGCCAGGCTAGCCGGCAATCTCCTTCAAATCGGCACGCGCGTTCTCATAGGTGGTGTTGTAAGTCAAAAGCTTTGGATCGGGCTCGATTCCTTGATGCTGGCAAGCCGCGCGATAGATCTCGGGCCACCAATTCCGATGTTCTGTCAAATGCTCTTCTTTCCACTTTTTCCAATCTACCAGGGCCCTGGACCATGCTTCGTCGCCATAAGCGAGTGCTTCCGTTTGCGTACCGATCTCGGGAACAATCCAATCCCGGCCGATTCTGGCGTGAAGAACTTCATCAGCCCAGTCATAGTCCTGAATCATGGCCGACAGGGGATTGGCGGAAGCAACCGCAACTTCCCATTCGTATTGCTTGCCGGTTTTCTTTGGCATAAGCCCTTGCTCGATGGTGTAGAGCACCGCGTGCCTTTCCTTGGCTGTAAGCATCGTATTCAAGCCGAGAGACCAGGTGAAATTGAACGGAATGTTCGTCCAATCGATTCCCATTGCAACAAATCCTACCTCGCCCATCATGGCGTGACGCGCTTCATCCCACAATTGACGCGTCATGTCGCGGTAATACTCCCACGGTTTGCCTCTGGTTTCAAACAATATGCTTGCCATCATCTCCGGTACGTCAATCTCCCGCATGCGCTTAAAGTACAGCATGATGGTCTTCGGAAACGGCGGAACCTCAGGGTCGAAGAGGAACGCTTCAGCGTTTACGCCCATGTTGTATGGGTCCTTGAATCGCGTATCGCGCTTCGGAACTGGATCGTATTCGTATGGAACCGCGGAGAAGTGCCGTGCAACATTTTCTCCGGTCGGTTTTTCCTTGCCATCCAGCGCCCCGGCGGCGGCAAGCATGCGGTCCAGCGTGGCGATCCACTCCTGGAACTCTATATGAGCTTCCTCTTTGACTAGAACGTTCACCGCCTGCCTGCCGTAGAGTTGCACATCTTCGAGTTCCACAAGCGTGAGGCGGCAGATTCGAAACGTCGGATGATCGAAAAGCTTGTTTGTATCCGCAATCAGGTTCTCTAGTGCTCGAAGAACCGCCGGGACAGCGCATTCATACAATCCGAGCAGCAACGCTTCGGTGCTGGGCGCCGCCAATATCTCATCGAAGAAGAGATCGAGAGAGGCGTGCGGAGATACTTCCAGCCCATAAGGAGGCTGTCTCATTTCATGGACGCGGTTGGCAAACTCGCCGGTATGCTCGGCACAATAGTGTGCGTGCAAGCTTAATGCCATCTTCAGCTCATAGATCGGCATACTCGTAATACGCGACACAAAGATCCCGTGCAGTCTCTTGAGAGACCAATGCAGGCGTTTTAACCGTGCGACGGATTCGCCGACCGTCAATCCAACGGTGGTTGCCTCGCACATTGATTGCAGACCGACTAGAGGCGGGAGGCCGGAAAAACCAACGTAGGAATCAACGGGTGCTCCCGATGGATTCGGCAGAGTGTTTGCTTGTGTCATGGCTGCCCTCTCCTAATGTAAGTGACATTTCCGGTTTACATTTGAATCGTCCTTGCCGTTAGCATAACGATGCGAAGCGTGCATGTCCTCTTATCGATTGATCCCGATATGTACATGATTGACATAATTGATTGCAATATTCCCATAAGTCCGCAAAAAACCGATTATACTTGGCAGGTGAACCCGTATTTTGAGAAGGTCGCTTCAAGTCCGGGTTCTTTCCTCGCCTATTACCGCGGCGATCCTGAATTCCCGTTTTACTGGCACTATCATCCAGAGTACGAGTTGACGCTGATCGTCGACAGTTACGGGCAACGACTGGTGGGCGACGGCATTGCCGACTACGGTTCCGGCGACCTGGTGTTGCTTGGCCCAAACCTGCCCCATAGTTGGCGTTCCGGGCCTATGAAACCGGGCTATGGCGAGACTCATCGCGCAGTTGTGGTGCAGTTTCGCGATGACTGTCTCGGCAAGCAATTTTTCGAATTGCCGGAGATGAGAGCTGTTGCCCATCTCTTGCGTCAGTCGTCGAACGGTCTGGCCTTCGGTCATACCAAGACAGGACGCAAGGTCGCCGAATCGATTGTAAAGCTCCCCTCTCTAACAATGGCGAAGCGGCTCGTGCAATTCCTTTCCATACTGGTGGACCTTGCGTCCGTGCGGGACGCATGTGTAGTTTCTACGTTGAAGGTCAGGCCCATCTGCCGTTTTGCCGATCAGCAACGGATCGATCCGATCTGCATGCATTTGAATGAGCACTTCAAAGAAGAGATCGATTTTGCCAAGCTCTCCAGGCTTTGTCACATGAATCAAGCGTCTTTGTGCCGCTTCTTCAAACGAGCGACTGGCCGCACGATGACCGCGTACCTGAATGAACTGCGCGTCGGAGCTGCTGCACAACTTCTGATTGACACAGACGCAAGTGCGTTGGAGATCGCTTTCCAGGCCGGCTTCGGTAACTACTCGAATTTCAATCGGCAGTTCAAACGGATCAAGGGCTTTGCTCCTATGGCGCTCCGGCGTCAATTTTCGCCGGAGCAATCATTCGAGAGGCGTCGAGCGAGAAGCATTGCCGGGTTGCAGGAAGCCTCACTCCCCGTGAAATGCAAAACAATGGGCACGTAAAGGGAACGGCTCAGCTAGACGATTGTGGGCGCGGCCGCCATCTACTCACCCGGCTATCTACCGACTCTTCTGAGACTGGCGCGATCAAGACGCATCGGAAGAAAAACGCAAGCAAATGCTATTTCAGCTTGAAAGGGCACATAGGAGTGGATATTAAACGCTTGGCAGTGCACTCGGTACCTGAGTCGGTGGCCGGGAGCGCGCCGAAAACGGCAGTGCGCCTCGCTGTCTGTCAGATTCTGGTCATTGACAGCGACCGCGAGGGCAACTTCCGCCGCATTGAATATGCGCTGGAACAGGCCGAGTCACAACATGCGGATATCGCCCTGTTTCCCGAGTCGTCGATTCTAGGCTGGGAGAATCCAGAGGCTCACTCGATGGCGCAGCCGATACCCGGTCAAGACAGCGAGCGTATCGCCGAGCTGGCACGCAAGCACAACCTGATGATCGCCATTGGACTCGACGAGAAGGAGGGCGACCGGCTCTTCGATTCTTCCATCCTCGTCGACAGGTCTGGCAAAATGCTGTGGAAGCACCGGAAGATCAATGTGCTGCCCGAATTGATGACCCCACCGTATGCGCAGGGCAGGCCGAAGGACATCGGAACGGTCGATACGGAATTTGGCCGAATCGCCGTGTTGATCTGTGCGGATACCTTCACGGACGCGCACTTGAAACGTCTGAAAGCGCTCAAGCCTGACCTGATGCTGGTGCCCTACGGCTGGGCCGCTCCGAAAGAAGAATGGCCGGGGCACTCCAAAAAGCTTGAAGACCTGGTGAAGCGGCGGGCTGCGGAACTCAGGTGCCCCATGGCCGGTGTCAACCTGGTGGGCCAGATGAGCCATGGGCCGTGGCAAGGTCAAACCTATGGAGGTTCGAGCTTTGTGGCCGATGCTTCGGGCAAGCTCCTCCTCACTCTGCGCGATCGCGACACGGACCTGCGGGTCATCGATCTTGTCGTGGGCTCGCAGGCAAAGTAGGAGGATCGTCCGTCGCTGACGGCCGTCCTCCGGTCCTCGAAGGTGCTGGTGCATGGCAGTTGAATGGATATTCGTTCTTACAGGCTCGTTCTGAAGTCCAATTAAAGACTCAAGAGGTCGAAGAGGTGGAGACGATACTCTCATGACTAAAAGGAAACCGGGATGACAGCAAGAAGAGAAGTCCTTGCGCAAACTGCGGCAATTTCGGCTGCAACATCGATGTTGCAGACCAAAACCATTGCCTCTGCGCAATCGTCGATGAGTGCGTTCAACACAGACCGCACGCGACGCGCGTATCTCGAGATGTTCCTCAAGATTTTCCCACCCAGCAGCACACCCAAGACCGGCCGCATCAACGCGTACGACAAGACCTGGGAAGACTGGTTAAAGCGCACCGGAGAGCTTCCTCCGGATTTTGAAGCTATGCCGTCGATTCCCGATCTCCCGGATCCGCTGATATTTACTGAGAACGGTCAGCAGCTCGCGGTGACGACTGAAGCCTTATGGAATCGCCAGAAACAGTGGATACGCTCGCAAGTGGAACATTGGGTATTCGGCACAATGCCTCCAGCGCCTGAAAACCTGCGCGCGGTCGTTACCGCTGCTCGGCGTGATGGGACAACCACCGTGCGGGACGTCCGGCTCGAGTTCGGCCCCGATCATCGCGCAACGTTACGTCTGCAATTGATCATTCCGGATGGCCAAGGCCCGTTCCCCGTATTCTTGACCAACCATAGCCGGACGCTCCCCTGGCTCTACACCGCCGTGCGGCGGGGCTATATTGGCTGCTTCTACGCCGCTCATGACCCAATCTTCGGCGGAGGGATTGACGATTCAGACCTGCTCATTGAGATTTACCCTGAGTATGACTTCTCTTGCCTTGCGCGTTGGGCCTGGTCGGCTTCGCGCGCAGTGGACTATCTATTCACGCTGACTGAGGTGGATAAGAGCAAGGTAGGCCTGGCTGGGCATTCGCGACATGCGAAGCAGGCCTTGTTGGCAGCAGCATTTGACGAGCGAATCGGGGCGGTGGTCGCATCAAGCGGCAACACGGGCGAATGCGATCCGTGGCGCTACACCACGGACATGTTCGTCAACGAAAGCATCGAAAAGATTACTGCGGAATTCCCCCACTGGTTTCACCCGAGGCTGCGGTTCTTTGCCGGCCGGGAAGATAAGCTGCCGTTGGACCAGAACATGTTAATGGCGATGGTTGCTCCACGCGGGCTAATGATGTATTGCGGATATTCCGAATCCGAGGGAAATCCTTTCGGGTACGAAAAGGCATATCGTTCCGTGCGGCGCGTCTATGGATTCCTTGGGCACGAGGAAAATCTATGGCTCAATCTTCGCGATGGGGAGCATCCAACTTCAGTCGCCGATGTGGAGTTATTCATGGATTTTCTTGATTCGTCCTTTGGCCGCGCGCACTACCCGAAATCCGAAACCGGGATTCTGGGCTACACATTCGAAAGTTGGCAGCAGGTATCACAAGTGAAGATCGATCCCTTCTGTTACCCCAAAAGATCGGTCGGTGATTTTCTGAATCAGGCAGACGGGCGTCCGATCGGCTCGGTTGTGCAATGGGAAGAGAAGAAGAAGGCTATCGTGCAGAGGGTTTCAAGCCTGCTTGGTGAGGCGCCACCCCGAGTACAGTTTGAGATGCAGCGCAATATTTCAGGGCGCATCTTAGAGCCGTACGGCTCTTCCGAGGGTTGGCTTGCAGCACTGCACAACAGGCCTGTTGACGATGATAACCTGCTGCCGCGATCTATTTCGGAAGGGATGGGCGTAGCAGGTATCCCGTTCGGGGATGGTTTGATGGGCGAGCTCTTCTACCCTGAGGGCACCGATGGCAAGCCAAAGTCCGGCAAATGGCCGGTGGCGATCTGGTTACATCCATACAGCTACCAGAGCGGGTGGTCGGCTGCGAATCCGTGGCTACCCGCCGACTGGACCTACGATAGGGATTTTCGGCCTTCATTCCAACAGCTGGTAAACCGAGGCTTCGCTGTTTTCGCCTTCGATCAGCTCGGTTTCGGAGCTCGCATCCATGAGTTCAAGCATTTTTATGACCGCTATCCGCGGTGGTCGATCCTGGGCAACATGATCGAAGATACTCGTGCGGTAATCGATGCGCTTTCTAATCTGGAAGAGATCGACTCCTCGCGGATCTTCCTGCTAGGTTATGCGTTGGGCGCCAAAATCGGGCTGCTGACTGCTGGCTTCGAAGATCGCGTTAGAGGTCTCGTGGCGATCTGCGGAGTCGATCCTCTGCGGCTCGATACGCATGAAAAGGGCACCGAGGGTATACGGCATTATTCGCATCTTCACGGATTGCTGCCCCGTCTCGGATTTTTCGTGGGCCACGAAGACCGAGTTCCGTTTGATTTCGATGAAGTGCTGGCATTGCTTGCGCCGAAGCCTGCATTGGTGATTGCGCCTGCGCTCGATCGTTATGCACGACTTGCGGACGTGGAACGCGAGGTCGTGGCCGCGAAGAATATCTATGCGCTGCTGGGTCATCCGGAAGCTATGCAATTTGAAACGCCTGTGGATATAAACCGCTTCTCCCACTGCACTCAGGAGCGCGCATTCGACTGGCTAACCCGGCAATCGTAAGATCGTTTGCCCGCATCGAGCCTTTCCATCGTATGTTGCAGTTGAAGCACATCGGTCCCGGTTGCGAAAACGGACAATCGCCATTGGCCGGTACTTACTTTTCGAAGCGGTGTACCGCGGGAATTTAGCTTCGGCCACCTGCTCTCGACGGTGGACCTTCTATCAGGTATTGTGAAAGCGGTTCATTCAATTGTGGTTTGGCCTTCTCTGGAATCTCCGATCCAGATTCATCGAACAACATACGGAATTTTGCAATTAGAAACTCTCGTTTCATTGGGATCGAAGGCGCTTTCTTGTTGCGGGAGAACCGCATGAGAATTGCTCGTTATGATATCCCTGCAAAGGACGGACTCAACTGTGTCACACGATGCGTCAACAAATGCCGAGCCAACGCGACTTGATCTCATTGCGAACCTTGCTTGTGAGACTGGTGAGAATCCACTCTGGCATCCTATTGAGCGGCGGCTGTACTGGAGCGATATCCCGGCCGGTCGCCTCTTCCGCTACACTCCCGCAACAGGCGCGCACGAGCAGTGTTATCAAGGCAGGCCAGTCGGCGGCTTCACCATACAGGCGGACGGGGCACTGCTTCTGTTCATGGATCGTGGCACTATCGCCCTTTGGCGCGACGGGATACTGACTGAGATTGTTCAGGAAATCCAAGCAGAGCGGCAGTCCCGCTTCAACGATGTCATTGCCGACCCCTGCGGCCGCGTGTTCTGCGGTACCATGTCCACCGAGGAAAGTAAGGGAAGGCTTTACCGGCTTGAACTGGACGGATCCCTATCTTTACTTTTGGAAGACATCGGCTGTTCAAATGGCATGGCCTTTACTCCGGACCGCAAGGGCTTCTATTACACGGACTCGTTCGCTCGCGAGATCTATCTGTTCAACTACAACATCGAGGACGGCACAATCGGCGAAGGCCGGGTCTTTGCCCGTTTTAACGAAGCGGATGGTCTTCCTGACGGAGCGACTCTGGACGCCGAAGGTCGCCTGTGGTGTGCTCTATGGGACGGGGCCTGTATTGTCCGTCTACATGCAGATGGAAGTATTGCTGAGCGGATCGAACTTCCAACCCGCAAGGTTTCGAGCTTGACCTTCGGTGGAGACGACTATACAGACATCTATATCACCACGGCCGGCGGGAACACTAAGGAATCAGGTGATCCTTTGGCGGGCGCCCTTTTTCGGATTAAAGCGCAAAGCCCCGGCATTTCGGAATATGTTTCTCGTATCAAAGCTCCAAAAAACCGCCCTAAGACGATGGAAGGTTAGACTCGTGCGCTTATCAAAGCAGAAGTAACCGGCGCAGAAGTAACCGGCATAGATAGCAGGAGAGCTAAGCTATTGCCGGGTTGTGAAGCAACCCCTGACGAGCCCAGTGCGGGAAATCCGCATGCTGGGTATGATGAGGCGGACTAGGGACCGTTGGCCCGCCCCTCGGCGGGAAGACGACGACTCTTTCATCGTGTAGCTGTCTTCGAGCGACTACCCCTGGCATCCAGCTTTTTGCCAATGGCCCGCGGCGCTTTTAGGGGCGTCCTAAATCCAGCCACCATCCACGACATAGCTCTGATTGGTGATCGCGCTGGAGTCGTCCGCGGCCAGGAAGAGAATCAGCCGCGCCACGTCGGGGGGGAGAAGCTGGCGCTTGAGTGCCTGGCTGTCGAGAATCTTTGCCTGGTATTCAGGTGTATACCAGAGCCGCAATTGGCGTTCCGTGGCGATCGCACCAGGCAGCACAGCGTTGACGCGGATGTTGTCGGGCCCCAGTTCGTGAGCCATCGTACGCGTGAGGCCCACGATGGCGGCCTTGGCCATGTTATAAAGCAGCAACCCTTTGGAGGGAATAATCCAGGAGATCGAGCTCATGTTAACGATCGACCCGCTGCCCGCGAGGCGCATCGCCGGCAACACTGCCTGGATGGCGAACAAAAACGGCCGAAGGTTGGTCGCTATCGAGTGCTCCCAGTAGGCGGGAGTCACGTCTTCGATGGTGTGGCGCTGGTCGTGGGTCGCGTTGTTCACCAGCACGTCGATCGTGCCCCAGGCAGTCAAAACCTGATTCACGGCGCTCGTGAGGGCCGTAACATCGGTCAGGTCGCAATGAATGTAATACGGTGCAGGGCAGCCTTCGGCGGTGAGGTTGTCCACCAGCCGCAGAGCCGGCTCATCCTGTATGTCGAGAAACGCTACGCGCGCGCCTTGCCCGGCAAAGTGGGTTGCTATGGACTCGCCGATGCCTGTTGCGCCGCCGGTGATCAGCACCACCCTGTCCTTGAGACTTGGATAACGGGCAAAAGTCTGATTGACGTGTTGCATCGTCTGTCGGCTCCTGATTGCAACTACCGGAAGAGTGTGTTTTCCGGTGGTCCAGTGTTTGCTGTCGACCGGCCATTTGCTTAAATAGTGCGCTGCAGCGGGCCGTTTCTAAGATTCAAGTCAGGTAGCAAACATGTTCATTGAACAATACGGCAGAGTTTAACATGTTTACTTATCGTGTCAAACGACTCTCGATGAGAATCAGGGCAATCGCATTTGAATCGTTGAAGGGTGCGGGCCAAACGGGCTGCGGAGAGGGAGGGGGCCGCTTTTCAAGCCAGCATCCCAGCGCCTGTGGTCCGGTCGCCCACTATCTAAAACTACACTACTTGGAGGCAGTAGGAGGTTCCCAATATTTTTCTTTACAATTCGCTTGACACGAGAACTAAACATGTTTACATTTTTGAGAATCCTTTAGTGAACGTGTTTAGTTGTTCACTTGAAATCTCAAAACGCCTTAAAGCCGGTGCTTCCTTAGGTACGCAAACCGTCGGCCGATGCTGCTCTCATCAGGAGGATTCCATGGACTGTTCTCGGGTATTGCATTGTTCAGAAAGGCCTACTCAATCGAGAGCGCTTCGCCCCCGGTTGTTTTGTCGGCGACTAGGGGTCGCGATTGCCCTTCTGACCCTGATCTTCGGTTTCAACAGGAGCGCCATTGCCGGTGTCACGGCAAGCATCGTGGGGAGCGTGAAAGATCCAACAGGAGCCGTCATTCCCGGGGCTCAAGTGACGGTCACTAACACCGAGACGCATGTCTCGCAGGCCGTCTCCACGAACGGTCAGGGCTCTTACACCTTTCCGGCTTTGCAGCCCGGCAACTATGAAGTGACCATTAACATAAGCGGCTTCAAGGCCTTCAGGCAAACTGGCATCGTACTCAATGTCAACGACGTGGTGACAGTCGACGGTACCCTGCAGATTGGCCACACCGATGAAGTTGTCACCGTTTCCAGCGAGGCGCTTCATGTGGAAACGGCTTCAACCCAACTGGGTGAAGTCATCGAAGGACAGCAGATGACATCCGTTCCGTTGAACGGGCGC
>Ga0182024_10019899_pt1 | contig 12313 bp, 5 predicted proteins | sample P32metaG_FD_120480 | JGI IMG/M metagenome (GOLD analysis project Ga0182024, IMG submission 120480) | Permafrost microbial communities from Stordalen Mire, Sweden - P3-2 metaG (Illumina Assembly) | ecosystem: Environmental > Terrestrial > Soil > Wetlands > Permafrost | place: Sweden: Stordalen...
AACTTCTCGAGCATCGCCACGGACGAGAAGGGCGTGATCCAGATCTTCAACGTGGGCGCCGAGCGCATGCTCGGCTACGCCGCCGCAGACGTTGTGGACAAAATAACGCCGGCCGAGATATCCGACCCCCAGGAGATCGTGGCCCGCGCCAGGGCTCTCAGCATCGAGCTGGGGTCCACGATAGCCCCCGGCTTTGAGGCCCTGGTGTTCAAGGCGTCGCGGGGCATCGAGGACATCTACGAGCTTACCTACATCCGCAAGGACGGCAGCCGGTTTCCCGCCATCGTGTCGGTCACGGCGCTGCGCGATGACGACGGAGCAATCATCGGCTACCTGCTCATCGGCACCGACAATAGCGCCCGGAAAATGGCGGAGCAGGCCCTCGTCAAGGCGGGAGCGCTGCAGAGCGCGATATTCAACAGCGCGAACTTCTCGAGCATCGCCACCGACGAGAGGGGCGTGATCCAGATCTTCAACGTCGGGGCCGAGCGCATGCTGGGCTACGCGGCCGCCGACGTGATGAACAAGATTACGCCAGCCGAGATTTCCGACCCCCAGGAGATCGTGGCACGCGCCAAGGCGCTCAGCATAGAGCTGGGATCCACGATCACGCCGGGCTTCGAGGCGCTTGTCTTCAAGGCGTCGCGCGGCATCGAGGACATCTACGAGCTTACCTACATCCGCAAGGACGGGAGCCGCTTTCCCGCCATCGTGTCGGTCACGGCGCTGAGGGGCGACGACGGCGGTATCATCGGCTACCTGCTCATCGGCACCGACAACACCGTGCGCAAGCAGATCGAGGAGGACCGGATGAAGCTCGACCAGCGGCTGCGCGACCAGCAGTTCTACACCCGCTCGCTCATTGAGTCCAATATCGACGCGCTGATGACGACCGATCCCCTCGGCATCATCACGGACGCCAACAAGCAGATGGAGGCGCTGACCGGCTGCACGCGCGATGAACTGATTGGCGCGCCCTTCAAGGGATACTTCACCGAGCCGGAGCGGGCCGAGGCGGGAATCAGGCAGGCGCTGAACGAGAAGCGGATCACCAACTACGAGCTCACGGCCCGCGCGAGGGACGGCAAGGAGACCGTTGTGTCCTATAATGCGTCGACCTTCCACGACCGCGACCGCAAGCTGCTTGGCGTCTTTGCGGCCGCGCGCGATGTCACGGAGCGAAAGCGGTTTGAGCGGGCGCTCCAGGAATCAAATCTCGAGCTCGAGAGCGCCAAGTTTGTTGCAGAGAAGGCCAACTTGGCCAAGTCGGACTTCCTTTCCAGCATGAGCCACGAACTGCGCAGCCCCCTCAACGCGATCCTGGGCTTTGCGCAGCTGATGGATTCGTCGATACCGCCGCCGACGGAATTCCAGGCGGCCCGGATCTCCCAAATTCTCAAGGCCGGCTGGCATCTCCTCAAGCTCATCAACGAGGTACTTGACCTTGCGGTGATCGAGTCCGGGCAGATGTCGCTGTCCCGGGAGTCTGTATCGGTCGCCGAGGTAATGCTGGAATGCCAGACCATGATGGGGCCGGAGGCCGAGAAACGAGGCATCAGCATGACGTTCCCGAAGTTCGAGAGCCCCGTGTTTGTGAAGGCCGACATGACCCGCTTGAAGCAGATTGTCATCAACCTGCTTTCCAACGCGATCAAGTTCAACAGGGACAACGGGACCGTTGTCGTGGAATGCGCTTTGAGCGCTCCTAAGCGCATCCGCATCAGCGTCAGGGACACCGGCAAGGGCCTCGCTCCTGAAAAACTGGCGCAGTTGTTCCAGCCCTTCAACCGCCTCGGGCAGGAAGGCAGCATACCCGGCACGGGCATCGGTCTCGTCGTGACAAAGAAGCTGGCCGAGCTCATGGACGGCGCCATTGGCGTGGAAAGCACGAACGGCGTCGGAAGCGTTTTTTGGTGCGACCTGTCTGCGTCGTCCGCGCCGCATCTCAGGACCGCCGGCGGCGAAACCGCTGCCTCTGAGAGGCCGAAGCTGGAGCCCGGAGCGCCGCTTCGCACGGTTCTCTACGTCGAGGACAACCCGGCGAACATGGAGCTGGTTGGGCAGCTTATTGCCCTGTGCCCCGACCTTCGGCTGCTGACCGCGGTGAACGGAACCCTTGGCATCAGGCTCGCGCGCTCCGCACAGCCGAAGGTCATCCTGATGGACATCAACCTGAACGGCATAAGCGGCATAGACGCCCTGAAGATTCTCCGTACGGACCCGGCCACGGCCCACATTCCCATAATAGCGCTGAGCGCCAACGCAATGCCGCGCGATGTTGCCAAGGGTTTGAAGGCAGGATTCTTCCGGTACCTTACAAAGCCGATTAAGGTGAATGAATTCATGGAGACTCTGAATGCGGCGCTGGAACTGGCGGAAAACAGCACACCCAAGGCAACCCTTTCGGGAATCCTGACGTGATCAGCCGGGCGGACATTCTCAATGGAAACATCCTGATCGTAGACGATCTGGATGCAAATGTCTCCCTGCTGGATCAGATCCTGCGCGGCGCCGGCTATCGGTCGATCACTGCGACAAAGGATCCGCACGCGGTCTGCCCGCTTCATCGAGAGAACCGCTACGACCTGATCCTGCTCGACCTCCAGATGCCCGGATTGGACGGGTTTCAGGTGATGGAGGAGCTCAGGGCGATAGAGGTTGGAAGCTATCTTCCCGTCCTCGTAGTAACCGCCCAGCCGAACCACAAGATGCGTGCGCTGCATTCCGGGGCGAAGGATTTCATCAGCAAGCCGTTCGATCTCGCGGAGGTACTGATACGGGTGCACAACATGATCGAAGTCCGGCTGCTCCTCAAGGAGGAGACCGTGGTCAACGTCGGGCGCCTCGAGAACGCCCAGCGGATCGCCGGCGTCGGCGACTGGGAATACGACTTCTCCACGCATCACCGGCTTCGGTGGTCCGAGGAGGTGTACAGGATTCTTGGAGTCGCGCGCAGCGAATACCCTCCGAATGCGGAGACCTTCTACAGCCTCGTTCATCCGGACGATCTGGATTTTGTCCAGCAGGAGAAAAGGGCGGCGGCCAAGGGCCTGCGCCGGGTGGAATTCGAGCACCGGATCGTCCGGCCAGGAGGGGAAGTCCGGCACGTGCGCCAAATTGTAGAGATGACCTTTGACAGTCTGGGCCAGCCGTCCCGGGAGTCGGGCACGATCCAGGACCTGACGGAGCAGAAGGCCCTTGAGCTGGCCCGTCATGAGACCGAGGAGCGTTACAGGAAGATGCTGGCCCTGTCCCCCGACGCGCTGTTTGTGAATGTCGACGGCATCATCACCTTCGTCAACAAGGCCTTCTGCCAGATGATGGGCGCGTCAGAGCCGGCCCAGCTGATCGGCCGGTCCGCGCTGGAGATGTCCCACCCGTCCTACCTTGAAACGGTGGTCGAACGGCGGCGAATGCTCGCGGACGGGCAATCGATGCCGCCGGTCGAGATCAAGTTTACCCGGCTCGACGGGACCACGGTTGACGTCGAGGTCACATCGGTGGCCTTTGAATTCCAGGGGCGCAAGGAGGTGCAGGTGATCGCACGCGACATTTCCGTAAGGTTGCGGGCCGTGACAGCCCTGCGTGAAAGCGAGGAGCGGTTCAAGTTCGTCGCCCGGGCCGTGAGCGACGTGGTTTGGGACTGGAACCTGGCGGCAAACACGCTCTGGTGGAACGACGGGTTTCTGACGACCTTCGGGTTCGGCGCGGCCGACATCAAGCCAAGCGTCGAATCCTGGACCGAACGCATCCACCCGGATGACCGCGGCCGGGTCGCCGACAGCATAGAGCTCGCTGTCGGATCAAGCGCGGAATCGTGGGACTCGGAATACCGCTTCAAGCGCAAGGATGGAGGCTACGCCTGCGTGCATAACCAGGCGTACATTCTACGGGACGCAGACGCGAAGGCCATCCGCATGGTCGGGGGCATGCGCGACCTCACCGAGCAGAAGAAGATGGAGGCCCAGTTCCTGCGCGCCCAGCGCATGGAGAGCATCGGGACGCTCGCGGGCGGCATCGCGCACGACCTGAACAACGTCCTCGCCCCCATCATGATGGCCATAGAGCTGCTCAAGCAGGATGCCAACGGCGATCCCCGCCGCAGCAAGATCCTCGAGACGATCCACGTGAGCTGCTGCCGCGGGGCCGACTTGGTGCGCCAGGTGATCTCCTTCGCCAGGGGGGACGACCAGCAGCGCGTCGCCATACGCCTTGAGCGCCTGATCGGCGACGTGCGGGCGGTCATCACGCAGACTTTTCCGCGCAACATACGAATCTCGACCAATATTGCCGACGATCTCTGGCCGATCACCGGCGATCCGACGCAGCTTCACCAGGTCCTCCTCAACCTGGTCGTCAACGCGCGGGATTCTATGCCCCACGGCGGCACGCTAGCCCTTTCGGCGAGCAATTTCACCGTCGATGCCCAGTTCGCCGCGACGAGTCAGGATGCAAAGGCTGGAAGCTTCCTGTTGCTCGAGGTGACCGACAGCGGCTGCGGCATCCCCCAAGAGGTTCGCGACCGGATCTTCGAGCCCTTCTTCACGACGAAGGAGGTCGGGAAGGGGACCGGCCTCGGACTTTCGACCGTGCACACCGTCGTCAAGAAGCATGGCGGCTTCCATACGGTCGAAAGCGAGATGGGCCGCGGGTCAACGTTCAAGATCTACCTTCCGGCAGACCCGGCGCACAGGAACCCGGAGACGGAGCGTCCCCTCCAAATCGAAACCCCGCGCGGCCTGAACGAGCTCGTGATGGTCGTGGACGACGAGCAGTCGATCCTGGACATAACGCAGCAGACTCTCGAGACCTTCGGCTACCGCGTGGTCACCGCCAGCGACGGCGCCGCGGCAGTGGCGATATACGCCAAGCTGGCACAGGAGGTCGCTGTGGTGATCACCGACATGATGATGCCCATCATGGACGGGGCTGTGACCATTCACGTCCTGAAGGGCATCAATCCGTCCGTGAGGATCATCGCGGCAAGCGGACTGGAACTTGTCGAGAACATGGCGAAGGCCACCAGCGCCGGCGTGTTCGACTTCCTCCAAAAGCCCTTCACCGCCCAGGCCCTGCTCCAAAAGGTGCGCGAGGTCATTGACGAGCCCGACATGCATGCCGCGCTTCTTGCCTCCGGCCGCTCCGAGGGGCGATTCAGTCAGGGGGCAATCTCCACCCTCAAGGGGGCCTCAAAGCAACCGGCGCTTTCCAGGACATAGCGGGCCCAGGCCGACTCGGTGGGGAAGTCCCCGCTCTTGCTCCAACCCGCCCCAAAATGATACACAAGGGGCTTGTTTATATCAACTTGGGTAATCGCTAGGAGATTGCCAACCGGAGGCAGGCCTTCGATTCCGGGCTGCAGCTGCTTGTCCGGCGGCACTGCGGGTACACTTGCATTCTCCATGACGAACTCCTGGCCGCTGCCCGCAGGCAGGACGACGGCGCATCCGATGCTGCCGCGGTCGCGGTCGGGCGCCTGCCAGTACGCCATCCAGCCGGCATCCTGATCCTTTGCGGCCGAGGCGTCGCTCCCCGCCCGCTGCCCGATCCCGATCCCGACCCGGATCGGGGACGGGTCGTCGCTCGTGAACACACTTTCCGCACGGCTCATGTTTGAGCCCGCGTCGATGCTGATGCGCTTTCGCTCCGACACCCTTCGCCCGCCCGCGTCCCAGTCGTCGTAGCTCAGCTCGAACTCCGAGCGAATGGGTCCCGTCGTGATGAGGCGCGAGGTTCGAAAATTGCTCGAGACAAAGAGCCTGCCGCCGCTCCAAACGCCGAGCCCCCCGCATCCGCGGCTGCGCCCCACCTGGTAGTCGTCGAGCCCGTCGCCGTCGTCCTGGTGGTAGTGGACCCTCTTGTACCACTCGTCGATGACCATCGCCCGGGTGCGTTTTGCCCAAACGTCGATGCCGCTGCTGACGGTGCCCTCGCCCTTGACCAGGTCCAGGCTGTACATCCGGTGCGCGATGCGGTCGCTCTCCCACGCCATGTCGTTGTAGCGCTCGGGCACCTGGCGCGCGTAGGTCTTCATGACCGCGGGGGGCAGGGCGGCCAGGGAGCGGGCGGGGAGGATGAAAAACACGCGCGTCTCCCCCGGCCCGAGGTCGACCTGGAAAAGCAGCTTGTCCGGCGCCTTCCCCGGCTCGGAAGCGTAGAGCTGGCTGTCCAGGATCCGGGAGGAGACTCCCTCCATGACGGCGAACCCGTCGCCCGGCCCAAGATCCCTTGGGTCGACCTCGACCGTCTCCCCGCTGCGGCGCAGGCCCGACGGATTGGTGACGGTCACGACCGCGTTCCTGTGCGGCGCGCCCGAGGAATGGCCGCCGGGGGCATCGGCCGGCCCGCCAAACGCGCACAGCCGGTAGACCTCGCTTCCGGCAAGCAGGAGCGCCCCGACGCCGTAGGCCTCGGTCGAGTCCTCCGGGAACCGCTTCGGGTCGAAGCCAACGGGCTGGACATGGGATAGCCTGCCATCGGGTCCCACGCATCCGGTTAGGGCGTCCCAGGCCTTTCGGACCGCCGGTTCATACTTGGCCGGGTCCAGCAGGCCCTGGTTGACGCCCCATGCCAGGGCATAGGTGAAGAGTCCGGATCCGCTTGCCTCGCGCAGGGGATAGCTGTCGGGGTCTAGGAGGCTCGCCCGCCACAGGCCGTCGGCCTGCTGGCAGGCGAGGATTCGTGCCGACATGTCGGTGAGTTGCCGCTCAAAGCGGGCGCGTTCGGGGTGGTTTCTGGGGAGAAATTGGAGCATGCGCACGAGACCGGCCATGACCCAGCCATTGCCCCGGCTCCATAACACCTTTCGGCCGTTCGCCTCGCTCCTCTTGAAGAAGCTGCTGTCGCGGAAGAAGAGGTTTTCCTCCTTGTCGTAGAGGTAGTCGGACGTGATCCACCAGTTCCTGACCGCGTAATCCATGTAGCGGGCGTCTCCAGTCGCCCGGTAGAGGCGCATCCATGTCGGCGGCCCCATGAAGAGCGAATCGCACCAGGACCACAGCTCCAACGCCTTCTTGTCGGGCTGCCCGAAATCCATACTCGTCACGGCGGAAGGCTTGTCGAGTATGCCGTCAATCCGCGCCTTTATGCCCGCGATCATCTTCGGGTCGCGGTAGAGCAAGTAGAGCTCGGCGTAGGTCTGGCCGATGCATTGGTCGTCCGCATGATAGGGCCTCGGCCCGGGCTGCCACTGGTTGCGCTCGCCGACAGCGAGCATCGCGTCGCGGTAGCGGGGACTGCCGGAAATTCCCGCCAGCGCCATGAATCCCGCGTCGCAGGTGCCCTGGGTCCAGCGGGTCGTGGGATCCGCACTCGGGTTCGCCAGCTGCCAGTCGGCCACGCGCTCCATCTCGGAAAGGACGGATGAGGCGGAGACCGAGGGGGGCAAGGGTTCGCCGTGAAGCCCGGGGGTTGAGGCGAGGGCGGCGGCGGCGAAGGCGATGCCGGCGCCCCTCATGCGGCTGGCCATGGGACAAACCTTTTTTGATCGGGTCGTGCGAGTCAAGCCGTCCGCCATCTCCGGAGGCGCGGCGAAAACGGCCGCCCTACTGGCTGATGAGTACGATCGGGCCCTCGGGCTTGGGCGCGCCGCCCTTTCGCTCGAGGCTCACGGCAAACTTGGAGATGGCCCGGACCGGCCGGTCCGCCCTGAAGACGATGTGGGCCTCGCCGGTGGCCGGGTCGACCGCGAAGACGCCCGCGCTCACGGGAGACGGGTACTTCGCGTCTATCACCCAGAGCTGGTAGTCCTTCTCCGCGGCGAGCGCGGGAAGCTTCGAGACCTCGAGGACGCCCTGCTCGCGCGTGGGATCCCACACGGCCACTGCGAGGGCCGCGGGCGAGTTGCCGAGCATGGACGCAAGCGTGGCGATCTTGAAGTGCGCCAGGTCGCCCTCGTCCTTCAGCTTTGTCGAAAGCTCCGCGACCTGGCGGCTGTACTCGGTCACCAGCCTCTTGGCGTCCGCCAGCTGGGCGCGCACCTGGTCCAGGGAGGCCAGGGCGACCCGGGTCTCCTCGCCGAGCGAGGCATTCTCGGCGCGCGCCGCGACGTACTGCCTCTGGGTCCAGATCGCGGCTGCGCCGATGCTGGCGGCCGCGAGCCAGGGAATCCACGCCGGGAACCTGGCCAGCCGCGCCGTCGGGGAATCCCCGGCCCCGGCGGATCCGGGGCCCTGCATCGAGCGCGCCGCGGCGGAGGCAAGGACGCGCGCCCTGAGCTCCTCGGGAGGCGCCTCGTCGGGCGCAATATGCGCAAGCGCCGTCGCAGCCACCCGAAGCTCGGCGACCCGCCGCCGGAGCTCGGGGCTCCTCCCCAGCTCCGAGAGGAACTGCTCCAGCTCAAGCCCCTCGAGGAGGCCGAATGAATGAAGGGAGGCTAGATCCTCCTGGCGGTCGTCAATCATAGTCGGTCGGCGAGGGCATCGCGAAGCTTGATGAGGCCCCGGCGGATACGGGCCTTGATGGTGCCGATCGGCTCGCCAAGCTTGTCGGCGATTTCCCTCTGGGTGAGCCCCGAGAAGAAGGCGAGCTCGAGCGCGCTCTGCTGCTCGCTGGGAAGCTCGGCCATGGCGGAGCGCACGGCCACGGCCCGGTCTCCAAGCTCGGCCCGGGCCCTACCGCCGGCCTCCAGCGTCTCGGCCCCGTATCCGAGGTCGTCGGGGATCGAGCTCCCAAGGAGGCGCGCCCGGTTGGTCCTCGTGCGCAGCCGGTCTATTGAGCGGTTGCGCGTCAGGGTCACCGCCCAGGAAAACGCCGCGCCCCGGCCGCTGTCGAAGGACGCCGCGTTTTCCCAAAGCGCCAGGAAGACGTCGTGCACCACGTCCTGGGCCTCGGCGGCGTCGTTCAGTATGTGCCTCGCGGTTGAATACAGCGGCCTCGAAAGGTTGTCGTAAAGCTCGGCGAGCGCATCGCGGTCGCCGCCCGCCATCCTGCGGATGAGCGCGGCGTTTGCGCTCGCCCGCGCCTCGGCCGGGTTGAGGTCCTCGGAAGGTGTCATTCGCACGAGCGCGCCCGTTCGCGCCGGCGGGTAACCGAGCCCCGCCGAGGGGAAGGAAAATCGCAAGATGGGCAATGCGAATGACATATTGCTACCTTATCCATACGCGCGCGAGCCCCAAGGGGATGCAGCCCCGCGGCCGTTGGCGAGTAAAAATCCGGGCGCCGCCGCAAGGGCGCAGCCCCATGGCCCGGGAACGGCTCCAGCTAGAGCTGCACCGGCAGGCCTATCTCGATGATCTGCGACGGCGTGATGTTGTACTCGTCCTTTGCGGGACGCCCGTTTCGGATCAGGAAGCTGTAGAAGCTCTTCTCCCACTCCCACATCCCGGTGTTGCCGCCCGTCATCACCATCTCCCTGCTGAAGAAGTACGTCGCCGACTGCGGGTTGATCTTCAGGCCCGCTTCCTTGACGTGGCTGATCAGGTCGCTCACGTCCGGTGATTCCATGTACCCGTAGTGGCCGGTGGCGCGCCAGACCCCTTCGCCGATCTCGCGCAGCTTCAGGCGCTGCGCCTGGACCACGGTCGGCCTGTCCTCGGTCACGATGCTGAGGAGAACGATGGTCTTGTGAAGGCAGCGGTTCGCCTTCACGTGGTGCAGGAGGGCGAGGGGGGTCCCGCGGGGCGAGCCGACCATGAAGACCGCGGCTCCGGCCACGCGGACGACGTACTGGCTGCGGGCGATCGTTGTCAGCTCCTCCTCGGTCACGTTGCCGCCGTAGACGCGCTCAAAGACGACGTTGCGCCCCGTCTTCCACGTGTGCATGACGGCGAGGATGGCCCCGGCGATGAGCAGCGGGTACCAGCCCCCGTCGGCCAGCTTGCGCGCGTTCGCCCCGAAGAATCCAAGGTCGATCACGAGGAACAGCCCGCAGATGGAGCCCGCCCTCCACAGCGGCCATTTCCAGTTGCGGCGGGCCACCAGGAAGTACGCCCCGCTCGTGATGGCCATGGTGCCCGTTACGGCGATTCCGTAGGCCGACGCAAGCCGGGCGGTGGAGCCGAACAACATCACCGTGAAGATGCAACCGATGGCGAGGAGCATGTTCACGAACGGGACGTAGATCTGGCCCGCGTGCCCCGCGCTCGTGTGGTTGATCTTGAGGCGCGGAAAATACCCGAGCTGGATCGCCTGGCGGGAAAGGGAGTACGCGCCCGTGATGAGGGCCTGGCTGGCGATGACCGCCGCAACGATGGACAGCCCGGTCAGCGCGGCGCGCGCGATCCCCTCCGGGGCCATCAGGAAGAACGGGTTTGCGTCGGATTTCGGGTGAAGGAAAAGGAATGCGACCTGCCCGAAGTAGTTGAGGACAAGGCCGGGAAACGCGACGCCGTACCAGGCAAGCGTGATCGCCCGCCGGCCGAAGTGACCCATGTCGGCATACAGGGCCTCAGCCCCCGTGATGGCGAGGACGATGGACCCGAGGAGCTCGGCGACCTCGACGGGCGGATTGTGCAGGAGCGCGAGGCCGTAGGCGGGGTTGAGCGCCCTGAGGACAGAAGGGGCCCGGACAACGTACCAGGCCCCCAATACCCCGAGCGTCGCAAACCAGACGAGCATGACGGGACCGAAGACCGAGCCGATGCGCATGGTTCCCTTCTTCTGGAACCAGAAAAGCGCAGCCAGGATCGCGCAGGCGAGCCATGGAACATAGGCCTCGAAGCCCAGGCTGATGGCATTGAATCCCTCCGCCGCGCCGAGCACGGAGATTGCCGGCGTGATGATGCCGTCCCCGAAGAGCAGCGCCGCCCCGATCAGGATGATGACGACGGCCAACCCGAGGCCGCGCTTGTACGTTGGCTTGTTCGGGGAAACCTCGCGGTGCGCGTGAATGAGCGCAAGGAGGGCGAAGATTCCTCCCTCCCCGTGGTTGTCGGCCTTCGTGATGAAGCCGAGGTATTTGACGCTCACCACCATGACAAGCGACCAGAAGATCAGGGAGAGGACACCGAGCATGCCATCCTCGCGGGATCCCGCGGGAAGATGCGCAATGCACTCGTGCATCGTGTACAGGGGGCTTGTTCCAATGTCGCCGAAAACGACCCCGAGGGCGCCTATGCACAAGGCCGCCTTTGCGGACGCGCTTATGCCTTCGGGGGAAGGTTGTGACATCGGGTGGGGAACGGTCCGGAGCTAGGCCTTCAAAGCAGATTTGCGGCCAAACGCCCGGCCCGGGGCGCATTTGGCTCCAGCGCGAACCCGACACTGGCTTTTTCAACGTGGGTGCTCACCGAACCGCTCAGAAGGGGAGGCCAAGGCTGCAATGGCAAGCCCGTCGGACGCCGGCTGACCCGGCCCAAGGAGGCGGGAGGGGCCCGATGGGCGCCGCACGACGAATCATTCATGAGGGCTGGGTCTGTCCAGGTCCCCGGGTGAATCCGACGGCGGAGAATTATTTTCAGGGCAGCGTATTTTAGACTTGTCTAATAACACGTGTTATCGACGCTCCCAAGTCGATGACGATCCAGCAACCCATGCGCCGCCTTCGGAGGCTTTTTGCCGCGCTGCTCATCGCGGCAAATGCGCATGCGCAGAGCCGCGAGGCCGTGGCCCGTCTCCTCGACCGGCAGATTGAGGATTTTAGCGTCCAGGGCCAGGAGGCCCGGACGGTCCTCGAGGGAATTGGAACGGCCTATCGCTTTCCGATTGTTGTCGATCCGGACGTGCAAGGCACGGTGACATTCGAGGTTCACAACGCCAACGTGGGCACCGTCATCGAGGCGATCTGCCAGCCCAAGGGGTGGAGCTATGAGGTCTCTGATCGCGGCTACCTGCTGGTTCGCAGGTTTGTGACGCGAATCTATCCGGTGGATTACCTGCAGATGACTCAAAGCGGGTCGAGCTCGGCGAGCATCAACCTGAGCGAAAGCGCCGGGGGCGCCCCGGCGGGCGCGATCAATGCGCTTGGCGGCAATGGAGCATCGCCGGTCGCCGGGCTCTCCACTTTGCAGCTTGGGTCGGCGTCGTCCGTGAGCGGCGGAAGCTCCACGCTCAATGTCTCCCAGCAGAATGACTCGGATTTCTGGGGACGCCTGGAGACAGACCTCAAGGGGATGGTTGGGGAGGGCGAGGCATTGGTGGTCAATCGATTTGCCGGCCTGGTGCAGCTTCGCGGCTCCCTTCGAACCCACGCCGTGATGGAGAGCTATCTGCGGCGGGTCCTGCAGCGGGTGGGGCGACAGGCGCGAATCTCGGTAAAGGTTGTGGAGGTCGATCTGAACAACCAGTCCAAGGCGGGAATAGATTGGAATGTCGCCGGGGCCTCCATCGGCCGCATCGCGGGCACCGCTCTTAGCGTGGCTAGCGCGGCCACCGT
>Ga0182024_10019900_pt1 | contig 12312 bp, 12 predicted proteins | sample P32metaG_FD_120480 | JGI IMG/M metagenome (GOLD analysis project Ga0182024, IMG submission 120480) | Permafrost microbial communities from Stordalen Mire, Sweden - P3-2 metaG (Illumina Assembly) | ecosystem: Environmental > Terrestrial > Soil > Wetlands > Permafrost | place: Sweden: Stordalen...
AGGCCGTCCTCGCCGGGCATCATCACGTCCACGATCAGCAGATCGAAGCAAAGGGCGGCCAGCAGACGGCGGGCCCCGCCCGCGTCCGGGGCCGTGCTGACTCGAAACCCTTTGCGGGTGAGATACTCCTTGAGCAGATCACGGATGCGGTCGTCGTCGTCGACCACCAGCAGGTGGCGCCGATCGGCTTCGGCGCCGGTCACGGGCGCGCCAATTCATTTGACGCGCGCGGCGGCGCGGCGTCTAAGGCACGGCTTTCGGCGGAAGGGGGTTTGCGGCCCAATGTCATTGGTTCCCTACGATGATCGTGACGGCTGGATCTGGTTCGATGGCCAGTTCACACCCTGGCGGGAGGCGAAGGTGCACGTGCTTACTCACGCCCTCCACTATGCTTCGGCTGTGTTCGAGGGCGAGCGCATGTACGGGGGAGAGATCTTCAAGCTGCGCGAGCACACCGAGCGTCTGTTCCGGTCGGCTGAAATCCTTGATTTCACTATTCCCTTCACGGTGGCGCAGATCGACGAGGCGTGCAAGGAGACCTGCGCCCGCAATGGTCTCGACGATTGCTACGTGCGCCCGATCGCCTGGAGAGGGTCCGAGACGATCGGCGTTTCGGCCCAGGACAGCAAGATTCACGTGGCGATCGCGGTCTGGGACTGGCCCAGCTACTTCAACCCGGAGGAGAAGGCCAAGGGGATAGCCCTGACCTGGGCCAAGTATCGCCGGCCCTCGCCTGACACCGCTCCCACCGCCTCCAAGGCGGCGGGTCTCTACATGATCTGCACCATTTCCAAGCACGCCGCCGAGCGGGAAGGCTACGCTGACGCCATGATGCTCGACTGGCGCGGCTACGTCGCCGAGGCGACCGGGGCCAATGTGTTCTTCATCCGCGACGGGGTCCTGCACACACCCGAGCCAGATTGCTTTCTCGACGGCATCACCCGCCGGTCGGTGATCGACCTCGCCAAGGCCAAGGGCTTCGAGGTGGTCCAGCGGCACATCCTTCCCGAGGAGCTGTCGACGTTTTCGGAATGTTTCATCGTCGGCACCGCCGCCGAGGTGACGCCGGTCGCTCAGATCGGCGAGTTTCGCTTCCGCCCCGGCAACATCTCGCTCGCGCTGATGGACGACTATGCGCGGTTCGTCCGCCGGCAGGGTTGACGGCTTCTTCAGATCGTCCACGTCTCGGGGTGCGCGATAGGCTCGTTGCGGAACAAGCGCATCAGCCCAACCGCGCAGCGCACGATGAACCACAGGAACACCAGCGGCAGCAGGGCGATTCCGATGAGCGCGACGCAAAGCACCAGCGCGGCGACGAAATAGAGCAGTCCCATCCAGAAGGTGCGGATCAGGTAGGTGTAGTGGGATTGCAGCCAGGGTGGGGCGCTGTCGCGGGCGACGTAGGCCATGACCAGGCCGATGACATGCGTGAGGCCCCCGAGGGGCGCTAGAAAGAGGATGTAGATGATCAGCGCCATCTGCCGCTCGTCCACCAGGGGGGACGACGTGGATGGCGGCGGCGGCTCCAGGGACTGTGTCATCGGCGACCTTCCGGCTGGTTCGGCGCAGCCTAATCCCGCTCCACGATAATCTCCACCCCGGCGGCCTGCGCCTGCGGGGCCAGGGCGTGAGGCTTTTCCACCCGGACGCGTGCGCGCAGGGCGCAGGGCTCGGCGAGGCAGGCCCGGGCCAGACGCCAGGCGAAGGTCTCGACCAGCAGGATGTGCCCCCCGTCGGCCAGGTTGCGGGCGTGCCCGACGATGCGCTCGTAGTTCACCGTCTCCCCGATCGTGCGCCAGCCGCCGGCGGCGACGTCCAGTTCGACATCGATGATCAGCGGCTGGCGGCGCCCCTGCTCGTGGGCGTGTACGCCGATCTCAGCGTCCACAGTCAGGCCGCGGACGAAGACCTTGGCCGATACGAACCGCGGCCTGGGTGATTTGGGATCAGTCACCGATGACATCCGGCGTCCGCCACGCCAGGTGCTGGCCGCCATCGACGGCGATCATCAGGCCGGTGACGGACGGGGCGTCGATGAGATAGGCGACGGCCCGCCCGATTTCCCTCGGGTCGATCGGCGCGCCCAGCGGCGTGGCGGCGGCCTCGGCGGCGAAGGTCTCCGCCGTCTGGTGCGCCGACCGCAGGGTCGGGCCGGGACCAACGCCGTTGACCCGGATCCGCGGCGCCAGGGCCTGGGCGAGGGTCTGGGTCGCCGTCCAGAGTGCGGCCTTGGTCAGGGTGTAGCTGAAGAACAGGGGGTTCAGCCGCCAGACGCGCTGGTCGAGGATGTTGACGATCAGGCCACGCCGGTCCGGCGGCAGGGCCTCGGCGAAGCCCTGGGCCAGCAGCACGGGCGCCCGAAGATTAACCGCGTAGGCGGTGTCGAGGCCGGCCACGTCGAGGGTTGCGATCTCGTCCGGTTCGAACACCGAGGCGCAATTGATCAGCAGGGTGGGCGGCGCCGGGCAGGACTGGATGAGCCGGCGGGCGGTGCGCGGGTCGGAGAGATCGCCGCCGCACGTCCGGACCTGGCGACCAAGAGCCCGCACTTCGTCCGCGACGCCGTCCGCGTCGGCGGCCACGCGGGCGTGGGCGACGACGTCGTAGCCTGCCTCGGCGATGCAGTGCGCCAGCGTCCGGCCGACGCGGCGCGCGGCTCCGGTGACCAGGGCCCAGCCCCGATCCTCCACATTGGGATCAGTCGAAACGGCCGAACTCGATACGATTGATGATCCCGAGGACGACTAGAAAGAGCAGGATGATCCCGACGGCGGGCAGGCTCATGGGCGCTCCGATCGTTGCATGTCGAGTGCGATGCGCCCCTTTAGCGAGGGTGGTCGGCCACCGCAAGCCGCTGACCGGCGGGGGAATTCCGGACCGCCATGCGCAAGGGCTCTTCCACGATGAGGCGCGATCACTCATATACCCTGCGGAAGAGGCCCCGCGTGGAACCGAGGGGTCCGCCAAAACGCCCGTCTGAAGCGCCAGGGAGATCCGCATGCGCGAATACATGAAATTCTACATCGACGGTCAATGGGTCGATCCGGTCACCCCCAAGAGCCTCGACGTCATCAACCCCGCCACCGAAGAGGTCTGCGGCCACATCTCCGCCGGCTCGGCCGCCGACGTGGATAAGGCGGTCGCCGCCGCCCGCAAGGCGTTCGAAACCTATTCCCTGACCAGCCGCGAAGAGCGCATCGACCTGCTCGAGCGCATCCAGGCCGAATACCAGAAGCGCTTCGGCGACATCGCCAAGGCGATCACCGAGGAAATGGGCGCCCCCGCCAGCCTCGCTCAGCGCGCCCAGGCTCCGATCGGCATCGCCCACATCGCCACCGGCATCCAGGTGCTCAAGACCTTCCAGTTCGAGGAAGACCGCGGCCCGACCCATCTGGTGAAAGAGCCCATCGGCGTCGTCGGCATGATCACGCCGTGGAACTGGCCGATCAACCAGATCGCCTGCAAGGTGATCCCGGCGCTCGCCACCGGCTGCACCATGGTGCTCAAGCCGTCCGAGGAATCGCCGTTCTCGGCCATTATCTGGGCTGAGGTCATGCAGGCGGCCGGCGTGCCGGCCGGGGTCTTCAACCTCGTCAACGGCCTGGGAGCCGAAGTCGGCGCGGCCATCTCCAGCCATCCCGGGATCGACATGGTCTCCTTCACCGGCTCGACCAGGGCGGGCGTCGAAGTGGCCAAGGCGGCGGCGACCACGGTCAAGCGCGTGGCCCAGGAGCTGGGCGGCAAGAGCCCCAACATCATCCTGCCCGACGCCGATATGCAGACCGCGGTCAGCGGCGGCGTCAAGCACGTGATGCAGAACTCCGGCCAGTCCTGCAACGCCCCCACTCGCATGCTGGTCCCGGCGGCCAAGATGGGTGAGGCGATCGTGATCGCCAAGGAAGCGGCGGAATCCACCACGGTGGGCGACCCCAACGGCAACGCCCAGATCGGCCCGGTGGTCAACAAGACCCAGTGGCAGAAGATCCAGCGCCTGATCCAGGCCGGCATCGACGAAGGGGCGACCCTGGTCACCGGTGGCGTCGGTCGGCCCGACGGCCTCGACAAGGGCTTCTATGTGAAGCCGACGGTGTTCGCCAACGTCACCAACGACATGACGGTGGCCAAGGAAGAGATCTTCGGTCCGGTGGTCTCCATCCTCGGCTATCAATCCGTCGACGAGGCCGTGAAGGTCGGCAACGACACCGAGTACGGCCTGGCGGCCTACATCTCGGGGACCGACATGGCCAAGGTCCGCGAAGTGGCGTCCAAGCTGCGCGCCGGCCAGGTGTCGATCAACGGCGGCGGCGGGGACATGATGGCCCCGTTCGGCGGCTACAAGATGAGCGGCAACGGCCGCGAATGGGGCGACCACGGCTTCGCCGAATACCTCGAAGTCAAGGCCGTGCTCGGCTACACGCCCAAGCAAGCGGCTGAATAACTCAGTCTGCTGACGATCAAGGAAGCCCCCCTTCCCGACGCCGGGAAAGGGGGCTTTTTTGTGCGCTCCTGCAGTTACGCCCTGGCGGGGGCGGGGAAGCCCCGGTCGCGCATCAGGGCGTCGATGGTGACGTCCCGGCCGCGGAAGCGGCGGAAGGCCTCCTCCGCGTCGAGGGTGTCGCCGACGCTCATGATGCAATCGTGCAGCCGCCGCGCGGCGTCCTTGTCGTAGAAGCCGCCCGGCGCGTCGGCGAAGGCTTCGGCGGCGTCGGCGGTCAGGGTGTCGGCCCAGATGTAGTCGTAGTAGCCGGCGGCATAGCCCTCGCCCCCGAAGATGTGCCCGAAGTGCGGCATCCGGTGGCGCATGACGATCTCGCGCGGCATGCCGATATCGCGGAGGGCCCCCGCCTCGAAGGCGCGAGGCTCGATCGGCGTGGCGCCGGCCAGGTGCGCCTTCATGTCGACGATGGCGGAGGACAGGTACTCGACCGTGCCGAATCCCTGGTTGAACGTATGGGCCTTCCTGATCCTCTCCACCAGGACGTCCGGCATGGGTTCGCCGGTCTTGTAGTGGACCGCGAAGCGCGTAAGCACCTCGTGGGTCGGCAGCCAGTGCTCGTTGAGCTGACTGGGAAACTCCACGAAGTCGCGCACCACCCGCGTGCCGGCCAGGGTTGGGTAGCTCACGTTCGAATTGAGGCCGTGGAGGGCGTGGCCGAACTCGTGGAACAGGGTGACCGCGTCGTTCCATGAAACGAGGACGGGCTCGCCCGGGGCCCCCTTCACGAAGTTGGCGTTGTTGGAGACGATCGGCGTCACCTCGCCGGAGAACCGTTCCTGCGGACGGTATTCGCTCATCCACGCACCCGACCCCTTGCCGGAGCGGGCGTAGGGATCGAAGTACCAGAGGCCGATCTGGCGGCCCTCGCGCCGCACCTCGAAGACGCGGACGTCCGGATGGGCGACCGGCAGGTCGTTCACCTGCACGAACTCGAACCCGTATAGCTGGCCGGCGGCCCAGAACATGCCTTCGCGCAGCTTCTCCATCTGCAGGTAGGGTTTGATCTGGCTCTCATCGAGATCGTACTTCGCCTTGCGGACCTTTTCCGAATAGTAGCGGTAGTCCCAAGGCTCGATGCTCGTACCGGGCGCCTCGACGTCCGCCAGGGCCTGCATGTCGGCCACCTCCTGGGCCACCCGCGCCTTGGCCGGGGCCCAGACCTTCATCATCAGGTCCATGGCGGCGTCCGGGGTCTTCGCCATCTGATCGTCGGTGATCCAGTGGGCGAAGGTCGCGAAGCCGAGCAGCCTCGCCTTTTCGGCGCGCAAAGCCAGGATCTCGGTAATGATCGCATTGTTGTCGCGGGCGCCGCCGTTGTCGCCGCGCATGGTCCACAGGCGGAAGCCCTTCTCGCGGAGGTCCCGCCGGCTCGAGTAGGTGAGGAACGGCTCCATCGACGACCGGGTGTTGGTGATCAGCCAGGCGCCGGCAAGCCCCTTGGCCTTGGCCGCTTCGGCCGCCCCCGCGATCAAGGAAGGCGGCAGGTTGGCCAGGTCGGCTTCGCTGCTCAGCGTAAGGGCGTAGCCCTCTTCGTCGGCCAGCTCGTTCTGGCTGAAGGTGGTGTACAGGGTGGCGAGGCGCTGGTTGATGGCCGCCATCCGCGTCTTCTGGTCAGGCGCGAGCGCCGCGCCCCGGCGCGCGAAATTGCGATAGACCACGTCGGTGAGGCGTTGCTGTTCGGGGGGCAGACCCGAGCGCTCGCGGGCGTCGTAGACGGCTTTCACCCGGGCGAACAGGGCGGCGTTCTGCACGACCTCGTCCTCGAACGCCGCCAGGACGGGGGCCATTTCCTGCTCCACCGCCCGCATGGCGGGATCGTTCAGGGTCGAGGTCCAGACATTGAACATCGCGGCCACGCGGCCGAGGGCCCGCCCGCTGTTCTCCAGGGCGGCGATGGTGTTGGCGAAGCTGGCGGGGCGCGGGTCGCCGACTATGGCGGCGATCTCGGCCCTGTTTGCCTCCATGGCGACCAGCAGGGCCGGCTTGAAATCGGCGACCACGATCCCGTCGAAGGGCGGCGCGCCGTTGTGCGGGCCGGTCCAGAGGGCCAGCAGCGGCAGGGTGGAGGGAGCGGCCTGGGTCAGGGGAGCGGTTCCGATGAGGGCGGTGGTGGCGGCGGAGGCCACGAGGAAACGGCGTCTATCCATGGGAGCGGTCCGACAACTATCGCACCCGCTCCTTACGGCCAATCGGCGATCGGGTCACGCAGGCTCCCGATGGACGCGGGACGTGGGGGCCGCTACAGGGCGCCATGGCCATCGGCGTGTTCGATTCCGGCATTGGGGGTCTCAGCGTTCATCACGCCCTGGTCGCCCGCCTTCCCAGCGCCGACTTCATCTACCTGGCCGACCAGGCCAATACGCCCTATGGCGGACGAGCGGGTGAGGAGATCGTCGACCTCGTCCGTGCGGGTTGCGATCGCCTGTTCGCGGCCGGCTGCGACCTGGTGATCCTGGCGTGCAACACCGCCGCCGCGGTCGCCCTGCGCCGGCTCCAGCAGGCCTGGCTGCCGGATCATCGACGCGCGCTCGGGCGTCCGATCAATGTGCTCGGGATCATCGTCCCGACCATCGAGGCGGCCACGGGCCTCCCTTGGGAGCACGAACCCGAGCACCGGGGCGACAAGGTCGAGCAGCTGGACGTGCTGGGCGTATTCTCCACGCCCGCGACGGCCAGGAGCCGGGTCTATGAGATCGAGATCGACAAGCGTCGCCAGGACGTGGCGGTGTTCTCCGAGGCCTGTCCCGATCTCGCCCGCCTGATCGAGACCGGCGTCTCCACCAAGGACCTGAAGGACGCGGTGCAAGCCCATGTGACCGCCCTCACCCGCCGGATCGGCCGGCCCCCCGACCGCGCCATCCTCGGCTGCACCCACTACGAGATCACCGCGGACCTCTTTCGCGCGGCCCTGCCCGACGGCACGCCGCTGGTCCACCAGCCGGGCGCGACGGCGGACGCCATCGAGCGCTACTTGGCCCGGCACCCGGAATACGATCCCGGCCGTGGCGGCGGGCGGCGCTTTTTGACGACCGGACGCCCTGGGGCGCAGAATGGACTTGTCGAGCGGTTCTGGGGCGCACCGCTGGTGTTCGACGCTTTCTGAAGAAACCGGTCGCCCGCGAAAGGGCTCCGCCATGATCCGTGTCACCGCCGTATCGTTCCTCACCTGTCTCCTGATCGCCGGCGCGGCGCGACCGGAGGTGATCGACAGCCAGCCCGGCGGATTCGCGGTGCGGGAAAGCCGCGTCGTCGCCGCCCCGCCCGCCAGGGTGTGGGCGGTCCTGGTCGCGCCCGGCTCCTGGTGGAGTTCGGATCACACCTTTTCGCGTGACGCCCGGAACCTGACACTGTCGCCGAAGCCCGGCGGCTTCTGGCTGGAGGCCCTGCCGGGCGGTGGGGGCGCGCGCCACATGGTGGTGGTGTACGTCGATCCGCCCACGACGCTTCGGCTCGAAGGCGCCCTCGGTCCGCTCCAGGCGTTCGGCGCGACTGGGCACCTCACCTTCAAGCTGATCCCGCAGGACGGCGCGACTGCAATCACCGAGACCTACGACGTCGGCGGCCACGCCCCAGGCGGCCTGGACAAGCTTGCTGCGCCGGTGAACGAGGTTCTGGACGAACAGCTGGGACGGCTGAAGGCGCGCGCGGAGGCCGGCGGCGCGCCGTGACCTTAAGGAAGATCGCGTCGATCGGGAATGGCGTAGCCATCGCCCGCGCCTATATGGAGCTACATGCTCCCGACTCTTCGACAGCTGCAATACCTGAAGCTTCTGGCCCAGCACGGCTCGTTCAGCCGCGCCGCCGAGGCGGCGCACGTGACCCAACCGACCTTGTCGGCGGGCGTCCAGGAGTTGGAGAAGATCCTCGGCGCGCCGATGGTCGATCGCAACCGCTCCGGCGTGATCCTCACCGCCGCCGGCGCCGAGGCGGTCATCCGGGCGGGCGCTATCCTCGCCCAGGCCGAGGATCTGGTTCAGGCCTGCCGCAGCGCCGGCCAGCCCCTGGAGGGGCGTCTGCGGCTGGGCGTCATCCCGACGGTTGCTCCGTTCGTGCTACCGGCCGCCCTGCCGGTGCTGCGCGCCCGCTTCCCGCGTCTGCGGCTCTTTCTCCGCGAGGACATGACCGCGCGGCTGATCGCCGATCTGAAGAGCGGCGCCCTCGACGTCACCCTGATCGCCCTGCCCTATGACTCCGCGGGGCTGGAATGGGCCCATGTCAGCGACGACAAGCTGCTGGCGGCCTTTCCGTCGGGGCATCCCCTGGCCTCCACGCCGACGGTTTCCACGGGCGCCCTGGATGGCGAGAACCTGATCCTCCTGGAGGACGGCCACTGTCTGCGCGACCACGCCCTGGCCGCCTGCGGCCTGGGGCGGCAGAAGTCCACCCATGAGGAGGGCTTCGCCGCAACCTCCCTGGCCACTCTGGTGCAGATGGTGGGCTCGGGCCTGGGGGTGACCCTGCTGCCGGCCATGGCGGTGGAGGCGGGGCTCGCCCGGGCGGCCCATGTGGACGTGCGTCCGCTGAAGCCGGACCTCGCCAGCCGCGAGATCGTAGTCGCCTGGCGCGCCGGTTCGACCCGTGCCACCGAGGGGCGGCTGCTGGCCGGGGTGTTCGCGAGCCGGCTGAACGAGGCGGTCGCGGCTTAGAGCGCGTTCCGAAGAGTGGGAACCGGTTTTCGGATCAAAACGCGCGTCAAAACAAAAGCACACTAGAATTCAAGGGTTTCTAGTGGGGCTGGAAATTCAGAAATTCGCTCAGGGGCTGCCACAAACAGCGGCGAATTTCTGAATCGCCACACTAGGGGTTGAGCTCCCAGCCGCGGACGGTCGCCAGCGCCTGGAAGCCGATGCGCTCCAGGATCGGCCGGCTGGTCTCCGCCGCATCGACGGTGAGGTAGCGGACGCCGCGCCGAGCCGCCTCCTCGGCCCGGGCCGCGACCAGGGTGCGGTAGAGCCCTAAACCACGCGACTCCGGCCGCACGCCGCCGCCGTAGAGGCCGGCGAACGGCCGGTTCGGCGGCGCTTCCAGCCGCGCCGAGGCCACCGGCCGCCCCGCCTCGTATGCGACGTAGAGGGCGAGGCCCGGATCGGCCAGCCGCGCCCCCAGCTCCTCTCCCAGCGCCACATGCTCGTCCCCGAACGCGGCCGCCCTGACGGCCATGACGTCGGCGAGGCCGGCAGCGTCGGTGACCCGGCGCACGGTCACGCCCGCCGGGATCGGTCCGAGATCGAGGCGATCGGCGAGGTCGAAGACCATGAAGGTCTCGGCCGGTTCGGGGACGAAGCCGGCCGCCGCCAGGGCGGCCTCCAGGTTCACCGGCCGGTCGTGGCTGAACACCCGCCACTCCACCGCCTGGCCGGCGCGGCGGAAGTGCGCGGCCTCGGCGGCGGTTGCGGCCTCCGCGCCCATGGCGTCGAAGGTCCAATGCTCGATGAACGCCCGCACGCCCAGGCGACGCAGGACAGGCCCCGCCCACTGGCTGGCGAGCCCGATTTCTTCCGGCGGATCCGCCCGCATCCGGGCGTCGTAAAGGGCGAGAACGGCGGCAGGATTCATCCGGTGGCTTTCCCAAAAAACCTGTCTATCTGTTCACCCATGACCTTTCCGTTTGTGAAGATGAACGGCCTTGGCAACGATTTCGTCATCGTCGCCGCCGACCACAGGCCGTTCGAGCCCAGCGAGGCCTGGGCGCGCGCCACCGCCGATCGCCACCAGGGCATCGGCTGCGACCAGCTGATCGCCGTCATGGCGTCGGACCGCGCCCACGCCGCCATGCGCATCTGGAACGCCGACGGCGGCGAGGTGGAAGCCTGCGGCAACGCCGCCCGCTGCGTGGGCTGGCTGATGATGGAGGCGACCGGCCGCGACCGGGTCGAGATCGAGACCTCGGCCGGCATCCTGCGCGCCCGCCGCGCGGGTATCCGGATGGTGACCCTGGACATGGGCGAGCCGGGCCTGGACTGGCGCGACGTCCCGCTCGCCTGGGATATGGACACCCGCGAGATCTACCTGGCGGTCGATCCCCGGCTGGGCTCGCCCGGCTGTGTCTCGATGGGCAACCCCCACGTGGTGTTCTTCGTCCCGGACGTGGAATCCGCCCCGGTGAACGAGGCCGGATCGGCGATCGAGAAGCACTGGCTGTTTCCCAAGCGCGCCAACGTCGGCTTCGCCCAGATCAGGGGGCCGCACAATATACGATTGAAGGTGTGGGAGCGCGGCGTCGGCCAGACGCGGGCCTGCGGCACCGGCGCCTGCGCGGCCCTGGTCGCCGCCCACCGCCGGGGCCTGTGCGAGCGCAAGGCGGTGGTGGAGATGGATGGCGGCGAGTTGTCTGTCGAGTGGCGCACCGATGACAATCACGTGCTGATGACCGGACCCGTCGCGGTCGAGTTCAACGGTCGCATGCCGGAGCCGGGACCCGTGCCATGACCGAACACCCTGCCATCCAGGCCGGCCGAGGGGCCGTGATCACCGGCGCCGCCAGCGGCATAGGGCTCGCGGCCGCTCTCCGACTTGCCGGCCTGGGGCTGAACGTGGTGATGGCCGACCGCGACGCGGCCGCGCTCACTCAGGCGGGGCAGGCGGTCTCCGCGGCGGCGAGCGCCGGGGCGCGGGTCGAGACCGCGCCTACCGACGTCGCCGACTACGACCAACTGGCCCGCCTTCGCGACCTGGCCTTCGACCGTTTCGGAGACGTCGCGGTGCTGATGAACAACGCCGCGATCGCCGGCGGCGGCCACGCCTTCGCCAACCGGGAAGGCTGGGCGCGGCTGCTGGGGGTGAACCTGGGCGGCGTGATCAACGGCGTCCAGGCCTTCACCCAGGCGATGATCGACCAGCACCGGCCCGCCGTGATCGTCAACACCGGCTCCAAGCAGGGCATCACCACCCCGCCGGGCGACACCGCCTACAACGTCAGCAAGGCCGGGGTGAAGGTCGTCACCGAAGGGCTTCAGCACACCCTGCGCGAGACGGCCGGCTGCCAGGTCACCGCCCACCTGCTGGTGCCTGGCTTCACCTTTACCGGCATGACCCGCGGGGCCGTCGAGAAGCCGCCGGGCGCCTGGACGGCGGCCCAGGTCGTCGACTTCGCCCTCGAACGCCTGGCGGCGGGCGATTTCTACATCATCTGCCCGGATAATGAGGTGACACGCGAGATCGACAACGCCCGCATCGCCTGGGCCGCCCAGGACATCACCGAGAACCGCCCGCCGCTGTCGCGTTGGCATCCGGACTGGAAGGACGCCTTCGCGGCGTACATGACGCGGGTCTGACACCGGCTTCGCCGGTCGCGGGGCGGCGATCCTTCTGTTATGAGCCGCGCGGTCGCCGCTTTGGGCGGCGGCGCGTTCTCTTGTGATGGCTGACGGATTCCACATCGCCGAAGCGCCGCGGGCCGATAGGCTCCGGACTGAACGAACCCAGCCGGGCGCCGCCGTCGAGGTAGTGACCTTTGGGTGCCGGCTGAACGCCTGTGAGTCGCAGGCCATCGGCGAACAGGCGGCGGCCGACGGCGTGACCGATACGATCGTTTTCAATACCTGCGCCGTGACTGGCGAGGCGGTGCGGCAGGCGCGCCAGGCGATCAGAAAGGCGAGGCGCGAGCGGCCGCGGGCGCGGCTGGTCGTCACCGGCTGCGCCGCCCAGATCGATCCCGCTGGCTTTGCCGCCATGGACGAGGTGGATCTCGTGCTCGGCAACGGCGAGAAGGCGGCGCCCGGGGCGCTGGTCGACCAGGGCCTGCGGGTCCGGGTCGGCGACATCATGTCGGTGAGCCGCACCGCGGGTCATCTGATCGCCGGCTTCGCCGAACG
>Ga0182024_10019901_pt1 | contig 12312 bp, 13 predicted proteins | sample P32metaG_FD_120480 | JGI IMG/M metagenome (GOLD analysis project Ga0182024, IMG submission 120480) | Permafrost microbial communities from Stordalen Mire, Sweden - P3-2 metaG (Illumina Assembly) | ecosystem: Environmental > Terrestrial > Soil > Wetlands > Permafrost | place: Sweden: Stordalen...
GGCAGCGAGTAGTTCTCCTGCTCCACCAGGCCATCGACAGGCTTCTCGACCGAGAGCACGATCCCCAGCGCCTCGAGCTCGGAGCGATCGGCGTAGAAGCGGCGGGCGAATGCGTCCTCATTCATGACGCTGTAGCCCTCCACATCGCGCCGGATTTCGGGTGCCGTCACGGGCCGGCGCTCCGCCATCAGGTACGAGATCAGCGACAGCTGACGGATCAGCTTCTCGGTGTCTTTCGCCATCCAATTCCAACTCTAGTCGCGGACCGAGAACGACGAACCGGTGCGCAGCCGGTGCTACGCAATTTGCGCACATTTGGAGCCCTGCGTCACCTAACGGTGACAGTGTGCGCTGCTACGCCGCGCGGCGCTCGCGCTCTGTACGCGCTGCGAAGTAGGCCCCGCCGCCGATTCCCTTGTCGTACGCGGACCACTGCTCGCCCGAGGCCAGTCCCACCTCGAGCCGGTCAAAGCTGCCGAGCCGGCCGCCGAGGTTGTCGATCATGTGCACCAGCGTGGCCTCGCGCGTGCATGGGATCACGGGGCTGCCGTGCTCGAGTGATCCGTGATGGCTGAGGATGATGTGGAGCACGGCCTCGGCGGTCTCGGCCGAGAAGCCGTCGATGTCGTCGATCAGGCGCCGCACGTGGTAGTAGCCGAGGGGGATCTCCCCGAACAGCCGTCCGTGGTCGGACATCTCGATCGCGTCGCCGTGCATCTCGTAGGTCCCGAGCTTGCCGATGTCGTGCAACAGCGCTCCGGTCACGGCGACCTCGCGGTCGATGCCCGGGAACGTGGCCGAGATCGCGCTCACCGCCTGCGCGACCGTGAGCGAGTGCTCGAGCAGCCCGTGGCGGTAGGCCTGGTGATAGCGCTTGGCCGCGGGCACCTCCCGAAAATGCGCCCAGGTCGGGGAGTCCTCGCCGAAGACGAGTGCCAGCAGGCGGCGAAGATAGGGATTCTGGATCGTCGCCAGCAGCTCCCGCAGGTCAGCCTCCATCTGCACGGCGGAGCGAACCGGGCCATCGACCAGGACGGCATGGTCGTACTCGTCCTCCCTGGGCGCGCGGATCGCTTCCACCGCCAGATGCGGCCCGAACCGCTGGTGGCGCGAAAAACGTCCCAGCACCCACACGACCGCGCCCGACGGGCACCGCTCCCGGGCTTCTGCGACTCCCTCTCTGACGATCGCGCCAACGCTGCCGGTCCGGTCACCAAGTTCGAGCTTGAGGTATTCATCACCCCCGCGGCTGCGGCGGATCTCGGCGCTTCGGACCAGCAGGACCTGAGCCACGACGCACCCGTCTTCGAATTCCCGCACCTGCATGACAGCGAAGATAGAGTGGGCTCCGGACGTCAGAGATGCCTAAAACAGCTCTCATTACAGGGGGAACAGGTGGATTGGGCACCGCGGTCACCGCACGGCTGCTGGATGACGGCTGGCGCGTGGTGGTTCCGTGGATCGTCGAAAGCGAGCTCGAGCGCGTCGAACAGCGCGATCGCCTGGAGCTCGTCAAGGCCGATCTGTTCGACCTCGATGAGGTGACCGCGGCAGTCGCGCGGGCCGCCGGCGACACCCATGCGCCCCTGCGCGGCCTGGTCAACCTGGTGGGTGGATTCGATGCCCCGGGGCGGGTCCACGAGATCCCCTTCGAGCGCTTCGACGAGCAGTTCCGGCTGAATCTCCGGCCCACCTACCTGGTGACCCAGGCGGCGCTCCCGCACATGATCGGTGGCGGTGGCGGGTCGATCGTGTGCGTCGGAACCCGTGCCGCGCTGCAGCCGTTCTCGGGCGCGGCCGGGTACATCTCCTCCAAGGCGGCGGTGCTGGGGTTCGCCCGGGCCGTGGCCGTGGAGTATCGCGACGATGGGGTGCGCTGCAACGCGATCCTCCCGAGCGTGATCGACACCGCTGCGAACCGGAAATCGATGCCGGGCGCCGACCACGACCGCTGGGTCAAGCCGGCCGAGATCGCCGGCGTGATCGCCCACCTGCTGTCCGACGACGCCGCCCCCACGAGCGGCGCTCTGGTCCCGGTGTACGGCCGCGCCTGAACGCGTCCCTTCGGCCCAGCCGCCGCACCACCGGCGAACCTACGTGGGCGCCTCGGCCGGGTATCGGACTAGGATCTCGGCTAATGGAACGTAAGGGGGTCACGGCAGACCCCACGCATAGAGGTGCGCGGCCTTGATCCAGCCGCTGTTCGAGCATCGCCTGACCCTGGCCGGTTACGACACCCGCGTGCTCGAGCTCGAAGGGAACGGCTACCCGATCGTGCTGTTCCATGGCTACGCCGACAGCGCCGACACCTGGCGGCAGTCGCTCGCCCTGCTGGCGCGGCGTGGCCGGCGGGCGATCGCGGTCGATCTGCCGGGCTTCGGCACCGCCGACAGACTCACCCCCGATCCGATCCTGCCCCAGCTCGACGAGTTCGCCGTCGCGGCCGTGCGCTATGCCGCCGGCCGGGAGCGCACGCCGGTGGTCGCGGTCGGCAACTCGCTAGGTGGATGCGTGACTCTGCGCCTCGCCGAACGTCACGGGAGACGGCTCGCGGGCGTGGTCGGGGTGGCCCCGGCGGGACTCGAGATGACCCGGCTGCTGTATCTCGTCCAGCGCGATCCGATCCTGCGCTCACTCGTGGCCCTGCCGAGCCCGGTGCCGGCGTTCGTGCTGCGTCCCGCCGTCGCCCGGCTCTATCGCCGGCTCGCCTTCGCAGCGCCCGGCTCGATCGATCCGGGAGTGATCTCCGCCTTCACCTACCACCATCGCCAACGCTCGCGGGTTGCGCATTACCTGGACACCGCCCATCGCCTGCTGCCCGAGCTGCGCCGCCCGTTCGAGCTTCAGAAGATCCGTGTCCCGGTCCTGCTGGGTGTGGGGCGACCATGACCGGCTGGTGTTCGCGCGCGGCGCCCAGCGTGTGCTCGACGCGGTGCCCGACGCGCGGCTGGAGCTGCTCGAGGGGGTCGGCCACTGCCCCCAGGTCGAGGCGGCGCAGCGCTTCACTCAGCTGCTGCTGGAGTTCGGTGACGAGCGCGAAGCGGCGGCTGCCTAGGCCACGGTGCTCAGAGTCCGGGCGGGTGCCTGACTGAAAAGGTGCGCAGATCGGGCTCGTCGGCGGGGCGGTCCGACCAGCGGGAGCCGGTCTCGGCGAGCGCGACCGTGTCGAAGCGCAGGCCGGCCACGTACATGAAGGTGTGCCCGGCATTGGCGAACACGGTGATCCACTTGCCCGGGCCGGGATCGCCCCAGTTCTCGAGCTGGCCCGAGACGACGGTGTGATCGAGCAGATGGGCCGCGGCGAACACGTAACTGATTGACCCCGAGCAGTCGTACGCCGTGTCCTCATACGTCATGTGGCCACCGCCGTAGCGGTAGGGCAGGCGGGCGATCTCGTTGCCCGCGGCGATCACCTCCTGGACCGCCGCCGGAGCGTCGATCGGAGCGACCGCGAGTCCCGCCGGGGTGAGCGTCGCCTGGTTGGGACTCGCGCTCATGCCGCTCTCGGTCAGCTGCTGGCGGATCTCAGTCACTGACACCGGCTGGGGCAACGAGCTGCTGACCGGTCCGACGCTCACCCCGGCGACGCCACTCGCGGGCTGGGCGGCGGGGGCAGCAGCCCCGGCTACGGGCTCGACCGCCTGCGGGTGAGCGCGGACAGGTGCCGGCACGGGGGAGCTCGACTTCGAGAAGGACGCTCGGCGACTCTGCGGGTGGCTCTGGGCCTTCCCCGCCGTCTGCTGAGCGCACCCGGCGCTGGCCACGCACAACAGGGCAATCGTCAGGGTCCTGCCGGCTCGCACGCGAACGAGTATGACGCCGGGCATGGGGCGCGGCGGCATTGGCGCTGCCTGCGGGCGACGCGGCCCCCGCGCCGTGCTAGGGGTCGAGGTGCCCGGCGTAGAGCGCGAACACTGCGCCCTGCGGATCCTGGACCACGGCGATCTTGGCGATCCCGATGTCCGTGCCGCCGACGAGCACGCTGCCACCGAGCTCGGAGACCTTGCCCAGCGCGGCGTCGATGTCCGTTGTTGCGAAGTAGACGAGCCAGAACGGAGGCGTCCCGGGCGGAGATTGACCCGCCCCACCGCGGATCCCGCCGTTGGTGGTACCGGCGGCGGTCTTGACAATCAGGTAGGGGGGATCGGCGCCCTCCATCGGGGTCGTCGTCCAGCCCAACAGCTCGCCGTAGAACTTCGCCGACCCATCGACGTCCGGCGACCCGAGCTCGTTCCAGGACAGGGCGCCGGGGGCGTTGACGAGACTCGCGCCGATGTGGTCCTTGGGCTGCCAGACCAGGAAGTAGGCCCCCTGCGGGTCCTGTACGACGCCCATCCGCCCTGCGTCCATCACGTCGAAGGCGTCGGCGTGGACCGTCGCTCCCAGGTCCCTGGCCCGCGCCAGCGTCTGGTCGGCGTTCTCCACCGTGACGTAGGAGTTCCACGCCGGCGGAGCACCGGCGTTGCGCTGCTGCTCGGGTTGCGGTGAGATCGCGCCGACGCTCTTGCCGCCGAGGCTGGCCATGCTGTAGTAGACGCCGTCCCCGACGGGGGCGTCCTCGTACTCCCAGCCGAACAGGCCGGCGTAAAAGGCCTTGGCCGCTTCCTGATCAGGTGTGTTGAGGTCAGTCCAGCTGAAAGTCCCAGGGGTGTACTGCGTTCGTTCGCCCATGCCGACGACGCTACCACCGCACGCTGTTGAAGAACAGGCTTGATCACGCCTGGGCATAAACTCCTTCACATGCCCAATTTCACGCTCAAGAACCTGATGGACGTCGACAACATCGGGGCCGACCGCGCCCCCGGATTCGAAGCCCGCTTCGCCCGCAAGCACCTGGACTCGGAGCATCTCGGAGTCAGCTACTTCCACTACCCGGCCGGCTTCAAGCCTCCGTACGGGCATAGCCACCGTGAGCAGGAGGAGGCCTATGTGGTGGTGCAGGGATCGGGGCGGATGCGTCTCGACGACGAGATCGTCGAGCTCAAGCACTGGGACGTGGTCCGCGTCGCCCCGAGCGTCGTGCGCGCCTTCGAAGGAGGGCCGGACGGGCTCGGCATGATCGCCGTCGGAAACGATCGCCCCGAGGGCGGCGACGGCCAGATGGTGGAGGACTTCTGGACGCGCTGATTCGCCCGCCTCATCGCCCACGCCTGGCCTCACGCGACAGGGAATCGAGCGCCATCCCCAGCCAATTCGGCGCGTGCGAACGCCACAGCGCGGTCGAGTGGCCTCCGGGATAGACCCTGAATACGTGCGGTGCGTGGCTCGTGGTGAGGGCCGCGTCGAACTGCCTGTTCATGTTCAGAAAGCGGGAGTCCCGCGACCCGCCAGCGGACTGCGGTGCGGGTGCCGCGCCACGACCTGGGGGTCAGGACAAGCAGGGCCAAGCCGATGATCACCGTCAGGAAGTGAGTCTGCGACGGGAAGCCCGGTGCGGTCAGGTGTCCCAACAGGGGCTGCCGTGCCCGAGCTTCGCGCGCGATGCCCGAGCGCACGGCATCGATCGCCAGCACCGCGACCGCTAGAGCAGCCGACTGTCGGACGGTCAGGAAACGGATCCGAGCGCCCACGACTGGAAACCACCCGGCGGCACGGCGGCGTAGCGCAAGGCTTGGCGCACGCAAACGTGCGCGTAACGATCGCTCCACGGTTCGAAAACAAGTCTCCCGCCGCGCAGCCGGCACGGTCGTGGTTATGCCGTCGCGCTGAGCAGCCGTCTACCCTTGACGCCGCGATGCGGATCTTGATCACCGGTGCCGCCGGGATGCTCGGCCAGGACGTCTGCGCGGCGGCGCAGGCGGCCGGACACGAGCCGACTGCGCTGACGCGGACCGAGCTCGACGTCACCGATGGCGCTGCGGCGCAGGCCGCTGTGGCGATCGCGCGACCGGACATCGTGTTCAACTGCGCAGCCTGGACGAACGTCGACGCCGCGGAGGAAAGCTACGACACCGCGCTCGCCGTCAACGGCCACGGCGCGGGCAACGTGGCCCGGGCGGCGGCCACCGCCGGCGCGTGGACGATCCATGTCTCGAGCGACTACGTGTTCGACGGGCGCAAGCTCACGCCCTACGTGGAGTCAGACGCGGTGGGGCCGATCTCGGCTTACGGCCACTCCAAGCTCCAGGGCGAGCTCCACGTCGCCGAGGCCGCCCCCGGCGCGCACACCATCGTTCGCTCGTCATGGCTGTTCGGCGCCGGCGGGAAGTGCTTTCCCAAGACCATCCTCCGGCTGGCGGCCGAGCGCGATCACCTCGACGTCGTCTCTGATCAGGTCGGTTGCCCCACGTTCACCGGACACCTGGCCGCGGCACTGGTGAAGCTGGGCGGCGCGCCGCCGCTCGGGGTGCTGCACGTGGCCTCTGCGGGCGACTGCTCGTGGTTTCAGTTCGCCGAGGAGATCGTCGCCGCCGGCGGCCTGGAGTGCGAGGTCCGGCCGATCGACACAAAGCAGTATCCGGTTGCCGCCACGCGGCCTCCCCACAGCGTGCTACGCAGCGAACGCGGCGCACCGAGCCTTCCGCACTGGAGCGATGGGCTGCACCAGTTCATGTCCCAGACCGCGCGAGCCGCGGCATGAGGCTGTTGGTCTGCGGCGGGGCCGGCTTCATCGGCTCGACGTTCGTGGGACTGCGCGTGCGCGAGCACGGCGACGACGTCACCGTCCTCGACAAGCTCACCTACGCCGGGCGGACTGAGAACCTCAAGGACGTGGCGACGGACATTCGCTTCGTCCACGGGGCGATCGAGGATCCGGCCGCGGTCGCCGACGCGCTCGGGCCCCATCCGCCCGACGCGATCGTCAACTTCGCCGCCGAGACACACGTCGATCGCTCGATCGCCGACCCGTTCGCGTTCAGCGTCACCAATGGCCAGGGGACACACGTTCTGCTCGAGGCCGCCCGGGAGCACGGCCTGCGCTACGTGCAGGTCTCGACGGACGAGGTCTACGGCTCGATCGCGACCGGATCGTTCACTGAGTCCTCGCCCCTGGCGCCTTCGAGCCCATATAGCGCCACCAAGACGGGTGCCGACCTGCTGGTATCGAGCTACTTCCACACCTATGGGCTCGAGGCGATGGTGTGCCGAGGCTCGAACAACTACGGCCCGCGCCAGTACCCCGAGAAGCTGATCCCGCTGATGATCCTCAATGCTTTCTCGGGTGACCAGCTTCCGGTCTACGGCGACGGCAGGCAGGTCCGCAACTGGCTGTTCGTCGAGGACTTCGGTCGCGGCATCGGCCACGTGCTCGCCCGCGGTCGGCCGGGGGAGACCTACAACTGCGGTGGCCCGGACGAATGCGAGAACCTGGAGGTCGTCAAGCGCATCCTCGAGCTGACGGGCGCCGACGATTCCCTGGTCGAGTACGTGACCGATCGTCCCGGTCACGACCGCCGCTACTCACTCTCGTGCGAGAAGCTCCAGGCCCTCGGATGGCAGGCGGGAACGCGGTTTGCCGACGGGCTCGCGCTCACGGTCGACTGGTATCGCGAAAGCGCTTGGTGGTGGGAGCCGATCCGCTCGGGCACATACCGCGAGTACTACGAGCGCCAATACGGGCGCGCGCTGAAGGCATAGTGCGCCCCGCCGCTGCAACGGGAGAGCACTCACGGGGGGGAGCCGTCAGATGACCACGGCGAGGGGGCGTCACGCGCCGCCGCCCGAGGTCAGGCTGCCGCTGCAGCGCGAGCGTCTGCTGCGTGCGGCTGCGCTCGAGTTCACAGAGCTCGGCTACGCCGGCTCGAGCTCTGAATCGATCAGCCGGCGGGCGGGAATGTCGAAGGCGACGTTCTACGAGCACTTCGCCAACAAGGAGGAGTGCATGCTGGCGCTGTTCGACATGGCCACTCGGGTCGTGCAGGAGTCGATGGCGAGCGCCGCCCGGAGCGCCCCGAAGGACGCCCGCGAGCGGATGAAGGCCGGCACCCGGGCTTTCCTGACCGCGCTCTCCGAGCACCCTGAGTTCGCCCAGACCCTGCTGGTGGAGATCATTGGGGCAGGACCGCGCGCGGCGCAGCACCGCGACCAGATCCTGCAGACCTTCGCCGAGGTGCTCGATGCCGAGAACGCCGCCGCCGCGCGCCGCGGCCAGATCGGCCGCTTCGTCTCCCCGGACGACACGTTCGCCGTCGTGGGCGCGATCGCCGAGCTCGTCTCCCGCCAGGTGCGGCTCGGAGTGCCCCCGGACGTGCTCGAGCTCGCGCCGGTGATCGATCGACTGATCCTCGGCCTGATCCCCTCTCAAGCCGGATGACACATGCGGCCGGTGCGTCCGGCGAGCCCGGATGACGGGCGGGGGTCGCGTGAGCGCGCTCGCGGCGCTCGAGCGCCAGATCGTCTCCTGCCGGCTCTGCCCGCGACTCGTCGCCTGGCGCGAGGACGTCGCGCGGGTCAAGCGGGCGTCCTTTGCCGGCGAGGACTATTGGGGGCGCCCGGTACCCAGCTTCGGCGATCCGCGCGCGACCGTGGTGGTCCTGGGGCTGGCGCCGGCCGCGCACGGCGGCAACCGGACCGGCCGGGTCTTCACCGGAGACCGCTCCGGCGACTGGCTGTTCGCGGCCTTGTACCGGGCGGGATTCGCGAACCAGCCGGTTTCCCGCGCGCGCGACGACGGGCTGAAGCTGACCGGCTGCTGGGTGACCGCGGCCGTCCGCTGCGCGCCCCCGGCCAACCGGCCGTCAACCTCAGAGCGCGACACCTGCCTGCCGTACGCGCGGCGAGAATTGGAGCTGCTCGAGCACGCGCGGGTGGTGGTGGCCCTCGGCGGCTTCGCCTGGGACGCCGCGCTGCGGGTCTTCGTCCAGGGCGGGGCGGTGCTGGCGCGCCCGCGTCCCCGCTTCGGTCACAGCGCCGAGGTGCAAGTCGGCGGCTTCACGCTCCTGGGCTGCTTTCACCCCAGCCAGCAGAACACGTTCACCGGCCGGCTGACTCAGCCGATGATGGACGAGGTCTTCGCCCGTGCGCGGGAGCTGAGCCGAGTCGCTTGAAACTGACGCTGCGGGTGAGCGCGCAAACGCTTGCCCCCTCCACCGCGGGCGCGCGCCCCCGCGCTCACGCTTTTGCTGGGCTTGAATGCTTCAAGCCTGACGTCCTGGCCACAGCGCCAGCAACTTCCACCGTACTCCTAAAAGGGGAGCGTAACGAGCGAATCCGGTTACGAATCCTCTTACTGCTCGGCTGTACTACCTACGACGGGGTTTTCGTCGGCGTGATTACCCGGATTCGCGACACGGGTCGCGTAACGTGGACGTCAAGGAAGCACGAAACGGAGCGAGAGCGATGAAAGCAGTCCAGTTCAGTGAGTTCGGTGGCCCGGAGGTATTGGAGCTGGTGGAGCTTTCGGATCCGCATCCGGCCGCCGGGCAGATCAGGGTCGCGGTTCGCGCCGCCGCCGTCAACCCGGTCGACTGGAAGGTGCGTAGCGGGGCGATGGGCGGCGACCTGCCCCAGACCACCGGCCGCGAGCTCGCCGGAGTCGTCGACGAGGTCGGCGACGGGGTCACGGATGTCGCGATCGGAGACGAGGTGTTCGGATTCGCACTCGACGGGGCCGGCGCTGCCGAACTCGCCCTGCTCGAGATCTACGCCCCCATGTCCCCTTCACTGGACTTCGTCCACGCCGCGGCGTTGCCGGTCGCGGTCGAGACCGCCGTGCGCATGCTCGACGTGCTCGAGGTGGGCGAAGGCCAGACGGTGCTCGTCAACGGTGCCGCCGGCGGCGTCGGGATCGCTGCGGTGCAGCTGGCCCGGGACCGGGGGGCGTGGGTGATCGGCACGGCGAGCCCGGTCAACCACGATTTCCTGCGCTCACTCGGCGCCGAGCCCACCACCTACGGCGACGGGCTCGTCGACCGCGTGCGGGAGCTCGCACCCCGGGGAGTCGACCGGGCGCTGCATGTTGCCGGCGCGGGCGAGCTGGCGGCGCTGGTGGAATTGACCGGCAATCCCGATCACGTCGTCACGATCGCCGACTACCAGGGCGCCCAGGAGCTCGGCGTGACCTTCAGCGGCGGACCGGGGACCGAGCGTTCCTTCCACGCGCTCAAGGCGGTCACTCGGCTCATCGAGGGCGGCCGCTTCGCGCTCCCGGTGCAGGAGACGTTTGCTCTGCACCGGATCGCCGAAGCTCACCGGCTGAGTGAGAACGGGCACGTTCGCGGCAAGCTCGTGGTGCTCGTGGACTGAACGCTGGGATATCCGATGCCAATATGGCAGCAGATATCCATCGGGTCCGATCGTGGCCGGGCCGCGATTTGAACGCCCCCCGTCCCGAGCTCGCCGCGCTGCGTAGCGGCGACCCGCCCGAGCGCTGGCGCGCGCTCGGCTTCGCCCTCACTGAGGGGGACCGCGTCGTCCTCAGTGGCGTCGAGCTCGAGCTCGGGGCCGGTGGGAGCGGGCTCACGGGCTGGACCCTTCGCCATCTCGGCTCGGACGACGATATCGACGGTCTTCCCACGACCGTCACCACCGCCGAACCACCGCCGCCGGCGAACCATCCCAACGGCGCCACCGGGATCGACTACGTGGTGATCGTGACCCCCGACTTCGACCGCACCGCGGCGACGCTGGCCACGCGTGGGATGCCGCTGCGGCGGATCCGCGAGTCCGGCGAGCACCGCCAGGGGTTTCGCCGCCTGGGCCCGGCGATCATGGAGATCGTCGAGAGCCCCAAGCTCCCGGCGGGCCCGGCTCGCCTGGGGGGATGGTGATCGTCGTGCCCGACCTGGGTGCGCTCCACGAGCGCCTGGCGCCGCACCTCGGCGAGCCCCGAGCCGCGGTCCAGCCCGGGCGCCACATCGCGACCCTGGCCCAGAGCGCCAGGCTGAGCCCGCAGATCGCCTTCATGGATCCTGAGTAGCCTCGACATATGCCCCTTGATGCCTTCAGCTCCCGCACCCGTGAATGGTTCTCGGGAGCCTTCGCGCGGCCCACCGCCGCTCAGACGCAGGCGTGGCCGGCGATCGCCTCCGGCGAGCACGTACTGATCTCCGCACCGACCGGATCCGGGAAGACGCTGGCCGCGTTCCTGTACGCCATCGACCAGCTCGCCAACGACCCGGATCGGGACCCCGACCCCAAGCGGCGCAAGACCAGCCTCGTCTATGTCTCACCGCTGAAGGCGCTCTCCTACGACATCGACCGCAACCTCCGCACCCCTCTGCGCGGCATCGGCACCGAGCTCGAGGTCGCCGTCCGCACGGGCGACACTCCCCAGCGCGAGCGCCAGCGGATGCTTCGCGAGCCCCCCGACATCCTCATCACCACACCCGAGTCGCTCTACCTGATGTTGACCGGCCGGGCACAGTCCGTGTTCGAGGGCGCTCGCTGGGTGATCATCGACGAGATCCACGCCGTCGCTTCGACCAAGCGCGGGGCTCACCTCGCGCTGACGCTGGAGCGCCTGACCCAGGCCGCCGGCAACGACGTTCAGCGGATCGGCCTGTCGGCGACCCAGAACCCGCTCGAGGAGGTGGGTCGCTTCATGGTCGGTCCCCACCGGACCTGCCGCCTGGTCGACACCGGCGTGCGCAAGGAGCTCGATCTGCGGATCCACGTCCCGGTCGAGTCGATGGTGGAGCCGGATGACACGCCCGCCCCGGCGATTGACCCGCTCGAGGGCGGAACCGAGGCCACCCGGCGCTCCATCTGGCCGGCGATCTACCCCGAGCTGCTCGAGCTGATCCGCGCCCACAAGTCCACGATCCTGTTCGTCAACAACCGTCGTGCCGCCGAGCGCCTGGCGCTGCGCCTCAATGACCTCGCCGAGGCGGAGATTGCCCGCAGCCATCATGGCTCGCTGGCGCGGGAGGAGCGGACCGTGGTCGAGGAGCTGCTCAAGGCCGGCGAGCTCCCGTGCCTGGTGGCGACCTCGAGCCTCGAGCTGGGCATCGACATGGGCGCCGTCGATCTGGTGATCCAGGTGGAGTCGCCCAAGTCGGTGGCTCGTGGGTTGCAGAGGATCGGGCGCGCCGGGCACTCGGTCGGCGACGTCAGCCGCGGCCGGATCTTCCCCAAGTTCCGCGGCGACCTGCTGGAGTGCGCGGTGGTCGCCAAGCGGATGCGCGCCGCGGCGATCGAGACAACGGTCGTGCCCCGCAATCCGCTCGACGTGCTCGCCCAGCAGATCGTCGCCATCGCCGCGGCCGCGCCCGAGGACGAGCCGGTGGACGTGAATGACCTGTTCGCGCTGGTCACGCGCACCCACACCTATTCCGAGCTCTCCCGGGCTCAGCTCGAGAACGTCCTGGACATGCTCGACGGCCGCTACCCCTCGTCGGAGTTCTCGGAGCTACGGCCGAGGATCGTCTGGGA
>Ga0182024_10019902_pt1 | contig 12312 bp, 9 predicted proteins | sample P32metaG_FD_120480 | JGI IMG/M metagenome (GOLD analysis project Ga0182024, IMG submission 120480) | Permafrost microbial communities from Stordalen Mire, Sweden - P3-2 metaG (Illumina Assembly) | ecosystem: Environmental > Terrestrial > Soil > Wetlands > Permafrost | place: Sweden: Stordalen...
CGAATGGGAGCAAGAATTCCATCTCACCCCGCATGGTTGGATTGCAGGATGTTTCTTCTTCAGGGGCGATCTGACTAAATTTGTAGTTCTACCCAGTGACCGCGTGCTCACGTTGGTTAGAGAGGTGTTGCATCGCTCTGAGACAGACGGGCCAACGATTACTTGGCGCTACGAATGGAAATGCAAAGACCGAACACAAGAAGAGATCGACCAGCTACTCGCTGAATTCGGCCCACGGCCAGCGGAGATGAAATTGTCTACACAGGCCAGAGAGATAATGCCTCGCCGGTAGACGCCCACTCGTGTGTTCGGTCCTAACTCCGAGCCATCGTCTTTCTGCGCTCCACACAGCCACGAATCACGGCGTATACCTCGATCATCGCCATCGGATAGGTGAGGAACGAGTCGGCACCATGAACTTGTTTGTCAGTCTCACACTCACCTGTGTGAAACACAATGGCAACGTTGGCGGTGGTGGGGTTGGCTCTAAGCCTTCAACACACTTCCCGTCCGTGCATGTCGGGAAGATTCAAGTCCAAGAGAACGGCATCAACTGAGTTTTCTTCGGCCAACCTGAGGCCGTCAATGCCTGTGAGAGCGTGAATAGAATCAAAGCCCGCCAAGCACAGTAGTTCTGCCAGACCTTCGGCCTGAGCCTCATTGTCATTAACTACGAGCACCTTCATGGCAACCATTGGCCGACCTTTCAAGTGAAAGAGACACTCGGGCATTTGGGGGACTATGGGGCGGATACTAGCACCGGAAGGTTTAGCTGTCCATGAATTTTGAACGGTTTATGCGCAAAGACCGTGGACTTCCCGCTAAAGCGAACGGCACCCATAAGTTGCAGGCGAGCACGCTCATACGGCCCTAAACTGGAATGATGAAAGTCAGAATTAATTGAATTGTCCCATTTGTGGTAGCCTTGTACGCAACCACCGTGTGGGTTTACCCATAAGGTGAAAGTTGACACCCCGTAAGCTGAAACCTCGGAGGGACGGTGTTTGTAGGGGCCATGCCACCGATCAGGTCACAACCATCTTGAAAGGTACATTGGAGATTGGTCCCTCAGTTAGCAGGATGCGCAGAGAGATGCGTTCTCTAAGACCTAGAGGTTGACCAAAAACTCCAACATAGCGGGATTGTTTCGCCAGCGCGGGGGCACTTTGGGCGGACTGAGCTTGTTGAGGGCTCTACGGAAACGCTCCGGAGCGAGGTGAAGGTATCGTTCAGTAGATTCGAGCCCCGCATTTCCCATGTATGCTGCGAGCGCAGGCAACATTCGATTTAGGTCTTCCTTCCGCGCGATCCATGATGTGATTCGGTGAACCGCGAATGTCGGCCTCAGGTCTCGTAGGCAGGGTCTACTGCCCCTTTCATTAAGTGGTATATGGGCGGTCGTGCGGAGGCGACCAAAATGAGCGCGAAGTGTGTCTGCGCTGATTTCTTTTCCACCGAGCCTCGGGAAAAAGAACTCGCTGCGTATGCTCCCTTGATCTTTCCAGGAAACATATTGCCGCACCACTCGGACGAGATCTTTAACAATCGGAATACATCGCGCTGCCTGGAGTTGAGAACCAGCGAAGGAGATCGAGCCATTGCTGAGATCAACATCCGTTGTAGCTAGCCGGGTTACTTCGCCTACAGTAGCACCAGTCGCGTAGAGCATAATAAGTGCGGTGCGAAGTGTCTTGTGATGAACTTTGTCATTTCGCGTTACGGGAATAGGCGTAGCTTGCAATAAGCTACGGATCTCTTCTTTAGTGTAGACATAAGGCAAGAAAGTTGACCGGCACGGAGATCGGTTGGGGGGCATAGTAAAGCTTGCCATCTCACCATATGCTGTCCAGTACCCGAAGAAGTGCCGCAGAAGGCTATGTTCTCTACGGAATGCCGTCGCTGAGATTGCCGGACGACCTAAAAACTGCACGACGTGACAAATTTGTATTTCGCTTAGCGCTAGGTTACCCACGGTTCTGCCAAAGGCCAAATATGTCCTGCATCCCCGAGCAAACGAAATACCTTCAGCCTGTCTCCGCTCAGTGTAGTGCTTTATTGCCTGATCGAGCCTCATAGAATACCCCGCAGGCTAAAGGTTGCCACGCGCTTGAGTGATTGGGGGTCGAACTTGGCATAGATACTCACAGACCTTAAGTCGCTGTGCCCTAGAAAGCCCGCGATGTCCTTGAGGGAGGACCCATTTCTAAGTAGTTCCGTAGCGCAAGCATGACGCAGCATGTGTGGTCCGAAACGATCCGCCGCGATTCCGGCCTTCTTCATCCGAAGGCCGATAATTCCAAACATCGAGTGTCCCGAGACTGGGCGGTACGGCGGGTGTAACGTGACAAACAGACTGCGGCAGGAACATTTTGGCCGCATCTGTTGAAGATAGAGAATAATTGCGTCTCCTACTTCACCCTGTAGGGGAAACTGTTGCGTCTTTCCTCTCTTGGCCCGGCGCACTGTGACTGTTTCTCTGCGCCAATCTATGTCTTCAAGCGTTAAAGCTCTCACTTCGGCCGAACGAAAGCCATAAATCGAGAAAAGAAGAAACATTGCTTTGGCCCGTAAGTCGGAGCCTTTTCTACTACCGATCAAATCAATTGCCCGGCGAACATCGTTCCATTGCGGTATTTCTGAATGGGCGGCTATGCGAGGCGTGCGGGGGCTGCGGAAGCCGCGTTGAATACCGCAAGCGCAAAATCCATGGCGCTCCGCATATCCTAAGAACGTCCTCAGTGTCCGGCAAAATGTCGCTACGGAAGAGCGCGACCATCCATCTGCTCGCTTGAAGTCTATATACTCCTCAATATTTTGGATCCCTACTTCTAAAAAATTAGGGCAACGTGGATGAAGCCAATAGAGAAATCCCAAAAGCCTCGACCGATAGCTGCGGAGGGTTTCCAATGCGAGGCCGCGTTGAGTGTGCATATCGTCTAGAAATTGAGACAGCACATCGTGGGAGCGTGGCTCACGTTTTGAAGCCAGGATGAGAGACCCGTGGAATCGGAGCCAATTGGTTGCCACCAACTGGAATGTATATGCCGAAGCTTCCCCGCCCTTACGGTATCGATAAACGCCTGGGTCATCAACCCAGCGCTTGCTGGCCAGTGATATCTCATCAACCCCTACAAGCCGAATTGAGTCCAATTCAAGAATTCGCACGATATGAAGCAGCATGGTGGCGACATACCGAACGCGCTCCCGTTTCGTACCAATCTCAAATAGGTGCGTTATGTACCTCTCGCGTTCCGGCAAAAGCGGCGCTCTTCGATGCTTTTCGCGAAGGCTTTCGAGAACAAAGACAGAATTCATCATATGCATTCCCAACTTCTGCGGCGGTAGAGATGATCACAATCGAGTGTTCAGGTCGTCATGCTTTGTAGATCACGCTCGGTTGTCGAGCGATCTGGGCCGACGATCATAGTACGCCGGTCGGAGCCACCCACACTAGAACAGCCTGCCAACCTCATCTTGATTTGCCAATGGCCACCAAGCAACTGTTTTCGGATCCCTGAGAGCCAGAATAGCTGGGGAATCATACAAGTTTGATTTCATGCTTCCTAATGAGATGCCTAGAGCGAACGAAGGTAGCACATGAGATCCGGCAGGTCCCGCCAATGTTCACAATGCTGCATCGGGCTCAGTTTACGTAGGTCGTCCGCAAAACGCTCAGGAACATATGCAAGATACTCATCCGCCTTGGTGAGGCTGGTATAACCCATATATGAAGACAGCGCAGGAATGAGATCCGTAAGACTTTCCCCTCGTCGGATACAACATGACAACCGATGAACTGCGAATGTAAACCTTAGATCGTGGAGACGTGGCCCGTGACCCTCCGGAGTCTTTGCCAGTCCTGCAGCTTTGTGCAATTTAACGAAGTGATACCAGAGGTTGGCGCGTCTTATTGGTCGCCCATCTTTGCATGAAAATAACAAATCGCTATCCGGTCCTGCTTGACGCTCGCATCTCAAGTATTCACGGAACTCTTCGCAGAGGTCTGACCCGATGGGCACACTGCGCCGGCGGTACGGCTTACCACTCAAGGTGATGGACTGAGCCTTCAAATCTAAGCCGGAGCGTCGCAGGCTGAGAACTTCGTGGAGCGACGCACCCATCGCATACAGCAGAAGAAGAACGATGCGCAATGTGTGGCCATCCAAGCTATCCTTCCGGCAACTGTCACTTCGCGCGGCTGCGAATAATGTGCGCAACTGACCATGCGAGTAGATGTATGGAGCTCGCATAGCCTTCCGTGAAGGCGGCTTCTGCAAAGGAAGGACGGCTAGCTGGTTCCTCGTGCTGTAGTGTTCGAGGAAGCACTTGACTGCACTGAATTTGGTCTTACGTGTGACCCCGGCGCATCTGGGCAAGTTCAGAAACACTTCGATACGATCTGCGGTCAAATCTCGAAGCTCGATGTCTCCGCAGAACTTGCAGAGCGACCTAAGTATCACCTCACTGCTGATGAATGGTGCTCCTTCCGAGCGCCGACGGGCAACGTAGAGGGCAACAGCTTCGCGCAGCTTCACGACACCTCCCGTAAACTAAAATCCGCAACCTTCCGCAGCGCTAGCGAATCGCAATGTGCATAGATACTCACGGAGCGCATGCTGCGGTGGCCCAGCAAGTCTGCAATCGCCTGCAGAGAACTGCCCTGTTTCAATAGCTCCGTGGCGCACGCATGACGGAGTGAGTGCATTCCGCAAGGAGTGTCCAGAAAGGCTCCTAGCCTCAATAATCGCCACATCGATTGTGCCAGGTGATGGACGGGGCGGTGAGGTGTGTGTAGGGTCAGAAAGACGTTCCTGAATCGCGACGGCGGCCTGACTTTCCGAAGGTAGTCAATGATGGATTGGCCTACCTCATATTGGAGGGGGAACTGTTGTAATCGCCCGCGTTTAGCTCGATGTACAGTAAGGATTTCGTTGTCCCAGTCAAGGTCTTCGAGGGCGAGCCTGGAAATCTCACAGCTTCTCATCCCATAAACTGAAGCTAGTAACAGAATTGCTTTCGCTCGGCAATGGGCCGGGTTCGATGCGTTCAATCCGTCGATCATGCGCCGCACAGCTTTCCATGGCGGAGACGGCGGTTGGGACGCAGGCACTCTCATGATTGGTGCTTTGATAGTCCTGCTCAAACCTTCATAGCTCCAGCCACGTTGTTCTGCGTATCGGAAGAAAGTGCGAAGTGCTTGGCAGTTGCATTTGACTGTCTGATGAGCCCATCCACGCCTGCGGCCCTCATCCAGAAAGGTATCAACATCGCTCTGCCTGATGGCAGATAGATGCCCATGTCTTTCAGAAACCCATACAAGAAAGCGCAGAGTGGGCAACGAAGACGCCCTGATAGAAGCGGAGAGGTATCCGAATTGATCTCGCATCGCGACGACGAATTCGGCGTGAAGGCTGCGGAAGCGGCAAAACGGCTGGCTGGGCGGAACGTACGATCCCAAGAAACGGAACCAGGCCCGCGCTATAGCTCTGAAGGTTTCGCCTCGCCGGGATTGACTATCTCTTGAAACGGATAGGCTTTCGTTCATCCATCGAGCAGATGCTTTCCCAATCTCATCCTCGCTTACTTCGTTTGCGTTCATCGGTTCGACAAGTCGGATGACTTGACAAACGAGCGAGGCGGCAGCTGAAACGTGTTTCTTTTTTCGCCCCAACGCGAGTAAAGACGCTAGGTATGCCTCGCGTTCCGTAAGCATTGGTGCGCTCAAATGGCGACTAATCGCGTCACCATGAACAAACAATCCCTCAATAACTTGAGAGCTGCCGCGGGAGGAATGACCTCCGGTATCGAGCAATAGCATCGCTTGGATTCACCCAGAGACTTTCCACAGCTGCCTCTTCTCCGATCAACAGAGAAGTTCAGAATTGACAACTCTAACTCACTCGGCTAAGCTTCGAACACTTTTTCGAGGTGGGCGTATGAAACATCTGGCACGGCCGGTTATCCTTGCTTGCGTGCTCACCCTCTCATTGAGCATGTCAGCTGGCTCCTACTTTGCAACCTGTATCGGAAGTACACCGTGCACCGCTTGCAAGAATTGCAAATACTGTAAGCGCTGTGCCAAAGACGGTGGCATTTGCGGAGTCTGTCGAAAACGGCGGTGAATTCAAGTTCTATAGCCCGTTCATGAGCCCGCCAGCGGACAATGTACTTCAGTAATGTAGACAACTGCGAGGCGGACAATTAATTTTTTCACATCCCAGATGCGTTGGTCCGCGCTGACGTTCGAAACAACGGGCGCAGCGCGGATTTAATGTGCGATGAGCTTCGGTTTTGCTCTGCTCTTTCCGAATTCTATTCGTGTAGGAATTCCTGAGAGAGATCGGTCCGGGCAATTTCAATCCGACCCTCAACCGAAAACTGGCAACTTTGTGCGGTTTCGGAACATCATTGGGGGTAGGGGTGTTTCTAAGGCCGATGAGGCTCGGATATGCCTTTTCTAGAGGCGCGAATGCTGGATATATTGAGGACGGAAAATGGAGCAGTGAGCCTCAATCCGACCAATCCAGTCGGCTGATGCTTGACCTGAGCGACCGCTCAACCCAGGACTTCGTCAGGCTGACGCTTTACTCGGCTATCGTCGTAGTGAACGGCACAATTGCTGTCGTACGCGCCATCAGCGGCGTGGTAAAGCAGTTCGCCGAGAGCGGCGGGTTCCAAGTTCTCCGTAGTTAAGCCGCGACGCCTACGCCTGGCTCCGGACGGCACCAAGCTCGCAATTCTCACCCGCGATCGCCGCCCCAAGTATCCGCAAGCGACTTTCTCCTCCCGCTCGCCCTCTACAATGTTCACTTTCGAGACGCGCCTGTTCGCGAGCGAACACGGCCAACCGAGGTCTCAGAAACCAAGTCACTCAAATCAGGTGAGATAGCAGAAACGCCAATGTGGCCGCATGCATGCAAGATGCCGGATAGGCAGTGCATCTTACTAGTTCGATCACAACGGCAACTGTTCCGCGGCACGTTGCCACCTGGGAGGTTTCTGCGATGAAGCGTTTCTGTCTTTTTCTGCTGTTACTCATCTCCACTTACAAATTGCCGGGACAACCTCAGCCCTCTACCCGCCAAATCGACCTTTCTGACTTAAGTCAGCATGGCGAATACCGTCTCCTCATCGAAGCGGCAACATCATTCGCCGGCGATCCACAGAGAACCAGTCAGGAGATAGGCAGAAGCTTTATCTACAAGGGATTCGCCCTTCAGCAGCTAGGCCGCTATGCCGAGGCAACCACCGCATACGAGCGGTCCCTCCAACTCTTGAATCACAACCAGGAAGCCGTCAGCGACTATGCTACCGCGCTGACCGCATTGGCCACTCTCTACATCGACAGCGGCCAGCGTGAAGAGGCCCACCAGATATTGAAGAAAGCGCTGCACGTCTACAGTACTCAACAAGACCACACGGGGCTGGCGATCGTATGGATGAACCTCGCATCGCTCGCCTGCAGGTCCAACTCCGAAGGCGAGACGCGAAAATATCTGGCTCATGCAACCGAGGAATCACAACGCGTCAATAGCCTCGACAACGATTACCTCGCATCGATCTCGTCCGCCCAGGCTTGGCTCGCCCAACGGCGCGGAGATACATCTAGCGCAATCTCCGGGTATCAGCATTCCCTCGCCCTCCTGCAAGCCGTCCACGGTTCGCAACACCCACTAATCGGACGCCTCTACATGCTCATCGGCAAGGCCTACCTGGCCGCAGGAGACACCGCCGACAGTTCCGAAAACATGCGCAAAGGTCTCGACATCCTGCAAGCTGCCTTCGGAAGCAACCACCCGCAATACCTCGCCGCGGAAGTCACTTACGCCCAAGCACTCGATGCCGCCGGAGCCCACACGCAGGCGTCGAACCTACGTCACCAGGCTCTAGCCGCTCTCAGCGACCTGCGACACCAAAGTTGCTCTCAATGCCGCATCAGCGCCGAAGCCCTGCGGTGACGCCTAAAGCATTCTAGAGAATGACATAGTTCGAACGGCCTCACCCAGCCACACGCTTCTGAAGTTCTCACGTACGTCGCCTTCTACCCCGGTTGGCCGAGCCTGTTTTCCGCACTTCCCGTCGTCAAGGAAGTTTCGTGAGGCGTCCCCCTGAAGGCCAATAGCAGAGTGGCTTTCGTCAGACGACGGGTGCTTCTTGGTGGCAGGCGCAGATACAGAACACTAAAGCCCCCTCTGGAACAGGCTCGTCGCACTTCTCTGGATCGACAGTCTCCACTCCCGGACAGATTTCCTCTCCACCGTTGGCGAAGCACTTTACTTCGTTGGTTAGACAGAGATCGGCGGTCGGCCCCGACATCTCACCCGGTTCGAGTCTCACCCACGTCATGGCTTCGATTCTATCGCCGGTGTGCAGATCGGGCTTCGCGATGGATTTCCCTGACTTCTTTCGCCCTTCCCCGGCCAGAGAGCCCTGCAATAGCCGGTATACCAGAGTCCTCTTTCTTTGCGACTCAGGTCATCGGGCCGCCATCAAGGTCCGATCACCAACACTGTAAGCGTCTGGATTGTGCCGGGCACCGACGTTGAGAGGGGCCAGGCTTTTTTGGTGTGATGGTGTGACCGAGCGGATCAGTTAAGGACGATGGTCTTGCAGTCCTGGGTGTTGGGCCAGGAGGTACGCGAGGCGTTGGTTTTTTGCATGAAGATTGTGGGATCGGAGGCGGCCGCTTTGTAGCGGAGGAAATAGGCAGTCTGGTTGGCCTCGGTGGAACCGTCGGCGAGGACGGTTTGGACGACTAGCGGACCAAACTTTAGCGGGGTCTCGGTGAACACGGTGCCTTTGGGAACGGTGGTGTTGCCGACCACATTTGGCGCGAGGATATCCGTGTTCATTTGCAGGCCAAAATCCATGAAATTGTCGATGGCCTGGTGGACGAAGAGATTGCCGGGATCGAAGGTGAAATTTGTGACGGTGGCGGAATTGTCGATGCTTTCGATGGCGAAGACGACGAAGGCGGCGTTGGGACCGGCGTTGACGGCGCCGAAACCATTGACGTAGCCGTTGCAGGCACCGACTTGGTGGTATTTGACGATGGCAAGGGGAGTGCCGGAGGCGGATACCCCGCTGAGGTCATTGACAAGAGGAGCTTGCGGCGAACCCCAGCCGGTGACGAGATCGAAACTGGTGACGGCATTGAATTGGTTGGCGGTTGCGACGATGTTGTTGCCGGTGGCGATGTCGTTGAAATCGGCGGCGTATTGCACTGCGTTTTGCCCGATGGTGTAGATAGCGGGGTTGGCCCAGCCCACGGGGCCTTGACCGTTCTTTTTTGCGAGTTGGTTGACGAGTGCAAGATAGCCCGCCCAGAGCGGTGAAGCCACACTGGTTCCACCGATCGGTCCAGAGGTTCCGTTGTTGTAGATAATCCAAACGCTGCTGGCGACCAGAGCGATGTCTGGGGTGTTGCGGAACAGAGTGGAGCCATTATCGGTGCTGAAATTTAGGGGCGTTTGATAAGCCGGAATGGACAGATTGGTGAGGATGCCGCCGCCGCTGCCGGACCATCCGGTTTCGGATTTCCAGGAAGTGCCCGTGCCGTTCATGGAGAGAACAGTGCCGCCGACTAGCGTGGTGTAGGGTTGATCGCGGTCGTCGCCGGGGTCGGAAGAGAAGGCGCCATTGTCGCCGGAAGCGTCGGAGAAGGATTGACCTTGGACGGCGAATTCTTCGAGAGTTTGGCGTGTGTTGTCGTCGATGCTGTAGTCCCAGGAAGTGCTGACCTGGTTGGATAGCGGAACGCCAGTGGGAGGAGCGGCGATGGCGGCGAGGATGCTGTTGGCCTGGTTACCTTCGTAGACGATGACTGAATCGAGACCCGGGGCCATGGCGATTGCCATTTCGATGTCCAGGCTGACTTCGCTGACGTTTGACGCATTGCTTGAGGGAGTGCTGGAGACTCCGTTCTCCGTCTGGATTTGGATGAGCACGTTTGGGAGGAAAAAAAGCGCTTCGTAAGCGGTGATGTCTGCGGCGTAGAATCCGTCGAATTGGAAAAGGGCTACTGTTTGGCCGGTGCCGGTTTGCGTGACGCCAGGGGCGTAGGCGTTACGGAAGTCGCTGCCGCCAAAATTACCTGAAGGGCCAGAGCCTGGATCGGGAGGAGCGGCACTCGGATTGGGGAAATGAGTCTCATTGAGGTAGTGTTTTGGATGATGAGGGACGGCGTCGTTGAGGCCGCTGATGCGCAAAATGGTGACCGCGAGATTGAGCGACGGATCACGGTCGACGGTGATGAAATTGGTGCCGTCCGCGCGAATGCGATAGTCGAGATTAGAAAAGAGCGCCTGCTGAATTTGTGCGGCAGTGCCAGTGACGCTGAGTAGAAGATTGTTGGCGTGAGCGTGGTCGACGTGGAGTCCGGCAGCCTGCGCCCACAAGGTCAGCGCATTGTAATCCGCGGTGGTGGCGCCGTAGGTGAGCGTGAACTGATTTACGGAGAGATATTTGCGGTAGTTGGGATTCTTGGGATCGGAGACTTGGTCGGCAAGAGTTTGCAGGCCAGCGGGATCGCGTGCGGGTAGACCGATGGCGAGGTGGACCAAATCTGATTGCGGGACAGGTCCGACCAGCGGGGCCAATGCGGAATCCGGTGCCATGCGGTAATAACCGTGAAGTTGCTGTGAGCCTTGAGTGCCCGGTGCGGATACAGGAAAGCCGCTTTCGAATTCGGCTTTCACTTTTTCACCGGTGATGATGTCAAAGGCCGCGACAGCGCCTTTGACTTCAACTTCTTCGGCCATCCAAACGGTGCCGTGCGGAGCGGCGAGCAGGGCATGGAGATTGGACTCATCACCGATGGAAACGATGGTCGTGGGTGTGAGGCGCGTGCCGGGAGTGACTGCGATGGGATCGTTGCCGGCGACTTCGATGGTGAAGTCCTTGGCTTGGGCGTCGTCCCAGTGAGGAGCGATGTCAGAGTGGCGTCCCATCCAGAGCTCGCCGATGATATGCAGATCGACTCCGGAGACGGTTGGTTTGCCGTGATCGCCACCGCGCTCGGCGAGCAGCTTGGATTTTTCTTCCATGCGCAGACTGGCAAAAGTGTATTTACCAGGGGCGAGTTTGAGCGTGCTCTCATGCCCAAGTTTAACGGCACCGTAGGTTCCCGGCGTGAGAAGAATTTCTTTTTCGTGGTCCACATCGACATTGGGTCCGGTGCCAGAAGCGAAAGCGAGTGGCAATGGCGGCATGTCCGCAGCGGGAAATTTTGCCTGGGCTTTGATCTCGGTGTCGGATTCACGGTTTAGCGTGTCGGTGAGGACGTCGCGGGCTTCGGCGTCGTGGTCGATGGTGGTGGAAGGGGCGAAGAGGTTCCGACACTTGGTGTGTTTGTTCAGGAGCAGCTGGGGGGCGGCGGGCTTGGACGTGATGACCGAGCGGACGCCGATGTCGCCATCCTCCATGTGGTTGTGTTCGCCGAGTTTGATGCTGCGCTCGGCGTAGAGCAGGAACTGGCTGATCATTGGAGGCGTAGCCGGTGCGCTGGCAGTCTTCTGGGAAGATTGGCCGAGGGTCGGATAGGCCGCGATAAATAATACGAGCAGGGACAGTGATAGCTTCTTCATCTGAGAGACCCTCGTTGCGCCGATAAGTCTTGCTTGGAACTCACGGGAGAGTGGCGCATGGACTTGTTAGATAGTGATGGGAGAGCGGAAAACGTTTCGCAGCATTTGGCAGCGTGTGCCAGCGATCTGAGCAGCGCTCGTGCATCTTCCAGACGCACATTGATGTAACAGGCGGATTCGAAAATGCGATGTTGATGTATAGAAGCGGCCCCTCATGTTTGACGATCCTAGATGTTTTTACCCGGGAAGGTGTTGCCATCGAAGTTGGCCAGAGCTTGAAGGGAGGAGATGTAGTGCGGATGTTAAGCCGGCTGAAACAACAACGCGGGGTGGCCGACGGTCTTGTTCTGCGACAACGGCAGCGAGTTCACCCGTCAGGCCATAGACCCGTGGGCCTACCAGAACGGAATGAAGATCGACTTCTCCCGCCCTGACAAGCCGACCGACAATGCCTTCGTGGAATCGTTCAACACCGGGTTCCCCAGCGACAGGTCTTCGTCGCTGGGGTGGAACGGAACCTTTCGCTCAGAATGTCTCGACACCAACTGGTTTAACAACCTGGAGGATGCCAGGCGGATCATCGAGGCTTGGAGACGGGAATACAATGAGAGTCGTCCTCACAGGGCTCTCGCCGACAGGACACCAATGGAATTCGCCAGCCAGATCGCGGCTCGCCGCGATCTGGCTGAAACCAAAACAAGCCGATTCCTAACTCTCTAGTTGGTAC